>OJKZ01000350.1_pt1:0-2500 | contig 18615 bp, 19 predicted proteins | sample 1596791 | NCBI WGS metagenome assembly OJKZ01 (sample SAMEA3904677, study PRJEB24821) | metagenome | biome: Builtin; feature: hospital; material: surface | place: USA | collected 2013-06-04 | reverse complement strand
GTTATAGTAAATAACGTCGCAGTCCTCATTCATGCATATCTTATATTGATCTCCATCAACGGCATTACGATAATCATCTGTCACCAAGTGTTCAACGGTTATCCTACTAACTGTTACTCCTTCATTATTACAGACAGGGCAACTCTCCTTTGTTCTATTTAAATTTTGTGTGATACATTCACAGCAACATTCATCAATAACTTTCAATTACATAACCTCCATATCTTTAAAACCATTTAATTCAAGGTAAATCCCAACCAATTTTCATTTATAGTTTTTAAATTAAAAAATACCCCTTGATTGTATCGTCAATTATCGATATCATTCAAGGGGTGAATAGGAAAAATAGTTTATAGATTCTTTACATTCAAAGCTCTAAAAGCATTTAATACTGCAATGATAGTTACACCTACATCTGCAAATATAGCTGCCCACATAGTAGCTATTCCAAAAGCACTCAAAATAAGAACAATTATTTTTATTCCAATTGCAAATACTATGTTTTGATGTGCAATTTTTAGTGTTTTTTTAGAAATCTTCATTGCAGTAGCAATTTTCGATGGCTCATCAGTCATAATTACAACATCAGCAGCTTCAACGGCCGCATCAGAACCTAAACCACCCATTGCTATTCCAATGTCTGCACGAGCTAATACAGGTGCATCATTGATTCCGTCACCAACAAAGGCAAGTTTACCTTTTTTAGATTTTTGCGAAAATAATTCTTCTAGTTTTTCAACTTTGTCTGCTGGCAACAGTTCTGCATAAACCTTATCAAGACCAAGCTCTTTAGCAACTTTTGAACCAATACTTTTATTATCACCTGTCAACATAACTGTTTGTTTAATATTAGCTGCCTTAAGTTCCTTGATTGCTTGTGCTGAATCTTCCTTTACCTCATCGGCAATTACAATGTAACCTATATATTTGTTATTAACAGCAACATGTACAATAGTACCGATCAGCTCTCCCTTGAAATAAGGGATATCCATCATTTTCATAAGTTTGATATTTCCTGCCATAACCTTTTTGCCATCTACTGTTGCAATAACACCATGACCTGATATCTCTTCTATATCTGAAATACGTCCATTGTCTATTTCTTTGCTATATGCACGTTTCAGTGAAAGTGAAATCGGATGATTGGAATAGCTTTCCGCATGTGCAGTTAATTCTAGTAGCTCTTCTTTGGAAACTCCTTCTGGATGAATTTCCTGTACATTAAATACACCTTTCGTTAGTGTTCCAGTTTTATCAAAAACAACAATTTCAGTTTCTGCTAATGCCTCTAAATAATTACTACCCTTGACTAAAACACCTTTTTTTGAGGCTCCACCTATTCCACCGAAGAAACTCAAAGGAATTGAAATAACTAAAGCACACGGACAGGATACCACAAGGAATGCTAGTGCTCTATATATCCAATCACTAAAAGTCGCCCCGTCTATAACAAGAGGTGGTATAATAGCTAGAAAAACTGCAATTATAACCACAACCGGTGTATAATATCTCGCAAACTTCGTAATAAATTGTTCTGAATTGGATTTTTTACTACTTGCATTTTCAACTAAATCAAGAATTTTACTTACAGTAGATTCTCCAAATTCCTTGGTAACCTCTACTGTAATAACCCCATTAATGTTGATGCACCCACTTAGGATATCACTTCCAACTTCTACTTCACGAGGAACAGATTCTCCTGTTAGTGCCGATGTATCAATCATTGAACTTCCCTCAATTACCTTGCCATCAAGAGGAATTTTTTCTCCTGCTTTAATTACAATAATATCTCCAATTTGTACTTCATCTGGGTCAACTTTGACAAGTTCATCACCTTTTTTAACATTTGCATAATCTGGTCGAATATCCATAAGGCTTGCAATTGACTTTCTCGACTTGCCAACTGCATAGCTTTGAAACAGTTCTCCAACTTGATAAAACAGCATAACTGCAACACCTTCAGGATACTCACCAATAAAAAATGCACCAATTGTTGCAATACTCATTAAAAAGTTTTCATCGAAAACTTGACCTTTAAAAATATTTTTTACAGCTCTTTTTACAACATCTCCACCTACAATAATGTAACTTATTATAAAGAGAGCAATCTGTAACCATTCGTTATTTAAATTAAGCAATACTGCTGTAGCTAACACGGCTGCACCAATAATTATTCGCCATAGTCGTTTTGTCATACTAAATAGCCTCCTTTAAGCCTTTTTCATAGTTGTATCGGGTTCGATTTTTTTAACTATTTTTTCGGCCTCTGCTATTATTGTTGGCATTTTTTCATCCTCACCATCAATAACGAGTTTTGTGGTCATAAAGTTAACAGTAGCTTCTTTCACTCCATCAAGCTCATTAATAGCCTTTTCCATTTTTGCCGCGCAATTTGCACAATCTAAACCTTCAAGTATAAATTTCTTTTTCATTATTAAATCCTCCTAAATATTACTGTCTCTTATACACATCTCCGAGCCCACGAGACAAGAGGCAATCT
>OJKZ01000341.1_pt1 | contig 18945 bp, 15 predicted proteins | sample 1596791 | NCBI WGS metagenome assembly OJKZ01 (sample SAMEA3904677, study PRJEB24821) | metagenome | biome: Builtin; feature: hospital; material: surface | place: USA | collected 2013-06-04 | reverse complement strand
AGCGAGCACCCTTCGGGTGCCTCACGGATAAGCCCTCTAGGTATATGATTACCCCAATGCTCAAATGCGTCACCCCTGAGGCCCCTGGGAGCAGGTGGTTGAATGGTGACAAGTTATTATGTAGCTTTGGTTTGCGATAGGGACTGATAGCTTAGTCTGTAGTCACTTGGCGCCTGTTAGTCCAACGAATCTTCAAAGGGGCAAGTCGGGGTCTGAGAGTGCAGTCGTGGCGAGGACCTTAAACTGTGGATAACTCTTTCTGATCATGGAGCACTTGATTATCGGTATCATCATCTTTGTAGCGATTGTTTGTTTCGTTGTATTGATATTTCGGATCATAGGTGGCTATTTCTCAGGTCTCTTCGGTAGCGCCAAGGAGATCCTGACAGGCAATATCGTCGAGGGTGGCTGTAGCTGTATCATCATGCTCATCCTCGGTGTCCTTGGAGTCATAGTTTTTGTCGCCTTTATGATCGGGATCGTGCAGGCAATGCTTGAGTGAGCCTGTCGCCCTGGGATGAACTTTGTACAGGAGTTGCGTGTAATGGGTGATAAGTGCAGATAAGAGACATGGCGGCCGAGAGGGGGTGGTATATTTGCAGTCTTCTTCGCATCTCTGGTCTCTCGGTATGGTCCACCATTTGGATCTCTTTTAGGGACCTTTGCATAATACCCCATCTGCGGCGTCACTTTCGAGATTCGGACTTGGTCATGTGCGTAAGCACACTCCCTTCGTCCTCACTCTCAGTTCCTTGCATCTGGGGTATTCTTCAAAGTCCCTGCCGAAAAAGCGGTGCTTTTTCGGCGAAAGACCATTTTGTAAAGGTCTTTTTTAGGGAGTCTTGATCCTCTGGACCTGACTGTCTCCGGGGATGATGAAAAGAAAAGGGGGCGACAAGTCGGTCTGACCTGTCGCCCCCTGTGGGCTCTCTCTCGAGGGAGAGATTACTTCTTGCGGCTTACGCTGCAGTAGCCATACTGAGCCTTGTCACCCAGCTCCTCCTCGATGCGGAGCAGCTGATTGTACTTAGCGATGCGGTCGGTGCGGCTGAGAGAGCCGGTCTTGATCTGGCCGCTATTGGTAGCCACAGCGATGTCGGCGATGGTGGTGTCCTCAGTCTCACCTGAGCGGTGGCTGGTGACACTGGTGTAGCCGGCGCGGTGAGCCATCTCGATGGCGTCGAGCGTCTCGGTGAGGGTGCCGATCTGATTGACCTTGATGAGGATCGAATTGGCAGCGCCCATCTCGATACCCTTCTTGAGGTAGTCGACGTTGGTCACGAAGAGGTCGTCACCCACGAGCTGGCAGCGGTCACCGATGCGGTCGGTGAGCTTCACCCAATTCTCCCAGTCGTTCTCATCCAGACCATCCTCGATGGAGTCGATGGGGTACTTGGAGATAAGCTGCTCGAGGTAGTCGATCTGCTCCTCGGCGGTCAGCTTCTTGCCATTGGGGTCCTTGGGCATACCGCTCTTGAGCTGGCGGTAGTCGTAGTACCACTTGCCATCCTCCTGTACTGCAAACTCAGATGCAGCGCAGTCCATGGCGATGCGCACGTCCTTGCCGGGCTCGTAGCCGGCGTCCTTGACAGCCTGGATGATGGAGTCGAGGGCGTCCTCGATGCCGTCGAGCTTGGGGGCGAAGCCACCCTCGTCACCGACAGCGGTGGAGAGGCCGCGCTTCTTGAGCAGCTTAGCGAGAGCGTGGAAGACCTCGGTACCCATGCGGAGACCCTCACGGAAGGTCTCGGCACCCACGGGGCGGATCATAAACTCCTGGAAGGCGATAGGTGCATCAGAGTGTGCACCGCCATTAATGATATTCATCATCGGGACCGGGAGGACGTACGTATTGGTGCCGCCGATGTAGCGGTAGAGGGGCAGGTCGAGTGCAGTGGCGGCAGCACGAGCGCAAGCGAGGGAGACGCCGAGGATGGCGTTGGCTCCCAGCTTGGACTTGGTCTTGGTACCGTCGAGCTCGAGCATCTTCTGGTCGATGCCGCGCTGGTCGAGGACGTCCATACCGATCAGCTCGGGAGCGATCTTGGTATTGACATTCTCCACAGCCTTGAGGACGCCCTTGCCGCAGTAGCGCTTCTTGTCGCCGTCGCGGAGCTCGAGAGCCTCGTTCTCACCCGTGGAGGCACCACTGGGGACGCAAGCGCGACCGATGATACCATACTCCAGCTCTACCTCTACCTCTACGGTGGGGTTGCCGCGAGAGTCGAGGATCTCGCGACCATGTACGTTCTGAATTTCCATTCTTCTCATTGTCTATAGGGATTAGTACTAAAAATCTTTCTTTACCGATGGCAAATATACCCAAAGTGTCCGACTTAAGTGGTCCGCTTGACCTCTTTTATAAGTTTAAAAATGAAAAAGGGTCACATCTCGCGTGAGACGTGACCCTGGATGGCATGGTGATGACCGTCTGCTAACGGCGTGACCGCTGGTAGAGGAAGTCGATGATCCCCTCCAGCACCTTGCCCGGAGCGAGTCCGGCGGCGCGGATCTGCTGGGGGATAAAGCTGGTGGCGGTCATGCCGGGGGTGGTATTGACCTCCAGCAGCACCGGCGTGCCGTCGCTCTCGATGAAGTAGTCGACCCGGATGATGCCGGCAGCTCGTAGATGGCGGTAGATCTGGTGGGTCAGCTCCCTGACACGCGCTGTCGTCTCCTCAGGGATGCGGGCCGGCGTGATCTCGTCCACGGCGCCATTGTACTTGGCATCGTAGTCGAAGAACTCACTCTTGGGCACCACCTCGGTGATCGGCAGGATGTGGATCCCCTCGGCGTCCTCATAGGCGCCACAGGTGATCTCGGTGCCGGTGATGAGCGACTGGATCATCACGTCGCCGCTCTCGGCGAGGGCTCTCTCAATCGCCGGCTGCAGCTGCTCCCGCTCGGTGACGTGCGTCGTGGCGATGCTGGAGCCGCCGTTATTGGGCTTGACGAAGCAGGGTAGCCCCGGCTCTCGGAGCAGATCGTCAATGTCGATCCGGTCGTACTTGGTGAGACGGACAGCCGGGGCGATCTTGATCCCAAAGGTAGAGAGGTAGCGAGCGCAGACGTACTTGTCGAAGGTGAGTGCCCCGATCAGCGTCGGACAGCAGGAGAAAGGGATCTGCAGCATGTCGAGGTAGCCGGTCAGGTGCCCGTCCTCGCCCGGCGTGCCGTGGATGGTGATGTAGGCGAAGTCGAAGCGGACCTTGCGTCCCGCCACGGGGTGGACGAAGGAGAAGTCTCCCTTGTCGATCTCCGGGTCACCCTCCAGACCGAGTACCGTCCAGTGGTCACGTCTCAGCAGCACCGGATAGATCTCGTACGGGCTGTCGGAGAGAAACTTCATCAGTCCCTCCTGGCTCGACAGGGAGACGGTGTACTCGCCACTATAGCCGCCGGCGATGAGCGCAATCTTTAGTTTTTCTTGATCCATGATAAGATAAGGTCAGAGGTTCTCCACATTGCCGTCGTCGACGTACTTCCGCCACTTCTCGATCAGGGCGGTCATGTCGGGCGGTAGTGTACTCGAGAAGTCCATCTGTCGCTTGAGTATGGGGTGAAAGAAGCCCAGTGTCTGAGCATGCAGTGCCTGCCTCGGGCAGATAGCAAAGGCATTCTCCACAAATTTCTTATAGCTGGCGAAGCGATTTCCTCGGAGGATCCGGTCTCCACCGTAGACAGCGTCATTGAAGAGCGGGTGACCTTCGTTCGAGAGGTGGACGCGGATCTGGTGGGTCCGTCCCGTCTCGAGGCGGCACCGTACCTGGCTGAGGTACCCGAGGTACTCCTCTGTGGCGTAGTGGGTCACGGCTGTCTTGCCCACCTCGCCCTCGTAGGGGAAGGCGGCCATCCTCGTCCGGTCGCGCGGGTCTCGAGCGAGGTTGCTCCTAAGCACGCCGTCTGCCGGGTCCATATGTCCCCAGATCACAGCCACGTACTCGCGTCGGGTGGAGTGGTCGAAGAATTGCTTCCCGAGGGAGCTTTTCACCTCCGCCGTCTTAGCGATCACAAGGAGCCCGCTGGTGTCCTTGTCGATGCGGTGAACCAGCCCTATCGCCGGATCATTGACATCGAAGTCGGGGTTATTCCGCAGGTACCAGGCGAGCCCATTGAGGAGTGTCCCGTCCCAGTTGCCATGCCCTGGGTGGACCACCAGTCCGGCCGGCTTATTGACCACCAAGAGCCAGTCATCCTCGTAGACGATCTCGAGAGGCATCTCCTGGGGAGTGATCTCGAGGTTCATCGGCGGACGCTCCAGCCGCATGGAGACGCGGTCGAGAGGCTTGACCTTATAATTGGACTTGACCGGTTCGCCATTGACGAAGATGAAGCCGGAGGAGGCTGCCCGCTGGATACGGTTGCGGGAGATCTTCGGCATCATATTGACGAGGAATCGGTCGACCCTCAGAGGCTCCTGCCCCTGATCCGCTCGTATGGCGTAGTGCTCATAGAGCTGGTCTACCTCCTCGTCCTCCTCGTCTACCGGCTTCGTGTCTGTCGGTAGGTCTCTCTCGGTCATCTGGTGTAAGGTGTGTGCTGTGTGGCTGTCTCTCAGAGTTCCGGCAGATCCTCCCCATCGGGCTCCTCCGTCTGACCGATCCGCTCAAGGGCTTCGGCGACCTCGCTATCTATAGCTGTGGTATCGGCATCGTAGAGACTGTCGAGTGAGATGGTGGAGGTGATCGACAGGACGAGCGGGGTATTGAATGGCAGCTTCGTCCCCGGCTGGATCACTCGGCCGGTCTGGCGGTCTGACACTTCCACGGCGAGGTCATTGTACCGTCCGGGAACCATCTTGACCGTCACGTCGATGAATCCCGCTGAGCGGAGAGCCGCCTCGGCACGACGGCGGGAGGTGTCGTAGACGGCAGGCATCACCATCTGCTCCACAGTCGTGGTATTGGTGGTGAGGAAGATCGTCCGATGCTTCTTGATGATGGAGCCGGGTCCGGGTGAGGTCCTTAGGATCACTCCCGGAGCCAGACCCTCGGTATAGATCGAGTCGACAATCTCGAGGTCCAGATCCATAGACCGGACCGCACTCATCGCCTCCTCCCGGGTCATACCGGAGAGATCCGGCACCTTGACCGCCTCTCCATGGTGGGTGTAGACATCGAGGAGATAGAGTGCTCCCACCACGATAAGCGCCCCCACGACGACCATAGCCAGCAGGTTTAGCAGCGTGATCCCGACGGCTCGTCCTGCACTCATTGTCCGCTTTTTCTCCTCCGTCCGATCCTCTGTCTCTCTCTCCATCTCCTCCTCGCTCATGACTGGGTGACTTGGGCTTACTTACTCTTCGTCCTCCGCCATGTCGGAGAAGACATTTTGCACATCGTCGTCGTCCTCGATCTTGTCGATCAGAGTATTGACCTCCTCGCGCTCCTCGGGAGTGATCTCCTTCGTCATCTTAGGCTCGCGGATGAAGTCTGCCGACTGGATCTCGAAGTCCATCCCCTCGAGTGCGGACTGCAGGTCGCCATTGACGGCAAAGTCTCCCGTCACCGTATAGCCGTCGTCCGACTTGGAGACATCCTCCGCACCGGCATCGATCAGCTCCAGGAGCAGCTCCTCGGGATCGTACTCCTTGCCCTCCTCCTTGGGCGTGACGGTGAAGACCACCTTGTGATCAAAGAGGAACTCCACGCTACCATTCACGCCGAGACTTCCGCCGAACTTGGTGAAGTAGCTCCTGAGATTGGCCACCGTGCGGGTCGTATTGTCGGTCATGGTCTCCACGAAGATCGCAATGCCGTGCGGAGCATAGCCCTCGTACGTCACGATCTCGTAATTCGCCTGATCCTTGTCCGTCGCCTTCTTGATCGCACGCTGGACATTCTCCTTGGGCATATTCTCCTTCTTGGAGGTCTGGATGAGTACGCGCAGGCGGGGGTTGGTGTCGGGATCGGGACCGCCGTCGCGTGCCGCGATAGTGATCTCCTTGCCCAGCTTGGTAAAGGTGCGGGCCATATTACCCCAGCGCTTCATCTTACGCGCTTTTCTGTACTCAAATGCTCTTCCCATGATTGTCTGTATCTATAGTCTCAGTCGACCGTTTTATCGGAGGGTCGCTCCGGTAGCGTGCTCGATTTGGTTGAAAATTTTCTTCATTGTCTTCTCGATCGCCTTATCGCTCAGCGTCTTGTCCGGATCAAGGAGCTCAAAGGTGACCGCATACGACCGCTTGCCCTCGGGCAGGGTCTTGTCCTCGTAGACGTCGAAGAGCTCGACGCTCCTCAGCAGCTTAGGCTCCGCCTTCTCTGCCGCCTGCTTGATGGTATCGAAGGTGACACTCTTGTCAACGAGGAGTGCGAAGTCGCGCTTGACGGAGGGGAAGCGCGGGATGCTCGTAGCTTTGGTCAGCCGACCAAGGACGCGATGGAGCAGGATGTCCCACTTGATCTCAGCGAAGTAGACCGGCACATCTATGTCGTGCATCGTCGTCAGCATCTCCCGGTCGAGGAGTCCCCAGCGGACAAAGGTCTCGCCGCCCTTCAGCGAGAGCATCTGACTTTTCTCAAAGAGCGGGTCGTCCTCCCTCTGCTCGCTGCTGACCTCTCCGGCGCTCACGCCCATGCGGATCAGGATCTGCTCAAGTACTCCCTTGAGCTCATAGACAGAGACCTCCCGCTCAGGGGTGATCCAGTTGCCGGTGTCGGTATCCCCGGTCATCCAGAGCCCGAGGTGGAAGCTCTCGTGGAAGCCACGCAGCGGATTCTCCTCCCTCTCGTCCACGCGGGTGTAGGTGTTGCCAAACTCGAAGAAGCGGATGTTCGTCGCCTTGCGATTCAGATTCCGCTCGATCGACTCCAGTCCGCCGTGGACCAAAGTCTGACGAAGGGTGGAGAGATCGGCGGAGAGGGGATTCATCACCCTGACGGCCTGCCTGCTGCTCTCCTCATCGCTGTAGTAGGACTCCTTGGAGAGGGAGTTATTCAGGATCTCGAAGAATCCCGCTCCCACCAATTGCTCGCTGATCACCTGCTGGTAGCGGACGCTCTGATCCTGGTAGGAGGGCGCGCCCATCGTCAGGGTCAGTCGCTGGTCAGGTGCCTGGTAGGTATTGTATCCGTAGATGCGGAGGATCTCCTCGATCAGGTCCACATCGTGTGTCACATCGTATCGGTAGCGGGGTACCTCCACGTGGATCCCCTCCTCGTCCTCATCTGTGATGGTGATCAGAAGCGACTCAAGGATATTACGCACCTGAGCCTTGTCGATCTCAAAGCCGATCAGGTCGTAGAGTCGCTTCCACGAGAGGTCGATCTTGTAGGGACCTACGGGATCGGGGTACTCGTCGTAGATGGCACTCGCCACCTCGCCCCCTGCCACCTCGGTGATCAGGTCCACGGCGCGGCGGAGGGCGTAGGGGATCTCATTGGGATCCAGCCCTCTCTCGTAGCGGAAGGAGGCGTCTGTATTGAGCCCGTGCCGGCGGGCGGTCTTGCGGACGTACGTGGGGTGGAAGGTGGCACACTCGAGGAACATATTGGTCGTCTCCTCAGTGATGCCGGAGTCCTTCCCACCGATCACGCCGGCGATGCAGATCGGGTCGGCGGCGTCGGCGATCACCAGATCCCTCTCCGTCAGCTCGTACTCCTTGCCGTCCAGTGCGGAGAGCTTCTCACCCGCCTTGGCGAGCCGGACGTGTACCTCGCCGCCCCTGACCTTATCGAGGTCAAAGGTGTGAAGCGGCTGTCCGATCTCCATGAGGACAAAGTTAGCAGCATCAACCACATTATTCACCGGGTGGACGCCCATCGTCTCAAGTGCTTCGCGAAGCCACTTAGGCGAGGGACCGACCTTCAGCCCGCGTACGACCACTCCTGCATAGCGAGGAGCAGCCTCCGGGGCGTCGATATGTAGGCTCACCGGGTGCCCTTCCCCCTTTATCTCACTCACTTCAGGCTTATGGAGCGCCGTACGAAGTCCGCGCGAGCGGAGGTAAGCGTAGAGGTCGCGAGCCACGCCGTAGAGAGAGGTCCCGTCGACGCGATTGGGGGTAATGTCGATCGTGATCACCTGATCCGAGTGTACGCCGAAGTAGTCGGCCGCCTCGGTCCCGGCGGGGATGTCGTCCGGCAGCACCATGATCCCGTCATGGGCGGTGCCGAGTCCGATCTCATCCTCGGCGCAGATCATGCCGAAGGAGTCCTCCCCGCGCATGCGTCCCTTCTTGATCGTAAAGGACTCCTCTCCATCGTAGAGCGTGCAGCCAATGGTGGCCACCACGACAGTCTGCCCGGCAGCTACGTTGGGAGCACCGCAGACGATCTGTAGGGGTCCGTCCGGGCTGTACTTGCTACCGAGATCCACGGTGGTGATGTGGAGGTGGTCAGAGTTGGGGTGCGGGACGCAGGTGAGGACCTTCCCGATGACGAGACCGCGCAGTCCGCCACGGATCGACTCGCGCGTCTCCACGCCGTCTGACTCCAGACCGGTTGATGTCAGGATGTCGCTGACCTCCTCAGCTGTGAGGTCATGGTCGACATACTTCTTGAGCAAGTTGTACGATACGATCATTCTTTTTCTCTCAATATATATATGTGCCGCTTGGCGTCATCCTCGTCTAAGGTCGATGGTACACGGCACAGGATACTCAGTATAATGGGACTACAAATTTAGCCCTAATTCCGTCCAATCACAAAAGCACCACTCCTCTCGCTCGGGGTGATGCGTCTGAGTGGTGCGGAGAATCATTCTACAGACGTGTACGAAGCACCCGATAGGGCGCCTCCCAGAGCCCGAAATACCGATGGAGGATGGTGGTCCAGGAGAGGTATGTCCTCACCCCGGCAGTAGGTTGGCGTCTGACTTTTTCAGAAGCTTTAGTGGTGCAAAAATACCACCTGCGTACGGAGCAAATGTCTCACAGAGTCTCTTGATGTCTTTTTCTGCTTCTTTCTGATGAAAAGTGGGAATTAGCTCAGATGCGCCATGCCCAAATAGTTTAGATAGATGGAGGAATGTTGGGCTGTTTTTCTATATCTTTGTGGAGAAATGAAGAGAGAGCAGCTCATAAGGGTGCTGGCCGGCGTGCTGCTGGCAGTCTTTGGCTCGGTGGCGGTGACGCTGCCGGTCCACCTCTCGTCGGTCGATCACGTCAGCGGTCTCTGCGACACCTCGGCGACGAGTACCACCGGCTGTCTCTTCGTCCACTTCCTCACCGAGACATTTGACGAGGGCGAGGGGACTCCTGAGGTTACTGCACCTCAGACTCCAGCTGTGGAGCTTTGCGTGGCTCCGACTCGGACACTTAGCTCGGTCTCTGTCACTCTTCCGGCTCTCCGCGCTCCTCCCTTCTCTCTACTGTAACGCTTGGCGTCGGTCGCTCTCCGGAGTGGTCGGCTTTGTTGCACTGTAGAGAGAAATCCAATGATACATTTATATAAAGGCGTGAGGTGTACCCTCTTGGGGACACTGCTCACGCTCCTGACCCTGTCAGCGGCGGCTCAGTCGTGGCGGGTCACCGTCCTCGATGCCGAGGACAGACAGCCTCTGCCGGGCGTGATCCTCCGGCTGGGTCGTCACACCTATCTCACGGATGGCGCAGGTCTTGCCCTTGTCCCGACGGATGCAGGACAAAGGGGGGATCGGCTCGCCGGCAGCTTCGTCGGCTATGATCCTTTTGTGATCCCGGTGGCGAACCTGAGGGATACCACCGTTTATATGCACCCTGCGCGCGAACTCCTGGGCGCTGTCGAGGTGGTGGCGCAGCGGACGCCCAAGGAGCGAACGATGGTCGGCGAGGTGATCACCTCCGATGACCTCCACCGGACGATCCGGCAGGACCTGACCGATGCGCTGACGATGGTCAAGGGGGTAAGCAGCATCGGAACCGGTAGTGGCGAGGGAGTGCCGGTGATCCACGGTCTCTCGGGAAATAGGATCCTGATCATCCGAAACGGCGTGCGGCAGGAGGCGCAGCAGTGGAATGTCGACTTCGGCACCCGGCTCCACGCCGGGCATGCCGGTATGATCACCGTTCTCAAGGGGGCAGAGTCGGTTCGCTACGGCAGCGATGCCCTAGGCGGGGTGATCATCGTGGACAGCCCTTTGCTGCCCTACGGTGAGCGAACTACCGGGCGGGTCGGAGCGGAGTATGGCTCTAATGGTCGCAGCCTCGGTGCTGACTTCGCGCTCGCCGGGAGTCCTTTGCCCTCCTTTGCCTACCGTCTCCAGGCGGCGTATGCCAATGCAGGGGATCGATCGACCGCCAAGTACCTCCTGAATAATACCGGCTCTCGGGCGGGAGACCTTGACCTCAATCTCGGGTGGAAGGGGGAGAAGGGGCTGGTGGAGCTCTTTTATAACCTGAGCGACCACGACGAGGGGATCTACTTCGGTGCACAGCTCGGCAGCGTCGACCAGCTGCAGGAGCGGATCCGACTGGGACGCCCGGTGGAGACTGCCCCCTTCTCTCGCTCCATAGCCTTCCCCCGTCACCGGTCGATCCATCACAACCTCCGCCTGCGAGGGGAGTATCATAGCGACCACCTTGGCACCCTCGCCTTCTGTCTCGCCTACCAGCGCGACCGTCAGCGGGAGTACCACTTCCGCCGCATGGATCGCTCCTCGATCCCGAGCGTCAGCCTGACGCTCGACAATGCTCAGGGCGACTTAACCTGGTCGAAGAACTACGGTCCCTGGTCGAGCGAAGTGGGGAGCGGGGTCACCTACAGCAATAACTACAATCAGCCCGGCACGGGAGTGGTGCCCCTGATCCCCAATTATGTACGTCTCTCGGGGGGGCTCTACGGGGTGCAGAAGTACCAGACAGAGCGGCTGGCTCTCGAGGCGGGAGGGCGGATCGATGGCCTTTACCTCAATGCCGAGGGCATCGACCTCTACTCGCGACCCTATGGGGGTGAGCGGCGGTATCTCAATCTCACTGCCATGGCGGCGGCGCACTACCACCTCCTTCCCTCTCTCGCTCTCACGACGCAGCTCGGCAGCGCCTGGCGGGCGCCCCATGTGGCTGAGCTCTGGAGTGAGGGACTGGATGCGGCCGGGGGGCTGTATCTCAAGGGGGACGACACGATGGGTAGCGAGCGAGCGCTGAAGTGGATTGCCGCCATCGACTACTCGTCGAGCACCTTTCGCGCATCGATCGAGGGGTATCTGCAGTGGATCGGAGGGTATATCTACAAGGCTCCGACGGGAGACTTCTTCCCGGTCCTCAGCGGCGTCTATCCGCTCTTCCGCTACCGCAGTACCTCCGCCTTTCTCCGCGGTGTGGATGCGGAGGTTCGCTGGTCGCTCACCGACTGGATCTCGTACCGGGTGCTGGGGGGCATCGTCCTCGGCAACGAGCGCTCCACGGGACGGTATCTCCCCTTTATCCCCCCATTTCGCCTCACTCAGACGATCGACGTGAAGCTTCCTCTCTGGCGGGAGACCACGATCGGGCTGTCACATAAGTATGTGGCCAGGCAGCAGCGATTTGATCCCGATCAGGATCTGATCCCCTACGCTCCGCCGGCATACCATCTCCTCGGACTCGAAGCGGGGACGATGATCCCGCTCTCTGGAGAGCAGTCGCTCAGCATCGCGCTCTCCGTCTCCAATCTGCTGAATAAGGAATATAAAGAATACACTAATCTCTCGCGGTACTACGCACACGACCTCGGTAGGGATGTGCGACTGGCCGTGACCTATCACTTTTGATATCATGAAGAAAACAATCTACACTACGCTCATAGCCCTGCTGCTCCTGACCCTCGGTCTCGCAGCCTGCAAGCCCAGCACCCCAGTCGACGAGGTGCAGAATAAGAACCACGACGACCCAAAGAAGATCGAGCTGATCCTCTTCGACTGCCACTTCCACGGCAATAAGGTACACGCCACGGCTCAGGAGAAGGGCGTAAAGTATTTCACTAGGGAGCAGGTGATGATCCTGGAGGAGGTTCCCGGTAAGGGATGGCAGGTCTCGCCCAAGGGCGTCGACCGATTCATCGTCTATGGTGGTAAGGAGGAAGCGAAGAGTCCCATCATCGATCCCGCCAAGAGGGACTGGACGGACCAGACCTTCGTCGCCGGGAGAGATGCCGGTCTCTCCGATCGCCAGTACGGTCTGATCATCAAGATGTACGACAAGGAGGGAAAGGAGATCACGGGCCAATTTGCCACCAATGGCGAGGACAAGCGACACCAGTTTTTCTTCACCGCGCGTGACATTCGTTCCACAAAGTTTGGTGACCCGACTAAGAAGTATGACGATGATGTCTACCACTATATGTATTACTACTACTTCGACACCGACCCTTGGGATAAGTCACTAAACGAAGGGGCAAAGTACACCGGGATCTCCAATCCGATCGGACTGAAGGGCTTTATGGAGTTCCCCGTGACAGAGTGTCGCTTTGAGCTACAGCTGACACTCCTCCACGCTAGGTCCAGCAAGTTTAGCGGTGAGGGTGGTCGTCCATCGCCCTTCTACGGTATGACGCCGAAGCAGAGATCTACAGATGTGGTGGATATTAATCTAAAGGGGATCCCCTTCATCGTCTTTGCCAATACCGGCGAGTATGTCGACACGAATACCCACGACCTCTCTAAGCTGAAACCTGAGGAGAAGCTCCTCGTGGAGAAGCTGAGCGACGCCGCCGGAATTACGGAGCAGGAGGCACTGGATGACCTCTGGTGTATGCTCTTTGGCGAGATACCGGAGCACGATTTTAGTAAGGGACGCTACCTCTGACCTAAGGAGCCTCTACAAGAGCCCCTCGCAAGTTTCGTACTTGCGGGGGGCTCTTTTTTTGTGCGGAGTTACCGGAGGCGTTTGCGTTGCTTGCGGTAGCGGTAGTAGGTGCTGCCGGCAAAGGCGGCGAGGACAAGGAGTGATGCCAGCTCCTCCCGGAGGTAGTCGAGTGACTGGGTGCAGTGGAGGATGAGACTCACCACGAGCAACACCCCGATGAAGATGTAGCCGGCTGCCACCTCGCGCCACGCTCTGTCGAGCAGGTAGAGCGAGTGGATCTCACCGGGGGAGCCATAACAGGCGTTGGGATAGCTGAATACGGAGATCAGGGCAAAGAGTGCCACCATATAGATGTGGTCGTGCCAGGGTGCCGGTCCTGTCACCATCTCATAGATGTAGTAGAGCGCTCCGAGGAGACCCAGTATCACGGCGATCGTCGCTATCACTTGTCTATTCATACGCTGTGCTTATTTATCCAGATAGATCCAGGACTGACTGTACTCCCTCTCCTTCCTCACCTCCCTCATCTGCTCCAGTGCGCGATCCGAGTCCTCGAGTGCGTGGGAGAAAATCCGTCGCTGGCCGTTGCGCATCATCAGGATGCCGGCGTCGGGGAAGGTCTCGAGGAGCTTGTGCGACTTGAGGTAATTCTCCATCTCCCTGTCAGTCATCAGACTGGCGATGATGATGTAGTGCCGCGGGGTGATCTCTCCCTGTCGGTAGATCGGCAGTCCCTCGTAGGTCTCTCGCTTCGGCTCAGCCGGCTGGGCGGCGGGCTCCTCCGGGGTCTCAACGACCGGCTTCGCCTGCTCCACTGCTTTGGTTGCCTGCTCCGTGGGGACGGGCTTCGGGTGAGAGGTGGGCTTACCGCTACGGGTGATCAGGAAGATCACTCCGCCGAGGACGAGGAGTCCGATCAGACAGCCGATGATGATCTGTACCGCCTTGCTCTTGCTCTGGGGATGGTTCCGCTCTGGACTACTCGGTTCGGTGGGCGGTGTCGGCTCCTCAGCCGGGGAGGTGAGCACTTCGGACGGCACCGGCTCGTCAGGGATAGGTTCCACCACTGATTCCGGCTGCTCTGTGGTGGAGTAAAGGGGGATCTCCTCCCTCTCCTCGGGGACTGCTCCATCGCGCATCATCAGCGTCACCGCCGGGAGGTCAAATCCCCGCGCCCCGCCGTCGCTGCGGAAGGTGATCTTACCGCTCTGCCACGGATCTCGTATCAGCATCCCGAGGTGTCCGATGGTGACCGGGGCGCCGGTCTCCAGCCTCTCAGAAAGCTCAGCAATATCGGCCCGAAGACGCTCACCGGCGGCAAGCGCCTGCTCCTCGGGGCTCCCCTCGCCGGATAGGTAAAGTCGGCGGAGGATGCCGTCATCGGCGGCATTGCCGGAATTGAAGCGAACCTGCTTCCTCGGCGGGTAGATCAGCCCCTTGGCTCGGTCGAGGCGCGCCGGCAGACGGTCGATGCGAAACGTCCCCAGCCCCGGGAGGGCAAACTTGCTCTGCTCCCCCAGTGTCAGCTCGATGTATTGCGTCAGCTTGCTCATGGTCTTATCTTGGAGGGTAAAGTTACCCCCTTTTTCTGAAAAGTAGAAAAAGCCTCCGGCCCCCTCGGAGTTGTTACTTACTGATACCGCTATTAGTGAAGTCTATTACCGCTAATAGTCGTCACTAATACCGGTAATAGATCCGACTAATACCGGTAATAGAAGTGTCGGATCTCATACTGGTGAGAATCAGGTACTTGCAGAAAGACTCCTTCGTCGCCCTGACTGACGGTAGCCGGGGTATCTGATGCCGCTGCCCCGAGGGACTCAGAGCTGCTCCATCAGCTCGATGAATCGGACAAAGCCGGTCCGATCCACCAGCTGTGCCATCTCCCTCCTTGCCTGACTTCGTCGGGTGTCGTCGAGATCGCACTGGAGCAGCACCAGGAGGTACTGCAGGCGTGTCAGGCAGTCTAGCCCGACCTCTATGTGAGATAGATCAGCCTCCCTCAGGAGAGCCTCGGCCTCCGCTCTCCTCCCCTGAGCAACCCTTGCCGCTGCGGTAAAGATCTGCCAAACCTGTCGATGGAAGTACTGCCGCGATGTGGGGAGGTAGTAACGGTGACCCTGATGGTAGGCGGTATCACTGCAGAGCTGCGCCATCAGGTCCCAGCGGTCGCTAACTATGATCTGCTCGAGGAGGATGTAGTCGAAGTTGCAGATCTCGTCCCTCGCAAACTCCTGATAGCGCTTCCTTACCTCCAGTATTTCGCTCCAGAGAGGAGCGATTTCCTTCCCCTCGCAGAGTCGGCTCAGCAGCAGGACGCCGTACCGGCGCGCCACCGGTTGCTGAGGTAGCTCCTCCGTGACGGGTAGCCGACTCAGCAGCTCTGCATAGTGACTGAGGAGCTCCTTCTGCCCGCTCATGTAGGCGCCGATGCCGCACAGTCCGTAGACGAAGAGCTCTGTCCTCGGCCGTGTCTCCTTGCTCTGTAGACGGAGGTACTCGTCGAGGAGATCTCGGTACTCCGTATTATTGATGTGATCGATGAGGGGGAAGCACTCCATCAGCTGCTTCTGTCCTAGGGGCGACTTGATCAGGGCGGTGGCTAACTCTCTTCGATACGTTTCATTTGAGATCATCAGGCGGACGAAGTGGTCGCTGATCATCCATGGATGGTCTTGGTCGGGCTCCACCCCTTGAGCTAGGTTCTTGAGGATCGTGATCTGCGCCTCGAGGATCGGGTCTCTGCCCTTCCTCATCATCTCCAGTAGCCCCTCGTAATCCTTCATACCGAGGTATCGCGCGAGGATAGTCAGTGTGCCGGACTCGAAGCCTAACTTATTCCCCGGGATCAGACCGAAGAGCCTTCGGAGAGTCTGCGATGAGACACTCCTGCGGGACGTCCTTCTGATGATATCTCTCGCAAGCAAGTCGCAGTCTCCCTTAGTGCGGATAGGGGATCCAAACCTTTTCTCTATAAGATCTCGGAGCCTTAGCTGCTGCTCCGTATCTAGGTGTGGCATGGGGTAGCTGTCTTTCCCGGTAGGACTCTGGCTATTCTGTATAGGTGAGGATGAGAAAGAGAAAGAGAAAGAGAAAGAGGGAGAGCACGATGCCACTCCCTCCTTTTCCTTTGCTTATTATTTCATCGGGAAGATCCCGGACCGATGATCACGCCTCGGCCTCCTCGCTGTCGGTGAGGTGCTCGATCGACTTCTTGCGGGCCAGCATGCAGGCGCCCACCACACCGGCGTAGCGCATCAGCAGCGAGCGGCGCAGCTTGGTGTCCTGGCTCACCATATTGAGCGAGTACTTGCGGATCGCCGTCTTGAGTGGCTGCATGAAGTAGTCTCCCGTATTGGCGAGCTGACCGCCGATGATGACGAAGTCGGGATTGTAGAGATTGATCAGTCCGGCAATGTGCATGCCGAGGTTATTGCCGATCTCCTCGAGGATGTCGATGCAGAGGATGTCCTCTCTCTGGGTTGCGTCGATCAGCAGGTCCAGAGTGACGTCCTCAGGATTGGTGATGCCGAAGGGGCCGTCCGGCGATGTGAGGGTAGAAGTGTCTCCCTGAGCGATCCGCTCTTGGAACTTCCGGTACATGGCACTTCCGCTCGCCTCTGTCTCGAGACAGCCCTTCTTACCGCAGTGGCAGAGTACCTCGTTCTCGAAGGCATGGATATGCCCGAGCTCACCACTGAAGCCGGACTTGCCGGCGTAGGGCTTGCCGTCGATGATGATACCGAGTCCGAGACCCCAGGTGACATTGATGTAGAGGATGTTTCGCCCCTCCTCACGGATGTGAGTCATATACTCTCCGTAGGCGCTGGCGCGGGAGTCATTGTCGACCCAGACCGGGATCCGGAAGCGCTCTGTGAGGATCTCGCCGAGAGGTCTCTCGCTGAAATTGAAGTACGTGTAGCTGCTCCCGGTCTCGGGATTGATCCGGCCGAAGAGGTTGAGCCCGATGGATACGAGATCCTTGCGCTTGACTGTACTCTCATGATCGATGTAGTGGTCGATCCGCTGGCAGATCTCCTCGAGGCACTCGGGGGTGTTCTCAAACTTGAATGGGATATCCATCACCTCCTGTACCTGATCGCCACAGAAGTCCATCATCATCATGTGCATCTTCCCCTGGGTGAAGTCCACGCCGAGGAAGTAGACATTGGTGGGATCCAGTCCGAAGAGGAAGGGGTGTCGTCCGCCGGAGGTCTCCAGCTTGCCGTAGCTCCGCATCAGGCCTCCGTCGATCATCTCGTTGACATACTTACTCGTCGTAGGCACACTCAGCTCCAGCTTCCTAGAGAGTATGGGGAGGGTTTCCGGGCCCTCGTCGATGATGTGCTCGATGATCCTCCTCTTGTATCGAAGGCTCTTCGATGTGGAGTTAAATCTATTCTTGAATTCTTCTGCCGTCATAATACTATTAAGATTTCCCTTGACTGGTCAAAGATAGTAATAAAAAGCGTGGCCGCAAAGGGGAATCCATTTGATTTTTCTTAAACCATGGGCTTGGGACACGATTTGCTTACCGATCCTGCTGCTGAGGTACGGGAATGATAAGCTACTTGAGGGTCTCGGTGGAGGTGTCTGTCGCTCTCGCAGATCAGTGGGTGGCGGTGCTGCCCTGGGTACTGGCGGCAGAGCGAAGGAGGACCATACAGCGCTCTATGTAGGCTGAGGTGAGTGCCTTGCGCTGCTCACGGCTCTGAGCGTCGTGGATGGTGGGCAGAGCCTCTTGCTCCAGGGTCCGGATCCGCTGCATCAGTCCAGTACCATCCTTGCTGATGATCACCGGCAGGTAGAGGTATCGAGTCTGCTCCACAGTATGGAGGGGGAAGAGCTCCCCCTTGATCTCCAGCGCCAGCTCCGCGATCGTAGCCCCGGGCGCATCCTTCTGCGGAAGGGCAAGCTCGGCAGGCACTTCGGCCCACGCCCAGACCGGTACCAGCGGGCAGATGTAGGGCTGTGCCACCTGTATCCAGGAGGTGGCATCGGCAGGATCCTCGCCGGGAGCGACACCCTCCGTGATGGTGACGGAGGCAGAGTCGTAGCGAGCCATCAGGTCGTCGGTCAGGATGAAGCCCTTGGCGAAGCTGTTTCTCTTCAGATACTCGGTCCCGTAGTCGATCCCCAGCTGAGCGTTATAGAGGGAGCGGGAGAGTGAGTTGGTGATGTAGCCGATCGTCACCGGACCGTCTAGCTCGGAGAGCAGCTCACGAGCAGCGCAAGCGCGCACGTAGCCGAGTCCGCGATCCTTCTCTCCTGTCTCGGAGTAATTGGAGCGGACGATGTATCCGCCCGGCGCGGTATTGGCATCCTCCTTCGTCCAGGTGTGGTTATTCACCTCATAGATCGCCGCGCCGCCCTTGGCATCGATGACACCGAAGTGAGTTGCCAGACCCATCGGCTTGACCATAGCGTCAAGCAGCTGCTCGAAGTCCTGGAGCGTCTCGCACTCCTCCAGGGCCCGGCGCATCACGTAGCCCTCCCGATCGGCGATGGAGGCGGGGTCGCCCTTATTGACATTGAAGGAAGCACTATTCATGATCCCAAAGCCCCGCTCGTTGTGACCGCTCCAGATCTGCTCGCCCACCTTGTCCTCGACATTGGAGATGCCGATGTACCACCAGCCCTTGGGGGACTGGTGGCGGGAGACATAGTTGTGGTAGTTGTCCGTGTCGCGCACCTTCCAGAGCATCGGGCGACCGGTCAGGGTTGACTTGCCGGAGAAGACTGCTGTGGTACAGGCGAAGGAGAGGGCTGACAGGGAGGCGAGAAGAGCCACCGAGAGCACGAGGATAAGTGATTTCTTCATGATCGTAAGTGATATGATAAGGGGTACTTCTGTATTGGTCAAAAGCTATCTGCCTGCTAATGTACCACTTTTCTCCATTCTGTATGGAATGTACACACACTCTCTCATGAGGCGGTAATGGCTTACGTGGCGAGGGAGACGACGAGGCGCTCTCGGGTGACGGTGATCTTAAGAGAGTGCGAGCTCCCCGAGTGCCTTAAGACTGTGCCGGGAGAATAGCTGAAGTGTCTCTTACGCTCACCCTGCTGACCAATTGTGCCTCGAGTTGCACTTAGGAGACAGGTCGAGACGCAAGGAGATATAGTGTGGTGGTCGAGGTGGTATCTTTGCGGTACGAATTAGCCAGAGTTCTGGATGGCCTCCGTGGGCTAATTCGCATTTTGATGTGCTGGGATGGGGAGGATGGTGAAAGGGGGGTTGT
>OJKZ01000338.1_pt1 | contig 18992 bp, 16 predicted proteins | sample 1596791 | NCBI WGS metagenome assembly OJKZ01 (sample SAMEA3904677, study PRJEB24821) | metagenome | biome: Builtin; feature: hospital; material: surface | place: USA | collected 2013-06-04 | reverse complement strand
ATATTCGACGCGACCGCGCGACCTCTAATATCTGCACGGCGCAAGCGCTGTTGGCCGTTGTGGCCGGCATGTACGCCGTCTGGCACGGGCCGGATGGTTTGAAAGAGATCGCTGGCCGTATTCACGCGCATGCTGCTGCGCTAGCCGACGCCGTCGTCGCAGCTGGTCTTCGTATTGAGCATGGCACGTTCTTTGATACTGTCACCGTGAAGCACAGCACTGATAATGCAGCGCGTATCGCCGTCGCACGGGCCCATGAAGAGGGCTTCAACCTGCGCGAACTTGGCGGACGGCTAGTTGGCATTTCTATCGGTGAATCCACGACGGACACTGACATTCGCCAGTTGGCCGCGATACTGATCAGCGCTGAGGGCCGTGATAGTGGTTCCGGCCCCGACAGTTTGGATGAAGTGCGTGAGCTCACCGCTGGCCTCCCTGGTGATCACCGCGATGTGGCGACGTCGGGAACAGCGCACCTGCCTGCGGATCTTCTCCGTCGCAATGAGATTTTGACGCACCCGATCTTCCACGCCATTACCTCAGAAACCGAAATGATGAGGTATCTGCGCATGCTCTCCGACCGCGACCTCGCCCTCGACCGCACCATGATCCCGCTGGGATCGTGCACGATGAAGCTGAACTCTGCAGTGGAGATGGAGCCGATCACGTGGCCGGGCTTTGCTTCGATTCACCCGATGGCTCCCGACGACCAGACGGCGGGGTGGCGTGAACTTATCCACGACCTGCAGGACAGTCTGGCGGAGATGACCGGCTACGCGGCTGTGAGCGTGCAGCCCAACGCGGGGTCGCAGGGCGAATTCGCTGGTCTGCTGGCTATTCGCCGCTACCACCAGTCGCGCGGCGATAATGAGCGCACCATCTGCCTGATCCCGGAGTCCGCCCACGGTACCAATGCGGCGTCGGCGGCATTGGCTGGTCTGAAAGTTGTCGCGGTGAAATCTCGCGACGACGGATCCATCGACCTCGATGACCTGGACGCGAAGCTGGAGAAGCAAGGCGACAAAGTTGCCGCCATCATGATCACGTACCCCTCCACACATGGCGTCTACGAAGAGCATGTTCGTGACGTGTGCGATAAGGTCCACGCGGCCGGTGCGCAGGTGTACATCGACGGCGCCAACCTCAACGCGCTGGTCGGCTTGGCGAAGCCCGGGCAGTTCGGTGGCGACGTCAGCCACCTTAACCTGCACAAGACCTTCACGATTCCTCATGGTGGCGGCGGCCCCGGCGTCGGCCCGCTGTGTGTTGCTGAGCACCTGGTGCCGTTCCTGCCTACTGATCCGATGGAAACAACAAGTGACGACGCGGAGCGCCCCGGTGATGATGCGGAAAGCTCTTCCGACGGCGCAGAAGGCTCCGACGAGGCCGCGTCCGAGGCGCACGGCGTGCCGATTGCCGGTGCCACCTACGGTTCCGCCGGAGTCGTCCCGATCTCCTGGGCATACATCGCGCTCATGGGGGGCGACGGCCTGGCAGCCGCGTCGGAAATGGCCCTGGTGAATGCCAACTACATCTCTCACCAGCTCGCCGACGATTTCCCGACCCTGTACACGGGCAAGAACGGTTTGGTTGCGCACGAATGCATCCTTGACCTGCGCGAGATCACGAAACGCTCCGGGATCACCGCGGAGGACGTTTCCAAGCGGCTCATGGACTTCGGCTTCCACGCGCCGACCCTGGCCTTCCCCGTGCCTGGGACTCTCATGGTGGAGCCCACCGAGAGTGAGGACAAGGGCGAACTCGATCGCTTTATCGAAGCGATGCGCACTATCCGCCGCGAAATCGATGAGGTGATCGACGGCACCGTCGCCGAGGAAGATTCCGTGATTCGCCACGCCCCCTATACGGCCTGGTCAGTGACGCGCGACGACTTCGACGACGCCGTGTCCCACGGCCACTTCACTCGCGAGAAAGCGGCATTCCCCGTCCCTGGCCTGCGTCGGACCAAGTACTTCCCACCAGTTCGCCGCATTGACAATGCCTACGGCGACCGCCATGTGGCGTGCTCGTGCCCGCCCTTGGAGGATTTCGCCATCACCGACGATGAATTCAACAGCCTGGATAAATAGGCACCCACACCAGCACCAATTCCACATACCGCAGCACTAACCCCAGCGATGTTGACAGGAGAACGCGACGTGACAGACCAACTCGCCACAGGATCCGGCGCAGGATCATCCACCCCGCAGAAGACCGCATTGCACGATGTCCACGAGGAACTCGGCGCCCGCTTCACCGATTTCGGCGGCTGGGATATGCCCCTCAAATACGGCAGTGAACTGGACGAACACAAAGCCGTTCGCACGGACGCCGGCATTTTCGACCTCTCCCACATGGGCGAGGTCCGAGTCAGCGGCCCACAGGCAGCCGAAGCGCTCGACCACGCACTGATCTCACGGTTATCCGCCGTGGCCGTCGGCAAGGCGAAGTACTCCATGATGTGTACCGAGGACGGCACCATCATTGACGACCTCATCACCTACCGCTTCGGCGACGACGAATTCTTGGTCATCCCCAACGCCGGCAACGCCCCCACGGTGGCCGCGGAATTAGTTTCCCGCGCTGAGTCCTTTGACTGCACCGTGGCCGACGAATCCAGCGAAACGTCGTTAATCGCGGTCCAAGGCCCCAACGCGGAGCGCGTCTTGGCCTCGCTCCCCGGCGCGGATGTCCGCAACCTGGCCGAGGTGAAGTACTACGCCTTCTTCCGCGGCACCGTCGCCGGGCACGACGTGATCATCGCCCGCACGGGATACACCGGGGAGGATGGGTTCGAGATCTTCGTCCCGAACAGCGGTGCTCACGACGTATGGGCCGCGATCATGGGTACCGACGCGGTGACGCCATGCGGGCTGGCTAGTCGCGATACGCTCCGCCTGGAGGCGGGCATGCCTCTCTACGGCCACGAACTGGACCGGTCACACACCCCGGTCGACGCGGGCCTCGGCGTGTTGGCGGCGACGAAGAGCAAGGACGCCTTCGTCGGCCGGGACGCCATCGTCGCTGCGAAGAAGAACGGTGCGGCACGGAAACTCGTCGGGCTGAAAGGGGACGGTCGACGAGCTGCCCGCGCTGGCTACACCGTTTTGACCAGCGAAGATAAAGAGGTCGGGGAGGTCACCTCGGGCGCATTGTCGCCGACACTCGGCTACCCCGTGGCTATGGCCTATGTGGACGCGGACGTCGCGGAACCGGGAACCGCGCTTTCCGTGGACATTCGTGGTAAGCATTATCCCTACACGGTGGTTCAGCTTCCGTTCTATAAGCGCGACCGCTAGCCCCAACAATCGACCCCATCAATCGACGGTAAAGACCATTCATCCGCAGCGACGAATGCGGATAACAATGCGAAGGAGATCCTGATGTCCAACGTTTCATTGCCCGCTGACTACCTGTACTCCAGCGACCACGAGTGGATCGACAACGACGCCGCCGAGCCCGGCGACACCGTCCGCGTCGGCATTACCCATGTTGCCGCTGATCAGCTGGGCGAGATCGTCTATGTTGACCTGCCCGACGTCGGCACGGAGGTCGAAGCCGGAGAGGCTTTCGGTGAGGTGGAATCCACCAAGTCAGTCTCCGACATTTTCGCTCCCGTCTCGGGCGAAGTGGTCTCGATCAATGAGGACCTTGGCGACGACGCCGGCGTGATCAACTCCGACTCCTACGGCGATGGCTGGCTGTACGAGGTTCGCATCTCTGACCTTGGGGAGTTGTTAGACCAGAGTGCCTACGCCGCCGAGAACGATATTGACGTGTAGGGTCTGTCAGCGAATAACTGGTCAACGACGGCTGCCACTACTCCCTGTCGGGCTCGACGGCATGATCCCCAGGGGCAGGGGCGGCGGCCTTTGTGTGCGGGTGGAGGCATTGTCCGCGTAAGCGGATAGACTATCTAACGATGAATTCCGCAGTTTTCCTGATTCTTGGCGCTCTGCTGCTCCTCGCGGCCGCAGCGCTGCTGTGGGCTGCCAACCGACCGGCTGATGATAGGGAGTGGCGTCGAGTTCTCAACCGCCGCGCCGGCGTGCACGAACGGTCGACGTCTTCCCTGGTGGGGCGGGGTGACCGTTCGTTTGAAGGGGAGAGGGCGTCTGGCGATTCGCGCGGTGCGTCTGATGACGTCCCGTTTAATGATGCCAACGCTGGCTCTGGTGACTCATTGCCGCGCCGTCGCAGAAACCCGCGCTTTAATCCCCAGCAGACCCAGACTGCGGATGAAGCATTCTCACATTTCGGTGTGCACCCACATGTAGGGGCGGAAGACGAGCGCGCTGATCAGGAATGGTCCGACGCTGGCCTGCCTGGTAACGACGTCTCGATGACGCACGCGGATGAGCCAGTGGATTCCCCGCGCGGAATGGACTCCCACGATGACGGCGAGGACAACTCGTTCGCTGTGACGCATAATGACGGGAACGAACGTCGGGACACAGTTTCGTCATCCGGTAGCGTCCCCGCAGGTAACGCGGTTGCCACGTCGGAATCGACGGCGGATTCATCAGAAGATGCAGCTGCAACTACAGATACACCAGCAGAATCACCAGAAGACACTGCCGAGGAGTGGTTCGCGAACCCCACGCGAGCGACCCGTCGGGCACGTCGATCATGGGCAGCTGAGCATGGATGGCAGTTTGATCGCACCGATCCCGACTTGGCTCACGAGTGGGCTGACCACGTCGGCACGTCTCCGAGCGAAGCCAAAGACGTCGTCTCGGGACGGATGCGCGCACGCCGCGGCCACGTCGCCGACGTAAACGACAACTCCTACCTGGGATTACGCCGATCCGGATCCTCCGACATACTCATCGACTTCCGAGACCGCGACCGCTGGGCACCGCAGAACCAGTCCAGCGAAGCCCCCGGCCACATCAAACCTCCTCGGCCCGACCAGGAATACGTGGGATCGTGCGGAGGATTCGAGGTGTTCTCCTCGGACCCCCTATCCGTCCGGCTCATGATGGATTCCCGCGCCGACCGCGCACTCGCCCACCTCCGCGGGGCAACCGCAGCCATCGTCATCGACCCGTGGTGGATCCTCGTCCGGTGCAACCGCCGCCCCACCATCGACGATATCCCCAGGATATTCGCCTATATCGCCGATCTTGACGACGCCACCCGCGTCCTACCCAACCCGACAGCCGAATACTTGGACATGACGGATGGGGACCCCGGCCGTGCATATTCGTACGACATCTTCACCCTGGGCGACGGCCCACGGATGCAGGCCGTGCCCGACGCTGGCCTCGCCGATCAACCCGGTACCGCCAGCCAATCCGGCAGTGCCGACGTCGGCAATAATGATGAGCCGGCCGGCCAGGAAGAGCGCTCTGGCACGGATGCTCACATCGGATGGTCGGATCGGCCCGAGTTCCGCCACGAGTATGTTGATTTGCCGCGCCGGGATCGAAGCCGACGAGAGGGGACCACGACGGACGACGAAGTGTGGGATGAAGTGGGGAAATCCACCGGAGATATTCCCGTTGTGGGTAGCGATCCTGACCACTCGGGGGCGCATGAGCGGTCCGGGCGAGTCATTCGTGTGGAGTCTGATTACGACAAGTCCACCATTTTCGGCGACCCGCCGTCGGAGGGGCGGCACCGCAAGAGCTCGGCCCGGCGAGGCGCGTCTCACCGTCGGGAGGATGACGATGTGCCCATCGTCGATGGCGAACTCGAGCCCGAGAATCGGCTAGACCAGGATTAAACGGAACTACAAGCCGGGCGATAACAACCCAGCAGCCAAAAGGAGTTTCTTTTCATGACGGATCACACTAACCCAGGAGCGAAGGATGCCCAGCCTACGTCTGTTGCTCAGCCCACGTCCGCCGCGCAGAATTTGGACCCAGAGCGCCGGACCCGGCTGGCAGAGCTGGTCAAAGAGCTGGCAGTCGTAATGGGGAAAGTGACCTTATCCTCCGGCAAAGAGGCCGATTATTACGTCGATTTGCGCCGGGCGACGTTGCATCACGAGGCATCGCCATTGATCGGCGCTCTTCTGCGGCAGCTCACCAAGGATTGGGATTTCGACGCCGTCGGTGGTCTGACCTTGGGCGCAGACCCCGTCGCCGACTCCGTTTTGCACGCACCCGGCCGGCCCATCGATGCGTTTGTCGTGCGCAAAGAGGCGAAGAAACATGGCATGCAGCGTCGCATTGAAGGCCCCGACATTAAGGGCAAGCGCGTCCTCGTCGTCGAAGATACGACAACCACAGGAAATAGCCCATTGACCGCGGTCAAGGCGGCACGCGAAGCGGGGGCCGAGGTTGTCGGTGTCGCTACCGTCGTGGACCGCAACACGGGCGCGGCCGATGCCATCCACAAGGAAGGGTTGGAGTACCGATCCATCCTGGGGCTGAAGGATCTCGGACTTGAGTGATTCACCCCACGCGGCGGATCCCCACGCGTCAGGCTCAGGCACGGTCAAACCACCAGCTGGCGTCGGTGCCACCGAGTGGAATCCGCACCCCGTCGGCGTTGGCCCGTGGGAGGTTGAGCATCCTGGCCAACCACGTCCGACGGATGATCGTTATGATCCCACGCTCTTGGACGAGGGCGACCGGCGCAATGTCGTTGACGCGTACCGGTATTGGAAGCGCGAGGCCATCGTCGCGGACCTGGACACGCGCCGCTTCCCGTTCCACGTTGCGATCGAGAATTTCACGTCGGACCACAACATCGGGACCGTCGTGAGGACCGCGAACGCGTTTGCAGCGGAGGCGGTGCACATCGTCGGCAAGAAGCGGTGGAACCGTCGCGGAGCCATGGTGACCGACCGCTACCAGCATCTTTATCATCACTCGACGGTTAACGACGTGCTCCAGTGGGCGCATGAGCATGATCTCACCGTGATTGCTGTGGACAATGTGCCTGGCTCGGTTCCTGTGGAAACGGCCGGGTTGCCGGAGCGGTGCGTCCTCCTGTTTGGCCAAGAGGGGCCGGGGGTGAGTGAGGAAGCGCAGCGCGGTGCTGTGCAGACGGTGTCGATTGCCCAGTTTGGTTCAACGCGGTCAATTAATGCGGGGGTTGCGGCGGGGATCGCGATGCATGCGTGGGTGAGGCAGCACGCGGACCTGTCGCGAGCGTGGTGAGTCGCGCGGGTTCTCGGCGGCGACCACCAGCGGGGCCGCGCAGTACCTGCGCAGCGCCCGCCCAATCGTGTGGGTTCAGTAGCGCCTACACCATCGATAGGGCACGATTAATACAATGCAGGATAAACGAGATAGCAATCAGACTGACACGCCCGCGGGCGTTACAGCGGACGCTACCACCGGTGACGCGCCCGACCACGAGGGCAGTTCGCGAATTAACCGCGCCGAGCAGGTCAACCAGCGTGACAGCTCCTTGCGGCCACAGCGTCGTCAGCAGGAGCTGTGGGAGAAATGGGACCACCGCGCCGATTTAGCCGAGGACGCCATCCATGAGCGCCATGCGCGCCGGGTGTGGGGCCTGCCGGGGACGAACCTTGCGGTCGTCTCGTGGCCGGCGTTGACTCGGGATAAGTTCTTCCTGCGCTGGCATTACTGGTGGCAAGCGCACTATTTGGATTGCTTAGTGGACGCGGCGTCGCGCCGTCCGCTGAAGTCCCGCTCGCGCCGAATCAGCCGGACGATGCGGGGAATCCGCCTCCGCAACGGTGCCCCGCTGACCAAGAACCGCTATTACGACGACAAATCCTGGTTAGCGTTGGCGCTCGACCGCGCGGAGGGCCTGGGCCACGGCCACCAGGCGAGGAGCCTGAAGGACCTCCAGCAGAACATTATCGACGGCGTCGACTCGCTGACCGGGGTTGTTCCGTGGCGCGTGGGGGAGGCGTTTTATAACGTCTCGACGAATGGCCCGGCGGCGATCATGATGGCGCGGATGGGTCGCGTGGATGAGGCCGAGGCCCTCACCGACTGGATGTTTGAGAACCTGATCAACCAGGACGGCCTCCTGATCGACGGCATCCGCATGAAGATGGATGGCCCGGAGCCCTCGACGGCTGTGTACGCCTACAACCAGGGCGTTGCTCTGGGCGCGTGCGTCGAGATTGCTCAGCGGCGCCGCGAGGAAGCCGGCATCACGGATGATCCGTCCAGCGCCGGTGCGCACGCCGGTTCCGACGTGGCAATGTCCTCGATCACCAGGGTCCACAACCTGGTCCACGCCATCGCAGTCAACTTGGCGACGGACACCGGGGTGATCAAGGGCTTCGGCAGCGGTGACGGCGGATTGTTCCGCGGCATTCTGGTGCGGTATCTGGCCTTAGTGGCGACGGACCTGCCCGACGATCAGAAGCTATCCCGTGCGACGAAGCGCTTAGCAGCCAAACTTGTCGTGTCGACGGCAGACGCGGTGTGGGACCAGCGCCTGGAAGTCAACGGACTCCCCGTTTTTAGTGCGGATTGGACGCGTCAGGCGGAAATCCCTCGCTCGGGCGGGCGCATCGCTGGGTCGAGCGGTGGGGTAGTAGCAGGCTCGGAGATCGCGGAGCGTGATCTGTCCGTGCAACTATCCGGGTGGATGGCGATTGAAGCTGCTGCTCGGGTAGTCAATAACGAGCGGTTGCGAGGGGCCTAGTGGCTACTGGTCTTTGACCGGGGTGAGCAGACTCGATTCGTACTCGATCTCGCCGACGCGAACTTTGTCGTAGTAGCTGAGTTTCGAATCGATAAAAGCCAACATGTCGCGCAAGTTCGCGATCTTGTCTTCGACAACATGGCGTTGGTCCTTGAGGATATCCTTGCGTTGAGCGATGCTGCCCTCGCCCTCCAGGCACAGCTCCATGTATTCACGCATTTGGTCGATCCCCATGCCACATTCGCGCAGGCAGCGAAGCCCCCGCAGCCAGGCAATATCGTGTTCATCAAAGACGCGATAGTTGTTTTCATCGCGCATGACTCGTGGTACGAGCCCGATTTTGCAGTAGTACCGCACGGTGTCTACGGAGATTCCGCTGGCCTCGGAGGCTTCTCTGGTCGAATACAACATGGGGTGCTCTATCGCCGCTGGTTGATGAGGTCCGTGAAGAAATCGACGGTCTCCACTGCTTCGTGATCGAAGAACAGTGAGGACCCAGTATCAAGCTTGGCGATGGCGGCCATATCCTCATCGGTCAAGCTGAAATCTTCGATGTCGATATTCTGCTGGATCCGCTCGGCATGGACGGACTTTGCAAGCCCGACGATATCGCGCTGGTAGAGCCACCGCAGTACCACCTGGGCGACCGACTTATCGTATTGCTTGCCGATCTCGGTGAGCACGGGGTTATCGAAGAGCCCATTGCGGCCCTCACCGAACGGGGCCCAGGCCTCGACGGTCACGCCGTGCTTCTGCAGCTCAGCGACGCGCTCGGTTTGCTGGTTGAATGGGTTGATCTCAATTTGGTTCACGACGGGGTAGGCGGAGTTGAAAGACCCCAAGTCGTGCACGCGCGACGGGGTGAAGTTCGATACACCGATGGAGCGATCAGGCCCTCTTTCTGGGCGCGTTCGAGACCCCTCCAGGCGCCGTAAACATCGTTAAAGGGCTGGTGGAGCAGCATGAGGTCAACGTAATCGGTACCTAGTTTGTCCAGTGAGACCTTCACGCTGTCGTAGGTCGCATCTTCGCCGTAACGGTCAAGCCACACCTTGGTGGTCAGGAAGAGCTGGTCACGATCAATGCCGCTTCGACGGATACCTTCGCCGACGGCTTCCTCGTTGAAGTAGGCCTGGGCGGTATCAATGTGACGGTAACCGGCGTCGATGGCGTGGGCGACTGCGTCGGCCGTCTGGTCCGCAGGAATCTGGTATACGCCGAATCCCTGGACGGGGATCGTGTGGCCGTCGGACATAGTCAGTGGTTTCAGCATGATGCACTCCTTTGAGATTGACTACGCCCAATTCAACAACTTGGGAGTGACTCCCAAGCAAATCTGGAGTTGCATCGGAGGGGTTCCGGTCACTGACTGGCTGGATCTGTGGGCATGGTGTGACAATTGTTTTCGGGAGGTCGTGATTCACCTTCATGAGCGGCATGATTTCCGACTTGTATGGAGACACAGCTAATTAAGCTGGTAGCTCGAAGGATTCTTCACTAAGAAGTACTTCGGCGGAGAGCACGACAAATAGCCTGTGGTGCTCATTGGCGCATTGCGCAAACCTTTGGTCCCACTGCCCTGATATGCAAGAACTTAGACGGATGATGGGGTCAAGGTGGTGAATAAATACCAGTGGCGTGAAAATGAAAGCGGACGCTTTTAGGTTAGAATCATGTCTCAAAGTACCGCGTCCCTAATAGTTAGCTTTATTGCTCTAACTGGTGTGCTTGTCACGACATGGTGGAACAATTGGGCGGCTGACAAACGCCGCCGTGAGGACCAATTGGCCGAGGAAGCAAGGCGTCAAGCCGATGTGGACCGTCGTGAGCAAGAACGGTTGGAACAGTTAAGACGCGAGGATTGGGCGCGTCAACGCCGGGCGGTGGCCGATTGTGTAGCTGTTCTTAGGGATGAGTATCCACCGCTCGGTAACCTGAAGATTGGAATGGACCCTCACATAGGCGGTGATGATTTTCCGAAATATATTGCCAAAGGACAAGAATTACTTAGTTTTTACCGCACGATTGTTCGAAGCTTTTACGTTGCGGAAATTGAAATATCCAATGTAAAAGTGAAGGCCGCACTTCATCGGCTAAGGCAGACTACGGAAGATCATTATGAAGAAATAATTGAGTGCGAAAGCTGTTCGAGAGATCGTGTTGGCCTCAGCGCAATGTCAACGGATGCGATAGGCGAGGGAATGTCGGAAGCGCTTGACGATTTAGTCACTGTAGCGGCTGAAGAACTCCTCGAGTTTCAAGGTGACGACGATAACGATAAATAACTACAACCATCGCCGCATCGAAGTTGAGAGGTGTGAGAACCGGGGCGGAATCCCCCTGTGTGGTGCGCTGCTGCGAACTCCAGCTACGGGTGCCAATGATATTATCCTTACCAACTTTAGAATCGCTCATCACTAGGATAAGCAGTGCAAAACTAGTAGAGGTCGGTGTGTGGTGTATCAGAAGGTCGTTACATTGTTTTTGATGGATGATGGTTTGTCCTCCGGGCGCATCAAATGCTCCATGAAAAATTGGACCGGAGTGGTGTATCTGATTCCACGCACCGAGTTGTCTCGTTCTGCAGATATCGGCGCACTCTCCCAAACGGGCATCTACCTGTTATTCGGCACCGACACTAAATCAGGTGAAGAGAAGCTCTATGTTGGCCAGGCCGGCGAGCGCAAACGAGACAAACACAAACGCGTCAAGATCAAGGGAGTCCTCAACAGGGTCCGGGAGCATCTCACGGAAGAGAAACACGACTATTTCACTCACGCAATCATGATTGTCGGCTCCGATAATTCTCTGGGGTCGACCGAAATCTCCTACCTCGAAAACGCCTTCTATAACCAAGCCAAGACCGCAGACCGGATGGTAGTGACCAACGCCAACGACCCCTCGGCGGGTAATGTGACCGAAGAACAAAAAGCCTGGCTTGATGAGTTTATCTCCAACGCGCTGATCCTCATCAGAGCACTCGGATACCGTGCTTTTGATGCCCCTGACTCCGAGCGCAGCGAAGCAGAGCCCTTGCTCTATTTGAATTTTAAAGACAATTCTGCCCACGCCACAGGTCGTCAAACGAACGATGGTTTCGTCGTCCTGGCCGGGTCGAAGATCCGGGCCACTACCACCACATCAGTTCCCCCATCTGCAATCAAGAATAGAAAACGGTTCGCTGACCGCTTAGACGCTGATGGTGTGCTGAAACGAGACATCCCATTCGACTCACCTTCGGCCGCTGCCGAGTTCTTAACTGGCGCGTCCGTTTCGGGAAAGCGTTACTGGAAGAACAGTGAAGGCATCCCGCTAAAAGAACTCGAAAGGAGAGAGCTTGAGAGCATCCCATGACATGTGAAATAGTCCTGTTGTCACTAGCCAGAGGCAGGTGGTGACAGAATAATGAAGACGTCGGGGGTGTTCCTATAGTGCTTGTCAAGTCTAGGGAAGTTTTTGTGTCCTCCTCAGGCGCTGTGATTGGGCGGGGGTTGTAGCCGACTGACTGGGGTGGCTTCAGTCGGCTGTGACCCGGCTTTGTAAAGCGGGTTAGAAGTTATGCGACTGTGGGATAGTCCTCGCTGTAGAGGGCACCTGTCTTGACCACCGGGAACAGGACGTTGAGGCGTGTGCGGGCAAGACATGCCACGGCTGCGTTATGTCGTTGTCCTTCCTGGCGTTTACGCTCGTAGAGTTGCCGTGAACGCTCGTGGTGTCTGATAGCCGATAAAGAGGACTGCCGGAGGCGCGTTCTTTAATTTTTTGTTGCCTGCCTGGTTCACGCTATGGGAATTGATTGATGCCCCTGACAGGTTCGTTGTTGGGCACAGGCTTGCGTATGAGGCCAGCTCGGCTGCTGTTGTGAAGTCACTGAAGTCGTCAATAGTCATCAGGATCTTTGCCGCAGTCGTTGGACCAACACCTGCCATCGATAGCAGCACGTGGGTCAGCTGGATCTGATCGATGATGTCGAGGACCTCTTGGTGAATCCGCGTGTGGTGATCCAATTTCGCAGTTGGTTGCTAGCAGCTAGCGATACCCCGAGCTCAGCTTCGATAGCACCAAGAAGCGTGAGCTTTTGGCTGCTGATTGCATCACATAGTGCGTCTATGATCGGCGCGATCAACGCCGCGTAAGGCGTCCGGGAGAAATCGTCCCTTGTCGGCGATGGCAAAGGTATCGCGCATATCAGTTTTAGCGTTTCCTGGGTGGATACGTGCACGTTGCCGCATCGATAGGCGTGGCAGGTATTTCACATCTGTGCCTGTGGTTTGAGCGACGGTGACAGTGAGCCTGCCGATGCTATTGGGTTGATCGACGACAACGAGCGTGGGGCTGGTGGTGGTGAATTGAGTGAAAACCCGGTGAGTGTGGCTTCGGCGTGCTCGACTCATTGGGATAAGACGGTGGACCCATTGCGGTTAAGTACGCAGGCGTGGTGAAAGTATTTTCCTTTTGGCAACGCCAATGACGTAGCCATATGTCGTGGGTTTGTCCTTGCGATGAACAGTTGCTGGGTTGTGTTCGTCGCTGGGAAAAATGGTTCGTCGGTCGTCACTCGTGGCTGGCATCCACGTGACAAAAGAGGGCTTATCTGGTTGGGGTGGGGCATGTTCCTATGAGCAGTGTGGAGCGCGCCACTGTCTCCGGTGGCATCACCCCCGGATCATTAGACAGACAGGGACGGTAACAGAGCCATGCCGGATCCAGCGACTAGTTCCTTTCTTGAGGAAGAGGGACGAAACTCAAGCGTAGTGTGGGGAGAGTAATCCCCACGGCTACGATGTGAGAACGGTTCCTTCCAGACTGGAACTAGTTTGAGTGGAAGGATAGTTGCACAAGATGACGCAGCATCCTTTATCTTTGCCGATCCATTTCGTTATATGTCATGGCCAGAGCTGTCTGAAGCGGAGGTCGGGTCGTGCAACGCGTCAGGATGTTTATGATGCTCCGCCTTAGAGAGGGGCTTCAGTTGTCGAAGAATTATCTCTTGGCGAGGTAACTCGGCCGGGCTTAGACGCGCCCGCGATGCTCAATCGCCCAGACTAAATGGACCCTACTGCGTGGCCTTAGTTGCCGTTGGCTTGAGACAAATCTGCTGGGATTTCGTGTGCGTAATAAAGAGCTTGAGACACGAGCTAAAAGAGCGTGTCTTCGGTATTTTCGGGAGTATAGGTCAATAGCAAGCGATCCGTGACGTGCTCATCGGTGAGAGCACTTCCACTTAGTTGAAACCTGCGTAGCATCGACTTGCCTACTGAAACTGCTAGTTCAGTTTCGAACAGGCCCTCCGGCAAATCAAGATGTACTTTATGCTTGCCGTTGCGTTTCGATCCATCAATAGAAAGGGCTACGAAAACGCCACGATCTTTCGCGTCTTTTATCCTCTCTATCAGATCCATAAAGTTGAAAGATTGAGCACCATAAAGGATTTTTTGGGTGTCGACATATGGTGGGTCACAGTAAACTAAATCACCTGTCTGGGGAAGTTCGAAAGCGTCACGATAATCCATGCAAACGAATCGTGTGCCAGAGACGCGTTCATGCCAAGTATGGACCCGCTTTGCAAAGCTTTCGGTTGAGATAGGCATATGTGCTCCAACGGGAGTAGACATATACCTATCCGCCTTGCGGAACCGCACTATTCCGCCGTAACACGTTCGAGTAAGAAATACGAATGCCCGCGAGTCATGCAACCTATTGAACCTGTCTAACGCTTGGTAGTAGACCGTAGATTTATCGATGCCTTGGTCAATTTGTGATCGATAAAAATCGTATGCACCTATTAGGTCTTCAGGTGCCTCTACAAGCATCCCCCATGTGTCAATTAGAGGCGAAAGAATATCTGAGGCAACTGCGGACTCGGGGGCGAGTGTGCCAAGTACAGCTCCAGAGCCTAGAAATGGCTCATAATATGTATTGAACTCGCGCGGAAAACTCCCCACGATCAAGGAGGCCATACGCTGCTTATTGCCCACCCATTTCAGTAGCTGGGCAGGGGGTTTTAGGGGCGCTCTCGACATGTTGCCACTCTACCGCAATATCCGATTTTTAGATAATCGGATATAGTTTCATAGACTATATATGTGGACAATAACCTGCTTCGTGCACGTCGCACCGCGCTCGGCCAGGCAATTAGGTCTGCCAGACTGGAACGCAACATGACGCAAGCTAACCTCTCTGTCCTGCTAGGTGTCCCCCAATCGTGGATATCGAACGTTGAGGCGGGCGTTAGGCGTGTCGATATTGCAGAGCTTATGACGCTGGCACCAATTCTAGGCGTCTCCACTCTTGATCTAATTGCTGCCATGGAGGCTGAAGTTAACCAATGAAGAGTACGACACCTTGGAACCATATGCCGCCGGAGTTCTGGCATTATGCCCGAATCTTATCTGAGCATCTCTGATATTCCAGGAGAAAACGTGTTTTACGGCATAATTCTACGAAAATTAAGGAGGGGCTTACTTCTCTTGGGTTGAGTAGAATTCCTCTTGAATCTTCCGCCGAGACAACTGTTTCCGTTAGCGATCTTGTTAAATACTTTGAATTCCGAGCGGATTTAATCGAAGATAATATTGCTAGGAATCTTCAAAACGTAAGTGAAGCAAAAAAATTATTTGAAAAGGTCGCAAGCCAATACACCTCGGGCTACGCACCACAGCTGAAAAACGGCATCGAGAATGCTAGACTTTACACGGTTAAGAATGGGGGAATGCCCGCAATCGCACCGTATAATAAACAAAAGGGCTATAAGCGGGATATTGACTTTCTAACCGCAACCTCGAATATTCTTATTTCTTACTACCTAGAAGGGCGTGGATTTGATCCGGATCCACGGAAAGTTCCCGCGTTTACGGAAGACGGTGTAGTAGTGGGGTCGATGAGTCGCCGCATGGATGGCGCATTCCCTGATTGTGTGAACCCGGTTTCTCTTTGGGAATTCAAGTGTTATTACTATACGACGACTTTTGGATCCAAGATCAGTGATGCGGTGTATATCGCTGATCTCGATGGCTACGAGAGGACGGATGCACAGGAACAAACTGGAATGCCGATCCAGTTGACGCTCTTTATTGATGCATATTCAACATGGATGGAACAGGGGAAGAGTTACCTTTGTCACATCGTCGACCTCTTGGAAAGGGGCGCAATTGACAATTTAGTTGTGGGCTCAGAGGTTGAGGCTGCAATTCCTCGGATCGTTGAAGAATGGAAGACTGCTTTAGAAAGTCGAGCTAAATAAAGGTATGTGTGTCTTTGTCTATCGGTGTATGTCTTAAGCGATTGAAGTCTATTCGTTTTGTTTTAAAAGCTGTTTCTTGCCTAAAATGCTTTATCTGCAAGATTTTGCGAGTGTTATTAATGTTGTTGTTGCATTTTTTGAGTACCAGTATGATTATACTGGCGGTGTAGTCGGTTCATGTTGCTGATTCCTACATGGTCGTGGCATACATATCAGATTCTTTAAGCCGTTCATTTTTTAAGCTTCGATAGGCAGTAGCGCTCATTAGTTCCTGGTTTTGTGAACCAGATGACGTTTTTGATCGGCAAATATGCTGAAGTCTGATATGAATCCAGGATCGTTTTTGTAGATCGAAAACCGAATTGAATCTTTTCAAAATGGAAATCTGATATACAAGTTCATTGCTCTGTAGGGTTTCGACGTTTGCCAATTCGTAATGGTTGACGATAGCGCTTTTTGTGGTTAGAGTTGCTAACTTTAAAATTTAACTGACGTTTTTTAATTTGGGCCTGGAATGACATGAGTTGGAATGCTTCCGGGTCTACCCGATCACCCGGGAATGCTGTGTTGAAACCTTCAATCAATACGAAGATTTTGGCAGCTCACTCACTTTTACAATATCAGCACTAAACGTCGGATCTAGTACTCTATTAGACGATTGAGCCTTTTTAGTATTATCCACAAAAGCGTTAGTGTTTCCTACGATTTCATATTATGACTAGAGAACTCTTTGAGCGATTCGCCGGAATTAAGCGTAGACGCTAGTTAGAATACTCGACTCTCGAGAGTGCCCCTGTGATTGTATATCGGCGAAGTTCACGACCGAGAAAAATGTCACTCATAAGGTGGTGCGTCCACACTGACGACCAGGTTTTAGTTGGAATTTTTAACTTCAGATCAGTAATCGCGCACGATGAGGGGCTTCGCTTTGTGATAATCGAACGTTACCCTGGGCTAGCCACCATTTGGCGGGAAACCTGTCGCGTCAACCTTCTTCGTAGTGTGCTTTACGACGCCGTGTGTATCCCTACGACTCACTAGCCTCGCGCTCATGCAGTGTCTCTTTGGCATCGCGCGCAGCCAGCGGAGCAGCAGAGTCGTCGCTAGTAGCAGCCCCCTTAGACGCCCGTGACTTCTTAATCGCGCCAATAATCCCCGGCAGGATAGAGATGAACACGATGGCTAGGAAGATCAGCTCGATATTCTCGCGCACGAAAGTAAAGCTCCCCAGCCACACGCCGAGATCCGTCACACCGCCGGCCCACAGGAACCCGCCGCAAATGTCGAAAAGGAAGAAGCGGGCATAATTCATGCGCGCCATGCCGATAGTCATAGGGGCGTAGGTGCGGACAATCGGGACGAACCGGCACAGGATCACAGCGAGCGCACCCCATTTCCTAAAGAACGCCTCGCCTTCGGTGATATAGGCCTTTTTAAAGATGCGCCCGTCGGGGCGTTTCCGGATGCGGTCGCCGAGCTTCCTGCCAATCCAATACGAGGACTGGTCACCAGCGATAGCGCAGGCAATGGAAACCAGCAGCACCTGCCACACGGGCGCAAAACCATTGTGTTGGTTAGCCAGCATGCCCGCGGTGAACAGCAGGGAATCGCCGGGGAGGAGGGGGAACCCGAGCCCGGTTTCCACGAAAATAATCAGCCCCAGGCCGGGAAGAATGAGGTGGCCGAAGGGGCTATCGGCACCCAGCCAGTACATCGGGTCCAGCAGTTTCGGAGCTGCTGTCACCGTCTCGCTCGCCTGGGCGAGGATGCTGGTGCGCAACTGGGGCACCAGGTCAGCAGAGGCCGCTAGCGTTGCTCGGGCCGACGTAGCAGCGTCGGCAAGCAAGTTTGTGCCGTTAGCAAGAGCGGCGGAAGCGAATGTTTTTACCCCTGTACCACCCATGGTGAACGCATGGGTAAGAACAGTGAGGTCGACAGCGGTCAGTGCACTCATGATCCCACAGCATACTTGGTACCGATCCATCCTTTTGACTCCGAAACCGTGAATTTCCTGTGAAATTCCTTAATGGGGCATCACGATGCAGGTCATGAGTGGTAAAAGGGGGCAGCAATTTCCCCGCAGTGGCCGATTTTCCCCTGCCGTGCCGTATTTTCTTATGTGTGAACCATTTCCACGGCGTAGAGCGGCTCAGCGACGGCAAGATGATCGTGGTCCAGGGGTCAGTTGCCGCCGGGATTGCATTTTGGTTTGCACACCATGTGATTGGTCACCCGCAGCCCTTCTTCGCCCCCATGGCGTCGGTGATCGCACTCGGCACCAGCACCGTCGGCCGATTGCGCCGGTCGGTCGAACTTGTCATGGGGGTCTCCCTGGGAATCGGCATCGGCGACATCATGATCTCCCACATCGGAACCGGATCCTGGCAGATCGCCATCACTGTGGCCTGCGCCCTGGCAGCCGCACTCTTCCTCGACAAATCCCCGCTGGCCCCGATCCAAGCGACGTGTTCCGCCGTTTTAGTAGCGACGATTATGCCCCCGGGAACAATGGGCGGGATCACTCGAATGATCGACGCCCTGGTCGGCGGTCTCATCGGGATCATGGTGATCGCTCTGGTGCCCAATAGTGCCATCCGGCCGGCGCGACGCGAAGTAAGCCGGGTGATCGGCCACGCGGGGCATGTCCTTGACACCGTGTCGCGAGGTTTGAGGAGTAACGACGTCGGGGTCGTTTCCGACGCGTTGGTGTCTGCCCGAGGAACCCAGGCGCGCATTAATGCCATGATTGCCGCTGTTCAGGGAGGTACGGAAGTCGCCGCGGTGTCGCCATTTTATTGGGGCGCGCGCCGTGACATGAAAAAGATGAGCCAGATTTTGTCGCCGGTGGATAACACGATGCGTAACTCGCGCGTTCTTGCGCGCCGGGCTGCCACCATTATTTCGGACCAGAAAGACATCGACGAGCGTATCCCAGTTATTTTGGACGCCTTGGCGCATGCCTGTGCTGAATTGGAATCGATCTTCGCTGAACAGGGGAAATCGGGGAAGCTTCATGAGGCTCAGCGTTTACCCAGCGTGATTGAGCAACTGAAGAATACCGCGGCGGTGACGTCGGGGGACCACGGTGAAAAGTCCGGCATTTCGGGCATCGTTGTGATGGCGCAGGCGAGGTCCATCATCGTGGACTTGCTCCAGGTGTGTGGCT
>OJKZ01000322.1_pt1 | contig 19465 bp, 17 predicted proteins | sample 1596791 | NCBI WGS metagenome assembly OJKZ01 (sample SAMEA3904677, study PRJEB24821) | metagenome | biome: Builtin; feature: hospital; material: surface | place: USA | collected 2013-06-04 | reverse complement strand
AAAGCTCAACATAAAATATCCTCTAAATTGTGTTGACATTTTTATAGCTGGCTTATAATAAATACGCTAAATCTTCTGAAATCTTTGTACGAATTTGATTTTTTGTTGATTTAGTGAAAAAAAGAGGCGTTGACTTCGTTTGTAACAGGCTTGTCGACTAGAGTAGCAATGTGGTTCTCGTGTTAGGAGATTCCACAAACAGAAAGCGAGACGAGTTTTCGTGTTATGAGTTACCATAAACAGAAAGCCAATCGAGTTTTCGTGTTATGAGTCGCCACAAACAGAAAGCAAGACGAGTTTTCGTGTTATGAGTTGCCATAAACAGAAAGCCAACCGAGTTTTCGTGTTATGAGTCGCCATAAACTGAAAAGCAACACAAGTTTCTGTTTATGAGCCGCAACAAACGGAAAAGCAACCGAAGTTTCTGTTTATGAGATGCCATAAACTGAAAAACTAGCGAGTTTTCGTGTTATAAGTCGCTATAAACAGAAAACACGCCGAGAGGACAGCCGAAAACCGCGCTACACCACACATACCACACCACACAAAAAAGCACGCCACTCGGCGTGCCTTTTGAATCAGTATCTAATTAGAATAAACCAGTGATGTTACCGTTTGAGTCGATATTGATGTTTTCTGCAGATGGACGCTTAGGTAAACCAGGCATTGTCATGATAGATCCAGTTAGGACTACAATGAATTTCGCACCGGCAGATAAGCGAACTTCTGAGATTGAGATATCGAAGTCAGTTGGTGCACCCATTGATTTAGGGTTGTCTGTGAATGAGTATTGTGTCTTCGCCATACAGATTGGTAGGTTCGATAGACCTAACTCGTTGATTTCACGGATTGCACGTTTCGCTTTCGCGCTGAATTTCGCACCGTTACCACGGTAAACTTTTTGAACAATTGCATTAACTTTGTCTTCGATAGAATCTTCAAGGTCGTATGCAAATTCAAGTTTAGAAGGTTTCTCAGCAGCTTCAACAACGTACTCTGCTAATTGGATTGCACCGTCGCCACCTTTAGCCCATACTTCAGATAATGCACATTTAACGCCGAGTTTTTCACATAATTCGATTAATAGATCAGTCTCAGCTTGTGTGTCAGTTGGGAATTGGTTAACGGCAACAACTGGGTTTAAGTTGTAAACATTCTTAATGTTGTCGATGTGACGTTCTAAGTTCTCGAAACCATTGCGTAATGCTTCTAAGTTTTCTGGCTCTAAGTCGTCTTTCGCAACACCACCGTGCATTTTCAGCGCACGAACTGTTGCAACGATCACAACTGCGTTTGGCTCGATATCAGCGTAACGACACTTGATGTCTAAGAATTTCTCAGCACCTAAGTCTGCACCGAATCCAGCTTCTGTAATCGCATAGTCTCCATATTCAAGGGCTAATTTTGTTGCGATAATTGAGTTACATCCGTGAGCGATGTTCGCGAATGGTCCACCGTGAACGAATGCTGGTGTTCCTTCTAATGTTTGAACTAAGTTTGGTTTGATAGCATCTTTCAGTAAAGCAGCCATTGCACCGTTTGCTTTTAAGTCACGCGCTGTAATTGCTTTACCGTCATAGCTGTAACCAATAATAATGTTACCTAAACGTTCTTTTAAGTCTTCGATGTTAACAGATAGACATAAGATTGCCATAATTTCAGAAGCAACCGTAATATCGAATCCGTCTTCACGTGGCGTACCGTTAACTTTACCGTGAAGTCCGTTAACAATGTGACGTAATTGACGGTCGTTCATGTCCATTACACGCTTGTAGTTAATGCGACGAACGTCGATGCCTAATTCATTACCATGGTGAATATGGTTATCAAGCATTGCGGCTAATAAGTTATGTGCCGAAGTAATCGCATGGAAGTCACCTGTAAAGTGTAAGTTAATATCTTCCATTGGGATAACTTGAGCGTATCCACCCCCAGCAGCTCCACCTTTAACCCCGAAAACTGGGCCTAAAGAAGGTTCGCGAAGTGCGATAACAGATTTCTTGCCAATCTTACGTAAACCGTCTGCTAGACCGATAGACGTTGTTGTCTTACCTTCTCCAGCAGGTGTTGGTGAGATTGCTGTTACTAAGATTAATTTACCTTCATTCTCTTTCTTGAAGTTCATGTCAGTTTCAATCTTAGCCTTGTAGTTACCATAAGGAATTAACTTTTCCTCAGGAATGTTAATTCGAGCCGCTACAGCCTTAATCGGCTCTAATTCGGCAGCATTTGCAATTTCAATATCACTTAATACCATTTCATACCTCCTAAGTATTCGCAAATTATGTATTCATCATAACATAAAAGTAAGCGAAATCAAAACGAAAAGTAAGCGAGAAAAAATTCAAAAGAACTCAGGGGTTGAGCGATACAATTGCCGCTTTCCTGAGTTCTCGATTAAATTATTTTTTTGCAAGTTATGCTTATTCATTCTCCATCGAGAGCACCGCCATAAAGGCTTCTTGTGGAATTTCCACGCTTCCGACGGCTTTCATTCGCTTCTTACCTTCTTTTTGTTTCTCAAGTAATTTCTTACGACGTGAAACGTCCCCGCCATAGAGTTTCGCTGTAACGTCTTTACGGTAGGCTTTAATTGTTGTTCGAGCAATAATCTTATGACCGATTGCTGCCTGAACTGGTACTTCGAACATTTGTCGTGGGATAATTTCTTTCAACTTGCTTGCCAAGTCGCGTCCGCGATTATAAGCAAAGTCACGGTGAACGATTGTACTGAAGGCGTCGATGACTTCGCCGTTCAATAAGATATCCAACTTCACTAAGTTCGATGGTTTATAGCCAATCACTTCGTAGTCAAGCGACGCGTAGCCTTTGGTGTTCGACTTCAGCGCATCGAAGAAGTCAAAGATAATCTCTGCCATCGGTAGTTCATAGATGACATTCACCCGATTTTGATCTAAATAATCCATCGTGACAAAGTCGCCGCGCTTGCGTTCGCATAATTCCATCACCGCGCCAACATAATCGTTTGGTACCATAATGGTCGCTTTGACGTACGGTTCAAAGATTTGGTCAACTTCCGAACTGTCCGGTAGAGTCGATGGGTTATCAATCACGATCTCGCTACCGTCTGTCTTAGTCACTTGGTAAATTACCGACGGTGCGGTCATAATCAAGTCGAGATTGAATTCACGTTCTAGACGTTCTTGAATAACGTCCATGTGTAACAAGCCTAAAAATCCAGTCCGGAAACCAAAGCCTAAAGCTTGCGAAGTCTCAGGTTCGAATTGTAGACTGGCATCATTCAGTTGCAGACGTTCGAGCGCTTCCCGCAAGTCGTTATAATCACTCGAATCAACTGGATAAAGTCCAGCAAAGACCATTGGGTTCAACTTGCGGTACCCTGGCAGAGGTTCTGCCGTCGGATTATTCGCTGAGGTCACTGTATCCCCCACTCGGGTATCTTGAATCGTCTTAATGCTCGCTGTTAAGTAACCAACGTCTCCTGCCATCAAGAAGTCACGCTTGACTGCATGGGGTGAGAAAACTCCAACTTCTGCGACTTCAAATACCTTCCCGTTACTCATTAATTTGATCTTATCGCCGGCTTTAACCGTCCCATCCATTACCCGGATGTTCAAGACGACGCCGCGGAAACTATCATAAGCCGAGTCAAAGATTAAGGCCTTAAGTGGTGCTTCAATGTCACCAGATGGTGCTGGTACTTTTTGCACAATTTGTTCTAAGATTTCCTCAATCCCAATCCCTGACTTCGCACTCGCATGGACAGCTTCCGACGCATCGAGTCCGATGACATCTTCAATCTCATGTTGCACGCGTTCTGGATCTGCGGCGGGCAAGTCGATTTTATTGATTACTGGTAGGATCTCTAAGTCGTTATCCAACGCTAAATAAACGTTAGCCAGCGTCTGCGCTTCAATGCCTTGAGCCGCATCAACCACTAAGATGGCGCCTTCACAGGCTGCTAATGAGCGCGATACTTCATAGGTAAAGTCGACGTGGCCTGGCGTATCAATTAAGTGGAACGTATATTCCTCGCCGTCTTCTGCCGTATATTTGACCTCTACCGCATTCAGTTTGATGGTAATCCCACGCTCGCGCTCTAAGTCCATCGAATCGAGTAACTGGTCTTGCATATCACGAGCCGCTACGGTGTTTGTCTTTTGCAAGATGCGGTCAGCTAGGGTCGATTTCCCGTGGTCAATATGGGCAATAATCGAGAAATTCCGAATATTTTGTTGTCGCTTATGTAATTGTTCTAAGTTCATCTAACTCACTTCCTTCGTTCGAATCTTACGACGTAGATGTCGATACCCTTCTATTCTATCAAAAAAAGCGACTAAAATATAGTTATTTTAACATTCAAAAAAACGAATGAATCTTACCAGAAGGCTTGACTCATTCGTTCGTTCAATTAGTCATCGCTAAACATATCTTTGACTTTCTTAAAGAAGTTTCCATCGTCCGATTTCAAATCTTGCTTAGAAACTTTCGCAATTTGCTCATAGAGTTCTTTTTCTTGACCAGAAAGTTTCGTTGGTGTCACCACTTTAACAATCACATGTTGATCGCCTGTACGGTGACCGTTGAGTGACGGTACCCCTTTGCCTCTGAGTCGGAACTCGGTATGGGTTTGTGTACCGGCTGGAATCTTCAACTTCACATTACCGTGGACGGTCGGTACAACCACTTCATCACCGAGTGCGGCTTGCGCAAAGGTAATCGGTAACTCAAAGTAAATTTCTGTGCCATTTCGCTCGAACTGTTCGCTCGGTTTGACTTGGAAAATAATATACAAGTCGCCATATGGACCACCATTTTCGCCGGCTTCCCCTTGTCCACTGAGTCGAATTTGTTGTCCGTCATCGACCCCTGCTGGCACCGTAACTTTAACGGAGTGCTGTTGTGATTCGATACCTGAACCGTGGCACGTTTCACATTTTTCTTTAATTTCCTTTCCAGTACCTCCACAGACATTACATGTTTGTTGGGTCATAATGCGACCGAATGGGGTATTCTGTTCAACTTGTATAACACCGGATCCGTGACAACGACTGCAAGTCGTAGGTTCGCTACCCGCTTTCGCACCGGAACCGTGACAGGTATGGCATGCTTCATCTCGGTGATACTGAATCGTTTCTTCCTTGCCAAAGATGGCTTCTTCAAAAGTTAAGGTCATCCGATATTGCAGATCGTTACCTCGACGGGGTGCATTCGGACGCGCACGACGTTGTGAAGATCCAGCTCCACCGAAGAATTGTTCAAAAATATCATCGAAGCCACCGAAACCACCTGCGCCCGCTGAACCAAAGCCACCGAAACCACCGCCAAAGCCGCCACCGAAGTTCGGATCATTGGCTGCATGACCGTATTGATCATAGGCGGCCCGTTTCTGACTATCAGAGAGCACCTCATAGGCTTCTGTTACTTCCTTGAACTTCGCTTCTGCACCGGATTCTTTATTAATATCGGGGTGATATTTTTTCGATAATTTACGGTATGCTTTCTTAATCTCGGCGTCCGACGCATCACGTGAGACACCTAAGACGTCATAATAATCTCGTTTATTCGCCATATTCCACCTCCTACGCTACTAACCGACAAAAACCAAGGGGAGTTTGTCGCCACCTTGGTTTTTGGGTTGTTGATTCGAATTAGTCTTCGTCAACTTCTTCAAAGTCCGCATCGACAACACCATCATCTTGAGATGAGGCGCCTTCCCCTTCGCTAGCAGCATGGGCTTGAGCGGCTTGCTCATAAAGTTTTACCGCTAAGTTTTGGACAATTTCATTTAATGCATCGCGTTTTGTCTTGATGGCTTCAAGATCATTTTGTTCGATGGCAGCTTGTAATTCATCGCGTGCTGCTTCCGCTTGTTTAATCTCATCTTCAGAAACTTTGTCTTTCAACTCATCGATTGTTTTATTCGTTGTGAAGATTAATTGGTCCGCTTCGTTACGTAAGTCAGCTTCTTCACGACGTTTTTTGTCAGAGTCGGCATTCGCTTCTGCATCTTTAATCATACGTTCGATTTCTTCGTCAGATAGACCTGAAGAAGATTTAATCGTAATCGTTTGTTCTTTTTGTGTACCTAAATCTTTCGCACTAACGTTAACAATTCCATTCTTATCGATATCGAAAGTTACTTCGATTTGTGGGATACCACGTGGTGCAGGTGGAATATCCGTTAATTGGAAACGTCCAAGTGTCTTGTTATCTGCCGCCATTTCACGCTCACCTTGTAGGACGTGAACGTCTACTGCAGGTTGGTTATCTGCTGCGGTAGAGAAGATTTGAGACTTGCTTGTTGGGATGGTTGTGTTGCGATCGATTAATTTAGTAAATACGCCACCCATAGTCTCAATTCCGAGTGAAAGTGGAGTAACGTCAAGTAAGACGATATCTTTCACATCTCCAGAGATAACACCACCTTGAATCGCAGCACCCATCGCTACAACTTCATCTGGGTTCACTGATTTATTAGGTTCTTTACCTGTTTCTTTACGGACCGCTTCAACGACCGCTGGAATACGTGTTGATCCCCCAACTAAGATGACTTCATCGATTTCAGATGCACTGATCCCTGCATCGCTAATCGCTTGGCGAACTGGGTTTTTCGTACGTTCAACAAGGTCATCAACAAGTTCTTCGAATTTCGCACGGGTTAAGGTCATTTCTAAGTGAAGTGGCCCTGCTTCAGAAGCGGTGATAAATGGTAAGCTAATTTGAGTTTGAGAAACACCAGATAAGTCTTTTTTCGCTTTTTCTGCTGCGTCTTTCAAACGTTGTGCTGCCATTTTATCTTGGCTTAAATCGATACCATGTTCTTTCTTAAATTCTTGGACTAAGTAGTCAATAATTTTTTGGTCAAAGTCGTCCCCACCTAAGTGGTTATCTCCTGCCGTAGATAATACGTCAAAGACACCGTCACCTAACTCAAGGATGGATACGTCAAAAGTACCGCCCCCTAAGTCGAAGACTAAGATTTTTTCGTCTTTGTCGTCTTTATCTAAACCATATGCTAATGCTGCAGCTGTTGGTTCGTTAACGATTCGCTCAACTTCAAGTCCAGCAATACGTCCAGCGTCTTTCGTTGCTTGACGTTGTGCGTCGTTAAAGTAAGCAGGTACAGTAATAACGGCTTTGTCTACTTTCTCACCTAAGTAATCTTCCGCAAAACCTTTCATATATTGTAAGATCATCGCAGAAATTTCTTGTGGGGTATAGTCTTTACCACCCATTGAAACTTTGTAACCTGATTCTCCCATATGACGTTTGATGGAGCCAATGGTATCAGGATTGGTTACTGCTTGACGTTTCGCAACTTCACCCACTTGGATTTCGCCATTTTTAGATGCGACCACTGAAGGAGTTGTACGATTTCCTTCTGGGTTTGGAATAATTTTTGCTTCGCCGCCTTCTAAGACAGAGACAGCAGAGTTTGTTGTACCTAAGTCAATACCTATAATTTTAGCCATAATGATTATCTCCTTTTTCTATAATTTATTCGTTTGTAAATGCGTTATCGAATTATTGTTGTTGCGCGACAATGACCATCGCAGGTCGAATGACGCGGTTATCAATTTTGTAGCCTTTTTGAACGACATGAACGACCGTATTATCTTCGACACCTTCTTCGGCTGGCATAACTGAGACAGCTTGCTCAAAGTTCGGGTCGAACGGTTCGTTCAGCGGGTTCACTACTTCAATATTTTCTTCATTAAATCCTTGGATCAATTGTTGATAGACCATTTCAACGCCTTTCTTTAAGGCTAAGCCATCTTCGGATTCAATCTCACTATCGAGTGCTCGCTCCAAGTTATCGAGCGCATCGACCAGTTTGGATGCGAGATTCGCTGAGCGGTACTTAGCCGCTTCTTGTCGGTCACGGGTGTGAGTCCGTCGCATATTCGCAATCTCAGCTTGCAGACGTAAGACTTGGTCTTCTAATTGTTCAGTCTGTTCTTTTAACGTTTCTAATTCATCAAATTCTGGATCTTGTTCCACCACTTCGGATTCAACAACCGCTTCAGCTTCAACTTCAACTTCCTCAGACTCTACATCTGACGTCGTTACTTCTTCAGCTTCATTCATTGATTGCTCTTCTTCAAGTGGTTGGTTTTTATTTTCTTTTGACAAGTGACATCCTCCTTTTACTTAATATGCTTTTAATAGGTTGATTACTCGGTTGACTAATGGAATCACTCGCTCGTAGGCCATGGTGGAAGGTCCAAATAGACCGATTGCCACTTGTTCACCTTGCGATTCATAAGCTTGACGGATAAAGGTCATCGGCACTTCATGTTCTAAGAAATCTTGACTAAACAATACTTCCATCTCTGGAGAGGCTTGTTCCATCAAGTTGAACAATTGGTTAGACCCATCGACCAGCTCAAGTAACTCCTTGAAAGCGTCAATCCCGGTGTTAACATCTAATAGATTAAAGATATTATGCTTACCACTCACATAATATTGATGAGATTTCGCATGATTCAAAGCTTTGGAGATCAAATTCGTAAAGTCAATTTGATAACCGACAATGCGTTGGATCATCAACGGAATCGAAAGTCGAACACGTTGATATGCTTCATCTAACTTCAGTCCAGCTAATTCTTGATTCATCAGTTGGTTGATTTGTTCAATATTTTCTTCGCTCAAACTAAAGTTTAACGTCACCACATCATTTTCAATCCGTCCTTGGTCGGTTACGAGCGTTGCAATATAACTATTGTAGTCTAGCGGTACCAACTTAAAGTCTTGGAAAGAATGGATATGTTGCGCTTGATCGAAGACCGTCACAGTATAGTGGGTCATCGAAGCTAAGAGATCCGCTGCCAACAAAGCGCGTTGGAAGATTGAATAATTATTGGATTGGGTCAAAGCTTTAATGCTTTGCAAATCCGCTTCACTTAGCTTTAAATCGAGCTCTGGGTGATGATGAATTAAGACATCAGCATACTGTCGGTAGGCATCCAAAGATGGGACCCGTCCGCTTGAAGTATGCATCTTCTTCAACAGCCCTTTACCTTCGAGCACCACCATATCATTACGAATGGTTGCCGGACTTACTTCTAACTTGCTTTCACGCAAGAGCGTCCGTGAGCCAACAGGCTCAGCCGATCGGTTGTAAAGCCGCACAATCGCGTATAAGACTTCCTTCTGTCTCGATGTTAACATGTATGTCACCTCTTTATTAGCACTATACTACTTGGAGTGCTAACTATCATTATAATACAAGGTATGTCAGAATAAGTCAAGCCTTTTTGATCAAAAAAGCAAAAAAATTAGCACTCTTTTGATAAGAGTGCTAAAAATTCTTTATTATAGGATTTCTTCGTCGAGTACTTGAACTTTATCATCATGGAAGAAGCTAAATCCTTCCCCTGCCACTTGTTGAACTTCGGTAACCGTCACAAAGGCTTTCGGATCAATCTCATGAATCACCCGTTGTGCCCGTGAAAGTTGAATTTGGTTCACGACTACGTACATAATGTGCTTTTCAGCTTTAGAGTAGTAGCCGTACCCGTTAATAATGGTAATACCACGGTTAATCTTATGGGCCAAGGCTTCCCCAATCGCTTCGTGTTGATCGGAGATAATCATAATGGATCGTTTTGGATTACGTCCGTTCATAATAAAGTTAATAACACGGGACGTAATAAAGGTTGAAACAAGAGATAATAAGGCTTTCTCTAACCCAATGACCATCGATAATGACGTAATAATAACCGCATCGATTGAGAAGAGCGCGGCTGAGACTGGTACGCCGAAAAACTTATTAATGACGAGACCAATGATATCCGTTCCCGCAGTCGTTCCACCGGCAGCTAAGACCGTTCCAACGCCGGTTCCAATTAAAATCCCGGACATAATTGGCGGTAAAATAGTATTTTGTGGGACAAAGACTGGTAATTTCACAAATTGAATAAAGAAGGACATCATCACAATAGCGTATAGTGTATAGTAGATCGTTTGCTTTTCGAGTAATTTCCAACCAATAAATAAAATTACAATATTAATCACTAAATTACTTAATGCCGGGTTAAAGCCAAAAACATAAAGTAATAACATATTAACCCCAGTGATACCGCCTTCCCCCATCTCATTTGGGATGATAGCAGAGTTTACGGCAATCGAGAAAATAAATGTGCCGATTGTAATTAAGGCGATGGTTTTGATGATATTTTTCATAGGCGGACCTCCATTAGAAAGTATTTTATTGTTTGGCAAAATATTGATGTGTCGCCTCAACATCTTGCCGTAATTGATCGATGAGTCCTTCAACATTGTCGAATTTAATCTCACCACGTAAGTAATGATGCCATTCTACTTTGACCGACTGACCGTAGATATCCTCCGAAAAGTCTAATAAGTGCACTTCGATATGCACTTGCGTGCGGTCGGTAAAGGTGACATTGTAGCCAATTGAGGCAGCACCGAGATACCACTGGCCCCCAACTTGCAGGCGCACTGCGTAAACACCGATTGCGGGTGTCAGTTGTCCAGGATCCAACGCTAAATTCGCCGTAGGAAATCCGAGTGTGCGACCACGTTTTTGGCCGTGAATGACGGTCCCGGTCGTCGTATAGATATAACCTAAATCCGAATTCGCCCGTTCCATCTCACCCGCCAAAATCGCTTGACGAATGATAGATGAGCTAATCTTCTCATTGAATTGAGTGTATTCAGGCACTTCAATAATTTCAAAGCGCCCCTGACTATGCCTTGGTAATGTCGTCATATTGGCCAGTGCCGGAATACCATAAGTATAGTCAAATCCAGCCACGACAACTTGGGCATGAAGCCCTACTAAATAATCGTCCACAAATTGTTGCGGTGTTTGCGCAGCAAATTCCGCATTATAATCCGCAATATAGAGATAATCTACCCCGAACTGCGCCATCAATTCAATTTTTCGCGTAAGTGTCGACAAGTAAGGATACGCTCGATTGGCTTCAGGGTGATGTAATTGACTTGGATGCTGGTTGAAAGTCATCACCGCTAACGGTAGTTGAAGTGAACGCGCCTTGTCTTTCGCAACTTGAATCACTCGTTGATGAGCTAAATGCACCCCATCAAAAAATCCGAGAGCGAGCACGATCGGCTGATTCGGAATTTGTGCTCGATTGAGCGGATAGGTTAATTGTATAATCTCCATAAGTGCTCCTCTCTCGATTTAAAACATAATCATCGGTTTGATCCAGTCTGGTTTTTGTGGATGTGGCTGATAAATAGCTAAGACCTTGTCTTGATAGAATAAGGCCGTCGGTTCACTCAGAGGTGTGCCAAAATACTCTCGTGGCAACACTTGCCCGTGTTGAATTTTAACCGCATCCTCTTCATTGAGTGTCCGTTGTGGGAAGCGTTGGACAGCCTGTTCTAGCGAAACAATTCGAGTCGCCAATGTGTCAGATGCTTGCAACTGCTCCACTTCTTCGAGTGTCAACGCTTGTTCTGCTTGGCATCCACTGGTCTCAAGTCGAACTAATTGTGACATATGCCCAGGATATCCTAGCTGCTTCGCTAAATCAACTGCCAAAGTCCGGACGTAAGTCCCTTTACTACAACAGACTTCAAAGTTAAACTTGCACGTTCCTTCAACCGGATCCCCTAACGGTTGCGACAAACGTTGAAATGAACGGATGGTCACTCGACGAACCGGACGTTCAACTGGAATATTTTGACGCGCATACTCATATAACTTCATCCCGTTGACTTTGACTGCGGAATACATCGGAGGAACTTGGTCAATCTCGCCTACCATCGAAGCCATCGCTTGATCAATCGCTTCAGTCGATGGAGGCTCCATAACCCGAGTTCGTTCGGTAATTTGGCCGCTCGCATCTTCTGTATCCGTCGAATAACCGAGTGTCACTTCACCTCGGTAGACTTTATCAGAGTCCATTAAGGTCTCAACGAGTTTAGTTCCTTTACCCAGACAGACCACCAAGACTCCTTCAACATCAGGATCTAATGTCCCCGTATGTCCGATCCGCTTCATTCGTAAGATTTTGCGCAACTTAAACACCACGTCGTGGCTCGTTAGTCCCTTCTCTTTCCAAATCGGTAATAATCCGTGGTACATTCAATCCCTCCTTACAGAACGAAAAAGGCTGTGAAGGATGGTGTTTTCACAGCCTTACTAGTTTATTCTTCGTCAGTTTGATGAATTTGATCTAATAATTGGTCAATTCGCTGACCGTAGTCAATCGATTGGTCACGTTCAAAGCGAATACTTGGCACTTTATAAAGCGTTAAGCGCTCGCCTAATTTACTACGGATTAAGCCTTGAACGGAATCGAGGCCTGCTTGTGTTTTTTGACGTTCGCTAGCTTTATCTGACAGCGTACTGTAATAAATAACTGCATCTTGTAAGTCCCCAGTTAAGGTCACATCTGTAATTGTGACGCCTTCTACACGTGGGTCTTTTACGTCTGAACGTAAAATATCGTTTACTTCTCGTAAAACTTCTTGTCTAACACGTCCAACACGATGATTGCTCATGCATATCCTCCTTTATTTCTGTCTGTTTCAAATTATTTCTTAACTTCAACCATATGGTATGCTTCGATAATATCGTCCACTTTAAGGTCATTGTAGTTTTCTAACATAATGCCACATTCATAACCTTGAGCGACTTCTTTCGCATCATCTTGAAATCGTTTCAAGCTTGCTAATTCACCTTCATAAATCACAATGTTGTCACGAATTAAGCGAACTAAGCTCGAACGCGTCACTTTACCATCGGTTACAAAGGCTCCAGCAATGGTACCTAATTTCGATACGGTGAAGGTTTCGCGAACAATCGCTTGCCCTTGAATTTCTTCAACATATTCAGGGTCAAGCATCCCCTTCATCGCAGTTTCTACTTCGTCAATTGCACTATAGATAACGCGGTGTAGACGAATATCAATCTCTTCTTCCTCAGCCAATTGACGTGCTTGTGGGGTCGGACGAACGTTGAATCCAATAATTACTGCTCCTGACGCTGACGCAAGTGTCACATCCGATTCATTAATACCACCAACGGCTTTATGAACAACATTGACTTTGACGCCTTCAACTTCAATCTTTTGCAAGCTGGATGCTAAAGCTTCAACCGAACCTTGAACGTCCGCTTTAATTATCACATTAACAGACTTTAATTCGCCTTCTTGTAAGGTATCGAATAAGTTATCTAAGGTAACTTTATGGGTTAATTGACGTTGTTTTTCTTGAGCTTGTTGCTTACGTAATTCACCTGCTGCACGAGCTGATTTCTCATCTTCAAAGACGGCGAATAAGTCACCTGCTTGGGGTGCATCGTTCAACCCGGTAATTTCAACCGGTGTCGCTGGACCCGCTTTTTGGATTCGACGACCATGGTCATTGACCATTGTCCGCACCCGTCCATAAGTGTTCCCTACTACAATTGGATCGCCGACTTTCATCGTTCCATTTTGAACGAGTAAAGTTGCCGTTGAACCTTGGGCTTGGTCAAGACGCGCTTCAATCACGGTACCGATCGCGCGTTTATTCGGGTTCGCCTTAAGCTCTTGAACTTCAGCGACTAACTGAACCATCTCAAGTAAATCATCCACATGCAGGTTCTCACGCGCTGAAATCTCTACGAAAATATTGTCACCGCCCCAATCTTCAGGAATAATACCGTGTTCGGCTAATTCTTGTTTAACGCGGTCTGGGTTGGCAGTAGGTTTATCCATCTTGTTAACTGCGATTAGGATTGGTACATCGGCTGCTTTCGCATGATTGATCGCTTCAACAGTCTGTGGCATCACGCCATCATCTGCAGCTACAACAATAATAACGATATCGGTCACGTCTGCTCCACGAGCACGCATGGTTGTAAATGCCTCGTGTCCAGGGGTATCAAGGAAGGTTACTGGTTTGTTGTTAACTTTTACTTGATACGCACCGATATGTTGCGTAATCCCCCCTGCTTCACCTGCCGTTACATGGGACTTACGGATTTGGTCAAGTAACGTTGTCTTACCATGGTCAACGTGTCCCATAATGGTAACAACCGCTGGACGTTCTTGTAAATCAGCTGGGTTATCTTCTTCCTCGAAGTAAATTTCAAGGTCACTTGTATCGACAACGACTTTTTCTTCCGGTTCAACTCCATAATCAATCGCGATTAACTCGATCACATCTTTAGATAACGCTTGGTTTTGGTTAACCATCACGCCGTTCATCATTAATTTCTTAATGATTTCAGTAGCATCACGGTGGAAAATCTTCGCGATATCTTGAATATTCATGCCTTCGGTATAAATTAACTTCTCAGGCAATTCTTTATGTTTACGCTCCGTTAGGCCGCTTGTCGTAGGTTTTTGTTGTTTATTTCGGTTACGACGGTTGCGACGGTTACGGCGATTGCCACCTGAGCGTTCTTCAGTAGTATCTTCTTGCTGATTGCGCGAACGTTTATTGTTTTTTTGATGTTTTGGTTTTGAATCGTTCGCTGATTCATTGCGCTCATCTCGATGATCGCGACGATGTTTTTTGTCCTCGCGTTTGTGAGATGAGCCTTGCGCGTCATTTTTCTTCGATGATTTCGACTGGTGCGCTTTTTGATTTGAAGTTTTCTTCGATTTTGCTTTTGTTGGTGTCGTTTCTTTTTTAGCTTTTGATTTTTCAGCGGGAGCAGCTTGTTTTGCACCACTGAAAGCTTGTTGAATGCTCTTTTCTTGTTCAGGTGTAATGGCTGACATATGACTACCAAAGTCAATATTTAACTTTTTCGCTTCAGCCAAGACTTCTTTACTGGTTCGATTTATTTCTTTCGCAAATTCATATACTCTCTTGGACATATATACCTCCTGTTAACTATGCGTCATATGAATCCTCGCTTTCTTGTTCATATGATAGAAACTTCTTCGCCATCCCTTGATTCGTCACCGCGACGACACTTCGTGCTTTGCCGACTGCATGACTAATTTGATAGCGGTCATACGTTAAATTAAGTGGGATATTGTGGCGTTGGCATAATTCTTGATAGCGTTGGATAGTTGCTTCACTCGCATCCAAGGCGAGAACGACAACGCGTGCCTGATTATTTTTTACGCTTGCTTCAACTTTTTCATCTCCATGAATTAGCTGTCCGGCACGTAACGCCAATCCCAACATATTTAATTGTTTATTCTGGCTCATTATAATATCTCTTGTCTCGCTTTTTGATGTTCGACATAAGCAATTAGCTCGTCATAAAAAGCTTCATCAATATCTATACCAAATTCCGCATTAAAAATTCGCTTTTCTTTCGCTTTATGGGCCAATTCTGGGATTAAAGCAATGTAAGCACCGCGCCCATTCAAGCGACCGGATGGGTCGATGGCCACTTCATTTTGTTTATTCTTCACTATGCGGACTAATTCTTTCTTTGGGTACATCTCATGCGAGACGACACAGCGTCTCATTGGAATTTTACGTGGTTTTGTTTGTTTCGCCATTTAACCTCTCCTTTAATTCCATATTTTAAGCATGGGCAGCATGGGCTTTGGGATGATTATTCAGTCTGTTCAGTTTGAAATTCATCCAAAAGTTCTTCGTAATCTTGTTCGCCGTCATCTTCCACTTCAGCAATTTCTTGCTCAGCTTGTTCTGGCGTAACATTTTGCTCATCAACATCCCACTCTTCCATTAATTCGTCGGAATAATGGGTTGATTCGACTTGCTCGATTTCTTCAAGTGACGGTTCGATTTCTTCAGCATTTGAGTTCGCTTCCGAATCTTCAATTAGATCAAGCTCTTCGTCATTTGGTTCTAGTTCATCTTCAGTTGCTTGAATATAGTCATCCGGATCGAACTCAGATTCCGATTTAATATCAATCTTATAACCCGTTAATTTAGCGGCAAGACGCGCATTTTGACCGCGTTTACCAATGGCTAATGACAATTGATCATCCGGTACGACCACGATACAGACATTTTCATCCAAAAAGACCACATCAAGCACGTGTGCCGGACTCATCGCATTTTTAATGAAAACCGCTGGATCCTCATCGTACTTCACAATATCCATATTTTCACCATGCAACTCGTCAACAATCAGTTGAACGCGGCTTCCGCGTTGACCGACACAAGTTCCAACCGGGTCGATTTGCTCATCGCGAGAATAGACCGCCACTTTCGAACGATCACCCGCTTCACGAGCCAACGCGCGAATTTCCACAATGCCATCGTAAATTTCTGGCACTTCTTGTTCAAAGAGACGCTTTAAGAAGTTCACATGCGCCCGACTGACAATCACTTGCGGTCCTTTGGTCGTCTTATCGACGGATACAACATAAACTTTAACGCGATCATTGAAGTCGAACTCTTCCCCAGGAATTTGTTCGCGAACCGGCATCACCGCTTCTACTTTACCAATATTTACATAGACGAAGCGTGCATCAGTTCGTTCCACCACACCGGTTAAGATTTCATCTTCATAATCGATAAACTCATTATAAATAATCTCACGCTCGGCTTCACGGAGTTTCTGCATCACCACATGCTTCGCCGTTTGGGTCGCAATTCGACCAAAATCTTGTGGCGTCACTTCAATCTTAATCGTGTCACCAATTTCATACGCTTGATGAATTTGGTGGGCTTCTTCTAAACTTATCTCAATCGTTGGGTCATAGTTCGTTTCTACGACTTCTTTGACTGAGAAGACTTTGATATCGCCCGTTTCAATATTAAATAACACTTCCACATTTTGCGCGTTCTCATAATTTTTCTTATAAGCATGCACTAAAGCTGCTTCAATGGCTTCTTTAATAACTTCACGCGAAATACCTTTTTCAGCTTCAAGCAAATCCATTGCTTGGACTACATCTTTACTCATTAATTCACCTCAATATTAAAACTTAATCGCTAAGCGAATATTCGAGACATCCGATCTCTTTAATTCCAATTCTTTCGTGCGCGTCTTAATTCGCGTCTCGATTCGATACAGTTCATCGGTCACGGCTAACAAGACACCTTCATGAAATTTCTCACCATACTGCGGAACGTAATAGTCCAGATGGACATATTCTCCGATTGCATTTTGGATATCTTGCTCCGTTTTAAGTGGACGCTCTGCCCCTGGAGACGACACTTCTAGAAAATAAGCTTTTGGAAATGGGTCGGGTTGAATCTGATCTAGCGCCACACTAATTTGTTCACTGATCTCGGCACAATCCGAAATATCAATACCTCCAGCTTTATCCGCATAAACTCGCAAGTACCAGTTAGGTCCTTCCTTAACGTATTCCATATCTACTAAATAACAATCCGCCGCTTCAATAATTGGTTCGACGACCGGCTTCACTTTATCAACGATTGAACTCATTCTTCACCTCATCCTTCTTATTCTAAAACATGAAAAAGAGCAAGCGTCACCGCTCACTCCTCCCAACGACTATTTCTTAAAACAATTGTACCACGCCTGATATGAATAATCAACACTAAGGCTTGCCGTGGATTCAACGCGGATTGTAGATCGGGATGCACCGGGGGTTGCACCTCTGATTGGTTTGGTGGGGGTGGGGCTAGACTAATTGATGGGCGTGATTGGTTTGGTGGGCTCGGGGCCAGGCCAATTATTGAGCGGCTTTGGTTTGGTGGACCTGGGGCCAGACCAATAACCGCACTATTTTGGTTTGGCGAACCCTGTGCCAGACCAATTAGCAAACTACTTTGGTTTGGTGAGCTCAGAGCCAGACCAATTATTGGGTAGCTTTGGTTTGGTGAGCCCGGGGCCAGACTAATTATCGCGCTGCTTTGGTTTGGTGGGCTCGGGGCCAGACCAATTATTGGGTAGCTTTGGTTTGGTGAACCCAGTGCCAGACCAATTATCAAGCTACTTTGGTTTGGTGAACCCAGAGCCAGACCAATCATCGAGCTGCTTTGGTTTGGTGAGTTCGTTGCAATACCAATCATTGAGTGGTTTTGGTTTGGTGAGTTTGCCACCAGACCAATTATTGGGTAACTTTGGTTTGGTGAACCCAGTGCCAGACCAATCAACAAGCTACTTTGGTTTGGTGAACTCAGTACCAGACCAATCAACAAGCTACTTTGGGTTGGTGAACTCAGTACCAGACCGATCAACAAGCTACTTTGGTTTGGTGAATCCAGAACCAGACCAATCATCAAGCCGCTTTAGTTTGGCAACCCCTGAGCCAGACCAATTAACGCACTACTTTGGTTTGGTGGGCTCGCTGCCAGACTAATTATCGCGCTACTTTGGTTTGGTGAGCTCTCTGCCAGACTAATCACCAAGCTACTTTGGTTTGGTGAGCCCGGGGCCAGACTAATTATTGGATAGCTTTAGTTTGGTGAGCTCAGAGCCAGACCAATATGCCGGCTACTTTAGTTTGGTGAACTCAGTACCAGACCAATCCCCAAGCCGCTTTAGTTTGGCAACCCCACAGCCAGACTAATCACCAAGCTACTTTGGTTTGGTGAATCCAGAACCAGACCTATCATCAAGTGGTTTGGCTTAATTTTGATCCCCTTCCTCCTTTTATTTTCTACTCTTCAATTTGCTGTATAGTTCGAGCATCTGATCGGTATAAGGATTCTTTTCCAATTTAAAATAATAGCCTCTCTTTTCTCGTTCTAAAGTTTTAGCAAGATTCTTATAAACCCAACCTCTATCGAGTAGCCCATCTGAAAATTGGAAAATATCTTGTGGACGAAGTGTTTCATTTGGACAGAGCGTACAACATTCAGCAATCAGATAATTAATTGCAAGTTTTTTCGAAACAACATGCCCGCACTCCGAACATTTAATCGTGTGCTGCATTGATTTTACACTAAAACTTCCACAATTCAGACAGTAGATACCGCGTTTCAAATTATTAAAATCAACCAGATTATCATCGTGTGGGCTGTGCCAATCTGCTATCTGATACGCTTTAAAAATATCATAAAGTCTCTTCGGAGAATATGCAGATTCCCCTTTTTGTAAACTAATCATTTGCCGAAAATGCTCCCGAAGTTGGTTTCGAGTCATCAGTGAAACTGCGTGAGTCCCGTCCGTTTCAAAACTGCCAAAGGGGTGCATGAAAACTAAATACGGTTTAACATCCAACGTAATATTTTCTTGATGCATTATATTTTTAAAGCCCTCAACAGCACGAGTTATTTGAAAAAGCGGATTGTGATTTAGACGTTTTTTATCATAGAAAATCCGTCCATCATTGATTGAGCAGTGCGCGTCGTAATTTTTTACTTCGTACAAATGGATCTCGTGCTCCGAGATTAATAGCGCATCGATTTGAACAAAAGATGGGAATTCAAAAATAAAATTCTTAACTAAAATTGATTTATGGGGCTTGAAATTTTCAGCGATGCGATAAAAATCCTGTTCCCCATAATAACCAGCAACTAAATTTCCTAATTTGTAAGTGTTCTCTCCTCGAAAAAAACGAGAAAAGTACATATTCATTTTTTGCATAGAAATTCCTCCTCGTATAATAAATGTAGTCTTAAATGAATGATTTTTAAGACTTTA
>OJKZ01000321.1_pt1 | contig 19471 bp, 23 predicted proteins | sample 1596791 | NCBI WGS metagenome assembly OJKZ01 (sample SAMEA3904677, study PRJEB24821) | metagenome | biome: Builtin; feature: hospital; material: surface | place: USA | collected 2013-06-04 | reverse complement strand
CGAGATTGCCTCTTGTCTCGTGGGCTCGGAGATGTGTATAAGAGACAGTCACCAACCTGAAATGGGTGGAAGATGAAGTCGCCAAAGGCAGGGTCTGGAGCGACGCGCTTGACCGCTTCCGCCACGCTATCCTCGAAAAACAAACCGAGTTGGCGGACATGGAAAAAGAAACCGGCATTTCAATTGAGGAGCTGAAAGACATCAGCAAAAACATGGTGTTGAGCGAAAAAGCAACTGCAGCCGCCAAGCAGGAAATGATTCAGGCAAACTTGCGCCTGGTGATTTCGATCGCTAAGAAATACACCAACCGCGGTTTGCAGTTTCTTGATTTGATTCAAGAAGGCAACATCGGCCTGATGAAGGCGGTAGATAAATTCGAATACCGCCGCGGATACAAATTCTCCACATACGCTACATGGTGGATACGTCAAGCGATTACCCGCTCGATTGCCGACCAGGCGCGCACCATCCGTATCCCCGTGCACATGATTGAAACCATCAACAAAATGAACCGTCTCTCCCGCCAATATCTTCAAGAAACCGGCGAAGAGCCCGATTCCGCGAAACTTGCCGAGTTGATGGAAATGCCGGAAGACAAAATCCGCAAAATCATGAAAATCGCCAAAGAGCCGATTTCGATGGAAACCCCGATCGGCGACGATGACGATTCGCATTTGGGCGACTTCATCGAGGATGCCAACAACGTTGCCCCTGCGGACGCCGCGATGTACACCAGCCTGCACGAAGTGACCAAAGAAATCCTCGAAAGCCTGACACCGCGCGAAGCCAAAGTCCTGCGTATGCGCTTCGGTATCGACATGAATACCGACCACACGCTCGAAGAAGTCGGCAAACAGTTTGACGTAACCCGCGAACGTATCCGTCAAATCGAAGCCAAAGCCCTGCGCAAACTGCGCCATCCGACCCGCAGCGACCGCCTCAGAAGCTTCCTTGACAGCGAAGACAGCAAATTGTAAACAAAAAACCGCAGGTTTATCCCTGCGGTTTTTTATGGATAAGAGGTCGTCTGAAACAGAAGTTGTACGTTTTCAGACGACCTGTATCCTCTAACTTTTTTTGTCCAATTTCCGCAATAATGTTACCAATCCTTCCGCGCAATCCTCTGCTTTGCTTTGGATTTCTTCGCGGCTGTATAAGGCGGGCGATGTGCCGTGGAAATAGAACGGGTCGATGTAGCGCATCTGCGTAAAATAGGCGGTCTGTTCCAGGTTTTTGCAGAATTCGTACACGCGGAAATGCGCTTCGCCATCGGCGCGGTAGTCTTGTTCGGGCGAGCCGACCGTTATGCTGGCGACGAAGTTTTTGCCTTTCAGTTTGTCCCCGCCCGTGCCGTAGGCAAAGCCGTAAGTAAACACGGAGTCGAAATATTGCTTTAGAATTGCGGGCATGTTGTACCAGTACAGCGGATATTGGAATAAGACGGTTTGATGGCGCAACAGAGCCTGTTGTTCGGCGGCGGCATCGATGCGGTAGTCGGGATACAGTGCGGCGATGTCGCGGATTTCAACGTCTAAACCGCTGCGGGTCAGATGTCCGATGACGGCTTTATTGGCGACGGATTGGGCGAAATCAGGATGTGCGAGGATGACGAGTGCCATGTTTCATTCCTTTTCAGGATGTTGGAGATGATAGGATTTTAGGCGGCTTCAAAACCTGCAATCAATAACTATCCGTTTGAATAGGTGTATCGGATGAAGACAGAGTGTCAAAGCGAGTGTTTCAGTTTCGGCGGCAAAATCTATCCTTGTCCGCTCAGTGTGGCGATGGATTTGGTCGGGGGGAAATGGAAGGCGGTCATCCTTTATCATTTGCAGGGCGGTGTAAAACGCTTCGGCGAATTGCACGGCAGCCTGCACGGGGTAACTGAAGCCGTATTAAGCCGTCAGCTCAAGCAGTTGGAACAAGGCGGGCTGGTCTCGCGCGAAGTATTCGGCAACAGGCCGCCGTTGAGGGCGGAATATGCGCTGACCGATTTCGGCAGGAGTTTCCTGCCTGTTTTGGAGAGGTTGACCGAATGGGGAAACCGTACGGTCTTGGAGTATGGGGAAGTGGTAGTCCGTGAATAAGGCGGGAAAAGCGTTTTGCCTGCCTTTATTGCAAAAGGTCGTCTGAAAACCGGTTTTCCTGTTTTTCAGACGACCTTTCATTTGTTTTGACTCTTTAGCCCAATTCTTTCAATTTCCGGCTCAAGATGCTGTGTACTTCTTGTACCGTTTCGTAGCGGTCTTCTTTGGCAGGAACCGGCTCCAGAAAATGCAGCTCCACCTTGCTGGAAGGCTGGCTGATGATCATACAGATGGATTGCCACAGGCTGGTATCGCCCACATAAGCCGCCTGAAGGTTCGGACTGGTACCGTCGGGATTGGGGTAGCGGCAGAGCATGGGGATAATGGGAACACCTGCGTCGTAGGCGGTTTGGAAAAAGCTGGGCTTGAACGGGAGGATTTCATAACCTTCCGTACTCGTCCCTTCCGGGAAAATGGTTACGGTATCGCCGTTTTTAAGGGCTTCGGTTACCGTGGCGATTTTAGCGGTATTGCCTTTGGTGCCTTTATTGCGTGAAACGTAAACAGTTTGCGCCTGCGTGGCGAGATAGCCGACCACCGGCCATTTGGCGACATCGTCTTTCGCCACAAACCGACCCGGAAATGCGCCGTTGACTGCCATGATGTCCAACCAAGAGATATGGTTGCTGATTAACAACTGCGCCTGCCCTTCCTGAGGCAACGTACCGAAGGTTTCCAGCTTCATGCCGCATGAAGCGAGGACGCGCAGCGACCAGATTTGGATGGCACGCAGTTTGCGCCGTTTACTGTAAAAGGGAAACAGGAAGAACATTTCCGCCATACCGTAAAGCAGGCAGAAGCCGATACAGAGCAGGCGGAAAGTAAAACGTAGTTTGGCAATCATAAGGTTGTGGTGTGTGTATATTGGTATAGGGTGAAATTGCTAAAAATCGTTGATTTCACAATAGTTGAGGTCGTCTGAAAAGGTTTTCAGACGACCTTTTAAATGATATGGCGGGTTCGAATAAAAAATAATGTCGGGTTTACTGCCATTATTTTTATCTGTACGGGAGCAGCGACAGTTTTGCATGGAACCAAAGTCCGCCCTGCCCTATTTTTATGCTGTGAAACGGTTTTCGTGGGCAAAGCCCACGCTACAAAAATGGGCCTGTCAGTTTCGGTCGGACAGACAAGCCATATAGCCGATTCACTTCATCTTTGATACGGCACCTATCGCCCGCCGTCATTCCCGCACAGGCGGGAATCCAGTCCTCAACTTTTCAGAACTATTTAAAGATTGTCGTCATTTCAAACTTCTGGATTCCCGCACAGGCGAGAATGACGGCGCGTGGTTTTCTGATTTGAATTTACTGCAAAACCATCAGATTCAGCCCGCAGGTCGGACATGCTCTTTATCAGGCAATAAGTATCAGAGGTCGTCTGAAAGCGTAGCTTCAACGAAGTGAAAACGAGTGCAGCGGGTTTCGCTAAAAGCCTGCTTCGGACAATACGGCTTCAGCCGCCAACGCATCGGTATCCTTGCGCAGCAGCAAATGCAGTTCGCGAAAATCCTGTTTCAGGGCGGCGGCGGCTTCGGGGTGGTCGTACCAATAGGCAACGGCGGCGGCGAGTTTTTCCGGCTCAGCATCGTGTTGCAGGAGTTCCGGCACGGCGGCTTTGTCCAATAGGATATTGGGCAGGCCGACATGCGGCACTTTGACTTTGCGTTTCACATAAAAATAGGTTAGCGGTGAAATTTTGTAGCTGATGACCATAGGCCGTTTGCACAAGGCGACTTCGAGGGTGGCGGTGCCGCTGGTTACCAACACGACATCGGCGGCGGTGCAGACGGTATCGGACTGTTTGTCGGTGATGGTAACGGGAATGGCGGAAAATTCAGGCTGCGCCAGAATTTCACCGATGCGCCTGCGGGTGGCGGCGGTGGCGGCGGGAAGCAGGAATTGCGCCTGCGGATAGCGTTTGAGCAGCAATAAGGCCGTCTGAAAAAACAAAGGAGCCATATAGTCGATTTCGCTGACACGGCTGCCCGGCAGCAAGGCGAACACGACAGTTTCGGCGGCCACGCCCAACTTGGCGCGCGCGGCGGCATGGTCGTCGTCCAGCGGCATGGTTTGCGCCATCGGATGACCGACAAACTCGGCTTTGCCGCCCGCATCAAGGTAAAGCTGCGGCTCCATCGGAAACAAACACAGCACGCGGTTGACCTGATGCACGATTTTGTTCACCCGTTCGCGCCGCCACGCCCACACCGACGGGCTGACATAATGAACGGTGGGGATGCCCGCCTTTTTGAGTTTTTCCGCCACGCCCAGATTGAAATCGGGCGCGTCGATGCCGACAAAGACATCAGGCTTGATGCGGATAAGGTCGTTCACCAGCCCTTTGCGGATTTTCAGGATTTCGGGCAGGCGTTTGACCACTTCGACAAAGCCGCGCACCGCCAGTTTTTCCTGGTCGTACAGGCTCTCAAACCCTTCCGCCTTCATGCGTTCACCGCCAATGCCGATAAATTTCGCATCGGGGCGGCGTTGTTTGATGGCACGGATAAGGTGCGCGCCGAGCAGGTCGCCGGATGCTTCGCCGACGCTGATGGCGATCAGTGGGGAATGGTTCATCATCGTTACAGGAAAATAGATTGAGGTCGTCTGAAAGGTTTTCAGACGACCTTATGGAGATTATTCGGCAGGAATCGGCTCAAATTCGGCAGCGGATTGCGGGAACGGTTCGGCAAAATCGGTTGCTGCGGGCGCATCGCTGTCCACCAAGTCGTCGATGTCGATGTTGTCGTCTTCGCTTTGAGGGAGCGTGCCGCCGGTTTGTTGGGTGCGGACTTTCATGTAAAGGTCGCGTGTGTAGCTGTATTTGTCGATGGCTGCGCCTTCGAGGCTGTCGGTCAGGTCGAGCAGTTCTTCACGGGTGTTGATGGCCTGCAGGCCGATTGTGCCCCAGCGTCCTGCTCTGGTGTGGAAGACGGCGTTTTTAACTGGGTAGACGGTGGTAACGGCGTTGCCAATGGTATCGCGTACGGTAGATGGGCCGAACAGGGGGACAACGAAGTAGTTGCTGTTTTTCCAGCCCCATGTGGCGAAGGTGTCGCCGAGGGTGTTTTTATTGCTGGGTACGCCGCCTGCACCGGCTACGTCGATTAAACCGCCAAGGCCGAAGGTGGTGTTGATGCCGACGCGGACGAGGTCTTCGCTGGCGCGTTTGACGTCAAGGCGCAGAACGTTGCTGCCGAAGCTGACGACGTCGCGCAGGTTGTTGAAGAAGTTGATCACGCCGGTACGCACCGGTTTGGGCGTTACTTTGCGATAGCCGCGTGCGACAGGGGAAAGGACGTATTTGTCTGCTTTGTCGTTGAACTTGGAAACGGTACGGTTGTAGCCTTCGTAAGGATCGGCCGGATTGCGTTCGGCAAGTGCGGGAGCGGAGGCTATGCTGATGAGGAGGCAGAGTGAAGCGGTGGTTTTTTTCATGATTGCAACCAGTCTTTGATTTCGTAAAGTTCGGACAGGGTACGCACGGATTCGGGTATGCCTTGCAGGGTGATTTTTCCGTCCGGACGGCGCAGTGCGTCAAGCAGCAGGGACACGCAGGCGGAATCAGCGCGTCCGACGCCGCTCAAATCGACCGCGCGGGTGTCTTTCAGACGACATTGCTGCCTGAAGCGGGTAAAGGCGTCGGCGGTCAAGGTTTTGACGGTAATGTCGCCGCTGATGTGCAACGTGCCGTCGCGAAGTTCGGTTTGCATGGCTGTCTTGTCAACTTAATCTTGGATGATAAAACCTGAAGGTTATTGTGTGCGAAAGCCATGTCGTCTGAAAACGGACGGCATGACTTATCTTTGCATTATTTGCTGCCGTTTTTGGCTTTCAGTTCGGCAATCAGTCCGTCCACGCCTTTGGCTTTGATGGTTTCGCCGAATTGGTTGCGGTACACGGTTACCAAGCTTGCGCCTTCGATGGCGACGTTGTAGGCGCGGTATTTATTGCCGCTTTGGTAGGTGGTGAAGTCCATGTTGACAGGTTTTTGACCCGGGGGGCTAACTTCGGCGCGGACGATGATTTCTTTGCCGCCTTTATTGACAACGGGATTGTCTTTGACGTTGACGTTGGCGTTTTTGAATTTCAACATGGTGCCGGAGTAGGTGCGGATCAGCAGGGTTTGAAATTCTTTGGTCAATGCTTGTTTTTGCGCGTCAGACGCGGTACGCCAAGGGTTGCCGACTGCCAGTGCGGTCATGCGTTGGAAATCGAAATAGGGAATCGCATAGGCCTCGGCTTTGTGGCGGGCGGTGTTGGCATCGCCGCTTTTTAAGATACTCAATACTTGAGTGGCGTTTTGACGGATTTGGTTCACTGCGTCGGCAGGGGCGGCAACCGCCATGCTGATGCTCAAGATGCCGATGCTCAGTGCACTGATGAAAGAAGTTTTTTTCATGATTAAGTGTCCTAAAAGTATGAATATGATGGTGTATGTTTATTCGGTGGCTTTTGCCGCATCGTCGCCGCCCGCCGCGTTTTTCTCGGCGAAGCTGGTCATGAATTTACCGATCAGGTTTTCCAGAACCATGGCGGAGCTGGTAACGGAAATGGTATCGCCCGCGGCAAGATTTTCGGTGTCGCCGCCTTGTTGCAGTCCGATATATTGTTCGCCCAACAGACCGGAGGTCAGGATTTGCGCGGAAACGTCGCTGCTGAACTGATATTTGCTGTCCAAATCGAGACGGACTTTCGCCTGGTAGGATTTCGGGTCAAGCTCGATGGAGCCGACGCGTCCGACCAATACGCCCGCAGATTTAATCGGCGCGTTTGCCTTCAGGCCGCCGATGTCGCTGAAATCGGCATATACGGTATAAGTCTTGCCGGAATTGCCGAATGCCGCACCGCCCGCCACGCGGAAAGCGAGAAAACCGACCGCTGCCACGCCGAGCAGGACAAACAGTCCGACCCAAAATTCCAATACATTCTTTTTCATTAAAGTTCCTTGAATATCCAATGTTCTTTGTTTCGTTTTCAGACGACCTGTCATTCCGTAAACATCAATGCGGTCAACACAAAGTCAATCGCCAAAATCGTCAGGGCGGACGAAACCACCGTGCGCGTGCTGGCGCGCAAAATGCCTTCCGAGGTCGGGACGCAGTGGAAGCCCTGATGTACGGCAATCAGCGTTACCGCCACGCCGAACGCGGCGGATTTGATCAGACCGTTGATTACGTCGTAATGGATCGTGATGTTGTTCTGCATTTGCGACCAGAAAATGCCGCTGTCCAAGCCCAGCCAGGTTACGCCGACCAAATACGCGCCGTAAATCCCCGCCACGTTGAAAATCGAAGCCAAAAGCGGCATGGAAAACACGCCCGCCCAAAAGCGTGGCGCAACCACGCGGGCGACAGGGTTTACCGCCATCACGTTCATCGCTTCGAGCTGTTCGGTCGTTTTCATCAAACCGATTTCGCTGGTCATCGCACCGCCCGCGCTGCTGGCAAACAGAATCGCCGCCAACACCGGACCCAGTTCACGCAACAGTGAAGCCGCGACCATATAGCCCAAAATATCGGCGGATTTGAATTTCGACAACTGCGTATAGCCCTGCAAACCCAAAACCATGCCGACGAACAGCCCTGAAACGGCAACAATCAACACCGACAGCACGCCGGCAAAATACACTTGGCGCACGCTCAGGCGCGGACGGACGAAAGCCGTACCGGATTTCGCCAGAATGTTCAGCAGAAACAGCGTAATACTGCCGAGAGATTGAATAAAGCCGAGGGTTTTCGCCCCGACGGAACGGATAAAATTCATAGGTTTCCATTACGGATTAACGGGTTTCAGACGACCTTTTAGGATGATGATGGGTCGTCTGAAAAATGATTTCGGCTTCAGGCAACAACGGTTCAAACATTTCAGACGACGTCTGCAAACCGAAGTCGTCTGAAAACTACCCAAGCAAATCTTGCTGCAACGACGTTTGCGCCGGATAGCGGTATGCTACGGGGCCGTCTGCCAGTCCGCCGACAAACTGGCGCACCCAAGGCGAATCCAGTTCGCGCATTTCCTGCGGCGAGCCGGAGAACATAATTTCGCCGTGCGCCAAGAAAATCACTTGATCGACGATTTCCAAAGATTTTTCAATGTCGTGCGTTACCATAATACTGGTCGAACGCAAAGCCTTGTTGACGCGGCTGATCAAGTGGGCAATCACGCCCAAGGAAATCGGGTCGAGGCCGGTAAACGGCTCGTCGTACAACATGATTTCAGGGTCGAGCGCGATCGTGCGGGCAAGCGCGACGCGGCGTGACATCCCGCCGGAGAGTTCGGACGGCATCAGGTTTTCCACGCCGCGCAGACCGACCGCGTTCAATTTCAACAAGACCAAATCGCGGATAACCGCTTCCGGCAGGCGCGTCAGTTCGCGCATCGGAAAAGCGATATTGTCGAATACAGACAAATCGGTAAACAGCGCGCCATGTTGGAACAACACGCCCATACGGCGGCGGTGTTCGTACAATTCGTCAGCTGAAAAGCCCGCCAAATCATGTCCTTCAATCAAAACCTTACCCGACTGAGGATGAATCTGACCCGTAATCAGCCGCATCAGCGTGGTTTTGCCGCTGCCCGAACCGCCCATCACGGCGGCGAAGTTTCCTTGGGGAATGCTGAAATTGATATTGTTCAGAATCGGACGGTCGCCATACGCGAAGGCAACGTCTTTCATTTCGATGAAGGGTACGGAACTCATGAAAGGGAAGATAAGGCGGGATGTATTTTAATTACTTGCATTGTAAAGCTTATCAAGGTGTCGGGCAATTTTCAGACGACCTTATCAAGAAAACGTCTGTTAAGAAGCGTGAAAATCATGTGTTTGGTAGAAATTTTAAGACCATTGGAATGGTTAAGATTGAAGTCTTGCAACCTGTTGTCTTCATTTCAGAACGGGGCGAGTTACAGAACTTAATAATCCTAAACATACCGTTTTTCGCCGGCGCGTGAAGTTTTAAATTTATGGCAAGATTTTGTAGGCAAAGACACAACATTCTACAAACAAAACTTACATATCGAATAAATTTGTGAAAACCATCCCATCCAAAACAAACCGGCCTGCCTGCAAAACAAAGCTTGTTTCACAGACAGACCGGTTATTTGCCGCGTCAATTAAGCAGCGATTTTTTCGCACTCTTTGATGCAGGCAAGGCAAGACTCATAGCATTGTTTGCATTCTGCGTGGTGGCCTGCGTGTTGTTTGCACGCTGCGGCACATTGTTTGCACGCCTCAACACAGACTTTTGCCAAAGATGGGGTCAGCGGAGAGTTTTGGGCGGCAAGGTTTTGCAGCGCGCCGCACAATGCCAGCATTTGGTTGACACCTGTTGCGCAATCTTTCATGGAAGTATCGCCTTGGCTCAGCAGTCTGATGCAGTGTGCCAAACAGATTTGACCTGCTTCAACACAGTGGGCAGCCGCTTTTCTGGCTGCTTCATAGGTTTTGGACGCAGCAGCAGGGGCAGCGTGGGAATGGCCTTTATGGTCATGATGTCCGTGGGCGCGGGCGAATGAGGCGGCAGCTGCCAAAGAAACGGCTGTACCACCCAAGAATTGACGACGGTTCATACTGTATTTCCTTATGTAATCATTGATATGAAGTGAAACATAACGAATCGCTAAAAATTGGATACGGCAGTTTTCTATACATCATTGATGTTGTCTGAAATCAGCCGTTTATGAAATTTTGAGAGATTGAACTACACTTACCGCCGCAATCCTATCATTCAACGGTTCGACAGACAATAAATCGAAAGTCGAGAATATACTTAATGAAGTATAAAAAGGTGAAGCCTCCATATATTCCAAACTATAAAAAAACCTGCCAACGATGTGGCAGGCTTTTTTAATAGAATAAATTATTTGTCCGAATTATTTTGACGACGTAAAATAGCCGGAATTTCAAAATCGTCCAAAACAGATTGATTACTGAAATCTGCGGCAGTCAAATTCATTGAGCGGATGCCTCTGTTGGTACGAACCAAGCCATCCACATTACCAGCTTGCGCAGACTGAACGGCTTCGGCATTTCCGCTAACCAATTTTTGTGTACGGACTGCCGCACGCATTTGGTTTTCACTGCCGTTTTCTTTCAGACCGGTCGCAATAATGGTTACACGGATAGCGTCTTCGCCCATATTGTCGTCTTCGGCAGTACCATATTTGCATTCTGCTTCAGGATGCGCATTCTCGTTAACCACTTTCATGATTTCACGGTATTCGGACATTTTCAGGCAATCCGGAGCGGTAGTGATGTTCACCAATACGCCGCGTGCGCCATCCAGAGTCACATTATCCAGCAACGGGCTGGAAATCGCTTGTTCGGTTGCCAAACGGGCGCGGTCGATGCCTTGAGCAAAACCGGAACCCATCATAGCGATACCTTTGATGCCCATTACGTTTTTAACGTCGGCGAAGTCAAGGTTAATGAAACCGGGACGGGTAACCACTTCGGAAATACCGGCCACCGCATCGCGCAGGACGTTGTCCGCCGCACGGAACGCTTCACGCATGGTCACGTCTTCGCCCAATGCAGTCATCAGTTTGTCGTTCGGGATGATAATCAATGAATCGACCTGACCTTTGAGCTGCTCCAAACCTTCTTGGGCAATATGTACGCGTTTGCCTTCGTAGCCGAACGGACGGGTAACGACCGCAACGGTCAGGATACCCATTTCTTTGGCAATCTCGGCAACCACAGGAGCCGCACCGGTACCGGTACCGCCACCCATACCGGTGGTGATGAACAACATATTCGCGCCGCGAATAGCATCTTCGATGGCTTCGCGATCTTCTTGTGCCGCAGCACGGCCGATTTCAGGATTGGCACCCGCACCCAAACCACGGGTCAGATTAGTACCCAATTGGATGCGTTTGGCCGCATTATTTTTACCTAAAGATTGCGCATCAGTATTGGCACTAATAAATTCAACACCTTGGATGATGTTGGCAATCATGTTATTGATAGCGTTGCAACCGCCGCCACCCAAGCCGATTACTTTAATGACCGCAGGGCTTGCGGCTGATTCAGCTACGTCGTAAACAAATTCCATTCAAATGACTCCTGCGCGCCCTGCATCGAGGACGGTCCAAAAATTAGATATTATCCGTATTATATAAGAAGTCTTCAGACACTGGCAAAATACTTCTTATTCATTCACCATTACCGTTATTTTTTTACTACATTTTTTAACGAAAGCATACAGGTTCTTAATTGTTGCAAGTAGTTTCATTCCGACCCAACAGCAACTCATTTTCCCTGTAAGCAAGTAACGGAACAATCAGAAATTGTCTTTAACGAATTTCATCAATCTTGCCCACAAACTGATTTTTTCAGCCTGGTCATGAACTACGATAGCGCCGGTCACCGGTGCGCCGTCTTCCTCTCCCCTTGCCGCCTGCAAAAGACCGATGGCGGTTGAATAGCGCGGATTGCGGATGCGTTCGGATACGCCGCCCATTTCTTGAGGTACGCCGATGCGTGCAGGCAAGGAGAATACTTCTTCGGCAAGCTCAACGATGCCGGTCAGCATAGATGCGCCGCCGGTCAGAACGATACCTGATGTGAGCACTTCTTCAGGGAAGCCGGAACGACGCAATTCGTTAAGGGTCAACTCTAGGATTTCTTCGACGCGAGGACCGATGACGCTTGCCAAAACGCGGCGGGAAATCTGGCGGGGTTGGCGGTCGCCGACGCTGGGAACTTCGACCATTTCGTCCAAGCCGTCCATATCGGGAATCGCTACGCCGTAGTGGATTTTGATGTATTCGGCAGCGCTGTGCGGGGTGCGCAGTGCTTGTGCCAAGTCTTTGGTAATCAAATCGCCCGCTACGGGAATCACGGCAGTATGGCGGATGGCGCCGTTGGTATAAACGGCAATATCGGTCGTACCGCCGCCGATGTCGATGACACATACGCCCAAATCTTTTTCGTCTTCAGTCAAAACAGCCTGACCGCTCGCCAAAGGCTGAAGCATGATTTGGTCCATTTGCAAACCGCAACGATGGATACATTTTTGGATGTTTTGCAGGGCGGTATTGGCACCGGTAATGATATGTACGCGGGTATCGAGTCTGACGCCGCTCATACCGATAGGCTCTTTGACGCCGGGCTGGTTGTCGATGATGTATTCTTGCACCACGGTATGCAGGATATTGTGATCCGGCGGGATATTGATGGCTTTGGCGGTTTCGATAGCGCGGTCGATATCGGCTTGCGAAACTTCCCCGTCCTTAATTTTGACAACCCCTTGCGAATTCAAGCTGCGGATATGGTTGCCTGCGATACCGGTTGTAACGTGGCTGATTTTGGTGTCCGCCATCAATTCTGCTTCATTGACCGCCTGCTGAATGGCTTGGGCTGTTGCGTCGATATTGGTTACCATGCCTGCTTTCAGGCCGCGAGATGGTGCCTGCCCGAGTCCGACAATATGGATTTCGTTGTCGTCTTGTACTTCGCCAATCAGGGCGATGACTTTGGATGTGCCGATATCGAGGGCACTGATATATTTACCTTGTTGTTCCATTATATTTGCTCGTTATTTCGCTGGAGTTATAACTATTTGTCTGTATTGGCAATAGTTTGCTTCACGCCGTTTGCTTGGCTTTAGTCGTCTGAAACACTTTCAGACGGCATCTCTGATGTGTAACGCACGGAAAATCCGTCTTTATACCGCATATCAACGTAGGATAACCGATTTTGATTTTTACGCAACAGCGTCGGCCAAATTTCGGCGAAAAGTTGTAAGCGTTTGATTTCGTTTTCCCTTCCCAGTCTGACGGTAATCCCGTTATCCAAGACCACCAACCAGGCGGAGCGCGGCGTATAAATCAGTTCTTTAATCGCCAGATTTTGCCGGCGGAGGATGCCGGAAAATTCTTCGTAATGTTTGACCATGTCTTTGCCCGTACCCGGCTGTCCTTCAAAGACAGGCAGCTTGGCTTTGAGCTGGGCGTCAAACACATTGCCTTTGGAATCGACCAAGCCGCCGCTGCGCCAATGGGCGACAGGCACGCGCTCGGTCAAATGGATTTCGACGGTATCGGGAAAGCGGCGGCGCACCATGGCGGAATCCACCCATGGCAGCTTTTGAAAGGCTGCCTGAATACCGTCCAAATCGGCACGGAAAATATTGCTGTGCGTGTGCTGTTGAGCGGCGCGCTGAAGTTCCTTCCCGTCCGAATAGGTCAGTTTGCCCTGTATGGACACTTGTTTGACGGGAAAATGATTGGAGTTGTATAGCCAGGCTATGCAGGTGCCGATGAGCAGCAATGCCATCAGCAGCAACAGCCAGCGGGTCAGCCGACCCAGTGCGCTTGCGTCATCCCACATGTGCGGTTTTCAGAATTTCAATGCATAAATCGGCAAAATCCACGCCGGTATGGGCGGCAGATTTCGGTACTAAACTGTGGCTCGTCATGCCGGGCAGCGTGTTGATTTCCAAGAGGTACAGCTTACCGTCGGTATCTTTGAGGAAATCGACGCGCACACACCCATCTGCCCCGATTGCCTGCGCCCCGCGGACTGCCAGGGAACGCATCAGGTTTTCTTCAGCCTCGCTCAAGTCTTCGGACGGACATTGATAAACAGTGTCGTCACGGTTGTATTTGGCTTCGTAGTCGTAAAACTCGGTCGCGGGGATGATGTGTATGCTGGGCAGGCCTTTGCCGTTCAAGACGGGGCAGGAATATTCGCCGCCACCGATAAATCGCTCGGCAATGATTTCGCCTTGAAGGTGTTTCAATTCTTCGTAAACGCTTTTCAGACGACCTTTTTCTTTGACTTTCACAACACCGACGCTACTGCCTTCGGCTGCCGGTTTAACGAACATGGGCAAGCCGAGTTGCTGTTCGACGGCATCGAAATCGGAATCTTCGTGCAAAACGGCAAACTCGGGAACGGGCAGCCCCAAAGCTTGCCAAATCAGTTTGCAGCGGTATTTGTCCATGCCGATGGCTGAAGCGGCGACACCGCTGCCGGTATAAGGAATGCCCAACAATTCCAACGCACCCTGAACGGCACCGTCTTCGCCGTAAGTACCGTGGAGGATATTGAAAGCAGTTTGGAAACCTTGGGTTTTCAATTCCGCCAAGGGCGTTTCTTTAGGGTCGAAGGCGTGTGCGTCTATGCCTTTGCTTTTTAAGGCATTCAAAATGGCGGAACCGCTATCCAGCGAAATTTCGCGTTCGCTGGAAAAGCCGCCCATCAATACGGCTACTTTGCCAAAATTCTGCATTGTTTTTGTTCTTTCTTGATTACTTCATTTTTTGATACAGGTCGTCTGAAAACGAATCGGGTTTTCAGACGACCTTAATCTTGCTTCCCCACCCGATGGGACATCGCTTCATCGGGCAGCTATCGCGGCATCACGATAAAATTTCCGCCTCAGGCTTTTTTCGACAACTCCAGCATCGCGGCAGGAACGCGGTTGATGCTGCCCGCACCCATATTCAACACGATGTCGCCGTCCTGTAAAACGTTCAACAGCATTTCAGGCAAGTCGGCGACGTTTTCGCAGTAAATCGGCTCGAGTTTGCCCAATACGCGGATGGCACGGGCAAGGGCGCGGGAGTCGGCGGCGGCAATCGGCTCTTCACCGGCGGCATAAACTTCGGTCAACACCAGCGCGTCAACGGTATTGAGGACTTTGGTGAAGTCTTCGAACAAATCGCGCGTGCGGGTATATCGGTGCGGCTGGAAGGCGAGTACCAAACGTTTTTCCGGATACGCGCCGCGTGCGGCGGAGAGGGTCGCCGCCATTTCGACGGGATGGTGTCCGTAATCATCCACCAAAAGCGCGGTTCCGCCGTTGGGCAGCTTGATTTCGCCGTATTTTTGGAAGCGGCGACCAACTCCTTCGAAACCGAGCAAGCCGCGCTGAATCGCTTCGACGGATGCGCCGACTTCCAGCGCCACACCGATGGCTGCCAAGGCATTAAGGACGTTGTGTCTGCCGGGCATGTTCAACACGACTTCAAACGGCGCCTGCTCATGTCCTTTCATTTGGACATGAACGGTAAACTTCATTTGCGCACCGACGCTTTCGATTTCGGTCGCGTAAATATCGGCGGCATCGTCCAAGCCGTAAGTCGCGTAAGGCTTGCTCACTTTGGGCAGAATCGCGCGGACGTGTTCGCTGTCGATACACAAAAACGCTTTACCGTAGAACGGCATACGGTGGATAAAATCGACAAACGCCTGATGCAGTTTTTCGACGCTGTGTCCGTAGGTATCCATGTGGTCTTCGTCGATATTGGTGACGACGGACATAATCGGAGTCAGATGCAGGAAGGACGCATCGGACTCGTCGGCTTCGGCGACGATGTATTCGCCTTTGCCCAAACGGGCGTTGGTACCTGCGGCATTGAGTTTGCCGCCGATAACGAAAGTGGGGTCGAGACCTGCCGCGCCGAGGATGGAGGCAGTCAGACTGGTGGTCGTGGTTTTGCCGTGCGTACCGGCAATGGCGATGCCGTCACGGAAGCGCATCAGTTCCGCCAGCATCAGGGCGCGGGGAATAACAGGGATTTGCTGCTCCAGCGCAGCGACGACTTCGGGATTGTCTTTTTTGACGGCGGTAGAGGTAACGACGACATCCGCGCCATTGACATGTTCGGCAGTATGACCGGGATAAACTTGAATACCCAAGCTGCTCAAATGCTCGGTAACCGCATTTCGCGCCTGATCCGAACCGGAAACTTTAAAGCCCAAATTGTGCAAGACTTCGGCGATACCGCTCATGCCGACGCCGCCGATACCGACAAAATGGATGTTGGTGACTCGATTTTTCATCATGATGTTGCGTTCCGGTGGATTTTCGATGCGTAAAGGCGTTATTTTAAAGGGCTATCCGCTTCTGCGCCATAGTTTTCTTGTAAATTAAAGATGTTTTGGCATACAGGATTTCACATTGGTGGCAATATGGGTGAAAAAGAGGTTTCGTTCAGCGGCAAATTACCCATTTTTAAACTCGACCTCAACTACCAAAATACCAGCAAAAACAAAACATAAGGTCGTCTGAAAACCGTTTTCAGACGACCTCGCGCATCTCAACTTAACGGCACTTGTATCCTCATCAAGCGCATATCCAATTTGCGCCGCCCCCGCGCAGTCGCATACACAAGGCGCAAGAGCCACGGATAACGCGGTTTGCAGACGCTGCTCAAGCCCGCTTCTTCGATGATTTCCACACCCGGCATCAGCCATCGGATGTCGTCCGTTCCGCTTATCACCCAGCGGAACTCGGGCGGCTTGTCCATTTTGCCGAGCGCGTCGTGGCGTTTGCTTTGTCCGGCAAGGGCTTTGGGAATGGTGTCGAAGGCAAGCTGGGCGTGCGGCAGACGGCGGGCAACCTGTTTAAAAAAGTCCTGCACCTGCGCTTCTTCAAAATACATCAACACGCCTTCAATCACGAGCAACACGGGTTTGCCGTGCGCGGCGACGGTGTTCATCCACGCTTCGTCGAACATGGACGCGCCCAGATAATGATTGTCCGACTCGGGCAGCAGCATACGCCGCACTTCAATCACTTCCGGCAAATCCAAATCATACCAGGCGGTAATGCGCGGCTTGCCCAAGCGTTCGTAACGCGCATCCAGCCCCGCGCCGATTTGCACGACGACGGCATCGGGATGTTCGGCGATAAAGTGCCGGGTCATATCGTCCAACAGCTTCGCCCGACCGCAACAGCCGACCTGCGATGCTTTGGCTTTGGCAAACTTGCCGAAGTCGTAGTCAATCTTGTCCAACATCCGCACGGCTTCGTCATCGCGCAAAAGCGGCTGCGCCCTACCCTGCTCCACCGCCTTCGCCCACAGGGGAATCAGCATGGTACTGGACAGGACGGAAACGGTTTCGGGAGAGATTTTTTCGGACATAGCAGCCTCCAATGAGAGAAATTCCTATTTACATCATACTCCCGCACAATACGGCTGCCAAGTTGCAAAAAGGTCGTCTGAAACCCGTTTCTTGGTTTTCAGACGACCTCTGTTTCGTTTATCGCATTATATCATCATGCCGTACACGCGATGGCGGCTTCCGCCACGTCGTCCGCGCTGTGCGGCAGTGCCAATGTGCGGGCGTTTTCCGCCCATTTGAGGCATTTTTCGCGGTTTAAGCCGCCGAGGATTTCGGCGAGCTTTTCCGCTGTCAGCTGGGTTTGCGGCAACAACAATCCTGCCTCTGCCTGCACCATAAAACGCGCATTGGCGGTTTGATGGTCATCGACAGCGTAAGGATACGGCACCAGCAGCGCACCCAGCCCCGCCGCCGTCAACTCGGCAATCGTCAGCGCGCCGGCACGGCAAATCACCAAATCGGCATCGCGGTAGGCGGACACCATGTCGGTAATAAATTCCACGCATTCGGCTTTCACGCCCAACGCGTCGTAATCCGCCTGCAAGCTGCCCAGCTTGCCCCGACCCGATTGGTGGTACATCTGAGGGCGCGCATCGTCGGGCAGCAAAGCCAATGCCTGCGGTACGGTTTTGTTCAACACGTCTGCGCCCAAACTGCCGCCGACCACCAAGATTTTCAGACGACCTTCACGCCCTTGGAAGCGTTCGGCAGGCGCGGGCAGGTTGGCAATATCGGCGCGGACGGGGTTGCCGACCAGGCCGCCTTCGTGGCTGAACGCTTTCGGAAAAGCGTATAACACCCGCTTCGCCCAGCGCGACAGTTGGCGGTTGGACAACCCTGCCACAGCGTTTTGCTCGTGAATCACAATCGGCACGCCCAAGAGCTTCGCAGCCAAGCCGCCGGGGAAGGTAACGAAGCCGCCGAAACCGATGACGCATTCGACGCGGTGTTTGCGGATAATCCGCTGCGCTTCGCGGACGGTTTTATACAAAGTAAACGGCAGTATCAGCTTGCGTTTGGTGCCGTTGCCGCGCACGCCTTTAATTGCCAGCGTTTCGAGCAGGATGTCGTATTGCGGCACGATGCGCTCCTCCATCGAGCCTTCGCTGCCCAGCCAAATCACATGATGGCCGCGCGCGCGCAATGATTCCGCTACCGCCAACGCGGGGAAAATATGGCCGCCGGTGCCGCCCGCCATCAGCATGAAAGTTTTACCGCCCATGATTTACTCCACTTGGTAACCGCGCATTTTTTTGCGGTTTTCATAATCGACGCGCAACAATAAGGTAATGCACACCAGCATGACCACAACCGCCGAACCTCCATAAGACATCAACGGCAACGGCAGCCCCTTGGTCGGCAAAATGCCGATGTTGACGCCGATATTGAAAAAACTCTGAATACCTATCCAAACACCGATGCCGTTGGCGACATACGCGCCGAAGGTCAAATCCAAATCGCGCGCCTGCCGTCCGATGGAAAAGGCGCGGACGACCAGCCAAACATAGCACGCAACCAAAATACACATACCAAAAAAGCCGAATTCCTCGCCGATGACGGCAAAGATAAAGTCGGTATGTGCCTCAGGCAGGTAGAAGCGTTTTTCCAAGCTCGCGCCCAAGCCCTGACCGAACCATTCGCCGCGCGCAATCGCCATCAGCGAATGCGTCAACTGGTAGCCTTTGCCCAAAGGGTCCGCCCACGGATTCAAAAACGCCGACACGCGTGCCATGCGGTAAGGCGCGAGCATAATCGCCGCCGTCATAAATGAAGCCAGAATCATCCCCAGCATGATGAAATACTTGGCAGGGAAACCCGCCAAAAACACCATAGCCATCGTAACGCCGACAATGACGACGAACGAACCGAAGTCGGGCTGGAACATAATCAACACCAAACCCGCGGCAATCAGCCCGCCCGGAAACATAATCTTCTTCACGCTCTGCAACACTTCCGCCTTGCGCGTGAACAGGCTGGACAAATACAAAACGACGGCAAGCTTGAACAACTCCGTCGGCTGGATATTGACCGGTCCCGCGTGAATCCAGCGGGTTGCCCCGTTAATCTCCCGCCCCAAAAACAAAACCAGCAGCAGCAAAAGCCCCGAGAAGCCGAAATACCAGGGCATAAGCTTTTTCCAAGTGTTCATGCTGATAAAAGACAGGCCGATACACACAGAAATACCGACCGCGACAAACAAAGCCTGCTTGCCGACAAAAGAAAACTGCGTACCGCCCTCCGCCGCCGCGTACGCAATCGAAGCGGAATAAATCATCACCAGGCTGAACACGGTCATCAACACCGTCATCCACAAAAGCGATGTATCGAATTTCTGACCGCTGCGGGAAATCGGGCGGTCGAGAATTTTGGAAAGACTAATCATGAACAAACATCCGTTACGGAACAAACGTTTCAGACGACCTTTTGGATATACGGGTCGTCTGAAAATATCGAAAATCAGAAAAACGTCATTCTAAAGGCTGTCTCTTATACACATCTGACGCTGCCGACGAGCGATCTAGTGT
>OJKZ01000313.1_pt1 | contig 19630 bp, 17 predicted proteins | sample 1596791 | NCBI WGS metagenome assembly OJKZ01 (sample SAMEA3904677, study PRJEB24821) | metagenome | biome: Builtin; feature: hospital; material: surface | place: USA | collected 2013-06-04 | reverse complement strand
CGGCAGCGTCAGATGTGTATAAGAGACAGGCCCCCGCCAGCACCCGCGTTGCCGGAAGGGGCGCCGGCGGCAGACGTGGCAGGCGCAGACGCCGAGCCAGCACCAGCACCAGCACCCGCAGCGCCAGCACCAGCACCACCGCCAGCACCCAGCGCACCGCCGCCGACGCTGACGGTGAGGAGGTGCGCCATCATGATTTCGAGGAGCAAGCGGGGCGAGGTGGCGCCGGCGAGGTCTGGGAGTCGGTCGTTGACTTCGGTGGCCAGGGCGGACAGGTGAGCGGGGGTGAAGAGTTCGGCTTGGTGTTTGAGGATTTCGGAGCGGTCGGTGGGGGCGTCGACAAGTCCTTGCCCGAATGCGTCGGGCACGGTGCGGATGAGGAGGAGGTCGCGCATGCGGTCGAGGAGGTCGAGGGCGAAGCGGCGGGGTTCGTGGCCGGATTCGATGACTTCGTCGATGGTGTGGAACATGGCGGAGCCGTCGTCAGATGCGATGGCGTTGACGGCGGCGTCGAGAAGCGTGAGGTCCGTGACGCCCAGTAGTGGCAGGGCAAGGTCGTAGGTCAGGCCGTCGGGTCCGGCGCCGGCGAGCAGCTGGTCGAGGATGGACAGGGTGTCGCGCGGGGAGCCGCCACCGGCGCGGATGACCAGGGGGTAGACGTTTTCGTCGACGGTGACGCCTTCGTCGGCAACGATGCGCTCGAGAAGAGAACGCATGGCTTGGGGTGCGAGCAGGCGGAATGGGTAGTTGTGGGTGCGTGAGCGGATGGTGCCCAGCATCTTTTCGGGTTCGGTGGTGGCGAAGATGAAGATGAGGTGGGCGGGTGGTTCTTCGACGATTTTGAGCAGGGCGTTGTTGCCCTCTTTGGAGATCATGTGGGCTTCGTCGATGATGAAGACGCGGTAACGCGATTCGCTTGGCGCGTACAGGGCGCGTTCGCGCAGGTCGCGCATGTCTTCGACGCCGCCGTGGGAGGCTGCGTCGATTTCCATGACGTCGAGGTTTCCGGAGCCGCCGGGGGCGAGGGAGACGCAGGAGGGGCAGACGCCGCAGGGGGTGGAGGTTGGTCCTTCGGCGCAGTTGAGTGAGCGCGCGAGGATGCGGGCGGATGATGTTTTGCCGCAGCCTCGTGGGCCGGAGAACAGGTAGGCGTGCGAGATGCGGTCGTTGTCCAGTGCGGTGGACAGCGGCCGGGTTACCTGTTCTTGGCCGACGACTTCGCCGAATGTTGCGGGGCGGTATTTCCTGTACAGAGCCACGCGGGCTACCTTACTCGGCCTCGCGATTCCATTCGGTGGTGTTGGTGCCGCGGCGTCGTAGCCTGCGGGTTAGTACGTCGAGGCCTTGGTTGCGGGCGATGGTGTATTCGTCGTCGGTGAGTGCGACGAGTTCGAGCAGCAGGGTGAGCCTGTCGGGTTCGCGGTAGAGGGGCGTGCCGCGGTCGAAGAGTTCGGGTTCGCGCAGCCAGCCGTGGCGTGCGGTGGTGCCGAGGTCGTCGAGGGCGCCTTCGAGCAGCACGCCGGGTTGTGCGGGGATGCCGAGGCGCTCAATGGCACGGGCAGCAGCAACGACGGCTCGCCCGGGCAATTGCTTATCGACGACCCCACCTACCGTCACAATCTCACACCGCACATCGGTTGCCCCATCCCCGTCGATGACCAGGCCGGTGTCGACTTGGGAGAAGCCGACGGTGCAGGCCGCAGGGGTGGAGTTGATGGTGGTGAGGGCGACGGCGGCGTCGTCGATAAGCATGAGCTCGATGTCCATGAAGGACCCGAGCCATGCTGCGACCTGATCAGTTTTCATGCGCCTCGATGCAGGCGAGCAGCACGCAGGTGGCCACGCCGTCCATGGCGGTGCGGACCTCGTCGAGCGGCGGCAGGGACGGTGCGAGGCGGATGTTCTCGTCGTGCTCGTCGATGCCTCCTGGGAAGGATGCGCCGGCCTTGGTCAGGGTGATGCCGGCTTCCTTGGCCAGTTCCCAGACGCGCTTGGCGGAGCCGTCCTTGACGTCCAGGGAGATGAAGTAGCCGCCGGTCGGCTCGGTCCACTCCGCGACGCCGTACTCATCGAGGCGCTCCTTGAGGATGCCGATGACAGCCTCGAACTTCGGGGCGAGCGAGCCGGCGTGCTTGAGCATGTGGGCGCGCAGGCCGTCGACGTCGCCGAAGAAGCGGGCGTGCGCCAACTGGTTGACCTTGTTCGGGCCGATGCCGCGCACGCCGGCGTGGCTGTTGTACCAGTCCAGGTTTTCCTTGGAGGAGGCGAAGAACGCCACGCCCGAGCCGGCGTGCGTGATCTTGGAGGTGGACGACATGTACCAGAAGCGGTTCGGGTTGCCGTGCTTCGCGGAGATCTCGAGGACGTTCGGGTTGTCCGGGAACTCGTCGGTCAGCGTGTGGATGGCGTAGGCGTTGTCCCAGATCAGGCGGAAGTCCGGCGCGGCGGTCTCCATGGCGCAGAGGCGCTCGATGGTCTCGGCGGAGTAGGTGATGCCGGTGGGGTTGCCGAAGATCGGCACCGACCACATGCCCTTGACCTGCGGGTCCTTGACCAACTCTTCGACGAGGTCCATGTCGGGGCCGGTCGGGGTCATCGGCACCTGGATCATCTCGAAGCCGAAGTGCTCGACGATGGTGAAGTGGCGGTCGTAGCCCGGCACCGGGCAGATCCACTTGACGGTTTCCTCGTCCTTCCAGGGGCGCGACGAGTCGTTGGTGCCCCAGATATAGGCAAACGAGACGAGGTCGAACATGATGCTCAGGCTCGAGGAATCACCCGCGACGACGTTCTCCGGAGCGACGCCGAGGGCCCCGGCCCACAGCTCGCGGATGTCCGCAATGCCGTCGAGGTTGCCGTAGTTGCGCACGTCAGCGCCGGTCTTGTCGGTGTAGTCGTCCGCCCCCGGCAGCGACAGCAACGCGTCAGAGAACCCGAGCTGCTCTGCGGACGGCTTGCCACGCGTCAGGTTCAGGTTGAGGTTTCGGGCCTTGAGTTCCTCGTACTGTGCGCGAGTGCGCTCGGCGAGTTCGTTGAACTGGGCTGCGTCCAGGTCCTTGAGAGACATCATCACTCCAGATGTTCGAAGGCGAATTTTGCGTGCCCACCATCGTAGCGGCCTATCCGTCCCCGAACATGAAAAAGGGACCCCACGCACCTGCTAGAGCTCGCTGACCCTTGCTGCGTTCCCGCCCTGGGGGAGTTCACAAGATAACACCGCGTGAGATCCTGCCTGACACTGTAGCCATCTCTTCCGCCAGAACACAACCTGCGCCGGGCCACGCTGCGGTTTTGGTCTTGTGGGGTGTGTGCATTACCATGTCCAAAGACGCTTCGCCGGCGCATGCCGGGGAGGTTGTTCGCTGGAGGATTCGACTAGCGGCCTATGTCACACGCCTGGAACGCGTGCGGGTTTCACGACCCTCGTGGGTTCAAATCCCACATCCTCCGCAAAATGCACGCCCCGCGTTTCTGCGCGGGGCGTTTTTGCTACCGTTTTGTGCTGTGACCACAACTGCAAACACTGCGCTTGATCGTCTCGCTGACCTGCTGGGTATCGGCCGTTATACGGTTGCGGATGCGGGCATAATCCCGCGCGCGATCGCCCTTGCCGCCGCCGAGGAACTTGACGTGCCGTACGAGGACGCGTGGACTGCCGAGGAGATCGCGGACAGTATCTTCGACAACTTCGCCCAGTACATCCTGGGCTCCGGTGTTGATGGTCGGGCGGCGACGCTGCTTGCAATTGTCGACGACCACTTCACCGCCCAGACGTCTCGCACCCGGGGGTCGGGGGTGTCGTCGTTTAGCAAGCTCTCGTCGGACGACTTCACCCCGGCGAAGAACAAGCTGGAGGCGGTCAACCGCATTAGCGCGCTGACGGGTTCGGGCCCGGAGACGCTCGGCCCGGGCTCAAAAGAGCGCAAGTCGGTGCTGGTGAACCTGGCGCGCGCTATCGATGCCGCCAACGCTCCAGAGGATGCGACGAAGATCGAGCTCGGGCGTTGGCTGGCACAGCAGTTGGGCGGAACGTGGGGGCCGCGCGACTACTCGTCGGGCTACACGATCACGCTCAACGGGCTGAATAATCTGCTGCACCTGGCCACGCGCCGGTTTACGGGCGCGGAGGATTTCGCCTCTCCACTGCTGGAGGCCAACGCGCTCGTCGCCGGTGCTGCGGAGGCGCTCGGCCTGCGGGCGGACACCGATTGGGCGAGCCTCCCGTTCGACGGGCGCACGTGTGTGGAGGAGATGTTCGCGGCGCAGTACCGCAACCGGAACCAAACGGAGTGGTTCGCCTGGTACGCCGAGTTCAAGGTCCTGCCGTTTTATGCGGCGAAGTTCAAGGGCGGGCCGGCGACCATCGGCCACACGGAGTTCGATTACCAAGGCACCCGCACGTGGGATCTGAAGGTGCATTCCAGCGACGGCAAGGCGGACCGCACGCCGCTGAACGACCAGTACTCGGTGGATCTTGCCGCAGCACAGGACGGGGTCGGGTTCATCGTGGTCAACACTGTGCCGGATTACACCGACGAGGACGCGTTTTACCGCTGGCACATGGCTAAGCGCAACAAGGTGGTCAAGAACCGCAAGCCGAACTCGCGCAAACTCAAGGTCGCGCACACGGTGACCAGCATCGAGGCGTACTACTTCCCCGACACTGCATCTATTAGCGACGCCATCGCCCACGGCATCATCAAAGTCTTCAACCAGGGCCGCCAGCAGGATGGCTCGCCGCGCAAGCCGAAGTACGAGATGGATATGACACTCGCGCGCGGCACGGATTATTTGCTCACGGCACTTGCGTGAGGTCCTGCGCGTACGCCGCCGCCACGTCCACGTCACGCCCGAACACCACGCGGTTGAGCCGCTCCACAAGGGCGAAGGGGTGCTTGACGTTTTCGTTGACAATGCCGGCGTTGAGTTTGGTGACTAGGTTGTCGCGTTCGGAGGCGCGGATGTCGCTAATAAGCACAGGCTCGATGTCGGGCACCGGCACGGACATGAGCACGCGACGGGTGAGGCTTACGCCGCCGTCGTGCCAGCGCCACCACAAATACGGCGCGGACGAGTTCAGCGTCACCGCCGCGAGGTCACGGTCGTGTGCGGTGGCGAAGTGCAGCACCTGCTTCGAGCGCCTGCTCAACTCCCCGAACGCGGCGGAGATGTAGTAGCGCGGGGTGGTGGCTACGGTGAGCGAAAACTCGGTCGGGCCAGGCACGACGAGGTCGGCGATGGTGCGCTCCCACCCCTGTATCTGCCGCCAGATGTCCTGGTGGTCGGGGTGGATCTTCAGCCACTCCCCTCCCTGACCAATCTGCCGTGGGGCGAGCAGGTGCGGTGCCTTTGCCAGCAAGGCTGCCCTTGATGCCGCACGCCATCGCAAGATCGGCGTTACCCGCCACGCGCGTGCCCCCGGCGTGCACACGGTGACGGCAGCGCGCACAAAGTTGGTTTTCGACGTGTTCGACGAGCCGAACTTGTAGCCGCGGAACAGGGTGTCGGGGACGTTGTCGAAGACGGTGATGTCGCCGCCGGTGAGGTGTTCGTCGATTAGCAATCGCAGCCCTGCGAACTTCGGCGCGCCCAGGTAGGAGGCGGGCGTGACCGCGATGAAGCCGCGGCTGGTGGTGGCGACACGCTCCATGAAATAGGCGAACAGGTCGCGGGTGGCGGCGGTGGCGAACGTGTCGTCGCGCGCGGTGGAGGCGTACGGCGGATTCATGATGACGAAGTCGTGGGCGGGGATGTCGTCGTGAAGAAAATCGGCCACCACGCAGCGCGCGGCGAGCGCCTCAAAGCCTGCGGTGTCGCCCGGCGCGAGGAAGTGCGACAGTAGCACCACCGCGGTGTGCAGCGCGACCGGGTCGATGTCCACCAGGATCAATTGCTTTGCGACGAAGCCCCCCACATCCCCATCAACCTTCCGCGCAAGATGCCACGCGAGCACCCCAGTGCCGCAGCACGGGTCCACCCACGTGCCCTCCGGGAAACGGTTGACGTGCTGGGCCATGAACGCGGCGGCGTCGTCGGGCGTGAAGTACTGGCCCGCATCCTTGCGCGCCTTACTGTCGCTGAGCGCCAGGAACGCCTCGTAACAAACCGCGATCTCCCCGATGGTCATGTTTTCGAACACATCTTCTGCCAGCGGCTCGACCCCCAGGTAGGATTCCACCACCGGCGCAAGGTCGGGCCGCAACGCGTTCGAGTGCGCCGCGATCCCCCGCAGCCATGCCTGTTGGCCTGCGATTTCGGGGTGCGCGCGCAGGCGGTTCAGCGTGGCGGTGACACGCTTTGCGGAGAAGTTCGATCCCTGGGGCACGGTGCCCGAGCTTATAGCTCTTTTACTCTTCCGCTCCAATCTGGGCTGCTGTATACTCGCGTGCATGATCGACGCAAAGCTTTACGAAGCAATCAACCAGCAAGTCACCGAAGAGTACGGTGCCGCCTACATCTACCGCTACCTGGCCAACGAGATGGACGCCCTGTCCTTCCCGGGCCTGAGCGAGTGGTTCGCCGCGCAGGCATCTGAGGAGTGCGACCACGCGCAGAAGTTCGCCCAGCACCTCATTGACCGTGGCGAGCATGTCAAGCCGCACAACATTGAGATCGACGCGCCTGAGATCAAGACCCCGCTCGACGCGTTTGAGGCTGCTCTTGCGCACGAGAAGAAGGTTTCGGAGCAGATCCGCCAGATCACTCGCCTGGCCGATGAGGTCGGCGACCTGGGCTCCCGCCCGCTGCTCAACTGGTTCCTGGAGGAGCAGATTGAGGAAGAGTCGACCGTGAGCGAGATCGTCGACCAGCTCAAGCTTGTTGGCAAGGACGGCTCGGGCCTGTTGCGTATCGACGCCCGCCTGGCCGGCCGCTCCACCGACTCCGACGCGTAACCCACCCCGGATTTCGCGTTCAGCCCCCGTCACGTGCGGGGGCTTTGTTTGTGTCTAGCGCTGTTTGTGTCTAGCTGGATTGTTGGCGGCGCTTGACCCGCCACATGTCGATCGCGATGACCACACCGAGGATCGCAGCGTGCTGGCGTTCGCTCAGCTCCGGCTCGAACTGCACCCGGTAGTCCGACTTGCCGGTCAGTTCGCGCCCGAAGCCTTTGTATTCCGCGACCACGTGCGCGATCGGGCGGCCCTGCGAGGTGAGCGTGTAGTTGCGGTTGAACACCTTGCCTTCGACTTGCACCTCGGGAAACCCTGCGATGTCGAGGTCGAATTTTGAGCCCATGAGCTTGAACCGCGATGTCAGCCGCGCCAGCTCCATCGCGGGCGTGACTAGACGCACGGTGTAGCTGTCGCGGATGAGGTCGATCGGGTCTTCGATGCTGATAAGGTGCGTGCCGCCTGCGTCGAACACGTCGACTTGGCGCGAGGCCCGGCTCAGCACGTCCTTCATGTTGAGCTTCGTTTGCCGTGCCGTGCCAAGCGGTTGCCCGGTGGGGGCTTCGATCGCGAACTCGTTGCGGCCGAAGATTTTGGTTTGCCGGATAATGACTTCGTTTTCCCGCAGCATGGTGTAAATCGTAATCCCGCCGCGCTGCGCGTGCCGGGCAGAAATGCGTAAAAGGCTGACGCCAGTTCCGAGTGCGGACTGGCATCAGCCTTTTACGGTGTTCGGAAGAGAAGGGTTAGGCGGTTTCCTCGGTCTCCTTACCGTCGCTCTTGTCCTCGCCCTTGTTGGAGGAACCCTTCGCGTCTGACTTGGAGCTCTGGGCCCACTCCGGCAGTTCGCCGTCCTTGCACAGGGCGGCGAGGATGCCAATGCCTGCTGCCAGACCAGCCAGGGACAAACCGATGGCTGCTGCCTGGGTGACCTCCGGGCCGAACTGCTGCTGCAGACGGTCAGCCTCAACCTGGATCTGACGCATCCACTCCGGCTGCGGGCGGCGGTTGGTCTCGCCGCCGAGGCCGAACTGCTCGAGCGGATTCGGGATGTTCATTTTCTCCGACACGTTCGCTGCTGCCTTGCCCAGCTCGGCGCCGAGCGGGCCGGCCAGCGGTGCACCGATGGCGATCAGCAGGCCGAGCGGAACCAGCCACAGCAGTGGGTTGTTCTCGGACGACATGCTGTCGAAGCACTTCTTCAAGTTCTCCGAGGAGCCCTGGTCAGACACCAGGTTCTGCGGCTGCTTCTGGCCTGGGTCGTTCGGGATGGAACCGTTGTCGGTCTTGACCGGGATCTCGACGATCGTGGTCTTGCCGTCCGGCGTCTTCACCTCCACCGGGATGGTGATGTTGGTGCCCGGCTTCACGTCGGCTGGCGGGGTGATGGTCAGGTTGCCCGTGCTTGGGTTGACCTCGACCTTCCAACCCTCCGGGATCTTCGGGTTGTCCGGGATCTTCCATTCGCCCGAACCGTTCGGCGGCGGAACCTCTGTCTTCTGGCCCGGGTAGACAACGATCACGGTGGTGGTGTTGTTGTCGCCTGGGGTGGTGTTGTCGGTGCCGTTGCCCGGCTGGGTCTCCGGGACCTTCACCGTGACCTTTGCCGGCACGACGTCGGTCTTGCCGCTCGGGTAGGTGACGGTGACGTTGATGATCTTCTCGTCGCCATCCTTCGCGGTCTTTGGCACGGTGACCGTGATGTCGCCGGTCTTGGCGTCGATCTGCGGGTTCCACTCCTCGAGATCCTGACCCGGGGTGATCTCGTAGGTGGAACCACCCGGCACGTCGTCCTTCTTCGGCTTCAAGGTGGCGTTCTGGCCCGGGGTCTTCTCTACCTTCGGGTACTCCGGGGCACCGTGGACGATGACCTTCGCCGGAACGTTCTTACCCACAGAACCGTCCGGGTAGGTCACGTCGACCAGGATCGTCTTCACGTCGCCAGGCTTTGCGGAGCCCGGGATGGTGACGGTGATGGTGCCGGTTGTCGGATCAACCTTCGGTGCCCAATCGCCCAGGTCCTGGTCCGGGGTGATGGTGAAGGTGGATCCCTCCGGCAGGTTCTTGTTGTTCTGCTCAAGGCTGACCTCCACCCCGACCTTGCCGTAGGTCTCGCCGTAGCCCGGGGTGTTCAGGTTTGCGTCGGTCTCGCGCACCGTCACCACCGTGTCGATGGTGTCCTTGGAGCCGTCGGCGTAGGTGACGTCCACGGTGAACGTGGCGGTATCGCCGTGCTTCGCGCCCTTCGGGGCGGTGACCTTCAGCGTGCCGTCCTTGGCTGGTTCGGCGGTCCACCCTTCCGGTGCGTCGACGACGGTGTAGGTGGCGTCGACGGCGGTGCCGCGGACGTCGCCAGGCTGTGCCTTCAACGCGACATCAACGGAGCCACCCGGCTTGACCGTGTTCGGCGTGTTGTAGGCGGGAGCAAACTTGGCAACGGGGACGGAACCGGTGAACTTCGGCGTGTCTTGATCAACAACGCCGTCCTCGGTTGCAACGCGCAGTACCTGTGGGTTCTTGTAGGCGTCGAAATCCTCGTCCTTGGTGGCCTCGCGAGGGTTCGCGATGATTTCCACATCAACCTTCGCCGCCTTGTCGTCATCAACCGAACCGGTCGCGCCCTTGGGGAGGGTGACGTAGACCTTGCCGGTGTCGTCGACACGCACCTTGGCACCCTCGATCTTCTTGCCAGCGATGGAAACGTTGCCGGTCAAACGTTGGTAGTCGTTCTCCGCATTGGCCACCGTGATGCCGGTGTCGTACTCGTTGCCGTCCGCGATGATCGCCTGGGACTGCTGCTCAGAAGCAACAATTGGCGCGCAGTCATCGGTCTCAAATACCCACGGGGCGACTTCAATCTGCACAGTTGGGCTGACGCGGGTCTTCTCAGCCGCCAAGATCGTCGGATTATTGACCCTCCAAGCCCACGTCTGCGCCTGCTGATTGCTGTCCACAGCCAGCTTCACAACGGCCGTGCGCTTCTGATCACGCTTCAGCGAAAACGACTCCTGATCAATCAGCGCAACCTCGTTGACATCAAGCATCTCAACGGGCTCATTGCCCTTGCGCTTGATCTCAACGGAGCCCTTCTTCAGAGCTTCAAGCTTGTAGGAGTGGGTTGCATCCTGCGTACCTACGTTTTCAACAACGATGAACGCCGTGCCGGATTCAAACACCCGCTCACTGTCAGCGCTTACGCTCACCCACGGCACGAAAGCGTTGTCTACCTCGTCGAGGCCAACACCCACGCTGACCCCGTTTTGGGTTGTCTTCAGCGCCACGCCAGGGTTCACCGTGGTGATGTTCTGATCCAGCACAACAGCACATGCGCCCTGCTGTGGGTTCGCGGTCCGACCCGGAGGGCTTGTGAATTCTTCTGGCAGCGCGGTTGCTTGCGGGGCGACAACAGCCGAAGCGCCGAGGGCAAGCGCAACGGTGCTCGCAGCAATCTTCTTCGAAATCATGAAGTCTCCTTAGAGGTTCGTTGCCCAGTGGTGCGTCCCCAAACGCAGCCACGTGACCTTCCTCCAAATATGAGTGAGCTTCAGACCGACCGCAAGAGTTTTAACATATAAAAAACAGGTTATACTTCACTAAAACACAGCAATTACAAAGATTCCCACATCCATGGGTCGCGTGACATTTGTGACGGTTCGAACACGTCCAACAAACCATTCACGCTATCTACCTGGCCATATCCGAGCGACCCGGCAATATCACGCACAATGTCGGACTGACGTTTATCGGCCAACATCTCCCGCAAGGTGACAGCACCATCGCGCTTTGCTAATCGACGACCCCCTGGCCCCACCACAAGTGGAACGTGAATATAAAAAGGCGTCACGAGAGAAAGTTGATCAGCCAAATACGCTTGTGCCGGGGCAGAAAACAACAAATCGTCGCCGCGCACAACCTGATCCACCCCCTGAAAACCGTCGTCCACAACGACCGCCAAGTTGTACGCCCAATCCCCCGCCTGCGCCTGATCCACACGCCCGCCGCGCTTCAAAATCACATCATCAACCGGCCCCGTGTAGGCACCGTGGTAGAAATCCTCAACCGTCCACTCACGCACGTGGGCCCGCAGACGGATTGCGGGGAGGCGGCCCTCGTCAGCGAGGTCGCGTCGTCGTAAAGCACGCTGCTCCTCCGTGAGATCACGACACGTCCCCGGATACATCCCCGGCTGCGCATGCGGCGCCGACGCCGCCTCCCGGATATCCCGGCGCGTGCAATAACACTCATACGTATCCAAGCGAGCCAGCGCATCTGCATACGCGTCCCCGCGATCGTGCTGGTAGAGCACCGGAGGATCGAAGTCGAGGCCGAGCGCCTCCAAGTCCTCAATCTGGCGCAGCGCCGACTCCGCGGAAGAACGCTCCGAATCAATATCCTCCACACGCAAAAAGAACTTCCGGCCGCTTTGGCGAGCAAACAGCCACGCCAACACCGCCGTACGCAAATTGCCAAAGTGAAGATCGCCGCTCGGGCTCGGCGCATAACGACCAGCAGGACCTTGGAAAACAGACATGTGTGCAATGATATTGCGCATGTCACCACGCGTATCCCGCTCCCCATACCCGTACCTGCTCGCCGTGTTCTGCGCGGTGTTTCTCATCTCGAACATCACGGCACAAAAAGGCGTGGTCATCGGGCCGCTAGTCACCGACGGGGCCTTCTTCCTCTTCCCCATCTCCTATGTCATCGGCGACGTCATCGCCGAGGTCTACGGGTTCAAAGCCGCACGCCGCGCCGTGTTCACCGGCTTTTTCATCGCCGTGCTTGCCGTGGTGACGTTCTACATCGCCATCTGGCTGCCCGCGGCGGACTTCTACGACATGCAAGACACCTTCGCCGCAGTCCTGGGCTTGTTGCCGCGCATCGTCGCGGCCTCGCTCGCCGGCTACGTAGTGGGTCAACTACTCAACGCGTGGGTACTGCAGAAGATGAAGGACCGCTTCGGCACCGACCGCCTCTGGGCGCGCCTGATCGGCTCCACCATCGTCGGCGAATTCGCGGACACGCTGCTGTTCTGCACCATCGCCGCGAGCGTGATCGGCGTCGATTCCGCGAGCACGTTTATCAACTACGTCGTTGTTGGGTTCCTGTGGAAGACCCTCATGGAGGTCGTGCTGCTGCCGATCACCTATCCGACGATCGCAGCCGTGCGCCGCGCCGAACATCGCATTGCCGACGAGAGCGTGTAACCCACAGGGCTCCGAAACCTGTACTGTTGCTGATGCAGACCCCCTCCACACGTGTGGACCAAGGGGGTCTAGCTGTTTCTAATCTAACTCGCGTGGCCCCCCTGGAAGGATCACGTGGAGCGAGGTACTTGCTGTACCAATTGTGGGCGAACTTGTGTTTGGGCACTTTCATTAACGACGAATTCGCACTCCACGCAACGTGATCTGCCATCTGAACGAGTTGGGACGCCCTGGAGTCCAAGAAGATGGGATCCTCAATAACATGCCGAGTTGTCCTTGGGAGTTCACGATGTGCTCGGCGAAAGTTTTTCTCAGTTCCGTCCCTTACGAGCCGGCGTGAAGGCCAAGCGCAAATCCAGCGCAGCTAGAACCTTAAGCAGCGTTTCTACCGTCGGATTCCCAACTCCATTTTCTATGCGACTCAGTTCAGCCTGTTGAATTCCGGCAGCATCAGCAACAGATTGCTGAGTTGCGCCGCGATCATGCCGGGCCGACGCAAGTGCAGCACCTACCGCTTTACGCTCTGCAAGTTCCGCAGCAAACGCTCGCGTTGCCGCATCACGAATTACCTCGGCTGCTGGCGATTCCGATTCTCGATATGGCTGGATGAAGTCTTCAAACTTTGTAGTGGCCATTTGTTCACCCCCACGCTCCGCTTAATAGGTAACCAGCAGCAAGTTTATGTGTTTAACCCCATATCAGCAAGGCGTATTTACTCTCTTTTCCAGGCAGACAAAACGGAGCGCGCTGCACGAATTTCCTTCTGCTCCTGCTTTCGACTTGGATCGCGCAACTTGTTGTATCCACCGAGCAACAAAACGATTCGCTGACCATAGAAAGTGCAATAGACACGAATTAGCACCCGTTTCCGCCTCCACCGCTTTGGAACTTCGCCAACCCTTTCCGCTGCACCAAATTCGCGCAAGATCGTCTCGATGTCACGTCGTATTCGTAGTTCGAAAAGACCCTGCCCTAAATTCTTTCCCCACTCGCTGGCACAGATATCGATGCCCAACGGTGCGAGCACATGCTCAATCGCTACCTCTACGACAGTGCGCTCTGCTTCATCCAACCGGCTATAGAAACGGGCAAAATTCCCACCGTCAAAAACCTCAATACTCCAAGTTGGTTCAGCCAAACTATCCCCCATTCCCCAATGCGATTCACTTTAGCCGGATGCGGCTCGAAGTTTCCCCAAAATCGCTCCAACCCTAGACCCGCAAATCACAGCTTAGGGGCAAACCCGAACTCACCCTGCTTGCTAGATCGAGCACATGAGTGCCCCAGAGGGCGTCTAACAGGACATCGGGTCGAGTTCGGGTTTGCTCCTAAGCTGGCTGCGCGACTACATGTCCCCTACTTCCCGGCGTAGTAGCGGCCGAGGAACTCGTCGCGGTAGGCCTCGTAATCGCCGGCGTCGATGGCAAGGCGGATGTTGTCCACGAGGCGGATCATGAACTCTAGGTTGTGGATCGTGCACAGCGTGCCCGCCAGGAACTCCTTCGCCTTGAGCAGGTGGTGGATGTAGGCGCGAGAGTAGTTCTCAGAGACGTAGCCGCCGAACTCCTCGTCCACCCCGGAGAAGTCCCGCTTGAATCGGGCGCCGGCAAGGTTCATGCGGCCGTCCAGGGTGTACACGCCGCCGCGGCGGCCGAGGCGCGTCGGGGCAACGCAGTCGAAGGTGTCGGCGCCAGCTTCGACGGCGGTGAAAATGTCGTCCGGCTCCGAAATGCCCAGCAGGTGGCGCGGCATGTCGACGGGCAGCTCGTCGGTCACCCAGCCGACGATCGTGCCCAGGTTCTCCTTCTCCAGGGCGCCACCGATGCCGAAGCCACCGAAGCCACGGCGGCCCTCGTCGAGCGCCTCGCGGTGAAGATCCAACAAGCCGTGCACGGCCTGGCGGCGCAGGTCCTCGTACTGCGCGCCCTGCACCACGCCCCACAGGGACTGCAGCGGCTTGTCGGTGCGAACCTTGGTCAGGCGGTCGTGCTCAATGAGGCAACGCCGCGCCCAACGCCGAGTGCGCTCAACGGAATGCTCCTGGTAGGCGCGGGTATCTACAAGCGTGGTCAGTTCGTCGAAGGCAAACATGATGTCGGCGCCCAGCTGGTGCTGGATCTGCATCGACACCTCAGGGGTGAAGCGGTGGGAGGAACCGTCGATGACGGATTTGAAGTCGACGCCGTCGTCGTCGACACGCGCCATGCGATCCTTGTTCGCTGCACGGATGTCGCCCTCGGTCAGGCCTGCGGTGTCCATGGCTAGGACTTTTTTGAAGCCGACGCCGAGGCTCATCACCTGGAAGCCGCCGGAGTCGGTGTAGGTGGGGCCGTGCCAGTTTTCAAAGGCGGCGACGCCGCCGGCCTCGTCGACAATGTCGGGCCCAGGCTGCAGGTACAGGTGGTAGGCGTTGGAGAGGATCGCTTGCGCACCGGTGGAGCGGATCTGCTCGGGCGTGAGCGTTTTCACCGTCGCCTTGGTGGCCACGGGGATGAACGCAGGGGTCTGAATGGAACCGTGCGGGGTGTGGATCACACCGGTGCGGCCATGCCTACCCGGCGCGGGCTCCAGCTGGGTGCCGACCTCGAAGGTGGTGTCCGTCTGCTGCGTCATGCGTGTTCCTTTTCTAGTTCGGTGCCCTCAACGTCGACCTCGGGGAGGAGTTTGTCCAGCCATTTTGGCATCCACCACGAGGCGCGGCCGAGGAGGAACATGGTGGCGGGGACGAGGGCCATGCGGATGAAGAAGGCGTCGAAAAGTACTGCGACGCCGAGTGCGAAGCCGAAGATCTGGATGAACGGCAACGGCTGATCCAAGAAGGCGATGAAGACGGCGATCATGATGATCGCGGCGGCGGTGACCACGCGCGCGCCTTGCCTGAAGCCTTGCACTGTGGATTCGTGCACGGCGCGCAGCCGGTCCCCGTCGCGGTTGCGCAGGTAGGCCTCGCGCATGCGGGTGACCAAGAAGACTTGGTAGTCCATGGCGAGGCCGAAGGTGACGCCGATGAGGAAGATCGGCAGGAAGGACAGGATCGGGGTCGGCGTGTTCACCAAACCCCACAGGCCTTCTTGGAAGAACAGTACGGTCACGCCGAAGGCGGCGCCGACGGATAGCAGGAAGCCGAGGCCTGCCACGAGCGGCACCATGATGGAGCGGAACACGATAACGAGCAGCACGATCGCCAGCCCCACCACGATGGACAGGTACAGCGGCATGGCCTTTGAGAGTTCTTCGGTGATGTCCATTTGGACGGCGGTCAGGCCGGTCAGGCCAACGTCGATACCCGTGGCGTCTTCCACCTGGCTGATGGCCTCGCGCACTCCGTGGGCGATTTGCAAGGTGCGTTCCTCTTCCGGACCACCGGTTGGGGTGGCGAGGATCTGGGCGGCTGTGAGGTCGTCGTTAGCTGCGATGAGCTGCGCGTGCTCGATGCCGTTGGCGGAGCCGATCTCGCCCATGGTGTAGATGAAGGACGCGAGCGCTGCCTTCTGGGCGTCGCCGCCTGCCTCATCCGGGATCGCTGACATGTACGGCTGGAGAATCTCCGAGTTGGGGTTGACGCTGTGTGCATCAACCACCAGCAGCAGTGGGGCGTTCACGCCGGGGCCGAAGCCTTCCGCCATGAGGTCTGCGGACTTGCGTTGGGTGGTGTCGTAGTTGGAGGTGCTGTCGGACGGCAGCGACATCTCCAAGCCAAGCACCGGGGTGGACAGCGCACCGAGCCCCAGCACGACCACTGCCATAACAAGGCCCGGCACCTTTTCGACGAAGCGCACCCACCGCCTACCCATCGAATTCTCATCGAGGTCCTTCGCCGGACGCTTACCCGGACCCGGATTACCGGCCAGACCGGGAATCTTGCCCGCGAAGGTCTTCGAGCCGAACGCGCCAAGCAACGCCGGTACAAGCGTCAGCGCGACGAGCACGGCGATGAACACGGTGACGGCGGCGGCAAGGCCCATCCAGGTGAGGAACTCGATCTGCGCCAGTGCCAGGGCGACCAGCGCGGTAAAGACCGTGGCGCCAGCGAACACCACCGAGGAACCCGCGGTGCCGACAGCCATGCCGGCCGCCTCATCCGGCGGGAGGTGGCGTGCCTCCTGGCGGTAGCGCGACAGGATGAACAGGGCGTAGTCGATGCCCACGGCCAGGCCGATCATGACGGCAAGGACCGGAGTGACGTCGTTGAGTTCCACCCAGTGGGTGGTCAGCAGCACCAGCAGCGCGCCGATACCCACGCCGACCACGGCGGAGATGATCGGGATCACCGAAGCAGCAAGCGAACCGAAGGTGACCACGAGCACCAAAAACGCCACGGCCAGGCCGACCATCTCTGAGGTGGTCTTAATGGCAATTGGCTCGCCGAAACCAGCGCCGCCGGCCTCCACCTGAAGACCCGCGTCCCGGCCGATTTTCATGGCCTCGTTCACCACGTCGCGGTCCGCTTGGTCAACGGACATCGACGACTCAGCGTCGAACTCGAAGGTGGTGTAGGCGATGCGGGCGTCGTCGCTAAGCATGCGCAACTGATACGCATCCGCTTCCGCACGCTCCCGCGGCATGCCCATCTCAGTCATCTGGCCAATGATCATGCGCTGCAACTCGCCGTTGACCGTCACTGGATTGCCGAAGCGCTCCCCCTCCACCCCGAGGTGGTCGCGGATATAGCCGACGGTGGCATCCATCGCCGCCATATGCTCGGGCGTATCCAGGCGCTGACCCTCAGGCGCGGCGAACACCAAGTTCACGCCAGGGGCTGTGGCCACATTGCCGGCATCGGGGAAGTTTTTCTCCATGTCGCGCAGCGCGTCGATAGCCGGTGTGCCCTCGATTGCGAACTCGGAGGTAAACGGCTTCATCAACGAAAACGCGCCGCCCGCAGTCGCACCGAACAGCAGCAGCCACGCCACAATCACCCGCCATTTGTGCAGGTAGGACCAACGTCCGAGGTTGTACAGCAGTTTCGCCACGTCAAAGGGTTCCTTCTGTGATACGGAAAAAGCCCCCGTTGCCGGGGGCTTTAACACTTGGCGGTAGCGGCGGGATTTGAACCCGCGGTGGTTTTACCCACACTCGCTTTCGAGGCGAGTACCTTCGGCCGCTCGGACACGCTACCGCCGACTAGATTAACGGCAGCGCCGCCAAGAAACCAAATTTAGCGGTCAGCTTCGTCGCGGACCTCGTCCGCCTTGTCCTCAACCTTGGCTGCAACCTCGTTGGCCTTGTCCTTAATAGCGTCGCCCGCCTCGGAGAGCTTCTCCTTAGCGTTGCCGATCAGCTGATCGGCCTTGCCTTCGTTCTGAAGCTTCTCGTTATCGGTAAGGCCGCCAGCCGCTTCCTTAGCCTGGCCCTTGAGCTGATCAAGCTTGTCATCCAAACCCATGATGTTCTCCTTTATTCGTTGAAATTCGGTGCAGTCGCCCAGTGTAGGGACAAACCCGAACACTTTGGGTAACGATTCAATTACTCCTCAGCTCTTCAAAGAAATCACTCAGTAACCTGGCAGTTTCGGCCTCCAGCACGCCGGCGCGCACCTCAGGGACATGCAGATGCCGCGGGTCCCGGATGGCATCCAGCACCGAACCCACCGCACCCGTCTTCGGCTCCCATGCGCCAAAAATTAACGACGACACCCTCGCCCCCAAGATCGCACCCGCACACATCGTGCAGGGCTCCAGCGTGACCACGAGCTCACACCCATCCAGCCTCCACCTCCCCAACGCCTCGCACGCCTGCCGGATGGCCTCCACCTCCGCATGCGCGGTCGGATCGTTGTTCGCCTCCCGGCGGTTCACCCCCACCCCAAGGACCTCGCCCTCCGGGGAGAACACCACAGCCCCCACCGGTACATCGCCCGGCGGGGTCATGCGGGCAACCTCGATCGCCTCCCGCATCCGTTCTTCAGCCCGGCGGGCAGGTTTGCTAATCGACGGCATCAGCAAGCTCGTCGCCAAATCCCAACTCGTCGGCGATGGTGTGGGCGAGATCGGCCGGGTCGGCGTCGTCGTCAAGCAAAATGCTCAACTGCTCCTCGGACAACCCCAGGTCCGCGAGGATGGCAAAATCACCATCAGCCCAGCCGTCGACGTTGTCCAGCTCATCCGGGTCGATGTCGGGGATGTCCACGTCGGCCTCATCGAGGATGTCAGCCGCGAAATCATCATCCACCGCCATCGTCGCGTCCGAAATCAGCACACGCACCTTCGACGGCCCCGGACGCACCACAACCAAATAGTCATCCTCCACATTAAGCAGCGCAAACGCCGCACCCTCGCTGCGCAAACCGCGCACAGCGTCAATGGAGGTGGAAAGGTCCGTGAAATCGTCGCGGAACTCGCGCACCTGCCACGAACCCCCAACCTGAGCGACGGTGACGGCAAACCCGTCCGTGAAGTCCTGACTCATGGGACGAAAGCGTAGTCCGCGCGGGCCAAAGTGTCACTAGACTTAACGCGGTGACTACCTACCAACTGCCCCCCATCTGCATTCTCGGCCTCGGACTGATCGGCGGGTCGCTCATGCGCGACCTGACCATCTCTAACGAACGCGTCTTCGGCTACACCATGCACGGGGCACGCGCAGCACAACGGGACGGCTTCGATGTCTCCGACAACATGGAAGAAGTGCTGCGCCGCGCAGAGGCCGACAACGCGCTCATCGTGGTTGCGGTGCCGATGGCGGCAGTTGCGTCCGTACTGGACCAGGTAGCTTCGTTCGCCCCGACGTGCGACATCACCGACGTGGTGTCCGTCAAAGAACGCGTATACGACCTCATCGTCGAGCGCGACATGCAGGGCCGCTACGTCGGCGGCCACCCCATGGCGGGCACCGAGTTTTCCGGCTGGAGCGCCTCCCACGAGGGCCTGTTCGAGGGCGCCGCGTGGGCCGTGACATACGACTACGCGCGCGAAGGCCTTGCCGACGACCACTGGGCTGCCCTGTTCACCACCGTGTGCCGGCTCGCATCCGTTGTCGGTGCGGAGGCGGTCCCCGTGCGCGTATCGCTTCACGACGAATCCGTCGCCCGCGTCTCCCACCTCCCCCACGTCATCGCTGAAGCCCTGTCGTTGGTCGGCGACCGGGGCGGAACGCTTTCGCAGTCCCTGTCCGCCGGATCCTTTAGGGGCGCGACCCGGGTAGCTAGTACGGAACCCGAACTCGTGCGCAACATGTGCGAAACCAACGCCGACTCGCTCGTGCCTGTGCTCGACGAGTTCATCGAACTCCTCCAAGCCGCACGCGCTTCCCTTGCGGACGATCCGGCGTCCATGAAGCAGCTAGCCGAATCTGGCAACCGCGCCTACCTGCGCATGGCCGCCCGCAAAGGCGCCCGCCGCGAGTCCGTCTCCCCCGTGAAGATTTCTTCCCGCCCGGTCATGCGCGTCCACCCGGGCGCACCGGGCTGGGTCCGCCAGCTCGAGCAGGTGGAGTCCCTCGGCGGACGCGTCGAGGTGTTCTAGGTTTTGTTTTCTGGGGGGTTGGGGGTTTGGGGGCTGTCTCTTATACACATCTGACGCTGCCGACGAGCGA
>OJKZ01000309.1_pt1 | contig 19985 bp, 12 predicted proteins | sample 1596791 | NCBI WGS metagenome assembly OJKZ01 (sample SAMEA3904677, study PRJEB24821) | metagenome | biome: Builtin; feature: hospital; material: surface | place: USA | collected 2013-06-04 | reverse complement strand
TTCTTGTTGCCGCGCTCGACGAAGTTCGGGTCGTCGATGACGGACTGGAAGCGGTCCACCTCGATGAAGTCGGACGGCTGGGAGACTGCCGCCTTGTTACGCAGCATGGACTTCGGGCTGAAGACCACCAGCGGGCGCTTCATCTCACCGAGCGCCTGGCGGCGCAGGAGGTGGAAGTGGTTAGCCGGGGTCGACGGCTGGGCGATGGTCATGGAGCCCTCGGCGACAAGCTGCAGGTAACGCTCGATGCGTGCCGAGGAGTGGTCCGGGCCCTGGCCCTCGTAGCCGTGGGGGAGCAGCAGCGTCAGCGAGGACAGCTCGCCCCACTTGGTCTCGCCGGAGGAGACGTACTCGTCGATGATGGTCTGCGCACCGTTGGCAAAGTCGCCGAACTGCGCTTCCCAGGCCACCATGGCGTCCTTGTTACCCAGGGTGTAGCCGTACTCGAAGCCCATGCCCGCGAACTCGGTGAGCGCGGAGTTGTAGACCTCGAAGCGGCCGCCGTTTCCGGCCTCGATCGCGTTGTGATCAAGCGGGTTGAAGGCTTCGCCGTTCTCCGGGTTGTACAGGACCGCGTGGCGCTGGGTGAAAGTACCGCGCTGGGAGTCCTCGCCGGCGAGGCGGACGAACTTGCCCTCCTCGGCTAGGGAACCGAAGGCGAGCAGCTCGCCCCAACCCCAGTCGATGTCGCCGTCGGCAAAGGAGCCGCCGCGCTTCTTCATCACAGACTTCAGACGCTTGTTCGCGGTGAAGTCCTCCGGCAGGTCCACGAAGGCCTCGGCGAGACGCTTGAAGGTGTCCTCGCTGATCGAGGTGTCCAAGCCGCGGGTGAGCTCCTGCGAGTCGGTGATACCGGTCTGCTCGCTCGGCTGGCCCTTGTTCTCCTTCACGTCGGTGAACACGGAGTCCAGCTGGTCGTGGAAGTCCTGTGCGGCCTTCTCTGCGTCCTCAGCGGTGATGTCGCCACGGCCGATGAGGTCCTTGGTGTAGCGGGTACGCACCGAGTCGTGGTTGTGGATGCGGTCATACATCACTGGCTGGGTCACCGTCGGGTCGTCGGCCTCGTTGTGGCCGCGCAGGCGGTAGCAGATCAGGTCGATGAAGACGTCCTTGCCAAACTCGCGGCGGTACTCGGTGGCCAGCTGGGCCACCCATGCAGCTGCCTCCGGATCGTCGCCGTTGACGTGGAAGACCGGGCAGTCGAAGCCCTTAGCCAGGTCGGTGGCGTAGAAGGAGGAACGGCCGGAATCCGGGGTGGTGGTGAAGCCGATCTGGTTGTTTACCACGATGTGGACGGTGCCGCCGACGGAGTAGCCCGGCAGGCGAGACAGGTTCAGGGTCTCCTGGACCACGCCGAGGCCCGCAAAGGAGGCGTCGCCGTGCAGCATGATCGGGACAACCGGGTTGTCCTCGCGGATACCGGCTTCCTTGAGCAGGTCGGCCTTGGCGCGCGCCATGCCCACCAGGACCGGGTCGACGGCCTCGAGGTGGGACGGGTTGGCGGCCAGGGAGACCTTGATCTCGCCGTCGCCGAACATCTGAATGTGCTGGCCCTCGAAGCCGAGGTGGTACTTCACGTCGCCGGAGCCGCCCTGCTGGGCTGCACGCATGTTGCCCTCAAACTCGTTGAAGATGGTGGCAACCGGCTTGCCAACGATGTTGAACAGGACGTTCAGGCGGCCGCGGTGCGGCATGCCGATGACGACCTCGTCGAGGCCCTGGCCTGCGGCGGTGTCGATCACGGCGTCCATCAGCGGGATGAGGGTCTCTGCACCCTCGAGCGAGAAGCGCTTCTGGCCCAGGTACTTGGTCTGCAGGAAGTTCTCGAAGGCCTCGGCGGCGTTGAGCTTCTGCAGGATGTACTTCTGCTCCGCGCTGGTCGGCTTCGGCATGCCGATCTCGAGGCGGTCGCGCAGCCACTCGCGCTCGTCGCGGTCCATCACGTGGGTGAACTCGGCACCGACGTGCAGGGTGTAGGCGGCGCGCAGGCGCGACATGACCTCACGCAGGGTCATGGTCTCCTTGCCGCCGAAGCCGCCGACGTGGAAGGTGCGGTCCAGGTCCCAGATGGTCAGGCCGTGGGACTCGAGCAGCAGGTCGCGCGAGTCCGGCACCGGCAGGCCTGGCTGGTGCCAGCGCAGTGGGTTGGTATCGGCGATGAGGTGGCCGCGGGAGCGGTAGGCCTGGATGAGCTGCATGACGCGGGTGTCCTTGTTGACACCAGAGTTCGGCAGATCCTGTGCCCAGCGCATCGGGGAGTAGGGGATGTTGAGGGCGGTGAAGATCTCGTCCCAGAACTTGTCGTCGATAAGCAGCTGGGAGATGTCGCGCAGGAACTCGCCGGACTCCGCGCCCTGGATGACGCGGTGGTCGTAGGTGGAGGTCAGGGTGACCAGCTTGCCCACGCCGAGCTCCGCGAGACGGTCCTCGGATGCCCCGGCGAACTCGGCCGGGTAGTCCATGGCGCCGACGCCGACGATGGTGCCCTGGCCCTTGGTCAGGCGCGGGATGGAGTGACGGGTACCGATGCCGCCCGGGTTGGTCAGCTGAATGGTCACGCCGGAGAAGTCGTCCATGGTCAGCTTGCCGTCGCGGGCGCGGCGAACAATGTCCTCGTAGGCGTCAATGAACTCGTCGAAGGCGAGCTTCTCGGTTTCCTTGATCGCGGCGACGACCAGCGAGCGGGAGCCGTCCTTGCTCGGCAGGTCGATGGCCAGGCCGAGGTTGATGTGCTCCGGCTGCACTGCGAAGGACTTCTTCTCGTCCTCCTTGTAGTTCTCGTTCATGGCCGGGTGCAGCTTGGTGGCCTGGACAATCGCGTAGCCGATGATGTGGGTAAAGGAGATCTTGCCGCCGCGGGTGCGCTTGAGGTGATCGTTGATCAGCGAGCGGTTCTCAAACATCAGTTTGACCGGCATATCGCGCACGGTCGTGGCGGTGGGAACCTCAAGGGACTCGTTCATGTTCTTGGCAATCGCCTTGAACGCGCCCTTGAGCAGGTGATAGCCCGGCTCCACCTTCACGTCGTTGATGCCATCAAGCGGCGACTTCTTCGGCTTGGGCAGCGCGGAAGTCTGCTTGTTGGAGGTGGCCTTCGCCTTCTTGGCGGCGCTGTCGACCTGGGTCTCGCGGCCATCCTGGCTTGGGGCGCCAGTGGTGGCAGCGACCTTCGCGTCGGTCTTCGGCGCGGAGGCCGTGTTGGCCTTGCCTGCGCCGCGCTTCGCGTTGTTTGCAGAACTGGGGCCGCCCTTGGCTTTAAAGAACTTGCGCCACTCCGCGTCTACGGAATTTGGGTCCTCCTGGTACTGCTGGAACATCTCGTCAACCAGCCAATCATTCTGGCCGAACGTGTTATCGCTGCTCACGGCAGGTCCTCGCCTCTTTCTGTCGGGTACGATCTCGAGTGTTTTCTAGACTGTAATTCTCTTGGTCAGTAGAGCGTTAAAATCTCTACTGCATTCTTCCACGACACCATTGTTGCCTACCCCCGATCTCGGTTAATTGCCCACATTTGGGCGTACTTTCCTGCCGAGTTCACGAGGGCTTCGTGTGTCCCGCTCTCTATGATACGTCCTCCATCAATCACGATGATTCGGTCGGCCCGTTTCGCGGTCAGCAGCCGGTGCGCCACGATAATTGAGGTGCGCCCGGCCGTCGCGCGGTCGGCGGCGTTGAGCACCGCGTGTTCGGTGGCGGGATCGAGGGTGGCGGTGGCTTCGTCGAGAAGCACGACGTCCGGTCGCAGCATTTCCGCGCGCGCGAGTGCGATGATTTGGCGCTGACCCGAGCTTAAGCCCCGGCCGCGCTCGCCTACGGGCGCGTTGAAGCCGCCGGGGATCGCCGCGATGACATCGAGCGCACCGAGCCTGCGCACCGCGTCCTCAATTTCGGCCTCGCGCCCGCGCACTGCGTCGCCGATGTCCCAGCCGTAGGCGATGTTATCGGCAACGGTGCCGGGGAAGAGGTAGGACTCCTGCGGCACCTGGGCGAGCGCCCGCCGCCACGCGGGCAGCGGGAAGTCGCTGATATCGGTGCCGCTTGCGGTGATGCGGCCGTGAGTCGGGTCGTAGAAACGGGCGAGCAGTTTGACCACGGTAGATTTGCCAGCGCCGGTCGGTCCCACCAGGGCGACGGTCTCGCCGGGCTGGATGGCAAGGCCCATCTCTTCGATGACCAGGCGCGGGGCTTCATGCTTGTCGACGCCCCCGTATCCAAAGCTCACCTTCTCCAGCGCCAGCACGCCGCGGGCGGACTCGGCTGCGGCGGGATTGGTGCCGCGGTCGGGGACGGTGGTGCGCTCGTCGAGAAGCTGCGTGATGCGCTCGAAGCTCACGGTGGCCTGCTGCCAGGAGTCGAAGATCTGGCCCAGCTGCTGGATCGGCCCGTAGAGCTGGCTTAAGTACATGGTGAAGGCGACGAGCACGCCGACGGAGAGCTCACCTTCAGCGACGCGCTGGGCGCCGACGCCGACCACGGCAGCCGTCATGATCTGGGAGACTGCCTGCATACCGGGGAAGTAGGCGGCGAGCAGCGCGACCGAGCGCATGCGCAGCCGCCGGTAGTGCAGAGAGGCGCGGGCAAAGGCGTCCTCCGCGCGGGGCTCGGCGTTGTACATTTGGGTGACGCGGATGCCGCCGATGAGCTCGGCGAACTCGCCGTTGACTGCGGAGATCTGCGTGCGCGCGGCGCGGAAGAAGCGGCGCGAATAGTGGCGGAAGACAAGTGTGGCCGCAACAATCACCGGCACGGCGCTTAGCGCGACGAGTGTGAGCTGTCCGTCGGTGGCCAGAAGCATCGCGGAGACACCCACCAGGCTGCCGACTGCCACGATCGCCTGGGCCAGGCCCGTTTGCAGGAAGCTGGAGAGGGTATCGATGTCGGTAGTCAGGCGTGTGATGATGCGCCCCGACAGGTGCCGCTCGAAGTAGCTTAAGCCCAGCTGCTGCAGGTGCGCGTACGAGCGCAGCCGCAGCCCGTAGAGCAGGCGCTCGCCGCTGCGCGCCGACAGCACCGTCAGCCACACGTTCGCGCCCCACGCCACCAAGACCACGCCGAAAGCGGCCGCGGCGATGGTGAAGAGCGCCTGCGTATTCGCTGGGGCGATGCCTCGATCGATCGCCGCGCGGATCAGCGTCGGGAAGGCCAGGTCCGCCAGCACCCCGATGACCAGCAGTACGACCGTCGCCGCGATCAGCCCGCGCACCGCGCGGAACAGCTGCGAGACCTTGAACTCGTTGCCCGCACCCGTCGGTGTGCGCAGGCGCGCAAGCGTGGCCTCGTCCAGCCCTGGTGTCTCGTTTGCCGGGGGCAGCTTCTCGACGTTCGCGAGCACCTCCCGGTTCGCCACCACCGCATGCGGGCCGGCGTTTGCTGCGACGCGCCTCTCAGGTGCGTCCACGGCCGGCCACAGCTGGGAGTGTGTCGGTTTCGAGGAGGCGCCCGCGTCAGCGCCCGGGGCCATGAAGCGCCGGTAGGACTCGGTGGCGACCACCTCGTAGCGCGGCCCCTCGGCGATCACGGTGCCAGCCTCGAGGACGAGCACCCGGTCGGCGTGGTCGACCGTGGACTGGCGGTGCGCGACGGTCAGCACTGCGACATCGCCGAGTTCCGTGCGGAGGTTGTGCAGGATTTCGGCTTCGGTGGCGGCGTCGATGGCGCTGGTGGCGTCGTCAAGCACGAGCACCTCCGGCCGCGAGATCAGTGCCCGGGCGAGCGCGATGCGCTGGCGCTGCCCGCCGGATAAGGTCAGGCCCCGTTCGCCGACGGTGGTGTCGTAGCCATCTTCAAGCTGCTCGATGAACTCGGTGGCGCAGGCGAGCCGGGCGGCCTCGTGTACCGCGCGAGTGAGCGCGTCGCCGCGAAGGCTGGGCGGCGCGCCGAGCGCGATGTTGTCGAAGACGGAGCTGGAGAACAAAAATGCGTCGTCGAAGACGCAGGTGACTCGCGCGCGGAGTTCGGCGGGCGAGAGGTCGGCGTAGTCGGTGGGGGTGCTGTGGGCCTCGATAAGCAGGCAGCGCCCGGCGTCAGGGTGATAGAAGCCGCCGGCGAGCTGCACGGCCATGGTTTTGCCCGCGCCGGGCGGGCCGACCATCGCGAGCGTTTCGCCGGGGGCGACGCGGAAGCTGACCTCGCGGAGCACGGTGGTGCCGCCGGTTGCGAAGGTGACGCGTTCGAAGGCGAGCCCGACGGGGCCGGCCGGTGCCTGGCCCTGCGCCGGGGTGGTGCGCGGTGCGAGCGCGAGGACCTGGTCGAGGCGGCCGAAGCTGCTCATCCCCATCTGCAGGCGCACGTACTGGTTGGTCAGCATGGACATCGACGAGGTTAGCGACGTCAAATACGCGGTAAACGCCACGAACGTGCCGATGGTGATCCCGCCGCTGATGACGATGAGGCCGGCCGCGATGATCGTGATCACCAGCGCCACATTCGGCAGCTGGGTCAGCAGCGGCTGGAAGCGCGCCGTGAGCTTGGCCGCCCGCATCTTCACTGCGTACAGGTGCCGGCCCAGGGCATCAAGCTTGTCGACGCCCCGTTGCTCCCCACCAAACGCCTTGACCACCCGCACCCCGGAAATGGTCTCTTCGACGTGCTCGGCCAGATCCGCGGTGGCCTGCTGGTTGACCCAGGTCGCCGCGTAGAGCGCTTTGCGGGAGCGGTTCGCCTCCCACAGAATCACAGGCAGCAGGCACAGTGCCATCGCGGTGAGCGAGAGGTTCATGGTGCACATCACCACGAGCGTGCCGGCAAGCTGCATCGCGCGGGTGAAAAACATCGGCGTTTGCCCCAGCACCATCGCGTACTGGTTCAGATCCGAAATCGAGCGGGAGACGATCTGGCCGGTGACAATATCGTCCTGGCCTTCGCCGTCGAGCCGGTGCAGGGTGCGCAGAAGCTCCAGGCGCAGCCAGTGTTGTGAGGTCGCGGCGAGGTGGCCGGAGGCGTAGCGTCGCAAAGCGCCGAGCGCGTAGGTGACAAGCGCGATGCCCACCATCGCCCAGGCCGTGGCGGTGGTCGAGCCCGAAGCATTGCCAGTGGCGATATCCACCGCGCGGCCCGTGAGCGCTGGCAGGAATACCTGCAGTATCGCGGCGAGGGTGGCGGTGGCGAAGGCGAGCGCCGTGGAGGTGCGGTTGGCCGCAAAGGAACGGCGCAGCAGCGCGCCCCCGCGGTGTGCGGCGGGGGCGTCGTGAAGCGAACTCTGCTGCGGCATAGGCGCTAGTTTTTGGTGGCCTCGACCGCGGCGTCGACGTTGGCGCGCTCCTTCTCGTCAGCGTCCTTGCGGTCGAAGAGGTTGCGGATCCAGGCTGCGTAGGACTTCGGGTCGAGGCTCAAACCCGCAGTCTCCTTCTCATCCTTCTCGCGCGGCGGCAGTGGGGTGGCAAAGGTTGCCGGGACCGGGGCGAGCGAGGCCGAGACACGGGAGATGATCGCGTCGGCGAGCTTGCGGTTCGCCGTCGTGCCCGCGATCGCGCCGAGGCCCAGCGGCAGCATCTTGCCGATCCACGCGCGGCGCATCCGCTTGCGCAACGTTTTCATCGCGCTGCGCGCCAGCATGCCGTTCGCCTCGGCCATACCTGGTCCGGCGAAACGGTTGAGCGTGGAGCGCGACGGCAGGCGCGTCGCGTTTTCCCCGACGAAGGTGTCGACGACGGCGAGGCCCTCGGCGTCGGCAAGCACGGTGAGCACCATCGAGCGGCGCTGCTCCGGGTCCTCCGGGTCGTCGCCGCGCAGGTACGCCGAGGCCACCGTGTAGAAAGCGGCCAGGTCCAAGAAGAGGACCGACTCGCCGGCCACCGCGGCCGAACCGGTGATCAGGCCCACCCCGGGCACGGCGGCCGCAGCACCCACGCCGGCACCGTTGGCGGAGACGGTGTTGCGGAAGTGCGCATCCATCCGCTCCTGCACCTGGGCCGGGGTGGCGTCCTCGTCCTGGCGGCGCAGCCAGTCGACGTAGGCGCGGATCGTGCTGGTCTGCAGCTGGACTGCCTTTTCCACCGCGTTGATAAACGCGCGGCCAATCGGGCCGGAAACCTCCTTGAGCTCCGCCAGATTTTCCGGCTTGGCCTGCTCGACGGCCTTCTTGCGGCGCGAGAAGACTCCCATATACCTCTCCTTTACCGTCCTTTAGTGCAGTATGTCTGCTCCATTCTGCTACATCGGGCGGCCGCGGGGCGAAAGCTCGCTAGTCTGGGGGCTATGACAAACGCCGAGGAGCCAATCGCCGTTACCACGGCCGGCCGCGTGCGCGGCGAGGTGGATCCGCGCACCGGCGTGCGCACCTTCCGTGGCGTGCCGTACGGTGCCACCACTGGCGGAAACGGCCGCTTCCGCGCCCCGAAACCCGTCGCGCCATGGTCCGGAATCCGGAATGCCACCGCGTACTCCGCGCCCGCCATGCAGGGCTTCTTCGGCTGGACCGACAACGTGATTGGCACCGAGGACTGCCTCACCCTCGACATTGTGCGCCCCAACAACGACGAGGAACTGCCCGTGGTGGTCTACTTCCACGGCGGCACCTTCGTTACCGGTTCCAGCCACGAAAAGGTGCTCCAAGGCCACTACCTGGCCGACACCACCGACATCGTCTACATTTCCGTCAACTTCCGGCTCGGCGTGTTCGGCTACCTCGACTTTCGCAGCATTGGCGGCGACTGCGTGGCCAACCCCGCCATCTTGGACCAGATCCTTGCGCTGCGGTGGGTCCACGACAACGCCGCCAACTTCGGCGGCGACCCCGGGCGCGTCACGATTATGGGCGAATCCGCAGGCGGCGCCGGGGTCATCCACCTCATGTGCGCGCCCGCCGCCCGCGGCCTGTTCCACCGGGCGATCGCGCAGTCGCCGCCCGTGGCCAGCGTGCACTCGCGTGTCCAGGCGGCCATGTGGGTGCGCAAGCTTCTCGACGGCATGGGGCTGCCACCCACCTCCACTCTCGAAGACCTGCGCGCCGCCGACGCCGAAGCACTCGTGCGCGTCGGTCAGTCCATGCTGCTCAACCGCAAAGAGCTCGTCCTGTTTAATACCAGCTTCATGCCGACTGTCGACGGCCACACGCTGCCTGCGCACCCCATCGACGTGTTCCAACGCGGCGACCAAGCCGCCGTGCCCCTGATCATCGGCACCAACTCGGACGAGGCCAGCTTTGCCAAAGCGCTTTACCAAACCAACAAGTCGCGCCTGAAAGCCGCACGCCGGGCGCTCGGCGTCTACGACCCGGCCAACTCGGACGCGGTGCTGGCCGCCTACGACCACGTGGACGCGCGTCGCAAGTTCGCGGCGCTGATTGCCGACGCCGTGTTCTGGGCACCGTCCGTCATGCTCGCCACCGAACACCGCCGCAAGGCCCCGACGTGGATGTACCGCTTCGACTACGCCTCGACCACGATGCGCCGCCTGGGACTGGGCGCGATGCACACCTCCGAGCTCACCGCCGTCTTCGGAGATGCGAAGGCGACCCGCGCCGCCAAACTCGACCCCTTCCCGAAGCAGGCCGACTTTGACGAGGTCAGCGCCGCCATGCAGTACCACTGGGGCTCCTTCTTTCACAACGCGCACCCGGGGGAGAAGTGGCCGATCTACGGCTTCCGCAGCGACACCGAGCCCGGACGCGCCACCGCGGTCTTTTCGGCCTCCTCCTACGTGGAGTATGACCCGAAGGCGGCGCAGCGGCGCGCCTGGGAGAGCTTTGACATGCGCGAATGGGGGATGCACCGCCAAGATCTCATCGATTCCCTCGCGAAAGAAGCCGACACGGCCGGGCCGGTGTGAGCGGAAGTGCTGACGTGGCGCGGTGTTCCTCGCTAGGCTAGGACGGGCTTGGACTGGAGAGTGGAAGGAAACCGCCGCCATGAGCTTTTTCGAGGACATTGCAACCAGCCTTGACCGTGAGGGAATCGAGTCCCGCGTCCACGACGAGACGATGTTCGTGCCGATCACGTCCGAGGTGGAAATCCAGTTTGTGGAGATCGACCCGCTGCTGCCCGCCGCCAACGTCTACATCGCCGCCGCGGACGTCGACGAGGACGACGAAGAGTTCGAGGCAGCGCTGGTCTCCGTGGTGTTCTCGGTGGAAAGCGCGGTGGCGACCGTCGCCGAGCACATGGCGACCGACCAGGTCATCACCATCCTGCGCGACCTGCTCGAAGGCACCGACGAGCGTATCGAGGACCTCGAGTTCTATCCGGACCGCCTGAACAACCAGCTGGTGCGCGCCGAGGTCGGCGAGAGCGCCGAGCTGCAGGTCCACGTCGAGGTCGTCGACGCGACGGCGACGGCCACCGTGACCTTCATTGCGCTGTCCGACAACTACGACGACCTCATGGACGACGCGATCGGCGAACTGTGGGAGTCCGACGGCGACGCCGAGCTGACCGAGGAAGACCGCCTGCGCCTGTTCGAGACCATCCACAGCGAGGCCGTCTCCGAGGCGGAGGTGCTCGATCTGGGCACGTTCACCGACGTCGACCGGCTCTTCGACGTCCTCTCGCTCGCCGCCGACCAAGCCGAGGAGTGGGAGGGCCAGCTGCTGCCGCTCGAGGACGAGGACGACGAGCTGGACATCTACGACATCTTCGGCCAGGACGACGAGGAAGTCGACGAAGAAGACGAGGATGACGCCGACGCCGAGGATGACACCGACGACGCGGACGCTGACGCAGACTCCGAGGACTAGCTACGCGGCGGTCAACCCCTCAAACATCGAGGGCGGGGAAGCGACCGGGGCGAAGTCGCCGTCGGTAAGCCAGACGTAGTTGGCCGTGCGCGGCGAGGGCAGTTCGTGGATTGCGTCTACCGCGTCGCGGGGGACAAGCGCGCGAACCCAGGCCTCGGCGAGGCGGCGGTCGGTGGGCAGCCCGGACGGGTCCGAGATACGGACCTCGATGAGGAAGGCCGGAACCCGCGTTTCGCCGAACCCGCGGATGCGGGCCTGCGCGCGCGGGCCGACCCTGCGGCGGGTGATCGCGATGGTCAGCTCCGTGCCGTGGCCGAGCCAGGGGAGCCGCTTTGTTGGCGGACGCCAGCTCGCGCTTTCGCGGGCAAGCGAGCGCGGGTGGTGGATGATCGCGCGCAGCCGGTCGACCACTTCGGGCTCGGTGGCGTGGATGTGCTCGGCGAGTGCTGCGGGTGTGTGGCTGACAGGGGCGTGTGTGCTGTGCTTGAAATTCATCATGGTTGGCACTCTAAAAGGCGACCCGAACATAGCTACGGGAAATTCGAACGCCTGTTTTAATTCCCGGTGCAATACCTATGGTAAGTGCCCTTTTGCTTGGCGACAGGCTACGCTACGGGCAATGACTCAGCCTGCCCCACGACCCCAGCCAACCCCCGCACCAAAGATCCCGCGCACGATCTGGGTGCTGGTGGGTGCTGCGTTCATGATCGCGCTGGGCTACGGCTTCATCGCGCCGATCCTGCCGCAGTTCACGGCGAGTTTTGGCGTGTCCATGGCGGCCGCGGGCGCGGTGGTCTCCGTCTTCGCCGCGGCCCGGCTTCTTGGTGCGCCGGGGGCGGGGTGGCTCGTCGATAAGCTGGGCTCGCGGCCCATTTACATCACGGGGTTGAGTGTGGTGGCGGTGGCGACGTTCTTCGTCGCCTTTGCTACTGCGTACTGGCAGATTTTCGCGCTGCGCTTTATCGCCGGTTTCGGCTCGACGATGTTTACGCTCTCGGCGCAGGCGCTGATTGTGCGGGTGACGCACCCGTCGATACGCGGGCGCGCGAACGCGGTTTATGCGTCGGCGTTTTTGCTGGGCAACATCATCGGGCCCGTCGTCGGGGCGGCACTGTCCTTCCTCGGCTTCCGCATCCCGTTCGCGGTCTACGGGTTGATGGTGGGCGCCGCCGCGCTGTTTGTGTGGGCGGCGACTCGCGACCCGCAGGGCAAGGCGCAGCTGCCGCCGCCGTTGCCGCCGATGCAGCTGTCGAGCGCGTGGCGCATGCCTACCTATCGCGCGCTGTTGTCTTCGGCGTTTACGCACGGGTGGGTCAACTTCGGCACGCGTGTGTCGGTTCTGCCGCTGTTCGCCGCGGCCTTCTTTACCAACGGCGGCGCGGCAGCCGGGTTCGCGCTGACCGCCTTCGCGTTAGGTACTGCGGTGACGCTGCAGTTTTCCGGCAGGCTCGCGGACAATCTCGGGCGCAAGCCGCTGATTATCGCCGGTTTGGCCGCAACCGCGCTGTTTACCGGCTCGATGGGGCTTGCCACCTCCGTGGTGCCGCTGCTGGTGCTTTCGGTGCTCGCGGGCGTCGGCAGTGGGCTGATCGGCCCGGCGCAGCAGGCGTCGCTGGCGGATATCATCGGCAACGACCGCTCCGGCGGCAAGGTGCTCTCCACGTTCCAGATGGCGCAGGACGCGGGCCAGATCTTTGCGCCGATCGTTGTGGGGCTGCTCGCGGAGGCCTTCGGGTTCGGGGTGGCGTTTGTGGCGTGCGCGGGGATCGCGGTGGCGTCGATAGGCATCTGGCTTGCGTTTGGCCAGGAAACGAAAAGGAGCTAACCCATGAGAGTCCTGCTTGACTGCGACCCCGGCATCGACGACACCTTCGCCCTGATCTACCTCGCGGCGGCGCACCACGCGGGCGAGCTTGAGCTCGATTGTGTGACTACGACCGCGGGCAACGTGGAGGCGGTGCAGTGCGCGCAGAACGCCGCGTGGATCCTTGCGCAGTGCAACCTGCCCGCCATCCCGTTGGCCGCGGGCGAGGCGCAGCCGCTTGAGCTGGCGCTGACCACCACCCCCGAGACCCACGGCGAGCACGGGCTGGGCTACGCCCACGCCCCGGAGCGGCACGTCGCGAGCGATTGGGATCTGCTGTGGTGCGACGCGATCGAGCGCGGCACCGACGACCTCCACCTCATCGTGACCGGGCCGCTGACCAACCTGGCCACCTTCGCGCGCCGCCACCCGCGCCACTTCGCGCAGCTGCGCCACATCACCGTGATGGGCGGGGCCGTCAACTACCCGGGCAACACCACCCCGACCGCCGAGTGGAACTTCTGGGTCGACCCGCACGCCGCCGCCGAAGTCTTCGCGCGCACGCCCGTGCCGATCACCCTGTGCTCACTGGGCGTGACCGAGCAGTTTGTGCTCGACCCGCCGCGGCTGGACGCGCTGGTCCGCGCGCTGGGGGACACGCCCGTCGCCGCCGCGCTGCCCGAGATCACGCGCTTCTACTTCGAGTTCCACGAAGACGTCGGCGAGGGCTACTGCGCGCAACTGCACGACCTGCTCACCGTGCTCATCGCGCTCGGCCGCATCGAAGTTTCGGCCCTTGAGGCCACCATCGACGTCGAAGCTACCAGCGAACTCATGCGCGGCACCGTCGCCGCCGACCTGCGCGGCATGTGGGAGCGCGAGCCGAACGCGCGCATTGTCACCGCCGCAGACATCGACCGCGCCTGGCCGCTTATCGACGCCGCGTGCACCCTCCACGCCCGCTTTACCGCCGGCGACGCAGACCTCAAAGCCGCCTACCACTTAAAGGCCGAGGAGTAGCTGCTACACTTTACCCGCGCTACAGCTTCGCCGAGGTGACATAGGCAGAAGCGCTCTTGGACCGATTCTTGGGAGCTTTTTACCATGTCACAACCGTTTACCACCTCCGAATGGACACCAGCGCGCCGCGCCCTCGTCGCCGCCGGTGCCCTGCTTATCGCCGCGACCTGGGTCTACCTGGTGCTGGTGCGCCCGACCGACTGGGAGAGCGTCGGCGGCGCGACCGAGGCCACGCTCACCCTCGCCGGCTACGGCATCGGCACGGCCTTGCTGCTGATCGCCACCGTGCCGATGCTGCCGGCGCGCACGCTCGGGCTGATCCCGCTGGCGATCATCATCAACTCCGTCGTCGGCGAGATCGTCGGCTCGATCGGCCTGCCGCTGTACCTGGACTCCATCGGCACTGTGCTGGTCGCGGCCCTCGCCGGGCCGGTGGCGGGCCTGACCACCGGCGCGCTGAACAACGTCGTGTGGGGCCTGCTCAACCCGGCCGCACTGCCCTTTGCCGCGGGCGCGGCGTTGATTGGCTACCTCGCCGGCGTGTTCATTCACCGCTTCAACGCGCTGTCGTCCATCGTCCGCGTTGTCGGCTTCGGCATCGTCCTGGGCCTGATCGGTGGCATGGTCGCCGCCCCCGTCGCCGCGTTCGTCTACGGCGGCACCGCGGGCGTGGGCACCGGCGCGCTCGTCTCGCTCTTCCGCGAGATGGGCGGCTCACTCATCGCCTCGGTGACCACGCAGGCGTTCATCTCCGACCCGGTAGACAAGGTCATCGTGATGGTCGTGGCCTACCTGACCGTCAAGGCGCTGCCGCAGCGCACCGTGCGCGCTTTCGCCCCGCGGACCGCGGATGCCGCTTAACCCGCTTACCGCGCTCGTTGTCGGCGGGTGCGGGTGGATCCTCGTCTTCGGGCTCAACAGCCCGCTCGCTAGCACCGCGATTGTTCTTGTCGCGTGCACACTCGGCGTGTGGCGCACGCGCAACGCGTCCGTGCCAGCGGCGGTGGTTGCGCTCGCCGTGCCGGTGGGACTCTCGATGTTGCTCATCCACGCCCCCTACGGCACCCACCGCATCGCGCCGCTGCTCACCTCCGACGGACTCGCCGTCGGGGGAGCGCTGGCCCTGCGCTTTTGCGCGTTGATGTCGTGCATGATCGCCGCCGTGGCGTGGGTGCGCATCCCGGACCTGGTCAAGGCGGTGCAGGTGCTGCCCGGCGGCAACAAGCTCGCCTACCTGGCGGGCGCGACCCTGCAGCTCGTGCCGCAGGGCCACGCCCAGGTGAAGACGGTCCGCGATGCCCAAGCGCTCAAGCGCACCCCCATCACCGCCCGCAACGCGATCACACACCTGGTCCTGCCGGTGCTCACGGCGCTGCTCACACACGGCTCCGCCCGCGGCACGGCACTCGAAACGGCCGGCTACGACCTACCCGGCGCCCGCACCGTGCTGCGGCCAGTGCCGGATTCAACCCTGCAGCGCGCTGTGCGCTGGACGCTGCCGGTGGTCTGCGTGGGGGTGGCGCTGTGGATCTAACACAGCTCGCCCGCGCGCTGGAAACCCACGACCGCGTCCAGGTCATCGGCCCCTCCGGATCCGGCCTGACCCGACTCACCGAACAGATCCACGAGCACTGGCCGCACGCCGGCGTCGTCGGCCAGGACGCCAGCGCGCACGTGACCTACCTGCGCGACACCGTCATCGAGGAGGTCGCGATCGGGCTCGAGCAGCGCGGCATCGCACGCGCCGAGATGCAGGCCCGCTGCGAGCGGATACTTGACCGTGTCGGCCTGTCGCACCTCGCCGAGCGCAACCCGGCCACGCTTTCCGGCGGCGAGACCCGTCGCCTTGCCATCGCCACGGTCGCCGTCCTCGAGCCCGAACTGTTGGTGCTGGATCTGCCGTTCGCGGGGTTGGATGTGGCGTCGGCAAGCATGCTCGAAGCGCTTTTGGCCAGCACGCGCGCGGTGATCACCGGCTACCAGCCGCGCGACATCGACGCCGTGAGCATCTCGCTTGCCGACGCCCCACCCACCGCACTGCCCGCGCCCATCGCTGCGGGCGAGCGCATCGAGCTCGGCGAAGTCACCGCCGCCCGGCTTGCGCCGCAGCGCAAGTGGTGGCACTTCCGCGAACGGACCGGCGAGGCCTTCCGCGTCGGCCCAGTGCCGCTCGCCCCGCGCAGGGGCGGGGTGGTGTGGCTGCGCGGCGCGAACGGGTCGGGCAAGACGACGCTGCTGCGCGCGCTCGCGGGCCTCGACGGGCACCAGCCGCCGATCGACGCCTCGCTCGCGTTGCAGCGCGCCGCCGACCAGGTCGTCGAGACCACGGTCGCCGAGTTTGCCGGCGGCGACTCGCAGACCCACCCGCTCGACCTACCGCAGGCCGAGCTGCGGCTAGCCCAGCTGCGGCAAGTCTTCGGCCAGGGCCGCGAGCTTGTGCTTCTCGACGAGCCCGACACCTCCCTCGACCCCCGCGGCCGCACCCTCGCACATTCGCAGATCGCGGCGGGGCTGCGCGCCGGGCAGGCGGTGATCCTGACCTGCCACGACGAGGGCTTCGTCGACGAGGTTTCGGCCTACGCGGAGGTCGAATCGGTCGTGCTCGACGGGTAGTGCCTAACCCTTATTAGACGCGGGTCAGGTCCGTGAATACGCTTGTGGTGCTGCGTAAACCTGCAGGTTACGGGTGTCGTACCCGCTTCTGCAACGGTTTTATACCCGACTTTGCAATTCCGGGAGATTGGTTTGATTAGCTTCTGTTACCGCTAAGCGGTCAGGGTGCCCAAAGGAATCACGTGCACTCCGCTAGGAAGCGTGTATGCATATTCCGTGGCAGTGATGATGGCTAAATATGCAGGCGACCCGACCTTGTTGGTGTCGACACGCTCGTCACGGAGTTTGATGAGGTTTGCTTCGGCTTGTGGGATCTGCGACGCCCCGAGTTTTACTTCGCAGGCACCCCACTTGCCGTCCTCGGGGTATTCGATGATGGCGTCAACTTCAAGGCCCGTGTTGTCGCGGTAGCGGTAGACGTGCCCGTGCTGGAGGGCGGATGCAGCGCGGAGATCTCGGATGACCATGGACTCGAAGATCTGGCCGAAGAACTCCGGGTCGTTCGCGAGCCGGTCAACGCCGATACCCAAGGCGGCACAGGCCAGGCTGGGGTCAGCGAGGTGGAGCTTCGGCGAGGTGCGCAGTCGTGATTTGGATCGAAGCGCGACGCTCCAAGGCTGCAACTCGTCGAGGATGAAAATCCGGGTAAGGGCCTGGAGGTAAGTGGAGACCGTTTTCGGATCGACTGTTGTGGCATCCGAAGACACGTCTGCAGCGAGTGTTTTCATCGTTGCTTCGCCAGAAATATTCCGAGCGATGGATTCCAAGGTCCGACGAATGTGTAGCTGGTTGTGACGTGTGCCCACGCTTTCTGGTACTTCCACGTCGAAGACATTGTCCAGGTATGAGCGATTAAACATGACCGCCTGCTGGGTGCTGGCACCGAGTAGGCCTGGCCATCCGCCACGAACGGCCTGTTCAGCCATACCTTTATAGGTGAGATTGGAAGCTCCGCTCACACCAACTCCCGGTTGCAGCTCTGCCAGGCTTACCTGGTTTGTCGACACCCCACTCTCCGCGAGCGACATTGGACGCATCCTTAACCTTGCAAAGCGTCCCGCGCCTGAATGGCGCGTGGTGTCATCGGCTGGTGTCGCTGACCCTGAAAGGATGAACTCCCCGCGTCCTTGGCGGTCGTCGATCTCGTGGCGGATGGTGTTCCATAGAGAAGGTGCGAGCTGCCACTCATCAATGAGGCGAGGGGTTGGACCATCGAGTAAGGCAGCGGGGTTCAATTCGGCGAGCGTGATCAGCTCGGGGGATCGGTCGAGGCGTACAGAACTTGCAGCCTTTTGGAGGGCGGTGGAGGTTTTTCCGCATGCACGCGGCCCCTCAAGGAGGACGCCTCCCATGAACTGGAGGGAGTCCTCCAATACCTGATCTGCAAAGCGTGAAAAGTACTGCATATGGGCACTGTACCCGATGATGCAACGGTTTTACACCCGATTCTGCAACAGTGTTACGCCCGACATTGCAACGGTTCTATACCCGCTTCTGCAATTTGTGGATTATGGGAGACTCCAGCTTTCGGGGCTGCCGTCTGTGCATTCTGGTCAAAATAAAACCCGCGCGCCAGCAAAAACCGGCGCGCGGGCAAGCATGCCTGAAAGCGGCTAGACGAGCTTGGCTTCCTTCATCACGTTACGCAGGGTCTCTGCGGAGTGCGTGAACTTCTCAAGCTCCTCGTCGTTGAGGTGAAGCTCGATCGCCTCGCGGATGCCGTTGCGGTTCACCACGGCCGGGGTACCGATGTAGATGTCGGACTGGCCGTACTGGCCGTCGAGCTTGGCGGAGACCGGCAGGACGACGTCCTCGTTCATGAAGATCGCGCGGGTGATGCGGGCGAGGCAGCCGCCGATACCGAAGTCGGTCGAACCCTTCGCCTGGATGATCTTGTATGCGGCGTCGCGGGTGGCGACGAACATCTCGTCGATTTCCTTGTAGACGTCCGGGTTGGTCTCGGCTTCCTTGGCCAGGCGGTTGCGCAGGGCGATGCCAGCGATAGAACCGGTGGAGATGACGGGCAGCTCGGTGTCGCCGTGCTCGCCGATGATGTAGGAGTGGACCGAGGTGGCGGACACGTTGTACTTCTGGCTCAAGTTGTAGCGCCAGCGGGCGGTGTCCAGCACGGTGCCGGAGCCGAGCACCTGGGATTCCGGAAGGCCGGTCTGCTTCTGGGTGGCGTAGGTCAAAATGTCGACCGGGTTAGTAGCCACGAGGTAGATGCCGTTGAAGCCGTTGGCCATGACTTCTTTGTTGATGGACTCGAAGATCTTCACGTTGCGGCCGACCAGGTCGAGGCGGGTCTCGCCTTCGCGCTGGGCAACGCCCGCGCAGTTGACGATCAGCGCAGCGTCGCGGCAGTCCTCGTAGGTGCCGACGGTGACCTTGGTGTTGTGGCCGGAGTAGGGCACGGAGTGGTTGAGGTCTTCGACTTCGCCCCAGGTTTTCTCTTCGTTGATGTCGATGATTGCGAGCTGGTCGCACAGGCCCTGGTTGATCAGTGCGTAGGCATACGCCATGCCGACGGAACCGGCGCCGATGAGGACGACCTTGTTGCCCGGGGTGATGTTCTTGTGCGGGGTGGACGGGTTCGTGATGCTCACTAGACTCTCCTCTTACTCCGGCGGGTTCGCCGGTAGAAATTGCTTCCGCCTTCCATCATTGCACAATGTTATGACCATTGCTTGTTTGGTCGGGCAAGTTCGGAAAGAATTCGGGCGGAAGCGGGCGAGATGAGCTGCGTAAGAGGCGCTTACTTGTAGTCCTCCTCGGTGTGCGCCGCGGCCACCGCTTGCGGCCGGCCGGTGGCGAAGTAGAGCACCGTCATAATCACCAGGAAGGCCACGCCGACGCCGAGGGCGAGGTGGTACTGCGGCTGCCACACCATGATGCCGAAGGTAAACAGGATGAACGCCACGGCGAACCACTGCCCGTAGGGCCAGAAAGGCACGGGGAAGGTGAGGGCTTGGGCTTCGGCGGGGGACATGTGGCGTCGAGAAGCGAGATGCGCGATGAGAATCATCAGCCACACAAACACGGTGGCGAAGGTGGCGAGTGCCGCGATCGTCTCAAACACGTTGGGGAAGTTCGCGTTCAGCACCACGCCGACGACCAGGACGATCAGCAGCGTCACGGTGGTCATCACGGGGATGTCGCGGACGGTGCGCGCCATCGCGCGCGGCGCCAGCCCCTCGCGCGCCAGCCCGGTGAGCACGCGGCCGGTGCCGAAGAGGTCGGCGTTGATGGCGGACAGCGCGGCGGTGATCACCACGAGGTTGAGCAGGCCCGCGGCCCAGTTCACGCCGAGCGTGGAGAAGATCTGCACGAACGGGGATTCCTCGCCGGTGATGCTGCGCCACGGGTTGAGCATGAGGATGACCAGGATGGCCAGCACGTAGAAGAGCAGGATGCGCACCGGCACGGTGTTGACGGCCTTGGGGATGGAGCGGTCCGGGTCGTCAGCTTCGGTGCCGGCGACGCCGATGATTTCGGTGCCGCCGAAGGCGAAGAGGACGAGGATGAACGCGGCGATCATGCCTTCGGGGCCGTTGGGGAAGAACCCGCCGTCGTTCCAGAGGTTGGCAATGCCGGTGGCCTCGGGCTGCGAGCCGAGTCCGAAGGCGAGGATGGCTGCGCCGCCGACGATCATGGCGACCACGGCGACGACCTTGATCAGGGTGAAAGCGAATTCGAGTTCGCCGAACCAGCGCACGCTGGCGAGGTTCGCTCCGCCGATGATCAGCAGCGTGGTGGTGATCCAGACCCAGGCCGGGGTGTCGGGGAACCAGAATTTCATGTAGATGCCGATTGCCGTGAGGTCGGCCAGGCACACGATCATCATCTCGAAGGCGAACATCCAGCCGGTGATGTAGC
>OJKZ01000306.1_pt1 | contig 20079 bp, 20 predicted proteins | sample 1596791 | NCBI WGS metagenome assembly OJKZ01 (sample SAMEA3904677, study PRJEB24821) | metagenome | biome: Builtin; feature: hospital; material: surface | place: USA | collected 2013-06-04 | reverse complement strand
CGTGCTGGGAATACCACGCGTGTAACTACTATATGTAGTATCACTTGCAGAAATATCACCCAAGGTATAGTGTCTTCTCTTGTAGCGCCGATCAAGACGGCGCGGGGAAAACTCCCGAAATAGTCTTCATTTTATGTAGAGAGAGAGCCCACAGGTTATGTCTATTACCGTTTACACCAAGCCGGCGTGCATGCAGTGCAAAGCAACTACCAAAGCACTCGAAAAAGCAGGGCTGGAGTACGACCTCGTAGATATCTCCGTCGACGACGAAGCGCGTGACTACGTCCTCGCGCTCGGCTACCTCCAGGCACCAGTCGTTGAGGTAAACGGCGAGCACTGGTCTGGGTTCCGCCCGGAGCGCATCCGTGGCCTGGCTGCGGCTTAACTCTTCCGACGTCTCACGCCGCTAGTGTTTTACACATTGGCGGCTCTTTTTATGTAGAGGGCATCCAACATGTTGATCGTGTACTTCTCGTCGTTGACAGAGACGACGAAGCGGTTCGTCGATAAGGTGAGGCTTCCGGCGCAGCGTATTCCGTTGCGGCGCACGGACCCAGCACCAATTATCGACGAGCCCTACGTCCTCATCTGCCCGACCTATGGCGGGGGCGTATCGATGACGCACGTGAACACCAAACCTGTCCCGCCGCAGGTCATCAAGTTTTTGAATGACGAACACAACCGCAGCTATATCCGTGGCGTCATCGCGTCTGGCAACTCCAACTTTGGCACGGACTACGGCCTGGCTGGTGACGTAATATCGGAGAAGTGCAACGTCCCGTACCTTTTCCGCTTTGAGCTGCTGGGTACTGATGACGACGTGCTTCGCGTGCGCAACCAGCTGATCGAGCACGCCGACCGCCTCGGTTTGCTGCCGCTGACCCCCGAGCAGGAAGACGCGCTAGAGTCGGTTGGGCAGCTGCCGGGGCAGGAAAACGCACAACGCTTAGCGCAACTGCGCGAGAAATATACAAATAAATACCGTAACGCCGATCGTTAATCAACGCTGAACCATCAAGAGGATATCTGTGTCTACGAACCCTATTCATGGCAAGAATGTGCCGGAGCCGGTCAACGAGGCTGACATGCTGGACTACCACACGCTCAACGCACTGCTGAACCTGTACGACGAAAACGGTCAGATCCAGTTCGATAAGGACCGCGAGGCTGCGAATCAGTTCTTCCTGCAGCACGTGAACCAGAACACGGTGTACTTCCACGACCTCGAAGAGAAGATGAAGTACCTGGTGGACAACAAGTACTACGAGCCCGAGGTTATTGAGGCATATGACTGGGAGTTCGTGAAGGACACGTTCAAGCGTGCGTATGCCTTTAAGTTCCGCTTCAAGTCCTTCCTGGGCGCGTACAAGTACTACACCTCCTACACGCTGAAGACATTCGACGGTCGCCGTTACCTCGAGCGCTTCGAGGACCGCGTGGCGATGACCGCGCTCTTCCTCGCCGACGGTAGGGAAGAGGTCGCATCCGCGCTCGTCGACGAGATTATGACGGGCCGCTTCCAGCCGGCGACGCCGACATTCCTCAACGCAGGCAAGGCGCAGCGCGGCGAGCTCGTGTCTTGCTTCCTGCTGCGCATCGAGGACAATATGGAGTCCATCGGCCGTGCGATTAACTCCTCGTTGCAGCTGTCGAAGCGCGGCGGCGGCGTAGCGTTGCTGCTGTCGAACATTCGTGAGGCCGGCGCGCCCATTAAGCACATCGAGAACCAGTCGTCTGGTGTGATTCCAGTGATGAAGCTGCTGGAGGACTCCTTCTCCTACGCAAACCAGCTCGGCGCACGCCAGGGCGCAGGTGCTGTGTATCTCAACGCGCACCACCCTGACATCATGAAGTTCCTGGACACCAAGCGCGAAAACGCTGACGAGAAGATTCGTATTAAAACGCTCTCGCTGGGCGTCGTCGTCCCAGACATCACCTTTGAGCTGGCGAAGCGTAACGACGACATGTACCTGTTCTCGCCGTACGACGTCGAGCGCGTCTACGGCGTTCCGTTCGCCGACATCTCCGTCACCGAGAAGTACGAAGAGATGGTGGAAGACCCGCGCATCCACAAGTCGAAGATTAATGCGCGTCAGTTCTTCCAGACGCTGGCGGAGATCCAGTTCGAGTCCGGCTACCCGTACATCATGTTCGAGGACACCGCGAACCGAGCGAACCCGGTCAAGACTGGCCGCATTAACATGTCCAACTTGTGCTCCGAGATCCTGCAGGTCAATTCCCCGTCGGAGCTCAACGCTGACCTGACGTACGCGAAGGTCGGCCACGATATTTCCTGCAACCTTGGCTCCTTGAACATTGCGATGGCGATGGATTCCGACGACTTCTCCCGCACCGTCGAGACCGCAATCCGCGGTCTTACGGCGGTGGCGGACAAGACGTCGATTGACTCGGTGCCGTCGATCCGTGAGGGTAACGACGCCTCCCACGCCATCGGCCTGGGCCAGATGAACCTGCACGGATTCCTTGGCCGCGAGCACATCCACTACGGCTCAGAGGAAGGCCTCGACTTCACGAACGCCTACTTCGCGGCCGTGATGTACGAGTGCATCAAGGCATCGCACAAGATCGCAGTGGAGACGGGCAAGAAGTTCGAAGACTTCGAGCGCTCCGAGTACGCCACCGGCGAGTTCTTCGACCGCTACAACCCGGAGGATTTCCAGCCGAAGACGGAGAAGGTCAAGGCGCTGTTCGAAAAGTCGACGATTGCAGTGCCGACGGCCGAAGAATGGGCAGCACTGAAAGAAGCGGTCGCTCGCGACGGCATCTACAACCGCTACCTGCAGGCGATCCCGCCGACCGGCTCGATTTCTTACATCAACAACTCAACCTCCTCGATCCACCCGATCGCGTCGAAGATTGAGATCCGTAAGGAAGGCAAGATCGGTCGCGTCTACTACCCGGCGCCTCACCTGAACAACGACAACACCGAGTACTTCGACGACGCCTACGAGATCGGCTTCGAGAAGATCGTCGACACCTACGCTGTCGCTACGAAATACGTCGACCAGGGCCTGTCGCTGACCCTGTTCTTCAAGGACACGGTGACGACGCGCGACCTGAACCGCGCGCAGATCTACGCATGGCGCAAGGGGATTAAGTCCCTGTACTACATCCGCCTGCGCCAGATGGCCCTGGAGGGCACCGAGATCGAGGGCTGCGTATCCTGCATGCTGTAAGCGCTGGTTGAGAACAGTGCTGGCTTAGAACTCGACGAAGCCGTCCACTCCGCGCAGAAGGCTCCAGGATGCGTTTTCTGCTCCTGTTGAGTCGCCGGATTGGATGGCTTCTGCCACTTTCAGGTGGTATGCCATTGCATCAAGGTGTGGGTCGTTCGGCATGATGCCGTAGCGGGTGCGCCCTTCAAGCACGTACAGAATGGGAAGGGTGAGGGTGCTAAACATCTCGTTGCCGGAGCACTCCAATATTAAGGTGTGAAAACGTTTATCCGTCTCGAGGAACGCGTCCGTGTTGCCCTGTCCAGCTTCGGAGAGCTCCATGAGCTGTTCGGCGAGCGCCTTGAGTTCCTGTGCTTGTTCCTTCGTTGCGTTCGTCGCTGCGAGCGCTGCTGCGACCGGCTCGACTGCCTTGCGCAACTGGTCGAGTGACACGATCTGCTTCGCTCGGTGCGCTTCGCTGCTGAGACGCCAACGGATCACCGCCTGGTCAAAGACAGCCCAGTGTTCTTCCGGCAGCACCTTAATGCCGACTCTGCGAGAGGAGCTCACAAGCCCGAGCTGCTCCAGCGCGCGCATTGCCTCACGCGCGACTGTGCGCGAAATCCCAAACCGGCTGGAAAGATCCTGGAGCGTAAAGCGCTCTCCCGGCGCCATTGTCCCCGATACAATCTCGCCCCCAAGCTCGTCGAGCACCTTGGTCAGAAGAGGTCCTTCGGCGGATTCGGCAGGATCGAGGGTGAGAGGCATGCTATTCATCCTTTTTCTCGTATCGGAGAGTTTGAATTGAGACTATTAATCAGCATAACCCCGGCTGTGAACTACAACGCAACGAGTCGGGCATGGGTGGGGGTAGGAGGGGGTGACTCGCAAGGAGAAAGCGCTGTAGGGAACTGGTCGCGTTTGGCGAAAGTCAAAGTCGGCTGTCCGGAATGTACCCCCGCCAAGTGTCCGCCGCGCGGACAATCGCAACCGGCGCCGCTGCGTAGAGGCGCTTGCGCTAAGATGGGCGCCATGACTGAAGAGTATCTTGGCTACCTGCAGGCTCATAAGGAGCCGATGAAGGCGATTAACTGGAACGAAATCCCTGATGAGAAGGACCTCGAGGTGTGGGACCGCCTCACGGGTAACTTCTGGCTCCCAGAAAAGATTCCTGTTTCGAATGACATTCCGAGCTGGAACACGCTGACTGATGATGAGCAGCTTTCCACGATGCGCGTGTTCGCAAACCTGACGCTACTGGATACGCTGCAGGGCACCGTCGGTGCGGTATCTCTGCTGCCGGACGCGAAGACGCTGCACGAAGAGGCCGTCTATACGAATATTGCGTTCATGGAGTCCGTACACGCCAAGTCCTACTCGAACATTTTCATGACGCTGGCGTCCACCCCGCAGATTAATGAGGCGTTCCGCTGGACAGAAGAAAACAAAGAGGTGCAGCGCAAGGCTAAGATTGTAGAGTCCTACTACCGTGGCGACGACCCAATGAAGAAGAAGGTCGCCTCCGTCATGCTGGAGTCCTTCCTCTTCTACTCGGGCTTCTACCTGCCTTTGAACTGGGCGGTGCACTCGAAGCTGACGAACACCGCGGACATTATCCGCCTCATCATTCGCGACGAGGCGGTGCACGGCTACTACATCGGGTACAAGTACCAGGTCGGCCTGCGCGACGAGTCGCCGGAGCGTCAGGAGGAACTCAAGGAGTACGCCTTCGACATCCTCTACGACCTGTACGAGAACGAGATCCAGTACACGGAAGACATCTACGATCCGCTGGGCTGGACCGAGGATGTGAAGCGATTCCTGCGCTACAACGCGAACAAGGCCCTCAATAACCTGGGCTACGAGGGACTTTTCCCGGTCGATGAGGCTCGCGTTTCGCCGGCGATCCTGGCGTCGCTATCGCCAAACGCTGATGAGAATCACGACTTCTTCTCTGGCTCGGGTTCCTCGTACGTCATTGGCAAGGCCGAGGAGACCGAGGACGATGACTGGGACTTCTAACCCAGTCAGCTGAGTGCTTTTCGACGCCACTTCGTGCCACCGCAGCAGACTGCGGTGGCACGTTTTTCGTTTCCGGACGTAAACATGCCCAAACTTTGGGTTGATACTAAACGGGGGACGTGTGTGGGGGAGTTTCGAAACGTTGCGAGCGTACTGGCTTGTGCTATGCGTTTGGTGGCTGCTGTGACTGTTGGTGTTTCGGCAGGTAGCTCATGGTGGCTGTTGTCAGGCCTTGGCTGAGGTGCGAGGTGGATATTGGGGGGAGGCCAAGAAAGGCTGGCAAATGTATGGGCGCGTCACTTAAGATGATGCGGTATCACAATTAGCTTTCGTGTACCTGTTTTGTGTGCGAAAGTTACAGTCAGGAGGAACGAATGACCGCTGTGGCGCCAAGGCTGGAGACTAAAGTCCAGTCGACACGTCCGGAGCCAACTGGCAATGGCCGGATTGGCTCTCAGATTTATAAGCAGCTCACCACGACAGACCACAAAGAGCTGGGCATCATGTACATCATCATGTCCTTCATCTGGTTCTTCGTTGGTGGCTTGATGGCTCTGCTGATCCGTGCTGAGTTGTTCAGCCCGGGCCTGCAGTTCCTGTCCAACGAGCAGTTCAACCAGCTGTTTACCATGCACGGCACCGTGATGCTGCTTGCGTTCGGTACGCCAGTTGTGTGGGGCTTCGCTAACTATGTCCTGCCGCTGCAGATCGGCGCGCCGGATGTGGCGTTCCCACGTCTGAACGCGTTCGGCTTCTGGATTACGTCCGTCGGTGTTTTCGCGATGCTGGCTGGGTTCTTGACCCCGGGTGGTGCGGCTGACTTCGGCTGGACCATGTACATGCCGCTTGCTGACGCAACGCACACCCCATCCGTATCCGCGAACCTGTGGATCGTCGGTGTGGGTGCAACCGGTATCGGTACCGTTGCATCCGCGATCAACATGCTGACCACCGTGCTCACCATGCGTGCGCCAGGCATGACGATGTTCCGTATGCCAGCGTTCACCTGGACCGTGTTCGTCACCTCGATCATCGCGCTGATGATCTTCCCGCTGCTGCTCGCTGCTGCACTGGGCGTGCTGTACGACCGTCTGCTGGGCGGCCATATCTACGACACTGCAAACGGTGGCGCAATCCTGTGGCAGCACCTGTTCTGGTTCTTCGGACACCCTGAGGTGTACGTCCTGGCGTTGCCGTTCTTCGGCATCATCTCTGAGATCATCCCGGTCTTCTCCCGTAAGCCAATGTTCGGCTACATCGGCCTGATCTTCGCAACGCTCGCGATTGCTGGCCTGTCGATGGCTGTGTGGGCGCACCACATGTTTGCAACCGGTGCCGTTCTGCTTCCGTTCTTCTCCTTCATGACCTTCCTGATTTCCGTCCCAACCGGCGTGAAGTTCTTCAACTGGGTGGGCACGATGTGGAACGGACACATCACCTTCGAGACCCCGATGCTGTGGGCGATGGGCTTCCTGTTCACGTTCCTCTTCGGTGGTCTGACCGGTATTATGCTGGCTTCGCCACCGCTGGACTTCCAGCTGCATGACTCCTACTTCGTGGTTGCGCACTTCCACTACACCCTGTTCGGTACCGTGGTGTTCTCCGCAATCGCTGGTGTCTACTTCTGGTTCCCGAAGATGACCGGCCGCATGCTGGACGAGCGCCTGGGCAAGATCCACTTCTGGTTCACGTTCATCGGTTTCAACATGACCTTCCTGGTCCAGCACTGGCTGGGCAACATGGGTATGCCACGCCGCTACGCTGACTACCTGGATACCGACGGCTTCACGCTGCTGAACCAGATCTCCACGGTCGGTTCCTTCATCCTGGGCATCGGTATGCTGCCGTTCATCTGGAACGTCATCAAGTCCTGGCGTTACGGCGAGATTGTCACCGTGGATGACCCATGGGGCTACGGCAACTCGCTCGAGTGGGCAACCTCCTGCCCGCCACCGCGCCACAACTTCACCGCGCTGCCACGTATCCGCTCCGAGCGTCCTGCGTTCGAGTTGCACTACCCGCACATGGTGGAGCAGCTGCGCCGCGAGGCTCACAGCAACCACAAGGCTGATACGCCAGCAACGTGGAAGGGCACGAAATCCGGGAAGTAGCCAAATGGTGAACCTCTCATCCTGACAGATCACACCCCTCATCGGTTCTCCGATGAGGGGTTTTGTGTTGTCAAAAGGTGCTACTCTCATCACAGTTAGCCAGTAACACGAAGGAGTACACCACCAATGACGGCGTTTGAGGTAGAGCTGCAAGCAGGTCTCAAGCCTGCGGTTATCACCGCGTCGGGCCCAGACCGCCCGGGCGTTTCGGGTTCGTTTTTCACAACCCTGTCGCGCCACAATGTCCAGTTGCTCGACGTGGAGCAGACGGACTTCCGAGGGCGCCTGATGCTGGCAGCCTTCGTGGGCATGGACCCAAACGACTTGGTGGATATCGAGCGTGAGCTGCGCGTCGCGCTGTGGGACTATGGTCAGCGTGTCACCATCGAGACGGATGTCTCCGCCCGCTCGGACCAGCGCCCGCGTTCCACGCACGTGGTGGTGGTCCTTGGCAACCCGGTTACGGCTGAGGCGGTGTCACGGCTGGGGACGGAGTTGGCGTCGGTAGGCGCAAACATTGACACGATTCGCGGGATCGCGCAGTACCCGGTGACAGGCCTGGAGCTGTGCATTACGATCCCGAATTACTCGCCGGGTGACGGGCAGGAGATCCGCAAGAAGCTCGCGGAGATCTCCGCAGAGCTGGGGATTGATCTCGCGATGGAGCACGCGGGTCTGCACCGCAGGATGAAGCGTCTGGTGTGCTTCGACTGTGACTCGACCTTGATCACTGGCGAGGTCATCGAGATGCTGGCTGCGCACGCGGGACGTGAGGCGGAGGTCGCTGCTGTGACTGAGCGTGCGATGCGGGGCGAATTGGACTTTGAGGAGTCGCTGCGCGAGCGCGTGAAGGCACTGGCTGGGCTCGACGCGTCGGTGATTGAGCAGGTGGCGAAGGACATTGTGCTCACGCCTGGAGCGAGGACCACGATCCGCACGTTGAACTCGATGGGGTACCGCACCGCGGTGGTCTCTGGCGGGTTCATTCAGGTGCTGGAGGGGCTGGCTGAGGAACTGGAGCTCGACTACGTGCGTGCGAACACGCTCGAGATTGAAGGCGGCAAGCTGACCGGTCGGGTGATCGGCAAGGTGGTGGACCGCCAGGCGAAGGCGGAGTTCCTGCGCGAGTTTGCGCAGGACAGTGGGCTGCGCATGGACCAGACGATCGCGGTGGGTGACGGCGCAAACGACATCGATATGCTCTCTGTGGCTGGTCTGGGCATTGCGTTTAATGCGAAGCCGGCGTTGAAGGAGATCGCGGACGCGTCGGTGAACCACCCATTCCTGGATGAGGTGCTCTACATGATCGGCATCCCGCGCGACGAGATCGACGACTCGAATGAGCGCCAGGGCATCGACGGCCGCGTAGCGCTGACAAACCGCGAAGCATGAGCAGACAGTTAGCTTGGCAGCTCCTGCACGAGCGCACCAGCGCTGACTACCGGCAGCGTAGCGAGGACCCACGCGACCCGGAGACGGTGCAGGCGATGCAGCTGGTGATCAACCTGCCGAAGCAAGACCCGCCGCGGCGCAACGCCATGCTTGTCGACGCTGCTCGCGCCACGGTCGCCGTCTGCCTCGCGGAGCAAGCGTGCCATCCTGGTCCGTGGCGGGAGCACCTGCAGCGCTGGTACGACCACCGCATCCGCAAGGTGACTCGACGGGCGCGAAACAAGGCGTGGTTGGATGTGCAGGAGGTGCCCGGGGTGACGGTCGGGTCGGTGCGGGCGTTTGTGCCATCCGCGGTGTGCGACGTGCCACACGAGGTATCGAAGCTGCAGATCAAGGGGACGGACCTGCCGATGGAGTCGGTGGAGGGGCAGGTGGGGGCGTCGACACCTGTGATTGTGGTGGATGCTGGGCTCGAGATGTCTGCGGGGAAGGCGGCCGCACAGGTGGGGCATGCCTCAATGCTGCTTGCTGCGCAGCGCCCGCTTGAGTGGGTGCAGGAGTGGGCCGAGGACGGCTTCCCGCTGAGTGTCCGCGAGGCGGACAGTGGCGTGTTTGCTGAGTGCTTGGCGTATGCGCGCGAACACGACGGCGTGGTGGTCGCCGACGCAGGGTTCACGGAGGTCGCGCCAGGTTCGGTGACGGCGCTGGCGTTTAGCGCGCTGCCACCAAGCGTTTTAGCGCGCCTCTGACGGTATCGGGGTTGGTGGTCTCCCAGAAGGCTGGGAGGCTGCGGCGTAGGAATGAGCCGTAGCGCTTCGTGACTAAGCGGTTATCGAGTACGGCGACGACGCCGCGGTCACTGACCGAGCGCAGCAGGCGGCCCGCGCCCTGCGCCATGAGGAGTGCTGCGTGGGTGGCGGAGACCTCCATGAACCCGGAGCGCCCGGCAGCATCCGCGGCGTTGGCACGTGCCTGCAACAGCGGATCGTCGGGGCGGGGGAACGGGATGCGGTCGATGATGACAAGCGACAGGGAACGGCCGGGGACGTCGACACCCTGCCAGAGGGTCAGCGTGCCGAACAGGCAGCTGTTCTCGTTGCGGGCGAACTTGTCCACGAGCGCGCCGGTGGAGTCTTCGCCCTGCAACATGATGTCGAAGGGGAGGCGTGTGCGCATCGCTTCCGCGGCCTGCTGGGCGGCGCGGCGCGAAGAGAACAAACCGAGCGTCCGGCCGCCAGCGGCGGTGATGAGCTCGGCGATCTCGTCGAGCGTCGCGTCCGACAGGCCGTCGCGTCCAGGTGCAGGCAGGTGCTTGGCGGTGTAGAGGATGCCGGACTTCGCCGGGTCGAAGGGGGTGCCGGCGTCGAGGCTGTCCCATGTCTTGTCCGGAAGACCCCAGGAGGCCGCCATGGCGTTGAAGTTCCCGCCGACCGTCAACGTGGCGGAGGTGAGCACCACGGTGTGTTCGCCGAAGAGCTTCTCCCGCAGCAGGGCGGCGACGGAGAGTGGCGCGACGGCCACGGAGTCGTCGTACTTGTCGGAGCGTGTCAGCCACACCACGTCGTAGTGCTTGGCTGGGTCGTCCTCGTCGAAAACTTCGAGGATGCGGACGGTGGCGTCGTGCAAGTCCTCGAGGTGGTTCTTGAGGTTGCCGCGCTCGGCGGCGGTTTCCGGGTCGTTCGCGGCCTCGCCTTCGGGGGCGTCCGCGATGGCGTTGCGCGTGCGCCACAGTGCATCGCGGACACCGGTGAAGGCACCGCGCGCGGGATCGGAGATGCGTTCCCAGCGGCCGGGCTCCTCCAGGGCGAGTGCCGCGTTGAAGTCGTCGGCGACGTCTTCGAGAATCGCCTTATCCGCACCGAGCTTGCCCGCACGCCGGGCAGCGAGCGTCAGCGCGCGGGCTGAGAGTTCGTTGGTGGCTACGGAGGTGATGCGCCCGTCGAGCTCGTGGGCCTCGTCGATGATGACGACGTCGTGCTCCGGCAGTACGTCAACGTCTGCGAGGGCGTCGATAGCTAGCAGCGCATGGTTAGTTACCACCACGTCGACGGAGCGGGTTTTCTCGCGTGCGAGCTCGGCGAAGCATTCGTCGCCGTGCGGGCAGCGGCTCGCTCCCAGGCACTCGTTGGAAGTAACGGACACCTGGCGCCACGCCAAATCGGGTACGCCGGGTTCGAGGTCGTCGCGGTCGCCGGTCTCGGTGTCCTGTGCCCACTCGGCGACGCGCTTGACGTGTTTGCCCAGCCAGGAAATGTCGTCTTCCTCGATGAGCGCCTCCGGCGTCTCCTCGTCTAGCCCGATTTTGTGCAGGCAAACGTAGTTGTTGCGGCCCTTTTGGATGGCAAACGTCGGGCGGCGCTCCAAAAGCGGTTCGAGGGCGTCGGCGAGCCGGGGCAGGTCGCGCTCGACGAGCTGGCGCTGCAGCGCGATGGTGGCCGTCGATACGACGACGGTGCTGTCCGACTGCTGCGCGTGCCGGATTGCGGGGATGAGGTAAGCGAGCGACTTGCCGGTGCCAGTGCCAGCCTGCACGGCGAGGTGGCGTCCGGCGTCGATCGCTTTGGTGACGGCCTTCGCCATCGCGACCTGCCCGGGGCGCTCTGCGCCACCGAGGGCGGCGACGGCGGCCGCGAGCAGGTCTTCGGTCGTTTGGGCGAAAGGCTGGTCACTCACATCGGGAAAGTCTACCTACTCGGTGGGCTCAGGGAAGCCGACGAAGCGCGTCGGGATCGCCGCGTCGCCCTTTGCCAGCGCCAGGCCCTCCCACGGCAGGGTGGTGCGAGCGGTGTTGTGCAGCTCGCGGGCGGCCTCGAGCTCGTCATGCTTGTCGACGACCTCTCCGTCCCGAATCAGCGGTACCACCAGGTCACGGTACTCGAGGGCTGGCTTCGTATCGATTTCCGCACGCAGCGGGTAGATGAGTTCCGCCACCGCGACGCCGGAGGCGCGGTAGGCGCGCTTGGCCAGCTTCGCGCCGCCGTAGGTGCGCTTCCCGGAGGAACGCTTGGCCACGGGGTGGCCGTCGACCTCTACAAGCTTGTACACCAGCGTGGCCGTCGGTGCGCCGGAGCCGGTGACCACCGAGGTGCCGACGCCGAAGCCGTCGACAGGGTCGCCGCGCAGGCCCGCGATGGCGAATTCGTCGAGGTCGGAGGAGACGATGATCTTGGTGTTGAACGCGCCGGCCTCGTCGAGTTGGGCGCGCACGCGACGCGACACGATGCCCAGGTCACCGGAGTCGATGCGGATCGCGCCGAGCTCAGTGCCCGCGACCTCGAGTGCGTGCTCGATGCCTTTGGTGATGTCGTACGTATCGACGAGCAAGGTGGTGTCCTTGCCCAGACTTTCGACCTGTGCCTTAAACGCGGAGACTTCGTCGGGGCGACCTTCCTCGTCGACGTGCAGCAGCGTCCACGCGTGGGCGGCGGTGCCGGAGGCCGGGATGCCGTATCGGTAGGAGGCTTCCATGTTGGAGGTGCCGACGAACCCCGCGATGTAGGAGGCACGCGCAGCAGAGACCGCTGCCTGCTCGTTGGTGCGTCGCGAGCCCATCTCTATGATCGGGCGGCCATCAGCGGCCGTGACCATACGGGACGCGGCGGAGGCCACCGCGGAGTCGCCGTTGAGGATCGACAGGATGACTGTCTCCAGGATCACGCACTCGGCGAAGGTGCCGCGCACCGTCATGATCGGGGAGTAAGGGAAGTAAATGTCGCCCTCGCGGTAGCCATCGACCTGGCCGGAGAACGAGTAGCCCCGCAGGTATTCCTTGGCCTCGTCGGATAGGAAGTCGAGCGCCTCGATTTGCGCGTCGGTGAAACGGAAGTTCTGGATGGCGTCGACAACTCGGGCGGTGCCTGCGACGACGCCGTAGCGGCGGTCATTCGGCAGGCGGCGGGTAAAGACCTCGAAGGCGCACTGCCTGTGTGCGGTGCCGTCTTGAATGGCGGCATCAAGCATGGTCAGCTCGTACATGTCCGTCAGGAAAGCCGTCGAGTAGTTGGGGTGGGCCTGGTTTTCAGTCATGTTCGATGAGTGTAGTGCGTAGACGGGACTGCTGGGTGCATTAGCACACAATGCTTGCGGGCGTCGTGTTTCTGAAGCAGGTAAGGTGGTGCACATGAAAAAGACAGGAATTGTAGCGATGAGTTCGCCGATGGCGTCTCCTGAGCTCGACGAAGCCATTGACGTCGAGGTTGCGACGAGCGAAAACCTGCCGTGGATGTGCATAGTGTGGGACGACCCCGTCAACCTGATGAGCTATGTCACCTACGTTTTCCAAACCGTCTTGGGCTACGACCGCAAGCGCGCCCAGGAGCTCATGATGCAGGTGCACACCGAGGGGAAAGCGGTGGTGTCCTCTGGTGAAAAAGACAAGGTCGAGGGCGACGTGAAGAAGCTGCACACCGCTGGCCTCTGGGCAACAATGCAGCAGGCCGGATAGGCCAGGGCAAGGAGAGAGTAGCGAATGCAAGCTTGGCGGAAGAAGAAGGGCCTGTTGCGCTCAGGCATCAAATTTACGACGCTGTTTGACCCCCTCGAGCGCGAGATCATCGGGGACTTGACGGCGACGGTGTCCGAGGCGTTGATCGCTAGGGCGCAGTCCGCGCCGCGCGACGAGTTCTCGGAGATGATGGGGCTGTCTGTGGGCCACTCCGAGGCGCCGACGGACCCGAAGCTGGCCCGCCTGCTGCCGGACTTTGAGCGGGAGCAGGACGAGGAGTTCGAGGGCGACAACGGCCTGCTTCGCAGCTTGCACGAAAACGACATCATCAAGGCGAAGCTGACCAACCTGCAGGTGGTCAACGAGGCGCTGGGCCCAACCGGTGGCGTTGAGGTGACCATCGAGGAAGAGGAGGCGCACCAGTTCCTGGCGGCGCTCAACGATATGCGCCTGTACGTCTCGGCCGACGACCGCGGTGGCGAAGCCGCCGAGCAGCAGCGCGCGCAGCTCATCGAGTGGTTGGCGTTCTGCCAGGAGTCGCTGCTGCAGGCGATGATGGGCGAGTAAGCATATGACGCAACCTCCACACGCACCGAGGCCAGGCTGGGGCTACGGCCAGACTGGGCAGCCGGGTTACGGCAAGCCCTTCGACCGGCCGTTCTCGCACCCGGACCAGCAGCTTGCCGCGTTCGACGTCGACCCTGCGATGGACCCCGCCGCGCAGCGCAAGAGCAAGTTCAAGCAGCAGCGCAGAACCGGGCTGCTGTTCGCGCTGGGATACATCGCGATTATCTGGGCCGTGCACATCCTGAACATGGCGGTGTTCGGCGGAGGGCTGAATAACTTTGGCGTGCACCCGCTGGACCTGACCAGTATCTGGCACATCTTCACCTCGCCGCTGCTGCACGCTGACCTGGACCACCTGATCGGTAACACCGGCTTGGGCGCGCTCTTTGCGTTCCTGGTGGGGTACTCCGGTAAGCGAGTGTTCTGGGAGGTCACGGCCTTTGTGGTGCTGATCGGCGGCATCGGAACCTGGTTGTTCGGTGGGATCGGCACGAACCACATTGGTGCCTCGGGCCTGGTCTACGGCTGGCTGGCGTACCTGCTGGTGCGCGGCTTCTTCAACCGGTCGGCGGGCCAGGTGTTGCTTGGTGTCATCCTCGGGTTTACGTACTCGGGCCTGATGTGGGGCGTGCTCCCACTGGTCGAAGGTGTCAGCTGGCAGGCCCACCTCTTTGGAGCGATTGGCGGCATGGCGGCAGGCATGATTATCACCTCGGACGACCCGCCGGAGCTCGCGATGAAGAAAGCGCAGAAGAAACAGCAGAAGCAGCGCAAGAATCCGAATCAGCCCTATGGGCTAGGATGATGTGACGTGAAAACGCTCGAGAACAATGCTCCTATCGGTCTTTTCGACTCCGGCGTTGGCGGCCTGACAGTGGCCCGCGCCGTCATCGACCAGTTGCCCAACGAGTCGATGATCTACATCGGCGATACCGCGAACAGCCCGTACGGCCCGCAGCCGATTGCGCAGGTGCGCCAACACGCAATGCGTATCGCCGACGAACTCGTCGCCCGCGGCTGCAAGATGCTGGTCATCGCCTGCAACACGGCCACTTCCGCATTCTTACACGACGCCCGCGAGCGCTACGACATCCCAGTTGTTGAGGTGATTCAACCAGCGGTGCGGCGCGCAATCGCGACGACGCGAAATAACAAGATTGGTGTGATCGGTACGCAGGGCACCATCACCTCCGGGGCCTACCAGGACCTGTTCGCGCTCAACTCAAATTTGGAGGTGACGGCCACTGCGTGCCCGCGGTTTGTCGAGTTCGTGGAACGTGGCGTGACGTCGGGCCCGGAGATCCTCAGCATTGCCAAGGAGTACTTGGCGCCGCAGCGCGAAGCGGGCGTCGATACGCTGGTGCTGGGCTGCACCCACTATCCGCTCCTCTCTGGCATCGTGCAGCTGGCCGTGGGGGACGACGTCACGCTCGTGTCCTCAGCGGAGGAGACTGCGAAGGACGTGCTCCGCATCCTCACTGAGCGCGACTTGCTGGCGGATCCCGAGGTGGAACCAACGCGAACCTTTGAATCCACCGGCGACCCGGCAGTGTTTGACTCCCTCGCGACGCGCTTCCTTGGGCCGATGGTGCACGCCGTAAACCACCCCATGAGCTAGGCCACAGCTGCCAGTTTTTACTGACATGGCTACAAAACTGAGCGTTTTTAGTGGAAACGTTAGAAATTGCGTAGTTTTCATGGCACAGTAATTCCATGAAGTTGACCATTCTCGGGTGTTCAGGGAGTTTAGGCGCCCCCGGTAATCCCGGCTCGTCCTATGTGATCAGTACGCCGGGCAACCCGGACATACTGATGGACTTTGGGCCCGGCGCCTTGGCTGCGATGCAAACGCGCGAGGAAATGGATCCTTCCAACGCGCACCTGATTTTTTCGCACCTGCACGCGGATCACTGCTCTGACGTGCCCTCGCTGCTGGTATGGCGGCGCTACCACCCGGAAAAGCCGGCGAGGCGCACGCACAAACTGTACGGCCCAGGCCACGCTGCGACGCACTTTGGCCGCATGGCCGCGAACACCGCCGACGAGGTCGACGACATCAGTGACACCTTTGACGTACACACGTGGAGCCCTCGCACCCCGGTTGAGATAGATGGCGTGCAGGTCACCCCGTTCCCGGTGGATCACCCGGCGCAGGAATCGCACGCGCTGCGGGTCACGTGCAAGAAGACCGGCGCGACGCTGGTCTACTCGGGCGATAGCGGGGTCACGCCTAACCTAGTCGAGGCGGCCCGCGACGCGGATCTCTTCCTCTGCGAGGCCGCCTGGGGTCCGACATCCGAGGGGATGGCGCCCGGCATGCACCTGTCTGGTGAAGAAGCGGGGCGGATTGCGCGCGAAGCGGGCGTCAAAAAGCTCGTGATTGTGCACATCCAGCCGTGGGCGGACCAGCAGGCCACCCTTGAGGCCGCTGCGCGCGAGTTCGGCGGGCCGACGGTGCTCGGCAAGCCCGGCGCCTGCTTCGAGCTGTAACGCAGTGCGTTACCCTGGAGGGCATGACAACTTCTGATTTTCTGCGCGCAGACGGGCGCGCGCTCGACGAAATGCGCCCGGTGCGTATCACCCGCTCGTTTACCTCGAACCCGGCAGGTAGCGTCCTTGTAGAGTTCGGCAACACCCGCGTCATGTGCACCGCCTCCATCGAGGAAGGCGTGCCGCGCTTCAAGAAAGACTCCGGCGAAGGCTGGCTGACCGCCGAATACTCCATGCTCCCGGCCGCAACCCACGAGCGCATGCCACGCGAATCGATGCGCGGCAAGGTGAAGGGCCGCACCCACGAGATCTCCCGTCTGGTCGGGCGTTCGCTGCGCGCCGCGGTGGACCTGCGCCAGCTGGGGGAGAACACGATCCAGCTCGACTGCGACGTCCTCCAAGCCGACGGCGGCACCCGCACCGCCTCCATCACCGGCGCGTACGTCGCGCTTGCGGACGCCATCTCCGTCCTCAAGGAACGCGGCGTCGTACCGGGTGAGCCGCTGCTCGCGCCAGTCGCTGCAGTCTCCGTAGGGATTATAGACGGCCGCGTCTGCCTCGACCTGCCGTACGAAGAAGACTCCCGCGCTGAAGTTGACCTCAACGTAGTCATGCAGGAAGGCGACAACTTCGTCGAAATCCAGGGCACCGGCGAGCACGGCCTGTTCGGCCGCGAGGAGCTCAACCAGATGCTCGACGTGGCACAAAAGGGCTTGAACGAGCTCATCGAGGCGCAGAAAGCCGCGCTGGCATGACGGTAAGGGTGCTGGTTGCGTCCAATAACGCAAAGAAGCTCAAAGAACTCCAGCAGGTACTCGACGACTGCGGCATCGACGGCGTGGAACTCGTCGCGCTCGGCGAGGTGGAGCCGTACCCGGAGCCGAAAGAAGACGGGCTGACGTTTGAGGAGAACGCGCTGATCAAGGCGCGCGCCGGGGTAGCAGCCACCGGGCTGCCGTGCGTGGCGGACGATTCCGGCCTGGCCGTCGCCGCGCTCAACGGGATGCCCGGCGTGCTCTCCGCCCGCTGGTCCGGGCATACCGGGCCACACGGCGCCGTAGACACCGACACCGCGAACAACAACTTGTTGCTCGCCCAGATGGCGGACATCGCTCAGCGTGACGCGGCGTTCGTGTCCTGCTGCGCGCTCGTGACCCCGCAGGGCGAGGAGTTCACCGCCGAGGGCCGCTGGGAGGGTAGCCTGCTCGAAGCGCCGAAGGGCGAGCACGGCTTCGGCTACGACCCGATCTTCCAACCAGCCGACACCCCCGGCCGCTCGTCAGCGCAGCTCACACCGGAAGAGAAAAACGCCCGCTCACACCGTGGGACGGCGTTGCGGGCGCTGGCACCGCGCATCGCGGCGCTTTGTAGCTAGCGTGGGCAGCTAGCGTAGCTGGAACGTGCGCGTGACCTCCTTGCGGCGCTTCGCCTCCACCCAGAAAGACAAGAAGGGGACGACGCCAGAAATCGCGGTCACCGCCCACGTCTGCGCAGCCCAACGGGCCTTCAGCCCCAGGTTCAGCGACGTGACCAGGAACAGGATGTACGCCAGCCCATGCACGCGCGCCACCCACTCCAGCATGGACACGTCCATGTGTAGGAGGTACTGCATGATCATGCGCGCGCATAGGAGCAGCAGCAGGATGCCCGTTGTCCACGCTGCGACAGAGAACGCCGTGAGCGCTTGCTTTACTCGGCGCTGACGCTCCGGGTGAATCTTGGGTGCTGCTGCGTTTGGCTGCGGCTGGGTCATGCTTTCAGGCCTCTCACTTTCTGTTCGGTTCACTCTTCGGCTCGCTGTTTGGTTCCGTCGAACCACGACGGCGTGGTGCGAGCATCGAGTTGTATTCTTCCACATCGAGAGTAGGGCGCTCCGGCAGGAAATCCTCATCAATCTCCACCGGATCACGGCTGCCGTCCGCACCGTAGCGTGCAAGGTCCGCCTCGTAGAGCTCATCCATCGACCCCGATGCGTTCAGCGCATCAATCTTTTCGTTCTCCATCTTTAACCCCGCCTTGTAGGCGTAGACGAAAAACGCACCGAAGAACGGCCACTGCAACGCATACCCCAGGTTCTGGAACGTCCCCGTCCCGGACTGGTAGCGAGTCCACTGCCAGTACGCCAGCAGACAGCACGTAATCACCGCGGCGATGAGCAACACGACGTGCCATGCGCGAACCCGAACGTGCCGACGCTTCGGCGCGCCCTCTTCACCTGGGAAACTGTTTTGCTCGCTCACAGTGCTTCAGTCTAGCAACAACACTTATCGACGCCCCCTCCGGCAAGTTGTGCGGCCCCGATACTTGTTCTGTGGTTGCGTGTGTCCGCGCGGCGGACACATTTGGCGTCTTGCCGCTGACAGGTGGAGCAGATCGCGTGTCCGCGCGGCGGACAACGGGGGAGTGGATCCTGTGTCCGCGGGGTGGAAGATGAAAAGGGGGTTGTGTGTCCGCGCGGCGGACACCTCCCCCAACCTGGTAGCAGCAGCCCCGGTCCTTCCTGCTAGTTTGTGCCCACTTGTGCAGTGTGTAGGATGAAAGGCGCTTTATGCGCCCGTGGCGGAATTGGCAGACGCGCTGGATTTAGGTTCCAGTGTCTTTGACGTGTGAGTTCAAGTCTCACCGGGCGCACCACATATTACCGCAGGTAAAACTACATAACCACCCGCAAAACAGGGCTCCGTGACTGCATTTTGGCTGCATCCGCAAAAACATCACCCATGCGTGAAGCCACCTCATCAAGGTCACCGTCGAACAACTCCGCATACGTGTCGAGCGTGAGCGCCGCCGACTTGTGCCCTAACTGACGTTGCACCGTCTTCACCGACGCCCCAGACTGCACCATCAACGACGCAGCCACATGCCGCAAACCATGGAACGTAATCCGCTCCGGCAGCACCCCACGCGACACAAGACGACCCACCGCCTGAGCGAAAAAATCATGCTTGTCAAGCGAGCCCCACAGGCCCCCGTTCGTCCTCTTGAAGATGAACTCGTCTGCCGCCAAACCGTCGGCGAGCGAGGCCAGCTCGTCCATCACGAAACGCGGCACTGCGATCACTCGCGCCTCATGTCCTTTAAGTGGCCCGACCCTGATCTGACCGCCGGCGTCTTTCACCGCTCGCTGCAGACGAATACGCGACTGCTCCACCATGAGGTCTCGCGGCTGCACACCGACTGTCTCTCCCCAGCGGGTGCCGCACGTCGCCGCCAGCGCGACTGCCGTCTTCATCTGCGAGCACTCGTCCACGAGCGCCCACACTTGCTCCGGCGTGAGGTACACCTTCCTCGGCTCCGGCTTACGCGGCAGCTTCACCCCACGGGCGGGGTTAGCTATGAGCGCGCCATCTTCCACCGCCAGGTCGAGAATGCCAGCTAAGATGCCGAACGCGCGCCGAATCGTCGACGGCGTGTCTTTGTGCTGGCCAAGCCAGGCTTGTACCTCCGATTTGCGGATGGAGTTGACTTGGCGGGCACCCCAGACTGGTTTGACGTGTTTTTTCCAGGATGGTTCCATCACGGCGAGGCTGCCTGGTTCGAGGTGTTGTTTTGTTGCCCACCAGGCGGGCCAGAGGTCTGTGACGGTGCGTTTGCCGCGTGCGGGGTCTGTCCATTGTCCGTCTGCGACGGCGACGGCGTTTTTGTCGGCCCATGTTTGGGCGTCGGTTTTGCGGGTGAAGCCGCGTTTGGAGCGGACTTTCCCGGCCGGGTCGCGGTATTGGACCCGCCAGCGTTTGCCGGATTTTGTGGTGTATGGGGTGATGCTTGCCATAATGGGTGTGTCCTTCCTTTGTTGGGTTGGATAGGTGGCCCCCTGGCACTTCTGGTTTGGCGATTGGTGAGTGCTGGGGTGGCCGTCTTTTTATGCGGTGATGTG
>OJKZ01000305.1_pt1 | contig 20091 bp, 19 predicted proteins | sample 1596791 | NCBI WGS metagenome assembly OJKZ01 (sample SAMEA3904677, study PRJEB24821) | metagenome | biome: Builtin; feature: hospital; material: surface | place: USA | collected 2013-06-04 | reverse complement strand
ACCTCCAGCAAAAGATAGGATTAATGAATCTTCCGAAATTAAAATTTGTTCAATAACCGCATTTTCGTCTGAAGTTGTATATACTTTGTAATTTTCCTCAGCAAATATATTTTGTGAAGGTAACAGCCACACGATAGACACGATGGTTAAAAATAATTTTTTCATTTTATCCTCCTTTTATTAAAAACATTTGCAAAATCGACAGTACTTAGCTCGATACTATCTCCATTGTACAAAAGTTTTAATTTTTTTCAACACTTTATTATATTTTGATTAAAATATTTTTTCGTTTTTAATATTATTTTAAAAGTGTCGAAATAGGACAACGAAAGAAATGGCAGTTAAAAATAGATTTTAATTAAAACATATTATGAATGTTTTTTGAACCAATCTTCGATAGCTTGAATGCGCGCCACTCGCAAATTAGGTAGCCCATTGCGTGAAAGTCCATGACTGGAAGATGGAAATTCAATCAACTTCGTATCAATCCCTTGTTTCTTCATGGCGATATACATTTGTTGAGCTTGTTCAAGTGGACAGCGATAATCCTCTCGACCATGGAGAATTAATAGTGGCGTTTTTGATTGGTGAGCGTACTTCAATGGCGATAAATTCCACAATCCTTCACTATCCGATAGATCACGCTCAAGTTGGCACTCTACAAAGAAAGCGCCAATATCACTCGTTCCATAGAAGCTAATCCAATTACTGATGCAACGTTGCGTACATGCCGCACGGAAACGATCGGTATGGCCTACAATCCAGTTGGTCATAAAACCACCATAACTGCCTCCTGCTACATACAAATGGGATTGATCAATTTCAGGATGTTGTTCAAGCACGTAATCTAATCCTGTCATCAAATCTTGATAATCCACATTACCATAATCACCTAAAATTGCCGCGACATGCGCTTGACCATAACCATTCGAGCCGCGTGGATTGAGCATCATCACACCATACCCTTGAGCAGCAAAATATTGCATTTCATGGAAGAATGTTTCTCCATAGCAAACTTGTGGTCCACCATGAATATATAAGATCGCTGGATGTGACTTCTCGTTAGCGCTACTCTCCTCTACTGGAGGTAAATACCAACCATATATCGGCTGTCCGGTTGAATCAGTATAATTAATTTCTTCAGCTGCTTGATAATGATATTCTGTCGTAGCGTTCGGATCATAAACTAATGTCAGTGTTCGTTCTTCAATATCAAACTTTCCTAAGGCACTCGGCAAAGTTACTGATGAATACGTCACTAATATTTCCTTGCTACCAGGACAAATATTACCACCTGTGAGATGTAACGGCTGGTCTAGTAGACAATGGTAATTCCCCGCGATATCTCCTCGATAGAGATCGGTTCGCCCTTGCGCTGTGACAATAAATAAAAATGCTTCATCATCGAGCCATTCAATGGGGAACTCTTCTTTATTTTGTTGGAAATCTGCCACAATAATGTCCCCAATATAATCATCAAATTCAGGGTTAATAGCAGTTAACTGACCCGTAGCAACTTCATAGCGATACAATACTGGAAGCGTCACAAAAGCATAGTCAAACGTATTTGCAATCATGAGTAAATCTGTTTGACTCGGATTCGCACTTACAAATGATATTGAGCCTTTCTTTGGTGGAATCGCAATTAATGTATCTTCTCCATTTGAAAGATTGTGCCGGTATAAATTCTCTCCAAGCTGCCATTCATCGTGGTAGCTACGGCTTTCAGACCATAGAAGATAGGTCTCATCTCGAGCTACAAAATTAACTTTAAACGGTTTAGACCGTTCCATTACTTGCTCTGATTTTAGTGAAGTCAGGGTTAATTTTGATAAGTAGTACGCTTTATCATACTCAAGATAACCTACACCATCTGCTTTGTATGTTAAGTCTTCAACCATTACAGCTTCAGGTTTTTCTGACTTTTCTGCCAGTTCATTACCCTCTTGATCTTGATTTGGTTCACTCCATTGGTAATAAATAGATAGGTCATTTGCCTGTAAGTAATGACTAATGCCTTTTGGTGCTTTCGTTAACTGCTCTGCAGCACCGCCTTCAAGGGAGATACGGAATAATTGTGATTTTTTATCCTCGGTGTGATTTGAGATAAAGAACAAATATCGCTGATCGATACTTAAAGTTAATTGTTGGTTGATGTTCCCACCTGGACTCCATACTTTTACTTCTTTCGTTTCCGTATGGTAACTCTTAATTGTTTGAACATAACGATTGGAATCCATTTGAAGTTCTGTTTCAATAAAGAATATTAAATTACCAACTTGAATCGGGTTGCTAACACTTTTTAGTTGTTCGAGTGCTTGTATATCAACTAATTTCATCGTTTCCTCCGCTTATTTAAAAATTCGCTCAAATGGGTCTAAACTAATTTGTTGATCTAACACTTGCTGAGCATAGATTTTTGCACTAAAAAGTGAATGATCGCGATAATTACCACATTCTTTTGCGGTAGTTGCTTCAACGTGATCCGCTTCAGTCACAATTTTCAACACATTTTGAACAGCTTGTTGAATTTCCTGAACCGAATGTTCGTCCCAAATCACTAAGTAAAAACCGGTGCGACACCCCATTGGCGAAATATCAATCACATCTTTCAATTCATCACGTAGATGAATTGCTAAAAAATGTTCCAAAGTGTGAACCGCTGCCGTTGGGAGTGCATCTTGATTCGGTTGGATGAAGCGAATATCGTACTTTTCAATGCGCGATCCCTCTTCAGAAACTTCAACACCTGCTAACCGAATATAGGGAGCTTTTACTGCGTTATGATCTAGACTAAAACTTTCAACTTTTGCCATGATTTATTCTCCTTTTCTTTCACCAAATTTATATCACTTTATTAAGGTAATTTCTTACCGGTACTTCGATAAATTTCGTACCATTCTGGACGGGTTAATTGAACTTCGCTTGCTTTAGCAATGGCTTCAACACGCGCTGGATTCATCGATCCTACCAGCGGTTGCATCTGAGCAGGATGACGCAATATCCAAGCAATAACCATCGCTTCAAAGGATACACCGTACTGATCAGCACAACGCGTTAACGTCTCCGTTAATTGTTGGTAGTCCGGATGCTTCATAAAGAGTCCCTCTTGTAAATTGACGTGGAACGGTGACCAAGGCTGCAACGTCATTTGGTGAATTCGACTATAGTTTAGCAAATCACCACCGCGATCAACCGATGCTTCATTCACTAGATTGACATTAAATTGTTGATCAATTAAAGAAGTATAGGCTGGGCCAAACTCAACTTGATTAATTTCTAACGGTCGCTCAACCGCAGTTTTTAAATATTCAATTTGCCCTGCACTATAATTGGATACACCAAAATGTCTAACTTTTCCTGTTTGATATAAATGATCAAATGCCGCAGCAACTTCTTCAGCCTCCATCAACGTATCTGGACGATGTAATAATAAAACATCGAGAAAATCAACTTGGAGCCGCGATAATATTTGATCGACTGAAGAGAGAATATGCTCTTTGGAATGATCATAATAGCCGCTACAAATTCCCACCTTCGATTGAATTAAAATTTGATCCCGGTGAATCGAACTCTTTTTGAGTGCTTGACCAAAAATTTCCTCCGATTTTCCGTCACCATAAATATCTGCATGGTCAAAATAATTAATACCGACTTGGTGCGCCGTTTCAATGAGTTCTGTCGCTTCTTCAACGGTTTTATGTTGCATACGCCAGCAGCCTAACGCTACCGTACTTGCCTTTAAGTTACTTTTTCCAATTTGTATTTGCTTCATGATTTTTCCTTTCTAGAGGGTTGCTCACTATATTGAATTGTACTTTGGACAGCTCTTTGCCAACCAGCAAATAATCGTTGACGGGTTCCTTCAGTCATCTTCGGTTGCAATAAAGCCGACTGCTCAATACCACTTGGTAATTGATCCAATGAATCCCAATAGCCCACAGTCAATCCTGCCATATAAGCAACACCTAAGGCGGTTGTTTCCAACTGGACACTTCTTCGAACCGGAATTCCTAATATATCTGCTTGAAATTGCATCAAATAATTGTTTTTAGCCGCGCCACCGTCGGCTTTTAAGACTGTGACATCGAGATTAGTATCTTTCATCATCGTATCAACTACATCACGTGACTGATAAGCGATCGCTTGAAGCATCGCTTTAGCAAAGTCAGCTCGATTCGTTCCACGGTCAATGCCATAGATTGCCCCGCGAGCCTGTGTATTCCAATATGGGGCGCCCATCCCAGTAAAAGCAGGTACGATATATAAATCATCACGCTCATGTGATTGCATTGCTAATGTTTCTGAGTCACTCGCTTTTTCAAATAATTCCAACCCATCACGTAGCCATTGAATTCCTGCGCCCGTAATAAATATCGAGCCTTCAAGCGCATAATAAGTTTTATCCTTTAATTGATAAGCAATCGTTGTAACGAGGTTATGCTTAGATAATTGCATTTGTTGACCGATATTCATCATAACAAACGAACCCGTACCGTATGTATTCTTAACAGTACCAGACTCAAATGCTTGTTGTCCGAACAAAGCAGCTTGCTGGTCTCCAGCTACGCCCGCGATGGGAATTTGTTCCCCATAGAAATGATAGGTCTGCGTATAGCCAAAGATTTCTGAATTAGACTTAACTTCAGGCAACATGACCTTAGGAATATTAAATATCTTCAACAACTCTTCATCCCACTCGAGCGTTGCAATATTATATAACATCGTCCGAGCGGCATTCGTAACATCGGTTGCGAAGACTTTCCCTTCGGTTAATTGATAAATTAGCCATGTATCAATTGTACCAAAACATAACTCGCCTGCCTCGGCTTTATCTTGAGCATCAGGCACTTTATCCAAAATCCAACGTATCTTTGTTGCAGAAAAGTATGGGTCCACTTTTAGGCCCGTTTTCGATTGAATGAGTGCTTCGTAACCTGCTTCAATCAGTTGATTCGAGATGGCTTCTGTCTGACGAGATTGCCATACAATCGCTGGATAGATGGGTTTACCACTCTGACGGTCCCATACAACCGTTGTCTCGCGCTGATTAGTAATCCCAATCGCTGCAATTTGATGGGGTTGAAGATTACTTGTAATCAGCACCCTTGAAATAACATTTTGCACACTTTGCCAAATCTCTAATGGATCATGTTCTACCCACCCATTTTCTGGGTAGTATTGAGGAAACTCTTCTTGCGCAACGGCAACAATCTCCCCTTGATGATTGACGATGACAGCTCGACTGCTTGTCGTCCCCTGATCAATCGCCATAATATATTGTTTTTGCAACGCTTTCACCTCTCTTGCATTTCATTTTATGGTAGTCCCTATATGAATTCAAGCAAAAAAGAATTACCCCGTCAAAGAGTAATTCTTTCAGAAATTATTTCTCGTACTGTGCACGAGGACCTCCAATATATTTAGGGCGACTGCGTAATGCCGTCACATGAGCGCCGCCGAGTTCTTTAATGATTGGACGAACAGGGACTTGAACATGCTGAACGTGCATCCCGATAAATGTATCACCAACATCAATCCCACCCGCTACACAGACATGTTCAACATTAACTGGATCATCAAATTGATGATACGCAGCGACCGAGGCAGCGCCTCCAGCGTGCATTGCTGGCACTACATTGACAATTTCCCAGCCATGTTGAATCGCATACTTTCTCTCTACCACCAGACTTCGATTAATATGTTCGCATCCTTGAACACATAAAAACATTTCCCATTCCTTCAAGGCTGCTAAAAGAACACGAATAATCATTTCACCAACTTCAGCATTAGACCCTTTCCCAATTCGTTCACCCATCACTTCACTTGTACTACAACCTAACACAAACCCTTGCCCTGGCTGTGGATTCAGTTGATTAAGGACATCTTGAACGATTTCACGCCAAGTATTTTCTAATTCATTTAAATTCATCCTTCTCACCTCAATCTTATTATAACGCTTTTTTAAAAAACAAAAAAGCCAATACCAACGTATTAGCTTCAATACTGTGAATTCACACTATTTAGTTAGACGATTCGCTCGCTCATGGGTCAGCTGGCAATAACGCTTATACCATATATCGATAAAACTTGGTGAAAAAGGACCACGTTCCTCTTCTATCCAACGTACTAACTCTTGGATTTGATCTTTAATGATTGTATCAATTTCATTCGAGTAATGGTATTTTCTACCATGTAGTTCATATTCATCCAAATCTAATAAGCGTTTTTCTCCATCCGGAAATACCTTAATATCCAAATCATAGTCTATATACTTTAATGCTTCTCTATCCATCACATAAGGTGAGGCCAAGTTGCAATAATAGGTCACACCGCGTTTACGCAGCATAGCAATGATGTTAAACCAGAAATGCTTATGGTAGTATACTAAAGCGACTTCTCGAGTAACCCAGCGTCGTCCATCCGATTCAATTACAAGTGTGTGATCATTGCATGCGATCAATGAATTTTCACTTGTCTTCAACACCATATTGTCTCTCCAAGTACGGTGCAGCGAACCATCATGTTTATAACTTTTAATAGTGATGAATTCTCCTTCACGAGGTTGCTTCATCACCTAACCTACTTTCGTTAAAGGCGAGATATTTTATCCGCCAAATTCACTTCGTCAAACATTATATCATACCCTAATTATTTTGAAAGGTGATAAAGCTTTTATTATGATTTTATTTGTTTCATTAATTTTTGCTGTAAGGTGGACAAAGGTAATTCAGTCATTTGAGCCATACTTACCCATTTTAATGATTCAAAATTGGATATTGCTGAATTGTTTAATGCGACTTCTACAAGGGTAACCGTCCACTTGCGATGACTAAATTGATGGATAATGGTAGGTGCTTGTAACTGATCACCATTAAATTGAATCAATTGTGCTTGTCGCAAGAGTGATTCAGTAATTTCAGGATATTGGTCCAACAGTGGTTCCAATAACTCATGCTGAGTCACACCTTCCATGACCATCTCAACATCGACCATGGGAAAATGCCACAATCCATGAAGTAACTCATCTTCTCTATGTTGCCGCACTAAGTATTCTCCTTCAACATTTCGAATAGCATAGGCAAATTTCATTTGTGGGATCACTTTAACTTTTTTCGCTTTAATCGGAAATAAATGCGCCGTTCCATTGTGATACGATTGATCAAAATCTAATAGTGGACTTTCAAGCGGCTCATAATTCGCCGGCGTCATAATCGTTGCGCCAATATCCATTAAAGCTTGGTTAAAATCTCCAGGCCGCTTTGGATCAATCAATTGGTATAAGTATGCGGCCATACGTTTACGCGTACTCGTTAACGTTATATCTTGTTCAATCTCAAATAAACGGCTCATAATTCGCATCACGTTACCATCGATAGCAGGTTCCACTAACCCAAAAGCGATACTCCCGACCGCCCCAGCGGTGTAGGGCCCTATTCCTTTCAAGGATAAAAGCCCTTCTAATGTCTGAGGCATCTCCCCCTCATATTCCGACATTACTTGTTGTGCAGCGACTTGCATATTACGGACACGTGAATAATATCCCAGTCCTTGCCATAGCGACAACAACTCCGCTTCACTGGCAGTAGCCAATGCTTCAATCGTCGGCAACGTCTCAATAAAACGTTCATAATATGGTTTCACCGTATCAACTTGTGTTTGCTGCAACATAATCTCGCTAACCCAAATATAATAAGGATTATCCGTTCGACGCCACGGCAAGTCACGTTGATGTTGGTCATACCACCCTAATAATTGTTCACGAAAAGATTGGATTTTGGCTTCAGACCAATTCAGTGGGTACTGTTCAATCAATTGTTGTTTAGCATTACTCTTCAAAAGCCTCCTCCTTATCTAATAGCCATTGTTGGATTAAATCATAATCATATCCTTTGCTGTAAAGCCCGCTGGATACACGGTGTTGAAGCTCATATCCGGTATATTTACGTTGATGACGACGCAATAGGCGTTCTCCTTCTCGATCTAGACGATCATATTGTTCTTCGGGATTGCTCGAAAATTCAACTTGATCAATGGATTCTTGAATAACTTCTCTATCGAAGCCTTTTTGTAATAAATATTGATACAACTTATTTTTTAACATTGCTGGAGGATATTTCGTTTTACTGCGACAATATTTTTCAGCTAAGTCGAATGCATTTTCCAATTGTTGCGTCATTGGATATTCATCAAGCCCGGTCATAATATGGGACTCACTGATACCCCGCTGCTTTAATTCTTGCTGAATTTTTCGCGGTCCTTTTCGATTAAGGTTTGCAGCAGTACGCACATAACTTTTAGCGTATTCTTCATCATTTAAATAATTCATTTGAATTAATTTTTCAATTGTCCGTTCAATAGTCGCTTCGATATGTTCTAATTCAAAGGACTGTTGCATTAAATACTGACGCATCTCAGAAATCGAACGTAAGCCGTAACTTAAATAATTCAATGCCTTATCGATTACTTTATGTTCTTTTTCATGATGTGTTAATTGATCGAGTTGTGCTTGGGTCACTGTCTGTCCTTGGTACAGTCCCATTTGAATTAAGACTTCTTCATGGATTCCAACATAAAATTCCTCATCCACATAAATTGAATAACGCTCATGATTATTTTTTTGAAGTTCAATCTTCGTTATTTTCATGTTTACTCCTTCTATATATTAATCATCTCGATAGCTTGAGGAGCCACTTCAAACCCGCATCATTTTCTGATATGATACTATTATTAATGGACTGGAGGTGGCGAATTTGACACAACAATATATGATTTACGCACGAACCGCTGAGCTCGCTGGTAAGATCCTACTTGAATCTCGAGCAGAAAGTTACCGAGTGGAAGAAACGGCACGCCACTTCTTGTTGGCAAGTGGGTTGCCGGTGGCTGAGGTCAGTACTAATAACACGGGGCTGTATCTTACTTTGGCAGACCACGATAATAACATGATTCCTATTACTATGGTAACGAGAGTTCACAACTTTAGCAATCGTTTAGGACGAATTTATAAAGTGAACAATGTCTCCCGTCAATTAACAAGTGGGCAAATCGATATTTATCAAGCTTATGATAAATTAGTCGAAATCGATCGAGCTGAATATAGTGAATTCAACAAAGATATTGCCAATATTTTTCTCGTAATGAGTTTTACAATGTTATTGGGCGGTGGACTGGTTGATATTTTAGCATCCTCTTTAGTCGGTACGATTGTTATGTTCTCTCGTATGCTTCATAAAAAATTAGGGCTTAATGAATTTATACGGGGTTCCGTCACCACTTTAAGTATTGCTCTTATTGCCCACGGTATAGACCGATTAGCACCGGGGTGGTATTCGCCGGACTTAGTAATTATTGCTGGATTGATGCCTCTTTATCCTGGAACGCTTGTAACCAATGGAATTCGCGATATGCTAAAAGGGGATTATTTATCAGGTGTTGCTTTTATTTCAGCCGCTTTAGTTACAGCCATCAGTCTTGCAATTGGTGTTGTACTGGGGATTTTTATCTTTAGAGGGGTGTTACGATGATTGCAGTCTTTACTCAATTGATAGGTGCCCTATGTGCTTCAATGGCGGCCGGAGTTACTTTCGAAATTCCCAGAATTTTTATCTTCCGAGCGAGCATCATCGGAGCCTTAAGTTATATGGTATTTTTATATGCACAAGGACGTTATGGAAGTTATCCGGCATATTTAATTGCCTGTATATTTTTCACGGTCGCAGCTCATATTTTTGCTAGAAAATATAAAGCACCGGTCACGATCTTTTTAATTCCATCTTTCTTCCTTTATGTACCTGGAACTTCAATGTACCGGATGGCTCTATCCTTTATTCAATTAGACTACGTCCAGTCGCAACACTACCTCATCGATACTTTATCGATTGCAGGTATTATAGCGGTAGGTGTCTTCTTCGTTGACTCAATGGTCGAAATTATCGTTAAAATTATCAACCATCGCCATCGAATCATTGCAAACAAATAGTAAGATATTGCAAACAAATAGTAAGATAAAGAATAACATACCCAACTCCCACAGCACATAGAGCTGTAGAAATTGAGTATGTTATTTTTTATGGTTGAACTAAATTGCTTGGCTCTTCATTTATAAAATTCATTGTATTATCGAAAGCAATGCGTGCACGATGTGCCATGGCTTCTTTCGTATAATAACCGATATGGGGAGTTAAGACGACATTTGGTGCTTCAAATATTGGCGCATCAGCTGATAAAGGTGGCTCAGTATCATAGACATCCAATCCTGCTCCAACAATCTGACCATTCTTTAACGCTTCAACTAAATCATCCATTTTAATAATCGGACCTCTTGCAATATTAATTAATATTGCCGATGACTTCATCTGACGAAGCTTTTCGGCATTAATAATATGGCGTGTCGAGTCATTCAGTGGTAGATGAAGTGAGACGATATCACTTTGTTGTAGGACTTCACCGAGCGTCCCATATGTCATACCGATTTCTTTGGCTTCAGCATTTTCAACTTGATCATAACCAAGTAGGTTTGCGCCAAACGCTTTGAAAAGTCGTGCTGTCTCCATACCGATTAATCCCGTACCAATAATACCCACAGTCTTGCCACGAATTTCCTGTCCGATAATCGCTCCAGGGTAATTCTCAGCCATTCTTAAATCGCGTTCACTCGGTCCAATCTCTCGGTACAAACTAAGTGTCATGGCAATTGCTAGCTCTGCGACGGCTGTATTCGCATACCCTGCTGCATTACAAACTTTAATCCCCTTTTCATCAGCCTGTTTAACAGGCACATGGTCCACCCCTGTAAAGGCCACATTAATTAATTTTAAATTTGGATTGCGAGCAATAACTTCCTCACTAATCGGTGTATTTGCCAACATAATAATATCTGAACCATCCGTACGTTTTAATAGCTCGGCCTCATCTGCCCACTTTGAATCATAATAAGTGAACTGGTGCCCCGATTCTTTGATTGGCTGCGCTAACGCTTCAATCAGCTCTTTAGGAACATTCAAAGGTTCGATTAAACTTACTAACATTCTGTTCATCCTTTCTATCAATTCCAGTATCTTATCTACAGTCTACTATAACCGGCGGCGAACTGCATTGAATCCGTACCAGATAAAGTAATAGATGGCTTGAAAGAGAGGAAGTTTTTCGACATTACGATATAAATGCCATGTCCGTTTTAAAGCGGTCCATCGATTGCTAGAAATCGACCCCGGCACTTGACGATAATAATTCAATACTTTATCAAGACCATAAGCTTCAATATTCCGTTCGCGCATTAACATTAACCACGTCGCCGTGTCTTGTCCACGGCGTAAATTTGGCATTCGGAAATCTCCCACTATTTGTCGATTGATCATAACAGTTGAACATGCAATCGCAGTGTTCTTTAAAAGTTGACGGTAACTCGTCTTGAGTGGTATCGGAACTGAATCTTGTATGATTTCACCTGATAAATTCATCCGAGCCAGCCCTGTATAAGTAAAACCATAGTGATGCTCTTGCATAAATTTAAGCTGGCGTTCTAACTTTTCAGGTGCCCATACGTCGTCACTATCTACAAATGCAATATATTCTCCCTGCGCCTGCTCTAGACCCGTATTACGTGCTACAGCCGCACCTTGATTAACCGATAAATCAATCACTTTAATTCTTTCATCCGCTTCAGCATAAGCTTGACAAATTGCAAGTGAATCATCTTGACTCGCATCATTGACTAAAAATAATTCCCATTGAGGGTAAGTCTGTAGCTGAATTGAATCAATAGTGGATTGAATTAAGTCTGCACTATTATAGACAGGTGTAATAATTGAAATCAAACCACTCTTATAATCCATCTGTAATACCTCCTAAGGATTTAGTTGTAGAATTCGAATGGGACAGTGGTAACGTTCGGTTAATTCACGTACCCGACGATACCATGCTTTATCCGTCTGTCCTGCTTGGATTATGATCATTATTTCATCTGGCGCATCCGCTAATTGGATTAATTGACCGAAATCTGTAAGATAATGACTTTCTGAGGAGAACGAATCCGTTTCAAACAAGTTGCCAATTTGATCGAAAATCCAACGTTGAGTAACCCTTGGATATTGAAAAGACTCCACTTGGCGCGCATGATCAAAATCACGCCATGAAAGAAGTTCATGTCGATCCGATAATTCCCATGAATATTCAAATGCGTATTGAATTTTTTCACTAAATAATCGTTTTAATAACATGACGCCAAAAGCTAAGATTGCTCCTAATAAAACTCCTAATACTCCGTACAAGATTAAAGGTTTAGCGCGGGTCGAACGATAGATATTCAATGTTTCGATAGTAGGTACAATCGATAATTCATCGATATTATCTAATTCTAAAATTTCCGGCTCACTTAGGAGTGTTACTCGCTGCCCTGCATCAAGAATATCTGGTTGATTTTGAAGTAAATCGTAATAAGCATTCGCGACCGCTAAATTTTCTTCTGCTGTTTTACCAACTAAGAAACGAAACGTAAAAACACCCGAAGCTGAATCGCGCAATGCTGCAACGCCTCCTCGGAAGGCATAATTTTTATACAACTCTACTTGTCGTTCGCTATCTAATGTACGAGCAATATCAACTTGTGTCAACGATTCAATTTGTGAAACGACTGTTGGCGTACTAAATAGCTCGTCATAGGCATATGCGTTATTAAACAGTTGTCCGTCTTCTACTAGCACAATTGCTTTGAACGTAGCGGGTTGTTGCTGATAAACTTGTGTTAAATGATTGATAGGTTCTTTAATTTCACTTAAGCGATAATTGGTAATTTGATAACGAAAAAATACACTGAGACCACCAATTAGTAGTGAGCTAAGGACAACTATTAATATGTGATCTCGTAGCATTCGCCAAAATTCACGCAATATGGTTGATAAGTTCATAATATCCCTCTTTTTCATTTCGATAATGTTGATATTCAATGCGAAGATAACTGATGATAAGACCAAAATACACCCAATGCCATTCAATCTTTATATTATTTGCACTGGTAATACTAGCAAAAATATAAACAATTAAAAATGCAATAAAAACATTGGTTATCTGCCGCCTCCTAACAGGCTGCCAATTACGCAATTCAAATAATTGACGAAGCATCATCCCGTAACTAAATACATAAAATACAAAAGTAATAGCTCCATATGAGACTAAAATTTCTAACCACCAATTATGAATATTGGTAAATCCATCCACTGGGAGAAAAGGTTGCATTTGCATCTGATATTCAATATTACCAGCACCAACTCCAAGGCCTAAGCTCTGGGAAAATAAGACTAAGCCGTTCCGCCAAAGATTCATACGGCGAGAATCCCCCGTATTCATACTCGGTCCCACAATATGAATCAAATGCATGACTTTCTCTCTAAAGCTAGGTGTAATAATAATGACTCCTGCCAATATAAAGCCTGCAAGTACAGCCAGCTTGATAATTTGCTTGGCACTATAATCAATCCGATATTCAAGTAGCCATAAAATAATAAAGTAAAGCAGCGTACTGAGTAAAATCATACGGGAATCCGTGAGAAAAATTAATAAGCCCGTTAATAATAGGTAGACGAGATATAGAACTTTCCACCAGGGCTGTTTGGTTTGAATGCATCGGACAACTGTTAAGGATATGTACGCAATTAACATTGTGGCATAATCATTTTGATTGGTGAAAATAGTGACCGGGATTCGTCGTGTCCATCCTAGCGCAAACTGATTATAAGGGTCTAACTTACTCAAATCTGCTAGTAAGTATGTATTTGTAAAGACTTCGAATAGCCCCCATAATAAGAGTCCTGTCATCATCCACCAAATACTTCGCGCCAATTTGTTCCAGTCGAATCGATTCTCAATCCATAAAACAAGTGCCCACACACTTGAGACGCCTACTAAAAGTAGAAAAGAGGCTTGAACCCAGTGTTTGAACGAGCCCGCCCAAAGTCCAGAAAAAAGTCCCCAAATTAACCAAATTAAATAAACTAGTGGATGGAGCCAAGCGGGATTGTTAACGTCAATCTTAATTTGCCGAGAATCGATGATCGTACTATACAGTAAGATCGGCCAGCAGCCTAATGCCATGAGTCGATATAGTGTCAATTGTCCCACAGGCGTGGATAACGCTAAAATTTCAGTCCCTAAAAATACCATCATGGCCATCATTAGAACATAACGCTGCATTCAATCCCTCCTTTTATGTAAAATCCCACTCATCAGGTGCTTGATATATTTGATAGGTTGTCTTAAATGTAGGAATCTGAATAACGAGTGCAACAACTGCAAAAAGTGACGTCCATAATACGATTGACGGACGTTCATATAAATTCATGATCCCAGCGATGAGCATCAGTGTCGCAACGGATAATTGCTTCACTTGGCTAAAGTAAAATCCTGTTCGCCATGAGAAGTAAGTTCGCGCTAAGTAGAAAACAAAGTAAGCGACCGACGAAGCCACTGCAGCTCCACGATACCCGAATGTTGGCGTTAAAAGACCGTTTAATGTTGCACTGACGATTAACGAAAGCAAACTCACCACAACGTTATATCCGGTACGTTTTGAGAACACAATACCTAGCGTTGTAGTTTCAGAAAGTGTATACATTAAGTGCGGAAAAGCCAATAACCCCACAATATACATTAACTCAAGATATTCTCGACTCGGATTAAGCACAAACGTAATTGGATACTTTAATAACAGTAACCCAAAATATATCAGTGACATAAACATCAAAATCAAGTCACTAATATAAGCATAATGTTTAATATCGCGCTCTTCGTGATACCAGCGGTAGGCTGTTGGTATCCAGAAACTCGTAAACGCGGTCTTCATAATACCTAAAATTGCAGCAAGCTGGCTTCCCGCTTTATAAATCCCTAAATTACGAAAATCTGAATAGCTTTGTAAAAAGATAATATCCATCAAATTCAATAACGCACTGAGCGAAACAGCCATCATAATTGGCAAACCGAATGCAAATAATTGACGGATAAGCGTGGAATCAAAATTATACCCTCTAAAATCAAGTAAATAACGATAGCGATAAAACAAAATACTATCCGCTAATATCGTCCCTAGTAATAGACCATAAATAACGACACGGAAATCCCGAAAACCTAAGAAAATCAATCCTAGCGTCGCAATAAAGATTCCTATTTTAATGCTTAAAGTAAATAAAGAATATTCAAGGGCGCGCTCTTCCATTCGAATATGTAATTGAACGAAACGTTCAATAATAGTAATAATAACCCAGCCCATGGATGCAATCACGATATAGTAATAATCCCCATTCCCTAAGCTCCACTGAGCAATCGGTCGAGCAAAAAATGACATGACCAAAGTTACAAGTGCCCCCATCGCTAAGGATGGTAACATTGCTTGCTGAATCAAATATTTCTTATCTTCGTGATGGTTAAATTCCCGCGTATAAGCCTGGTCTAATCCTAAATAAATAAACGTAGGTAATTGAACGAGCAAGCTTTGAAAACCACCCGCACGACCATATTCTCCGACAGGTAATAAATTTATAAAAATTGGAAATAAGATAAAAGAAATCGCTGCACCTAAAATTGGGCCTAAACTAAACCCAGCCAATCGTTTAATAAAGTGTTTCATAATCTCACCTATATCTTAATAACACCCGCAATGGAACTCGCATATACACGAGCAGCTTGGTGATTTGTATATTTACTACGAGTCAGAGCATAACTTCGTTCTTCAACTGGAACGGGTTGATGTGTCATGGCAGTTTGTAAGCTTTCAAGCCAGAATTCAATCGGGGCAGTTAAATTTTGACGATAAACTAGCCCCATCCCTAAATCCGCTTCAGCTGGCACATTTTCTGATAAAACAACCGGTATCCCTCCTGCTTGACTCTCAATGGCCACGGTACCCAGTCCTTCATTAAAGGAAGGGAGAATCGTCCCATCAAGCATCGGGAAGATTTGATCCATTTGCTCATATCGACCTGCTAAAATTACGATTTTTTCGAGCTGATATTCTTCAATCATTGTCTTTAACTCTGACTCCATTGGACCTTGACCAAAGAAAATAAAGCGATATGGCAGATGCTTTTCTTTAGCAAGTTGTGCAATTTGCAATGTCAGTTTGTGATTTTTTATTTTAGCTAATCGACCAATTTGACCGATCACATACTGATCTGATTCAATGTCAAAATAACCACGCCATTGTTCTCGCAATGTTTGATATTGTTCTTTTGAGTAAAGAAATTTCGACTCATCAATACTATTTGGAATAATAATACCTTGTGATTTAGACACTTGATAGCCAAAAATCGACTCAATCGCTTGATAACTACAACCGACATAGAGGTCACTTAACGACCGATTCAGTTGTTGTGTCATAAAGTATCCAATCCGTTTCACCGGATGTTCAGGCATTGTCGCGATATAATGCGCATGAATCACAAATTTACTCTGAGGACTAAAACGTCGGACCATACTCCAATAGATTCCCGCTCGATAACCTGTAATATGGCAATGAACAACCTGATAGTCATAAAGCTTTAATACCCGACTTATCGAATGTTTGAACGCTGACCAACCCGATTTCTTTGGGTTTTTCAGCTGATAAACATCGCCACCTGTCTGACGAATTGCTTTGACAAAATGTTCTGGACAGTCACTGTAAGTAACTACATCAAAGACAATATGATACTTCGACATCTCAGTTGCTAAATTATGAATAAACGTCGAGATGCCTCCACCATAAGAGCTCATAATATGTAGTATTCTGACTTGGTTCACTCGCTTCATCTTCCTATTCCCCTTACACAAAACAATACTCACTATTAGCCAATAGTGAGTATTGTCTCTGACTAATTCTCGTTATAAATATCACGGGTATACACCTTTGCCAACACATCTTGTAAATCTTGATGGTATCGATTCGTAATAATTACATCCGATTGTTGTTTAAATTGCTCTAAGTCTGCCATACATTGGTAGTCTAAATAATAGTCTTCATCAATTGTAGGTTCATAAATAATCACTTGAACCTCTGCTTGCTTCAGTTGCTTCATCACACTTTGAACAGCTGATTCTCTAAAGTTATCTGACCCTTGCTTCATCGTCAGCCGATAGACTCCCACCGTTGTAGGGTTCAGTTCAAGAATAGACTGCGTTATAAATTGCTTCCGTGTATCATTCGATTGAACAATCGCTCGAACTAATTCATTCGGTACATCTTTAAAGTTCGCTAAAAGTTGTTTCGTATCTTTTGGAAGACAATACCCTCCATAACCGAAAGATGGATTATTATAATGTTGGCCGATACGCGGATCAAGTCCTACACCTTCGATAATCGATTGGGTGTCCAACCCTCTAACTTGCGCGTAAGTATCTAATTCATTAAAGAACGCCACGCGCATCGCTAAATATGTATTAGCAAATAATTTTACAGCTTCGGCTTCGGTCGCAGGCATCTGCAAGACCTCTATTGGAGATTTCTCCGCACCTTCGACTAACATTTGGGCAAATTGATTCGCTGCCTCTCCTTCATCACTCACAATAATCCGTGAAGGGTAGAGATTATCATAAAGTGCTTTACCTTCTCGTAGAAATTCTGGTGAAAATATAATGGTTTCAGATGGATATTGTTGATGCTTCGATTGCGTGTAACCTACAGGCACGGTGGACTTGATGACAATTGGGATATTTCTACCTAATTGAACTACCTCATCGATCACCGCGTCCACAGAAGATGTATCGAAGAAATTATTCGTTTCATCATAATTGGTTGGTGTCGCAATGACGACCATTTCAGCATCTTTATACGCTGCTTGGCGATCAATCGTTGCTTTGAAATCTAGCTGGTCCTGCTGAATAAAGGATTCAATTTCTTTATCTTGCAGATGACTTTGCTTTTGATTAAGCATTTTGACAATGTCTGGATTGATATCTAACGCAGTGACTGAATGATGTTCTGCTAATAATAACGCATTGGCTAATCCTACATACCCAACGCCTACCACTGTAACTTTCATTTTTATTCCCTTCTTAATGACTATTGCTGCATCTATTGTATGACTTCCTGTAATGATTCTTCCCATTCATACCGATTTTCTTCTGCATTATAGCGAATATTCACTCGATCACTTAGAAATTCAGTCTCCCAATGATAGTGTTGAATCGACCATAAGTATCGGTTATTAAATGGAATATCGGTAACAACCGCTTCTTTTAAGCATTCTAAAATTTCAACCCACTTCAAACGATTCGCTCTAGACTGGATTGTCGAAAATAATTCTTGGATGATAGTTTGCTGAATTTGATAGAGGTACTGATAATCCTGACCCGTTGAACGGCTCAACAACTGATCCATTTCTAATGGTGTTAATGTGATTGTCTGTTGAGCAGGAAATGTTCGCTCTGCAATTGTTATTTCATTTGGCAAAATAATATCAATCGACCCTACCAAATCTAACAACGGACGCAACCGATTTAACCGCACGGTAATCTGATGTTGTATTGCTACTTGCGCATCAATCAACTGATCAATACCTCGTCCAACGCCCTGGCGCCCATAATCAAATAACCAACTTTGCGATGGTAGATGATATAAATCTAACGGCATCACAAGTTGATTGACCTGCGGTTCGGTGGCGTCTAGCGTGATAATATTCAACCACGCAACATTCTCTTGCGTTACGCCTTGTTGAATTTGATTATTTAAAGCAATCAAGGCGATTGGTCCTTGTAACCTATCCGATTCCGCTTCTGAATGCGCTTGATAGATGGTCTCTCGATAAGTCCTGTCAACTTGGTGTTGATAATACAAGACATAAGATAAACCTACAAAGATTAAAACAATGAAGATTAATAAGCCAATTGGCCAACGGTGACTTCGCTTGGGACGTTGCCCATAAGTTACCGTCACCTTCGGAATCGGATGAGATGATTTGGCCATCTTAATCCCCCTTATAGCCTTTCACATTTTGTGACTGCCACCGCCAACTATCGCGGCACATATCTTCTAAGTTATATTGCGCTTGCCAATGGAGCTCTTTTGCTGCTAGAGCAGGATTGGCATAGACTTCAGCTAAATCTCCGGCCCGACGGTCAACATATTCTAAAGGAATCGATTGCCCCGTTACCGCTTCAAAGGTATGGACAAGCTCTAAGACCGAGTAGCCTTTACCCGTTCCTAAATTATAGATTTGATAGCCTGATTGGTCTAGAGTATATTGTAGTGCTTTAACATGGGCTTTTGCTAAATCGACCACATGAATATAGTCCCGAACGCCGGTTCCATCTTGTGTTGAATAATCATTGCCGTAAACTCGAAGTACCGGTAACTTCCCAATCGCAACTTGAGTCAAATAAGGCATAATATTTGCGGGAATACCACTTGGTTCTTCACCAATTAACCCACTCTGATGAGCACCAATCGGATTAAAGTAGCGTAACATCACAGCACTCCATACTGGATTCGATTTGACTAAATCATGAATCATTTGCTCGACCACAATTTTACTGTAGCCATAGGGATTGGTTGCTTCCCCGATGGGCATCGATTCATCGAGAGGAGATTGATTATGGGCACCGTATACCGTTGCTGATGAACTATAAACGATACGCTCCACCTCATGCGCTTGCATAACTTCAAGTAGTGTCAGGGAACCTGCCACATTATTTTGGTAATAATCAATGGGTTGTTCAACGGACTCCCCGACCGATTTTAATCCTGCAAAATGAATAACCCCATCAATTGTATGTTCATTAAATATTTGATCTAATATTTTCGCATTACGAATATCTCCATGATAAAAAGGAACGTGCTGCCCCGTTATTTGATATAGCCGTTCTAATACTTCTGGGTCACTATTTGATAAGTTATCAATAATCACGACATCGTAATCATTTTCGATTAACTCAACGACGGTATGACTTCCGATATATCCTGTTCCACCTGTTACTAATATCGTCACTTTATAATCTTCCTTATCCACATAATTATCCTATGTATTATATCATATTTAACCTTTAATGAATATGATGAGTTCCACTAATGATAGTGTCAAATTATTGTTGGTTTTCCTCTACCATACTTTTATATTTCCCTGA
>OJKZ01000301.1_pt1 | contig 20408 bp, 15 predicted proteins | sample 1596791 | NCBI WGS metagenome assembly OJKZ01 (sample SAMEA3904677, study PRJEB24821) | metagenome | biome: Builtin; feature: hospital; material: surface | place: USA | collected 2013-06-04 | reverse complement strand
GAACAACTACTACGTGGCCGCCGACGGCGAGGCGATCACCATTTACAACGGCGTCAACATCGCCGGGCTGTCGCACGTCCACCAGCGGCCCTGCCTGGACGAAAGCGGCAACATCTCGCTCGATGACACCGGCTCCTGCCACCAGTTCACCCTCTCCGACCTCCCCGAGGATGCCCGCGCCTCCATCGCCGGGCTGCCCGACGGCTCCTACGACGACGCGCTGGGCCAGGTCCGTCGCCTCGCCGATAGCGCCCTGCCCGTGTGCGTGACCCGCACCAACCAGGACAAGGCCGGCGACGGAGACCTTGCCACCCCGGGCGTCAACTGCCGGGAGGTGAAATAGCAGGTGAGGTTCCGCGCCAAAGAATTTGGCCTGCTCATTCTCGCCGCCGTCGTTTTGACGGCGGCCGTCATCAACTTAGAGCTCGCCCTCGGTAACCCGCTGACGTTGGAGGTGGCCTGGATCATCGGCGGCTTCGTCGCCATCTTCGCCGGCGCCCACGTCGCCCTGTGCATTCTTGCACCCAACTCGGACCAGATCATGCTGCCCGTGGCCGCCCTGCTCAACGCTTTCGGCCTCATCATGATCTACCGGCTCGACGACGCCCTCGACACCGACCTCGCCTCCAAGCAGGTGCTGTGGTCTGTGGTGGGGGTGGGCCTGTTTGTGGCCACACTCATCATCGTGCGCAGCCACCGCGTGCTGTCCAAATACTCGTACATCCTGGGGCTGGTGGGCCTCATTTTGTTGGCCCTGCCCATCGTGTGGCTGTGGGCACCTGCCAACGCCGACGCACGGATTTGGATCTCCATCGGGCCGTTTTCCGTCCAGCCCGGCGAGTTTTCCAAGATCCTTCTCATCCTCTTCATCGCGCAGCTGCTCACCACCAAGCGGGCCCTGTTCAACGTCGCCGGTTACCGGGTGGCGGGGATGCAGTTCCCGCGCCTGCGCGACATGGCCCCCATCGTCATCGTGTGGGGCATCGCCCTCGTCATCATGGCGCTGGAAAACGACTTCGGCCCGGCGCTGCTCCTGTTCACCACCGTGCTCGGCATGATCTACCTGGCCACGGGGCGTGAATCGTGGCTCATCATCGGCGGCGTCCTCGTCGCCATCGGCGGGGTGGGGATCTACACCATCAGTGACAAGATCCAGTCCCGCGTGAACAACTTCTTGGACCCCATCGCCCACTACGACACCACCGGCTACCAGCTTTCCCAGGCTTTGTTCGGGCTGAGCTGGGGCGGACCTGGCGGCACGGGGCTGGGCCAGGGCTTCCCGCAGAAAGTCCCCGTGGCGCACTCCGACTTCATCCTCGCCGCTGTGGGCGAGGAACTGGGCCTGGCGGGGCTCGCGGCGATCCTCATCCTCTTCGCCATCCTTGTCACCCGCGGCTTCAAGGCCGCTATGGGAACCACCGATTCGTACGGCAAACTGCTGGCGGGTGGGCTGTCGCTCACCGTCATTATCCAGGTGTTTGTCGTCGTCGCCGGCATCTCCGCACTCATGCCGATGACCGGCCTGACCACGCCGTTTATCTCGCAGGGTGGCTCCAGCCTCATGGCTAACTACATCCTGCTCGCGCTGCTCATCCGCGTTTCGGAGGAGGCCCGCTCGTGAACCGCACCATCCGCATAGCCAGCCTGTTTTCTCTGGTCCTCGTCTTCATCCTGCTCGTAAACCTCACGTGGGTGCAGGTGTTTCGCACCGATGAGCTTGCCGACAACCCGCTCAACCGGCGGCAGTTCTACCGCGCGCAAATGATTGCGCGCGGGCCGATCACCGCCGGTGGGGAGGTCCTCGCGCACAGTGAGAAGCAGGAGGACGGGACGTATGAGCGTCGTTACGGCGAGTCTGCTCCCCTGTATGGGCCGACGATTGGCTACCTCGACCCGCAGTTCGGCGCGGCCGGGCTGGAAGCCAGCCAAAACGACGTGCTCAACGGCGAAAACACCGTCAAGCTGACGGTAGACCCGAAGATCCAGCAGGCCGCCTACCAGGGGCTGAGCTCCCGCGGGTATGAGGGCGCGGCGGTGGCCATCAAGGCGTCGACAGGCGAAATCCTGGCGATCGCCTCGACGCCGAGCTACAACCCGGCGACGGTAACCGACAACTGGGAGGAGCTGTCCGCCGACGAGATGAGCCCGCTGCTCAACCACGCGACGCAGGACTCGCTGCCGCCCGGTTCGACGTTCAAGGTGATTACGACCGCGGCCGCGCTCATGAACGGGTACACGCCCGGCTCGCCGTTCACCGGCGCCTCGCAGATTACGCTGCCGGGGACGACGGCGACGCTGGAAAACTACGGCGGCGGAGCATGTGCCGGCGGCGGCACCGTGTCGCTGACGACCGCGTTTGCACTCAGCTGTAACACCGCGTTTGCGCAGCTCGGCAGCCAGCTGACCGAGGAGCAGCTCACCAAGACCGCGCAGGCCTTCGGCGTCGGCGAAACCTACGACCTGGGCCTGCCGGAATCCGCCGGCGCGCTCGGCGACCTCACCGACGCCGCGGCGCGCGCGCAGTCCGCCATCGGGCAGCGTGACGTGTCCATGACGGCGCTGCAGAACGCTGTCGTCGCCGCGACCGTGGCCAATGACGGGCTGCGGATGAAGCCGTACATTGTGTCCGAGGTCCTCGGGCGCGACCTGAAGGTCAAGCACAAGACCACCCCGACCGAGGCCGCCGAGGTCATGCCGAAGGAGGTCTCCGACCAGATCGCGGAGCTCATGCGCGCCTCCGAGCGCTCGACGCTTGGCTACCAGGGTGGCGCCATCGCCTCCAAGACCGGTACCGCAGAGCACGGTGAGGATTCCAGGAACTCTGAACCCCACGTCTGGTACATTGCCTTCGAAGGTGACGTGGCCGTGGCAGTCGTCGTAAAGAATGGCGGTGACCAGGGTGCGCGGGCAGTGGGGGCGACCACCGCAGCACCCATCGGCAGAGAGATTTTGGGAGCAGCACGTGGATAACTACCAGCTCATCGACGTCATCGGCCACGGCGGCATGTCCACTGTGTGGCTCGCCCGCGACCGCCGCGGCCGCGAGGTTGCTGTGAAGAAGCTCAAGCCGGAGCTCACCGGCAATGCGGAATTCGTGCAGCGGTTCCAGAACGAGGCGCGCGCCGCCATGCAGGTCAACAACCCCAACGTGGTGCAGACCTACGATTTCACCGACGACGCGATCGTCATGGAATACGTGCGCGGCGAATCGCTCGCCGACTTACTCGCTCGCGAAGCGAGCCTGCCGGAGGACGTCGCCCTCGACGTGCTCGAACAGGCCGCCCACGGGCTCGCATCCATCCACCGCGCCGGCATGATCCACCGCGACATCAAGCCCGGCAACCTGCTCATCACCGAGCAGGGGCAGGTGAAGATCACTGACTTCGGCATCGCCAAGGCAGCCAGCGCCGTGCCGCTCACGCAGACCGGGATGGTGGTCGGCACCGCGCAGTACGTGTCCCCGGAGCAGGCGCAGGGCAACCCGCTAGGGCCCGCCTCCGACGTGTACTCGCTCGGCGTCGTCGGCTACGAGATGCTCGCCGGGAAACGCCCGTTCACCGGGGACTCCTCGGTCTCCGTGGCGCTGGCGCACGTCTCCGCCGAACCACCTGCGCTGCCGATTAGCGTGAGCGCCCCGGCGCGCGAACTCATCGAGATCGCCCTGCGCAAAACGCCAACCCAGCGCTTCCGGGACGGCAACGAGATGCAGCTGGCCGTCGAACAGGTCCGCCAGGGGATGCGCCCGACGCAGCCCGGCGGCGACACGGCCGTCATCGCCATCGAGCCCTCCCCGACCGCGTCCACCCAGATGCTCGCCGACATGTCCCGGCCGACCACGGCCCGGCCCGCCGCGCCGCGGCGCCGCCCGTCCGTGCCACCGCAGGCCCCGGCGCGTGCAGCGATGCCTGTGCGCCCGGCGCCCGCTGACGTTGCTGCTCCTGGGAAGCGGCGCAGCACCGCCGGCTACTGGGTCGGCATCGCGCTCGGCGTGATCACCCTCGCCGTCATCGGCGGCGTGGCCTGGGCATTCAACAACAGCACTCTCGGCGGCAGCACCCCGAGCAGCACCGCCCCGCGCCAAAGCGTGGTCACCCAAACCACCACCGTGGAAACCGAACCGACCTACGAAGAACCCGTCGAAGAGCCGACCACGCACGCGCCCGACACCCCCACTGAGCACAGCAGGCACAGCACGCGCAGCAGCGCCCCAGCTACGCTCACCATCGAGGACGAAACGCCGACCCAGCCAACACAGCCGACCCACAGTCGGCCATCCGCGCCGGAGCAACAGCCGACGGAGGGGACGTCGATACATACTGAGGCGCCCACGACGCAGGCCCCCAACCCCCAGCCGGGCGGTGGGGAAATCGGCAACGGTGAACTAGACTTGCAAAATCTGCCAAACATCCTCGGAGGAAATGCGTAAATGACAACGATCGCCAACCGCTACGAACTCGGCGCCGTCATCGGCACCGGGGGCATGAGCGACGTCTACGCAGCCACCGACACCGTGCTTGGCCGCGACGTCGCCGTCAAAATGCTCAAAATCGACATGGCGCGCGACGAAAACTTCCGCGAACGCTTCCGCAAAGAAGCCCAAAACTCGGCGCGGCTCAACCACACCAACATCGTCGCCGTCTACGACACCGGCACCGAAGAAGTCTCAGGTGTCGACGTCCCCTTCATCGTCATGGAACGCGTCACCGGGCAAAACCTCCGCGACCTCGTGCGCGCCGACGGCCCCTTAAGCCCCCAGAAGGCCGCCGCGTTCCTGCTGCCCGTCACACACGCGCTGCAAGCCAGCCACGACGCCGGCATCATCCATCGCGACATCAAACCCGCCAACATCATGATCACCAACACCGGCGAGGTGAAGGTGATGGACTTCGGCATCGCCCGCGCACTGGATGACTCCACCTCCGCCATGACGCAAACCTCCGCAGTCATCGGCACCGCGCAATACCTCTCCCCCGAGCAGGCACGCGGCAAAGCAGCCGACGCCCGCTCCGACATCTACGCCCTCGGCTGCGTCATGTACGAAGCCGTCACCGGCAAACCACCATTCGAAGGCGAATCGCCCTTCGCCGTGGCCTACCAGCACGTCCAAGAAGACCCCATCCCGCCGAGCGAACGCGTCCCCGCTGACCGCGAACTGACCCCCAACGAGGCCGTCAACCTGGACAGCGTCATCCTCACCGCGATGGCCAAGCACCCGGCGGACCGCTACCAAACCGCCACCGAAATGGGCGAAGACCTGGCGCTCCTCAAGCGCGGCGCAGTGACCAACGCCGCCCGCAGCCACCTCGCCTCCCCCGGCGGCGACCACGCCGACCCTACGGATGATGCCACCATGGTCTCCGAGACCATGGTCTCCGAGACCGTCCAGGGCAATGCGCCACGCCGCGCGCCACGCCCCGAGCGGCCCGTCGGGCAACTGCCGGAGAAGGCAGCCGCCGGTGCGGTCGGTGCTGGCGCTGGTGCCGGGGCGGCCGGGCGCTACGCAGCACACCGCCGCGAACACGAAACCACCACCCCAACCTGGATGAAATGGCTCGCCATCGGGCTCGGCGCCGCCATCATCGGCGCCTCCGGCTGGCTCGCCTACTCCTACTTCTCCCCCAACAGCGGAGAGGCCCACAAGTCCTCCCAGATGGTCATCATCCCGGACCTCGCCGACAAACCACGCGCAGAAGCCGTCGCCGAACTCGAAAACCTCGGCTTCCAGGTTGCCGTCTCCGACGAGCCCAGCCCCGACATCAAGCGCGGCAACGTCATCGACACCAACCCGATCGCCGGGTCCGAACTCCAGCGCGGCACACTCGTCACCGTCACCGTCTCCTCGGGACGCGAGCTTACCGACGTCCCCGACGTCACCAACATGGACGCCCAAGAAGCCGCAAAGGTCCTCGAAGACGCCGACCTGGAACTGAATGCGGAGCTGCGTCGAGAAGCCAGCGAAGACGTGCCGAAGGGCGAGATCATCAGCCAGCACCCCGCAGCCGGCACCCAGATCTCCAAGGGTTCCAAGGTGACCGTCACCGTCTCCGACGGCCCCGAAATGGTGCAGGTACCATCGCTGTCCGGCGTCAACGTCAACCAAGCGTCCGCCACCCTCGGCTCCATGGGGCTCCAAGTCACCGTGAACAAGGTCGACTCCGAACGCCCAGACGGCGAAGTCATCGCAGTCGCCGGCGAAAACACCGAGGTAGCCAAGGGCACCACCGTCGAAGTGCGCGTCTCCAACGGCATGCTCATGGTCATGCCGAACATCACCCGCATGAAACCAGCAGACGCAGACAAAGCGCTCCGCGACGTCGGCTGGAGCGGACGCCTCGTCGAAGGTCCAACCGTCCCGACCGGCGCCCTCGTCGACAACGGCCTCATCGGACACCAAGAAGTCAACGCGGGCGACACCGTCCGACGCGACGCCGCCATCGGCTACAACCTCTGGCAGTTCACCGCCGAACGCCTGATAAGGTAAAAACCCTGATAGCTGGAAAAGCCACCGCACTTGCTTGTAAAGGACTGACATAATGCCAAAGGCAAAAATCACCAAGGACCACCGCCCCGTATCAACCCCAACTGGCGTGTCCCGCACCCCGGTCAAGATCAACACCGGCGGCACCCCGATCTGGTACAAGACCATCATGTTTGGCCTGATGCTGCTCGGCCTCGGCTGGATTATCTTCTACTACATCGCCGGCGACCAGCTGACATTCCTCGCCGAGCTCGGCCCGTGGAACTACGGCATCGGCTTCGCAGGCATGATCCTCGGCCTGCTCATGACCATGGGGTGGCGCTAGCCTCTGGCGTTTTTCCGGGATTTTTCGTAGATGGTAGTAACAGGATTGTAGTAATCCCGATTTTGGTCCCCTTTTCGAGGATTACTACATTCCTGTTACTACCATTTGCGTTTTGACGTGCGGTTTAGCGGGCCGCGCGAGCCGCGCGCGCCCGTTCCAGCTCGATTCGGGCGAGGATCTCGTCCATGCGGTGAAGCACATCCGTGAAGCCGTACCGTAGAACGGTGTATCCCTGGTTGGTTAGCTCGCGTTCGCGTTTGCGCTCCTGCAGGAGGCTGCGGCGGGGGTCGGAGGCGTGTTTGGTGTCGCCGTCGAGTTCGAGGATGACGGAGTCGTCGAAAAGGAAGTCGACGCGGTAGCGCTGCACCGGCGCCTGGAACTTCCAGCCGGTGACGCCGCGGAGGAGGAACTCGGCGCGGGCGAGGGACTCCATGGGGGAATCGGCGTTGTAGACCGCGGCGCGGGCGGCATCGCGGGCCACGCCGCAGTTGCGGACGCGGCCCATGCGCTCGATGTGCAGCAGGATGTCACGACGGTCAACGTGCGCGATGGAGAGCAGCCAGTCCATGGCGATGAGGCCCTCCTGAAACCCGTGGTAGCGAGCGATATCTATTGCGGTGCGAATGGGCGTGGACAGGCGGATGCCGTACGCGGTGGTGACCTCGGCGGCGCTTAAGGCGGAGGTGCGGTAGCGGACGTCGGGCTCGACGAGGTGTTTTGCGGGGCCGCGGCGGCTGGGCGTCGTTACTTCTTGGATCTCTTCGGTGAGGCTGATGACCCACATGCCGTGGATGCGGGCGGCAGTCCTGCCTACGAGGCAGCCTTTGGTCATGGCGCGGGCGGTGGCATAAGCGCGGACGAGGTGCCGTTGCCAGGCATTGAGTTGCCCCCAGGTGCGCGACGGGATGTATTGCGTCCGGTTGAGGCGGTGGTATTCGGGGCTGTGCAGACGGTGACGGAGAGTGCGCGTGTCCACGATGGATGCGAAAAGTTCAGTGTTTTCCAACATGAGGTTTAGACGCACAGGAAAGCCGCCAGGTTCCCCACAGGTGTTCGGTAGCGGGGTGGCACGGGGGTGGATTGTTGAACAATCCTGACCGAGAAGGTGTACATATTAAAACAGGGTCTGAACGGCCCTGACCTGCTATTTTACTATTGTCACCTTATGAAAGGTATAGTCATGCGGTTTATTCGTTCCATGACGGGCGTTGTAGCGGCCTTGGCATTAGCTGCCGGCACGCTGACCCCAGCCACGGCTCAGACGCTTGAGGAGTCGTACCCCGAAACCCCAGCGACCAATGATGCGCTGCCGATCATCCACACCTACAGGGGATCGGACCACTTGAAGGCGAACGTGCTCAACCCGCGCCCAGTGTGCAACTCCACTGAGGACTACCGCACCATCGTGTACAAGGTGAAGGACAACTTCCTGCCGGTCGGCACGATTTCGACGACCAACCTGACCAAGAACACCATCCCGCTGACGCAGGATCTGGCGCGGACGCAGACGATTTCGGCGTCGGTCAACGGGTCGAAGACTGAGACGATCAACATTGGTGGGTCGGGCTCGAAGGATGGGCTGCAGGGCAACATCGGCTACTCGCTGGCGAAGATGCTGGGCTGGTCGGTGTCGGGAAGCTTGAGCTGGAACGTCGGCCAGAAGATCGGGCCGTACGAGGTTCCGGCAGGCAACACGGGCGAAGCGACGTACGGCTTCCGCACCGTCACCATGACGGGCACGCAGCAGCGCTGCCGCCCGAACGGCACGTGGGCGACGCCGACGGCGTGGGTCGCGAACATGCCGATCAAGAACGAGGTTCGCGTGAAGAACTACTCCACACCTGCAGGTTCGTGGGCACCGAACCGCGGCGCGCAGGTCACTGACACGGTAGAGAACCCGAACCCGGCGTACAACGAGGATGTTCAGAAGATCACCGAGGGTGAGAATCTTGACGACGTCACCACCATCGACGACAACGACGAAGCCAATGTGACCAACGTCGAAATCGACGGCGAGACCGCAGCGGTCATCACCGATGAGGAGTCGGATGAGGCGACCTCGGAGGAGAACACTGAGGTCGAAGAGGTCGTCGATAATGCGGAGGCACCTGCGCTCGACCTGGTGCCATACTTCACGACGAGTTCCTGGAAGTCGTCCGGCTTTGCTGGGTCCGTGGCGCTGCGTGTGAAGAACGTGGGCACCGAGCGCTACTGGGCGGAGTTCCCGGCGCTGACGTTCCGCGTTGAGGTGCGTACCGAGTCCGGCCCGAAGGGTGTGGACCGCCTGATCACAACGACCGGCGCGAACGGCTCGCACATCCGTGACCTGGGCTACAACGCCAAGAAGGGCGCGCGCATCTTCGAGGTGACGCTGTCCAACCCGGTCAACGCCGGTGACGACATGCTGCTCGGCGCGTTCAGCTTCGGCGACGGCAAGACCAAGGAAGGCCGCCTGCACAACTACATGACAGTCACCCAGACCAGCCGCCTGGCCGGCGACGTCTCCCAGTGGAACGACCAGAACGTCGACTCTCGCGACGTGACCGTGTCCGACTTCGGCCGCTGGCTGAAGGGCACCTTCTAGGGAGCATTTTGTGTAATTCGTAGTGCCGAGTTATCCACAGGCTGTGGATGGTTCTGTGGAGAGGACCGTTATCCACACCTGTGGATAACTCTGTGCACAACCTATTCGCACATCGAGCGCCTGGCGTAATGAGCTGCAATGATGCCCATTCGCCAGGCGTTTTTTGTTGTGAATCGCTGACATGTTCTAGCGGTGTTCTAGAAATTACACGGTTGTGTTTATCCACAATGTGGACAACTCTGTGGAGTTCTCCACCGGTGTACAAACTTGGGGATAACGTGTGAAAAACTAGGCAACACCAATCACAAACGCCACAGCAGCCACAGCTGCTACGGCCGCGAGGGCGGACGCGAGCCACCTGACGCGCTTCTTCACCGACGTCACAGGCCAGCCCGCCAACAAGCCCACCACCAAACCGCCAAGGTGCCCCCACAGACTGATACCCGGGGAGAGCACCGAGTAAGCAAGATTCGCGCCGACCAGGGCCAACGGCGCCCGAACGTTCACCTTCTGGCGCATCGACAGGGCGAGCAGCACGCCCATCAGCATGTAGAGGGCGCCGGACGCGCCGGCAGTGGGCACGTCGTAGTTCCACTCCAACACGGAAGCCGAAGAGCCCAGCACACCCGCCGCGTACAGCAACGAATACGGCCCAGTCCCAAGGCGGCGCTCCAGCTGCGGGCCCAACAACGCCAACGTGATCATGTTCACGGCCACGTGGGAGATATCCACATGCAGAAAGCCCGCGAGGAGGGTGCGGAAGGTGGCGGAGGGGGCGTCGATAAATGGGCCGAAGAGCACCATGTTCTCAGCGAGGCTGGAGCCCCACACCACGTTGCTGATCGAATGCGACTGGAGCGCCGTAATCACGAAAACGCCCAGGCAGACGACGGTGATCAGCGCGGTTGCGGGCGCGCCGCGGAAGAGAGAGCGAACGAATTGCATACGGCTTACGGTACGGGGCGGCCTGGGCGTATTGCGAAATATCCGGTGAGATGTGCCCGTATCTGATTTTTCGCATCTGGGCACATCTTTGTGGATATTTCAGGATAGGCGCTTGATATAGTCCGCCATTCCAGGGACCGTGAACTGCACAACACCGTGGTCAGGGGCAAAAATGAGACCCTTCTCAATCAGGTGCTTCCGGTTACTACTCAACGAATTCACCGAAACGTCAAGCGAATCCGCAATGTCCTTCGTGGGAACCTGCTTCGCAGAATGCGCAGCCATCGCCTGCAAATAGCGCTTCTCACCAGGCGTCGCACGCTCCCAACGGCTCGGGAAGAACCCGGCGTCAAGGGCCGCATTGCCTTCCGCCACGGCAAGTTGCGCATCACTTTCGGTAAACGGCGAAGCAGGAGCAACGTTCCAGATCGCCTTCCCGTACTCCTGAAGGAAATAGGGGTAATTCAGAGCGGCGTCCACAAGATTCCGCAACGCTGCTGATGTAAACAGCACCCCTTGCCTGGTAGCCGGATCCTCAAGTGCGGCCGCCGCCGCGCTATCTGACAATGGACCAATCTTGCGGTACTCGAACAGACGCTCCGCGTACGACTGAGATTCCGCCAGCTTCTGAGGCAACGTAGGTAGGCCCGCCCCGAACACATAAAACGGCAAACCACGCTGGCCCGCCTGGTGCTGCGCGGTAATCACCGCCGACATCAATTCCGCATCAAGGTCCTGCATCTCGTCAATAAAAAACGCAATCGCCTTCCCGTCCTTCTGCGCGGACTCTGCGACACTCAGCACAAGTTCCTCGAGATCCATCCCGATATCACCAGAGTCAGAAATACCCGCCTGAGCAGGTACTTCCAGTGCGACGTCAATACCGCCGACATGCCATGCAAACGAAGCAATCGCGGGCAGTGCATCCTTGAAGTGCTTCCACCGCTTACGCAGCGACACCTTCCGCGCACTCAACGCCAGTTCACGGGCCAACCGCTTCCGGACCCGCTGCGCACCAGCACGATCAGCGCTTGCCTCAAGCTGCACCGTCAACCAATCTGCATTCTCGGCACGCGACGCGAGTTCATTCAGCAACACCGTTTTGCCCACCCCACGCAAACCACTCAGGATAACGCCGCGATTGTGCAATCCGCTGCGGGTCCTTGTGATGATCGCCTCGACAAGCTCGAGCTCCGCTTCGCGCCCTGTCAGCGCAGGTGGTCGCAGTCCCGCACCTGGCGAATACGGGTTCAGTGTTTGGTCCATGGGTTCACAATAATCGAAAATGTGTGAAATATCCGGCTAGATGTGCCCAGATGTCCCCGTATCTGATTTTTCGCATCTGGGCACATCTTTATGGATATTTCAGGATAGACGGGTGTGCTGGGGTTGGGGGCTGGGGCCGTGCTGCTTGCTGAAATCCGTTCCGGTCGAGGTGTTAAAGGAGTGCGACGCTGGTCGCCAAAAATCGGCCGGGGTGGGTGGAAATGCGCGACCTGCATCGCACGCTTCGAAGCGCACGCTACGAGCAGGTTTGAGGTGCGCCGGAGGCGGCAAAGAGGCCGGGGACAGCCGCCTACCAGGTCGGGCCGGGCAGGTGGGCGCGCCAGCCGAGGACCACGTTGACCAGGCAGCACAGGGCAAGGATGGTGCCGATGACGAACAGGGTGGTGAAGCCGACGACGGGCGCGGCGGCACTGAAGACCATCGGGATGAAGAAGCCGGTGTAGGACACCGAGTAGTAGACGGCGGTCAGGCCGGCGAGTTCGTCGGCGTTGGCGATGCGTTGGACCTCGGAAAGTCCGGCGACCAGGGCCAGGCCGTAACCGGCGCCCATGATGGCGGCGGCCGCAACGCCGATTGGCAGCGAGAGGGACCGGGACGCCTCGGCGGCAAGGATGCAGCCGACGGTGATCACGGCCATCGCGACGGCGGACGCGCGGGCGGACCTACTCGTATCGATGACACGGCCGAGCATCTGGACGCCGACGCCGCAGCCGAGGGTCACGACCGTCATGAAGCCGGAAAACGCGATGGGCATATCGTGCGCTGAGCTGGACAGCAGCTGCGGCAGCAGGGCGTACGCGGCGCCGGCGCACCCGAATACCCACGGCGCGACCGGCACGACGATGCGCACGAAGCGGCGGTGCGCGGCTGATGGGATGTGCAGCATTTCGAGCATGTCGCGAACGCGCAGCTCAAGGAAGGTTTCCTTCACGGTGCCCCGGCGCGGTGGGCGGGTCTCCGGGGTGTCGAGCAGCCAGTAGGCGGTGCCGAGTGTGAGCAGGATGTGCAGCACGTACGCGGTGTGCGTGGGCCACGGGCCCCACTGCGCCAGCACGGAGGCGAGCGCAGCGCCGATCAGGAAGCCGACGGTCAGGCACATCGACGCCTTGCGCGGCCCCGACGCCGGGTCCCCGCCCGCTTTAATAATCAGCTCCGAGACCCACGTGGACCCCACCGCCATCACGATGCCCAGGGCGAGCCCGCACAGGATGCGGCCCGTCGCGATCACCAGTGGCTCGTTCGGGGCGATGGACAGCAGGAAGGACCCCACGAGCGAAAGTGGTGCGGCTGGGAGCATGGTGGGGCGTCGTCCAATGTGGTCGGACAGCGGACCGCTGATCAGGAGCGCCGGGATGATGCCCAGGACGTAGGCGGCGAGCAGCCCATTGACGGTGACCTGCGAAAAGTGCGAGGTTTCGCGGTACATCACGAGCAGCGGGGTGAACTCGTTGCCGCCCCACGCGACAGCAACCATGCTGCCTGCGACGGGGAACCATGCGCGCGGATGAAATTGTTGAGTCATAATCAGTTCTTCACGTTGTCCGATTGGTAGCACGAATATATTGCTCCTCGGATGAGGTATGACCAAATCGCGCCCCGCTAGGGGTCCAACTTTTCGACGACGGCTCCGCCCCTCAATCTTCTGAAAATCTGGAAAAGCAGAACTTAGGCGCTGTTCGATACGCACCTATCTTATAGAAATCGCGGTTTTTAAAAGATAGCTCCGCCTCGGGAGGCTGCTATCTTCTGCCCCGCGCGGTTGTTAGAATGACGCCATGATTACAGGCGCACTGAAATCCCAGGTAGACCGCATTTGGGACACTTTTGATCCAGTGTCATTTCGAACCCGATCACGATGATTGGGCAGCTTGGGAACCATTTCAAGCCGACGCACGTGCGACCTGGGGAAATGTCAGTGGTAAGTGGGGGTTTGGGGCTCAGCTGTGAAAAAGTTCCCCGTTTCAAACGTGAGCTGCACCAAATTCCCTCACGCGCGCTCGCCGACCTGGGCTTTTACAAATCGAGCTGCTCAAAAACGGGAATTTGGTGCAACCCCCAAAGGCGCTCTTCACCAAAAGCCCTGGTCGGAAGTTAGTTGTATGGTTCTTGGGCCGCTCGTGGGCTTCAGAACCGTGTGAGGACTTCCTCGACCGCCGACGAGAGGTGCCACACGAACCGCAGGCGCTATCTACCGCTACTTTGGGGGGCATGATTGAAAAGAAGTTGACCACCACGCTCATTTTCGGAAACGTCGTATTGGAGTCAACCCTCACAGCATGTTACGTGCGCGTGTATTCGGATGATAAGCGATCTTTTTCTATGAGCACGAACCCTCCAGTCGAGTTGAAAGTACCTCTTGATGAGCTGAAAAAGAACGCCTCAAGGGAGCAAAAGGAAGCAATCGCTACCCACATTTTCGACGAGTCCAGACACTTGTTGGACGCTGACTATCCAGGAGGCGCTGATGCTGCGGCTGAGGAATTTTTTGAATGGCTGTGTGAGGTTTAGAAGAGTCTCATTGGATAGTCCGTGATGGCATCTCGCTGCCTGCCCCGCGCGGTTGTTAGAATGACGCCATGATTACAGGCGCACTAAAGTCCCAGGTAGACCGCATTTGGGACGCTTTTTGGTCCGGCGGCATCTCAAACCCAATCACCGTCATCGAGCAATTCACCTACCTGCTGTTCATGCGCCAGCTCGACGAACGCCAAGCACAAGCCGAGTTCCTCGCCAACACACTGGGCGGCAAGCCCGATGACACCCAAATATTTTACGACGCCACCCACGACCACCTGCGCTTTTCCAAGTTGTTGGCCGTCGATTCGCCCGAGGCGCGCTTCGCCGCGTTCCGCGAGGGGTTTGACTACATCAAACAACTCGGCGCCGCACGTGACAGCGGGTTTGTCACGCATATGAAGGATGCGGCGTTCCTGATCCCGAACCCGGCAACACTGACAACGGTGGCGACGATGATCGCGAAGCTGGAGTTCTCGAATAAGGACATGACGGGCGACTTGTACGAGTACATGTTGTCCAAACTGGCCACCGCCGGCACGAACGGACAGTTCAGAACACCGAGCCACATCATCGAACTGATCGTGGCACTGACCGAGCCGAAGGTCACCGACCGACTTATCGACCCAGCCTGCGGCACCGCAGGCTTCCTCGCCGCCACCAGCGAATACCTGCGTGATGATTTCAAAAACGCCACCAAACCGCAGCGCGAACAGTACCTCGCCTGCGGCCTGACCGGGTTCGATTTCGATTCCACGATGGTGCGCATCGCCGCGATGAACATGGTCATGCACGGCTTTAGCGACCCGAACATTTCCTACCTCGACTCCCTGCAGGAACTGGCGCCAGAGCGACTTGAAGCATTCGATGTGCTGCTGGCGAACCCGCCGTTTGCGGGCTCGATTAATCAGGACATTTTGGATCCAAAGTTGGCGTCGATAAAGACGAAGAAGACCGAGCTGCTGTTCATCGCGAGGTTTTTGACCTTGCTGAAGCTGGGCGGCAGGGCGGCTGTCGTTGTGCCGGAGGGTGTGCTGTTCGGCTCGACGCGCGCGCACAAGACGCTGCGCAAAGAGCTTGTGGACAACCAGAAAATCGACGGCATCATCAAACTGCCGTCCGGCGCGTTTAAGCCGTACACCGGCGTGTCCACCGCCATCGTGTGCTTTACCCGTACCGACTCGCCGGGCCAAAATGAGCACATTTGGTTCTACGACATCACCGCTGACGGGCGCTCCCTCGACGACAAACGCACCCCACTGCTCGCCGAGGAGCTGCTCGGCCCGTGGCCTGAGACTCCACTTGACGACGCCCAGCTGCGCCTGAACAACCTTCCCGACGTCGTGGCCCGCTTCCACAACCAAACCGCCGAACAAGACCGGGCGCGTACCGAAGCGTCCTTCACCGTGCCTGTCGACGAGATCCGCGAGGCGGACTATGACCTGTCGATGAACCGGTACAAAGAAATCGTCTTCGACGCGGAAGAAACCCGCGACCCGCAGGACATCCTCGCCGACATCGACGCCCTCGACGCCCAAATCGCCGACGCCATGAGCACGCTCAAGGGGCTGATCTAGATGGGGTGGGAGATGGTGAAGCTGGGGGATGTTGCCGAGGTTGTTACCAAGAAAGTGCCGGGAGAAAACCTCGACCCTGCGACACCATACTTTGGATTGGAACACCTCAAAACCGGTGGCGGAATTCTAGGAAACAGTCGTGCCGATGCGTTTTCGCTTAAAGGCGGAAAGCCCGTATTCGAGTCCGGTGACATTCTGTTTGGACGTCTCCGGCCCAATCTCCGCAAAGCTGCTATTGCATCTGCGCCGGGCACGTGCTCAGGTGACATCACTATCCTCCGCATGATTAACGGCGACGATACCCACTACCTGTTGCATTTCTTACTTAGCGGTTTCGCATTTGCTCAAATCAAAAGGCATCTTAACGGGATCAACCTTCCCAGGATCAACAACCGCGACCTCTTGGAGATCAAGGTCCCTCTGCCTCCTCTGGAGGAGCAGCAGCGCATCGCGACAATTCTGGAAACGGTAGAGGAGGCGATCCGCGCTGAAGAGCAGTCCATTTCAAAGCTAGAAACACTGGCCAAAAATCTGGCACCAGAAACGAACCGAACTGTCCCGATTGGAGAATACGTAGAGAGAATTGTCTCCGGGAAAAGCCTCAAAGAGCATTCAACGCCTGGAGGGCCACGTGTCCTCAAAATTAGCTCGACCACTAGCGGGTACTTCAAACCAGAAGAGTCGAAACCCTTGGACCCGAGCTACGAACCCCCTGAGCATCACCGAGTACAAGAAGGGGACCTACTCGTTTCTCGAGCCAACACCACCGAACTGGTGGGGGCGTCTGCAATCGTGGATCAACCCTATGAGAATTTGCTGTTGCCGGATAAGTTGTGGCGTTTGGTCACGAAGGACTCGGTCGACCCTTTCTTCCTATGGGCATGTCTGCAGCACCCACTTACGCGGAATGCGATTAGTAAGGCATCTTCCGGTAGCGGCGGAAGCATGAAGAACATTTCGCAAACTAATTTTTTGTCCGTTGAAATTCCAGATGTCGACGCAGCTCTGCAAACAACAGTTGGAAATCAAGTCCGGACGGCTTTTCACCAGCGAGCACTTCGCAGCAGTAAATTGACACTGCTCCGAGAGCTCTACACCTCCCTTTCCTCTCGGGCTTTCTCGAGAGAGCTTTAGAGCTGACAGATAAAAGGACTCGTTAAAGACCACTTGGCAATCTACTCGAAACGGTTTCGAGTAGATTGTTTTGCGCTTTTCACGACTTGAAAGTTCGTTTCGAGTACGTTTCGAGCTATACGTAGAATTACATTTGGACTATCTTCCACCCGGTCGCATCTCGGACAATGTTGTAGGTCTCTTTTACAAACGCCTCGGGTCTATTCCGCGGGCGGACAATCCTCAAGGTTCCACTGTCCGCGGCACAGCCACTACCTGCGACTTTCCTGGCGTAAACCCGTCGAGGTGTCCGCCGCGCGGACAGGCAACCACACCGGCTTTCCGCGGGGCGGACAGCAATTGCTAACGGTGTACGCAACTTCGGGTGTCGCAAAGGTCCGCGGGGCGGACAGTTCACTCGTTTCGAATGTCCGCGGGGCGGACAAGTTATCACTGGATTCCGCCGCGCGGACAGATCTTCATCGCTCACCCGGAAGCCGGGTCATGTTGTTGGTAGCTAGCGTGGTGGGACGGAGAGGACGTCAATAAGGGAGAATTCGCTGCTTCCACTGTCCGCGGCACCATCGTGACCAGCGAGCTTCTTGACGGCAACCAGTTGAGGTGTCCGCCGCGCGGACAGTCGGCAGCAGTGAACATGATGTGGATGACGGATGAAGGTATCCGTGGTGGGAGGGCCACCTATAAAAAGCTGCGGCAGATTCCGCGGGGCGGACTCACATCCACCACTCACCCGGAAACCGAGGCACGTTGTTAAAGGTAAACGTGATGGGACGGAGCCGGCGTTGATTAGAAAACCCGCCGCTGCTTCCACTGTCCGCGGCACGCCATCTACCAGCAACTTTCCCGGCGTGAACCCGTCAAGGTGTCCGCCGCACGGACAGGCAACCACACCGGCTTTCCGCGGGGCGGACAGGTTGCCATCGGCGCATGCGGCTTCGGGTTGTCGCAAAGTTCCGCGCCGCGGACACTCTGGAAAACCTCGGTTTCCAAGTCGAACTGTCCGCGGGGCGGACAGTGGGATCGGTATTCGGGTGTCCGCCGGGCGGACAGTTGGCAGCAGTGAACACGATGTGGATGACGGAAAGGTATCCGCGGTGGAAGGGGCGTCGATAAGAAAGCTGCAGCAGATTCCGCCGCGCGGACAATGGAGTCGGTATTCAGGTGTCCGCGGGGCGGACAGGTAGTCGCTGGATTCCGCGGCGCGGACAAATAATCACAGTTCACCTGGAAACTGGATCATGAGTGTTAAAGGTAAGCGTGGTTGGTCGAAGGGGCGTCGATAAGAGCCCTCGTGCTTCCACTGTCCGCGGCACTGCCACTGCCAGCAACTTTCTCGGCGGTGAACTTATCAAGGTGTCCGCCGCGCGGACGAAATAGCCGCGAACATCCTGCAGCTCATGGGATGAGGAGGCGGCAACCCGACTGATAGTTTCGCAGGAGTTATGAAATCTCCGTGCTGCAAAACTATCCTATATGGTAATTTTTGAAGTATGGATGCCGCCGAATCGTTGGAGACCATCGGGGAGATCGCTTCCCAACAGTGGGGACTGTGCACGGCAAAACAAGCACGCGCAGAAGGAGTAACGCCCTTGACTCTCTCCCGACTAGAGACAAGGGGTGGACTCATCCGAGTTCGACATGGGGTTTATGCGACCGTCGGCACCATGATGAGTCCAGCGTTAGACGTCAAAGCACAATGGCTTGCACTCCGACCCGAGATGATGGCCGCTGACCGGGTCCATGACCCTACATTGGCGTCCGAATCCGTCATCTCCCACACCACCGCAGCTGAACTCTGGGGCATCGGTGACCTCTGGCCCGATGGAATCCACTTCACCGTCAACCGTCGACGCCAAAGTAGGCAACCAGAAGTCCAGTTTCATCGAAACAAACTCGACGACCACGAATGGACCCTGCACCCCGAACACAACCTCCCCATCACAACTGCAGCTCGCACCATCGTGGACCTCGCACTAGACGGACATGAACCCCAACATCTCCTTGATCTCATCGCAGATGCGAGCGAAAAGCAATTACTGCAAGAACCTGAGCTACTCAGCGCTTTTGCTGGAAACGAAACAGCTTTCGGCCTGCCAAAAGGTGATCAGGAGGGGCTACGTATGCTTTGGAAAGAATGCTTTCCACCTGTTCCCGCGGCAATCATGGAAGAGCAAATCCAAAGAGCTGTCGCCAAGGCGCTCGAGCCATTTGCTGAAGAGTTAAAGGCGCTCGTCGCAAAGATGCCACTTCAAACCGACTTTCACAGCAGCAATGTAGAAGAGGCACTCCAGAACATGCTCGCTGGCAGAGCAGCTACTGCCCATGCGCTCGAAGCAACACATAAACAATTAGCCGAAACGATCGTGCACAGTGAAGGTTTGAAGACCCTCTGGCTGTCCACCCCTCTTCCCCCATCCCACACAGCAAAACCTCAAGGAGAATCCTGTGCCACAACCTCAAAAACAAAGGGAGCGCCACGGTCAGATCGTTTCAGCACTGAAGAAGGAAGCAAGCCACGCCGGAAAGAAGCCAAACGACGTATATAACCAGTTTTTCCGTGAGGTGTTCCTTCATGAACTCATGCGCCTAAACGACGGTTGGGTGCTCAAAGGGGGCACCAACATTTACTGCCGAATACCAGGCGCCCGGCAGACAAAAGACCTCGACCTATTTCGGCAATATGCCCCTACCTCAGCCTTAAAAGCCGCTGACAGCCTCATCGCGACAATGAACAAGCACCGAGTAGGCCCTTATACATTTCAAGTGGAAAAGAGCAATGGCAAGGCGGAACGAATCGGCACGATAGACAGCAAACGCCTCAAAGTTACAGTCACTTACGGCTTAGGTAGCAGCAACCGCTTCATTGAGTTTTCCATCGACGTCAGTGGTGACCTTGAGGTCACTAGTGAAGTGGAATCAGTCACCGTAGCTTCAAGTTACGACGTCCAGACACCTTATCTTCCAGAACATTTCCAAGTCACGTCGTACCCCATCGCAAACCAGATCGCAGATAAAGTCTGCGCAATGTATGAGATACACGGCGACACACCTCCGGGCAAAGCGTCGACACGCTATCACGATCTCTACGACATTGCGCTATTAGCTTCAGAGCTTCCGCCAACAACACAGCTCAATGCTGCTGAACTCCGCGACGCTCTCAACTCACAGCAACAAATCCGAGGCGTTACTCTCCCAACAAATCTCAATATCCCTGATGCAACGTGGGCAGATCGGTACCCGAAAGCCGCAAAGAAATTTGGCAACGAAATACGAAAAGAATTCTTGATTCTAGATGAAGCCCTACGGGTTGCTGCACTCCTCATTGACCCCATTCTGAACAATGAACTCCATACGTTGACCACAACCTGGAACAGCGCAACACTTTCCTGGACACAATAGCCAGCGCCGGATATCCGCTTGAGGGTGTTCACTCTTCCTCAACCAACTGCACCAAACGCACATTGCCAAAGTGCAAAACCAAAGTGTGAAAGTGCAAAACTTTTTGCGTGCTGGCTTGAACATATGGCGATGAAAACTAGACTTCAAGTAGTTGAACTTTTGGTA
>OJKZ01000300.1_pt1 | contig 20413 bp, 17 predicted proteins | sample 1596791 | NCBI WGS metagenome assembly OJKZ01 (sample SAMEA3904677, study PRJEB24821) | metagenome | biome: Builtin; feature: hospital; material: surface | place: USA | collected 2013-06-04 | reverse complement strand
GCCGAATGGATACGCGGAAAGCCCTTGAGCGAGCGCATACAGGCAATCGGCCTACGCCTCGGACTGGCTGCCATGCTGTTCATGATGGCACTGGCTTTCTTTAATGACATCAACCGTTTGTTTGGATAATTTTATGAAATTGAAACAGATTGCTTCTGCTTTGATGGTATTGGGCATGTCGCCTTTGGCATTTGCCGACTTCACCATTCAAGACATCCGCGTCGAAGGTTTGCAGCGCACCGAACCGAGTACGGTCTTCAACTACCTGCCCGTCAAAGTCGGCGACCAATTCAGCGACGCACGCAGCGAAGAAATCATCAAAACTCTGTATGCGACCGGTTTTTTTGACGATGTCCGCGTAGAGACCATGGGCAATCAGGTTTTGCTGACCGTTATCGAACGCCCGACCATCAGCACGCTGAACATCACCGGCGCGAAAATGCTGCAAAACGATGTGATCAAGAAAAACCTTGAATCCTTCGGTTTGGCTCAATCGCAATACTTCAATCCTGCCACGCTGAGCCAGTCTGTCGCCAGCCTGAAGGAAGAATACAAAAGCCGCGGCAAACAGTCGGTTCAAATTACGCCGACCGTCACCAAACTCGCGCGTAACCGCGTTTCCATCGACATCGCCATCGATGAGGGTAAAACCACCAAGATTACCGACATTGAATTTGAAGGCAACAAAGTCTATTCCGACCGCAAGCTCATGAAGCAAATGTCTTTGAGCGAAGGCGGCATGTGGACTTGGCTGACTAAGAGCAACCAGTTTAACGAGCAAAAATTCTCGCAAGACATGGAGCGCATCAGCGAGTTCTACCAAAACAACGGCTACTTCAATTTCCGCATTCTGGATACCGACATCCAGACCAACGAAGACAAAACCAAGCAAACCATCAAAGTTACGGTTGACGAGGGCGAACGCTTTCGCTGGGGCGATGTGCGCATAGAAGGCGACACCCGCGAAGTGCCGAAAGAAGAGCTGCAAAAACTGCTGACCATGAAAAAGGGCAAATGGTACGAACGCGCCCAAATGGTCAAATCGCTCGAATCCATCCAAAACCGCATGGGTACGGCAGGCTACGCGTTCAGCGAAGTCAATGTTCAGCCCGTTCCCAATGCTGAGACCCAAACTGTCGATTTCGTCCTGAACGTCGAACCCGGCCGCAAAATCTATGTGAACGAAATCAATATCACCGGCAACAACAAAACCCGTGACGAAGTCGTGCGCCGCGAATTGCGTCAGATGGAATCCGCACCTTACGACACCTCCAAGCTGCAACGCTCCAAAGAGCGCGTCGAGTTGCTGGGCTACTTCGACAACGTACAATTCGATGCCGTGCCGGTTGCCAACACGCCCGACCAAGTCGATTTGAACATGAGCGTGAACGAACGTTCTACCGGCTCTTTGGATATGAGCGCGGGCTGGGTTCAGGATACCGGCTTGGTCATGTCTGTGGGCGTTTCTCAAGACAACCTGTTCGGTACGGGTAAATCCGTTTCCCTGCGTGCTTCACGAAGCAAAACCACGCTGAACGGCTCGCTGTCGTTTACCGATCCGTATTTCACACCCGACGGCGTGAGCCTCGGTTACGATATTTACGGCAAGTCTTACGACCCGCGAAAAGCCTCTTCCAGCGCGAAACAATATAAAACCACCACCGCAGGCGGCGGCGTGCGCATGGGCATCCCCGTTACCGAATACGACCGCGTCAATTTAGGTCTGGCGGCGGAACACCTGACCGTGAATACCTACAAAGGCGCGCCTAAACGTTATGCCGACTTTATCAATCAATACGGTAAAGGCACGGATGGCGTGGGCAGCTTCAAAGGCTGGCTGTATAAAGGTACCATCGGCTGGGGACGCAATAAAACCGACAGCGCATTGTGGCCGACCCGCGGTTACATGACCGGCATCAACGGCGAAATCGCCCTGCCGGGCAGTGACCTGCAATACTACACGCTGACCCACAACCAAACTTGGTTCTTCCCGCTGACCAAAGACTTTACCCTGATGCTCGGCGGCGAAGTCGGCGTCGGCAACGGCTACGGCAAAACCAAAACCATGCCGTTCTTTGAAAACTTCTACGGCGGCGGCTTAGGCTCCGTGCGCGGTTACGAGAGCGGTACGCTGGGTCCGAAAGTCTATGACGAATACGGCGAGAAAATCAGCTACGGCGGCAACAAAAAAGCCAACGTTTCTGCCGAGTTGCTGTTCCCGATGCCGGGCATCAAAGATTCCCGCTCCGTCCGTCTGAGCCTGTTCGCCGACGCGGGCAGCGTATGGGACGGTAAAACGTATAACGACAGCAGCAGCAATACCTACTACACCAACAATGCCGCTCAAAACCCATACGGCTTAGGCACGACCCACAAATCGACCTTCAAGGAAGAGTTGCGCTACTCCGCCGGTGCGGCAGTAACTTGGCTCTCGCCGCTGGGTCCGATGAAGTTCAGCTACGCCTACCCGCTGAAGAAAAAAGACAGCGACGAGATCCAACGCTTCCAGTTCCAATTGGGTACAACATTCTGATGTAGGCAGAAAGGTCGTCTGAAAACCGAAATACCGATGGGTAAAACGTTTTCAGACGACCTGAAGGAAAAGGGGCAGGGCGTTCTGCCTCTTTTTAAAAGCAAACCGCCATCCGCTTATCTGCGGTGGCACGAATCAAGGAAATCCAGATGAACATCATTGCCAACGCCTTCCGCCTCGGCGGCGCGGCTCTATTGGGCTTCGGGTTGATGAACCAAGCTGTGGCGGCGGAAGCCGTACAGAAAATCGGCTTTATCAATACCGAGCGCGTTTATCTTGAATCCAAGCAGGCGCAACGCATTCAGACGACCTTGGAAAAAGAATTCCGCGGCCGTCAGGACGCTTTGCAGAAATTGCAGCAAGAAGGTGAAAAGCTCGAAAAATCCCTGTCCGAAGGCAAATTGCAGGGCAAAGAGCGTGAAGCTGCGGCAAAACGCTGGGGCGAGCTGGTTCAGCAGTTCCGCAAGAAACAGGCGGAGCTGGCAGAAGACTACAACCTGCGCCGCAACGAAGAATTTGCCGCCCTCCAGCAAAACGCCAACCGCATCATCGTCGATCTTGCCAAACGCGAAGGCTACGATGTCATTTTGCAGGACGTGATTTACGTCAACGCGCGTTACGACATTACCGACAGCGTGATTAAAGCCCTGAATACGCGTTAATCGGAAGGCTGAACGAGATACAGCAAACCTGTTTTCAGACGACCTCTTTCACTCGAAGGGTCGTCTGAAAATCCAATAAACGATATAATTACCTGTCTTATCACTCCTGCCGGCATACGTTTTAGGCAAACCGTTCTGTCCGACTGCTCCCGCCCGTCCTTTTTCAGACGACCTCATCTCAAAGTTTACGAAACATCATGACTTCAAAAACCTACACCCTGTCCCAAATCACAGCGCAGCTTGGCGGCGAATGGCGCGGCAAGGACATTTCCGTCGCCGCCGTGCGCCCGCTCGCAGACGCGCAGGCGGAACACATCAGCTTCCTCGCCAATCCGAAATACAAAGCCGAAGTCCACGACAGCAGCGCGGGTGCGGTCATCGTTTCTGCCAAAGCAGTGGACGAATTTGAAGGGCGCAACCTGATTGTCGCCGACGATCCCTATCTCTATTTCGCCAAAGTCGCCCGCCTGTTTTCGCCCATCGTCAAAGCGCGCGGCGGCATCCATCCGACCGCCGTCGTCGAGGAAAGTGCGACCGTTCCTGCAAGCTGCGAAATCGGCGCAAACGCCTACATCGGCGCGAACACCGTGCTTGGTGAAAGCTGCCGCATCTTGGCAAACGCCGTTGTCCAACACGATTGCAAACTGGGCGACGAAGTCGTCCTGCATCCCAACGCCGTCGTTTATTACGGCTGCACACTGGGCAACCGCGTTGAAATCCACAGCGGCGCAGTCATCGGTGCGGACGGATTCGGACTCGCCTTCGCCGGTGATTCATGGTTTAAAATCCCGCAAACCGGCGCGGTAACGCTGGGCGACGACGTAGAAATCGGTTCGAACACCAACATCGACCGCGGCGCGATGAGCGACACCACCGTCGGCAACGGCACCAAAATCGACAACCAAGTCCAAATCGGACACAACTGCAAAATCGGTTCGCACACCGTCATCGCCGCCAAAACCGGCATCTCAGGCAGCGTTACCATCGGCAGCTACTGCATCATCGGCGGCGGCGTCGGTACGGTAGGACACATCGAAATCGCCGACAAAACCACCATCGGCGGCGGCACGTCCGTGACCCACAGCATTACCGAAAGCGGCAAACACCTCGCCGGCATCTTCCCAATGTCCACCCATAAAGAATGGGCGCGCAACGCCGTTTACATCCACCGCCTGAGCGAAATGAACAAACGCCTCAAAACATTGGAAAACCGTCTGAGCGACAGCGAAAAAGACGAATAATCCCACAATCGGTTTACATGGCGGATGCGCTTTAAATCCCGACAAAGCGGCAAAGCCTATCGTTTTAAAGCCCCCGCGATGAAACCGCCCAGCCAACCCCGAAATACCAAGGAATACGACGAACATGGACGTACAACTCCCCATCGAAGCCAAAGACATCCAAAAACTCATTCCCCACCGCTACCCGTTTTTGCAACTCGACCGCATCACCGCCTTCGAGTCCATGAAAACCCTGACCGCGATTAAAAACGTCACCATGAACGAGCCGCAGTTCCAAGGCCATTTCCCCGACCTGCCCGTCATGCCCGGCGTACTCATCATCGAAGCCATGGCGCAAGCCTGCGGCACACTCGCCATCCTCAGCGAAGGCGGCCGCAAAGAAAACGAATTCTTCTTTTTCGCCGGCATAGACGAAGCCCGCTTCAAACGCCAAGTCATCCCCGGCGACCAGCTTGTTTTCGAAGTCGAGCTGCTGACCAACAAACGCGGCATCGGCAAATTCAGCGCTGTCGCCAAAGTGGACGGACAAGTCGCCGTCGAAGCCATCATCATGTGTGCCAAACGCGTGGTTTGAGTGTTCAGAAAAAGGTCTTCTGAAAGTTTTCAGACGACCTGTTGCCGTCGCGCATCTTTTCGGCAACACGACAGGAAAGGAAAAACATGACCCTCATCCACCCGACCGCCGTCATTGACCCCAAAGCCGAACTCGACTCCAGCGTCAAAGTCGGCGCGTACACCGTTATCGGCCCCAACGTCCAAATCGGCGCGAACACCGAAATCGGCCCGCATACCGTCATCAACGGCCACACCACCATCGGCGAAAACAACCGTATTTTCCAATTTGCCAGCCTCGGCGAAATCCCGCAGGACAAAAAATACCGCGACGAGCCGACCAAGCTGATTATCGGCAACGGCAACACCATCCGCGAATTCACCACCTTCAACCTCGGCACGGTAACCGGCATCGGCGAAACCCGCGTCGGAGACGACAACTGGATTATGGCGTACTGCCATCTCGCGCACGACTGCGTCATCGGCAACCACACCATCTTCGCCAACAACGCCTCGCTTGCCGGACACGTTACCATCGGCGACTACGTCGTCTTGGGCGGCTACACGCTGGTGTTCCAGTTCTGCCAAATCGGCGACTACGCCATGACTGCCTTCGCCGCAGGCGTACACAAAGACGTACCGCCTTATTTCATGGCGGCAGGCTACCGCGCCGAACCCGCAGGCATCAACAGCGAAGGCATGCGCCGCAACGGCTTCACCGCCGAGCAGATCGCCGCCGTCAAAGATGTGTATAAAACCATCTACCACCGCGGCATCCCGTTTGAAGAAGCCAAAGCCGACATCCTCCGCCGCGCCGAAACGCAGGCCGAGTTGGCGGTGTTTAAAGACTTCTTCGCCCAATCCACGCGCGGGATTATCCGCTGAAAACAAAATCTGCCTGCCTGAAGGTCGTCTGAAAAATGTGGCAGGGTTGCCGTTTCAGACAACCTTCAACTCTGCTGGAACTGATGGGTCGGATTTTTGAATCCGGCCTTTTTGTAGCGGATTACAATATGGTTGATTCATTTGTTTTTTATAGTGGATTAACTTTAAACCAGTACGGCGTTGCCTCGCCTTGCCGTACTATCTGTACTGTCTGCGGCTTCGTCGCCTTGTCCTGATTTAAATTTAATCCACCATAATACGGACTCTGCCGTCATTCATTCCCGCGCGCAGATATGACGGGATGGCGGAGTCTTATTGGAATCCGCCCTATATTGCAAAGATGAAAACAAAGGTCGTCTGAAATTCCCATCAACCACTTTCAGACAACCTTTATCCAGATTAAGGAATCGCATCATGTCCCTTCCCGTATTGGCAGTTACCTCCGGCGAGCCTGCCGGTATCGGCCCTGATATTTGTTTGGATTTGGCGTTTGCCGAGTTGCCGTGCCGCCCCGTCGTTTTGGGCGACAAAGGCCTATTGGCGCAGCGGGCGGAGATGTTGGGTAAAAACGTTGTCTTGCGGGATTTTGTATCAGGTAATGCCGATAAAGTCCCGTTGTGCCATGGGGAATTGGAAGTTTTGCATATTCCGCTTGCCGCGCCTTGCGAAGCAGGCAGGCTCAATCCCGCCAATGCGCGTTATGTCTTGCAACTGCTGGACACGGCATATCAAGGCATTACCGAAGGCATATTCGACGGCATGGTAACCGCGCCGCTGCACAAAGGCATCATTAATGATGCAGGTGCGGCTGGAGGATTCTTCAGCGGACATACCGAATACCTCGCCGAAAAAAGTCAGACGGAACAAGTCGTCATGATGTTGGCAGGCGGCGGGCTGCGCGTCGCTTTGGTTACGACCCATTTACCGCTGCGCGCGGTCGCCGATGCCGTAACACAGCCGCTCGTCGAGTCCGTCGTCCGTATTTTGAACGCCGATTTGCGCGACAAATTCGGCATTGCCCAACCGCATATCCTGGTTACCGGATTGAATCCGCACGCAGGCGAGGGCGGACATTTGGGACACGAAGAAGCCGAAATCATCACCCCTGCGCTGACCCGCCTCAAAAGCGAAGGCATATACGTCAGCGGCCCATATCCGGCAGACACGGTGTTTCAGCCGTTTTTGCTGAAAGATGCCGATGCCGTTTTGGCGATGTATCACGATCAAGGGCTGCCGACGCTGAAATATGCCGGTTTCGGACAAGGCGTCAACATCACGCTCGGACTGCCGTTTATCCGTACTTCCGTTGACCACGGTACCGCGCTGGATCTGGCGGGAACAGGCAAAGCCGCCTCCGGCAGCCTGATTGAAGCTGTCCGCACCGCTTTGGAAATGGCGGCAGAAATCCGCAAAAAACAGCGTTAAACAAGACGGAATGCCGTTAAAAAGGCCGTCTGAAACCCGATTCCGTTTCAGACGGCCTTTTTTAATTTCTTCCGAACTATGTCTCTTCTTTCCTTTGCCGAACGGTCAGCCAGTCCCAAAAGTTTTCGCTCCATTTGCCGATGCGGTAGAGGAAGAGGGCGTAGCTTTCTTGAAGCAGGAATTTGTTTTTTTCCTTGCTTTGGTCGAACCGCGTGGTCGGCGTGGCGGAGATGTAGGCTTCGATGTCGAGGTCGGAGGCGATTTCGAGGGCGCGGGCGAGGTGGTAGGGGTCGCTGACGATGATGATGCTTCCGATGCCTTCGGCGCGCAGTATCGGGCGGATGTTGCGGATGTTTTCGTAGGTGTTGCGCGAGGTGTTTTCAAAGAGGATGTTGTGCGCGGGTATGCCTTGTTTGAGGGCGTAGCGCCGACCGACTTCGGCTTCGGTCATGTAGCCTTTTTTGGGTGTTCCGCCGGTGAAAACGATTTTTTCGACACGGTGGCTTTGGTAGAGGGTGATGGCGTGGTTGATGCGTTCGCGGAAGATGGGCGAGGGTCGTTTGTCCCACGCGGCGGCGCCGAGCACGAGGGCGGCATCGGCGCGGATATGACCGGGCAGGGGCTGCGAGCCGGTGTGGTACACCTGCCATGCGCCCTCGCCGAATATGCCGAGTACCAGCAGGATACTCAGGCCTATGCCGCGAAAAAGGTAGTAGCGCAAGCCGTTGCGGCTGCGGAACAGGGAAATCATGTAGGGACGGCCTTCCCGCGCTTTAATCCAGCAGGGCTTCGATGTTTTCGAGCGGTCTGCCGATGGCGGCTTTGTCCTGTGTGGTCAGGATAGGGCGTTCGAGTAGGGCAGGGTGGGCGGAGATGGCTTCGAGCAGGGCTTGGTTGTCGAGGTCGGGCTTGTCCAAACCGAGTTCTTTGTACAAGTCGTCTTTGACGCGCATCATGCCGCGTACGGACTCTAAGCCCAGCTTGGCGAAAATGTCTTTCAGTATCGCCAAGTCGGGCGGAGTGTCGAGGTATTTGACGACTTCGGCTTTGATGCCGCGCGCTTCGAGCAGGTCGAAAGCGGCGCGCGATTTGCTGCAACGCGGATTGTGGTAGAGCGTGAATTCAGACGACATAGGGTTCTCCAATGTTTTTAGATTTTGCTGATGGGCTTTATTATCGGCTGCCTTGGCAATTTCCTCAACTTATCACCCAATAATCGTCATTTTTTACCGCTAAAATCCAACATCTTCATTTTCTCCATAGACAGCACGCTGAAAGGGGTTACAATGCGTTCATCTGATTGATGCAAAGGATGGAACTTATGAAAAAATTATTGCTTGCCTCTGTTTTGATGACTGCCACCCTGTCTGCCCCTGCGTTTGCCGCCGACCCGCTGGCGGGCTGGAACGACAACAAGCCGCAAAGCCTGCAATCGCTCAAAGCCCCCGTGCGCGTGGTGAACCTGTGGGCGACTTGGTGCGGCCCGTGCCGTAAGGAAATGCCCGCCATGTCCGCATGGTACAAAGCGCAGAAAAAAGGCAGCGTCGATATGGTCGGTATCGCGTTGGATACTTCCGACAACATCGGCAAATTCTTGAAACAAACCCCCGTCAGCTATCATGTTTGGCGTTATACCGGCGCGGACAGCCGCAATTTCATGAAGTCTTACGGCAACAACGTCGGCGTATTGCCGTTCACCGTCGTCGAAGCCCCGAAATGCGGCTACAAACAAACCATCACCGGCGAAGTCAACGAAAAAAGCCTGACCGCCGCCGTCAATGCGGCTAAAGAGAAATGTAAATAAATCGGGCAGAAACCGATGTGGAAGGTCGTCTGAAAACGGATACGGCGGGTTTGATTTAAACGCCGAAATCCTTTTCAGACGACTTTTTGACATGTGGATAAGTATTTAGGCATTTTGCAAACGCGACAATCACGCCTGTAATATTGTGTTGTAAAGCCGTCAGTCCGACGCTTTGCCTACCGCCGTCCATATCCGGGCAAACTATCAAAAAAACGCCGAAATCTTTATAATTCGGCACATATCCTATTTTTCAGACGACCTATCTCCGATAGCGCATCCTTTTGTGGATTAACTGTGGATAAGTTTGTTCTGACCCCTTTCCAGGAATACCTTATGATCCGTTTCGAACAAGTTTCCAAAACCTATCCCGGCGGTTTTGAAGCCCTGAAAAACGTCAGCTTCCAAATCAAAAAAGGCGAAATGATATTTATCGCCGGCCATTCCGGCTCCGGCAAGTCCACCATCCTCAAGCTGATTTCCGGTATTACCAAGCCCAGCAAAGGCAAACTATGGTTCAATAACCAAGACTTGGGCGAATTGAGCGACAACCAAATCGGCTTCATGCGCCAACATATCGGCATCGTGTTCCAAGACCACAAAATCCTCTATGACCGCAACGTCCTGCAAAACGTCATCCTGCCGCTGCGGATTATCGGTTATCAGCCGCGCAAAGCCGAAGAACGCGCCCGCATCGCCATTGAAAAAGTCGGCTTGAAAGGCCGCGAATTGGACGATCCCGTAACCCTCTCAGGCGGCGAACAGCAACGCTTGTGTATCGCCCGCGCCGTCGTCCACCAGCCCAGCCTCCTGATTGCCGACGAACCCTCCGCCAACCTCGACCGCGCCTACGCGCTCGACATCATGGAATTGTTCAAAACCTTCCACGAAGCAGGAACCACCGTCATCGTCGCCGCCCATGACGAAACCCTCATGGCAGACTACGGCCACCGCATCCTGCGCCTCTCGAAAGGACGACTCGCATGAGCATCATCCACTACGTCTCGCTGCACGTCGAATCTGCGCGCACTGCGCTCAAACAGCTCCTGCGCCAACCCGTCGGCACGCTGCTCACCCTCCTGATGCTCGCCGTCGCCATGACCCTGCCGCTTTTCATGTATTTGGGCATTCAAAGCGGGCAAAGCGTTTTAGGCAAGCTCAACGAGTCGCCGCAAATCACGCTCTATATGGAAACCGACGCATCCAAAGCCGACAGCGATACCGTTCGCAACCTGTTGGAACGCGATGCCCGCCTCAACAAAGTCCGTTTCATCAGCAAGCAAGAAGGCTTGGAAGAGCTGCAATCCAACCTCGACCAAAACCTCGTTTCCATGCTCGACGGCAACCCCTTGCCCGACGCATTTATCGTAACGCCCGATCCCGCTACGCCGCCCGCACAAATGCAGGCGATTTATCAGGATATGGTCAAGCTGCCCATGGTCGAATCCGCCACCATGGACACCGAATGGATGCAAACGCTGTATCAAATCAACGAATTCATCCGCAAAATTTTATGGTTTCTTTCACTGACGCTGGGCATGGCGTTCGTCCTTGTCGCGCACAACACCATCCGTCTGCAAATCCTGAGCCGCAAAGAAGAAATTGAAATCACCAAGCTGCTCGGTGCGCCCGCATCGTTTATCCGCCGCCCTTTCCTCTATCAAGCCATGTGGCAGAGCATCTTCTCCGCCGCCGTCAGCTTGGGACTGTGCGGCTGGCTGCTCTCCGCCGTGCGCCCGTTGGTAGATGCCATCTTCAAGCCCTACGGGCTCAACATCGGCTGGCGTTTCTTCCATTTCAGCGAAGTTTCGCTGGTGTTCGGCTTCGTCATCGCCCTAGGCGTCTTCGGCGCATGGCTTGCCACCACGCAACATTTGTTGGGCTTTAGAGCCAAGAAATAAAATCATTGGATTGAAGTAAAGGCAAAAGGTCGTCTGAAACCTTGTTTTAGGGTTTCAGACGACCTTTTGCTACAATAAGGCTTTTCCGTTTTGCAAGGCATTCCCATGAGCAAATCCGCCGTTTCCCCGATGATGCAGCAGTATCTCGCCATCAAATCGCAGCACGCCGACAAGCTGGTGTTTTACCGTATGGGCGATTTTTACGAGCTGTTTTTGGATGACGCGGTGGAAGCGGCGAAGCTGTTGGACATCACCCTGACCACGCGCGGGCAGATGGACGGCGTGCCGATTAAGATGGCGGGCGTGCCGTTTCACGCGGCGGAGCAGTATCTGGCGCGGCTGGTGAAGATGGGCAAAAGCGTGGCAGTGTGCGAGCAGGTGGGCGAAGTCGGCGCGGGCAAAGGGCCGGTGGAGCGCAAAGTCGTGCGCATCGTTACGCCCGGCACGCTGACCGACGCGGCGTTTTTGGAAGACAAGGAAACCAACCGCATCGCGGCGGTGAACGCGGATAAAAAACACATCGCCATCGCGTGGGCATCTTTGCAAAGCGGCGAATTCAAAACCAAGCTGACGACGGCGGACAAACTCGCCGACGAGCTGGCGCGTTTGCAGGCGGCGGAAATCCTGTTGCCCGAAGGCAAAAGCCTGCCTAATGGGTTTCAGACGACCTCTGCCAACATTACGCGCCTGAACTCATGGCAGTTTGCCGCCGACGCGGGCGCGAAACTGTTGACCGAATACTTCGGCTGCCAAGACCTGCACGGCTTCGGTTTGGACGGCAAGGAGCACGAAGCCGCCGTCGGCGCGGCGGGCGCGCTGCTGAACTACATCCGCCTGACGCAAAACCTGATGCCGCAACACCTCGACGGCATTTTGCTCGAAACCGACAGCCAATATATCGGTATGGACGCCGCCACGCGCCGCAATCTCGAAATCACGCAAACCCTCTCCGGCAAAAAATCGCCGACCCTGTTTTCCATACTCGACGGCTGCGCCACCCACATGGGCAGCCGCCTCTTGGCACTCTGGCTGCACCACCCCTTACGCAGCCGCGCCCACATCCGCGCCCGCCAAGAAGCCGTTGCCGCGCTGGGTTCGCAATACGAAGCCCTGCAAGGTCGTCTGAAAAACATCGCGGACATCGAACGCATCGCCGCCCGCATTGCCGTCGGCAACGCCCGCCCGCGCGACCTCGCCGCCCTGCGCGACAGCCTACTTGCCCTGTCCGAAATCGAACTGTCCGCCGAGGGCAGCAGTCTCTTAGAAACCCTCAAAGCCGTTTTCCCCGAAACCCTGCCCGTCGCCGAAACCCTCAAAGCCGCCGTGATGCCCGAACCCGCCGTCTGGCTCAAAGACGGCGGCGTCATCAACCAAGGCTATTCGGCAGAACTTGACGAGTTGCGCCACATCCAAAACCACGGCGACGAATTCCTGCTCGACCTCGAAGCGCGCGAACGCGAACGCACCGGCCTCTCCACCCTCAAAGTCGAGTTCAACCGCGTCCACGGCTTCTACATCGAGCTATCCAAAGTCCAGGCCGAACAAGCCCCCGCCGACTACCAACGCCGCCAGACCCTGAAAAACGCCGAACGCTTCATCACCCCCGAACTCAAAACCTTCGAAGACAAAGTCCTGACCGCGCAAGAGCAAGCATTGGCATTGGAAAAACGCCTGTTTGAAGCCCTCCTCAAAGACATTCAGACGACCCTTCCCCAGCTTCAAAAAGCCGCCAAAGCCGCCGCTGCGCTGGACGTACTTTCCACCTTCGCCGCCACCGCCGCCGAACGCGGCTTCGTCTGCCCCGAATTCGCCGACTACCCCGTCATCCATATCGAAAACGGCCGCCATCCCGTCGTCGAGCAACAAGTGCGCCACTTCACCGCCAACCACGCCCGCCTTGACCACAAACACCGCCTCATGCTCCTGACCGGCCCTAATATGGGCGGTAAATCCACCTACATGCGCCAAGTCGCCCACATCGTCCTCATGGCGCACACCGGCAGCTTCGTCCCCGCCGACGCCGCCCAAATCGGACCCATCGACCAAATCTTCACCCGCATCGGCGCCTCCGACGACCTCGCCTCCAACCGCTCCACCTTCATGGTCGAAATGAGCGAAACCGCCTACATCCTCCACCACGCCACCGACCAATCCCTCGTCCTCATGGACGAAGTCGGACGCGGCACCTCCACCTTCGACGGCCTCGCCCTCGCGCACGCCATCGCCGAACACCTGCTGCAAAAAAACAAATCCTTCAGCCTCTTCGCCACCCACTATTTCGAACTGACCAAACTGCCTGAAGCCCACGCAACGGCAGTCAACATGCACCTCTCCGCGCTTGAACAAGGACAAGACATCGTCTTCCTCCACCACATCGAACCCGGCCCCGCCAGCAAAAGCTACGGCATCGCCGTCGCCAAACTCGCCGGCCTGCCCAACCGCGCTCTCAAAGCCGCCCAAAAACATCTGGACGAACTCGAAGCCCAAGCCGCAGCCGTCCGCCCGCAATTGGACATCTTCAGCACCCTGTCGTCTGAAAACGAATACAGCGGGTTTAGTCCAGACGAAACGGCGGATATAGAATCCCAAACCGCCGCCAGCCAAGAAAACCCCGCCCACAACGCACTCGCCGAGGCCCTAAACCAAATCCGCCCCGACGACCTCACACCACGCGAAGCCTTGGACGCACTGTACCGCCTCAAGCAGATTGCCGAAGGCGGGGAATAAACGCGTTGGTTTATATAAAACAAGGTCGTCTGAAAATTTTTAGACAACCTTTTTAGTAGCGTGGGCTTTGCCCGCGAAATATAGTGGATTAACTTTAAACCGGTACGGCGTTGCCTCGCCTCAGCTCAAAGAGAACGATTCTCTAAGGTGCTGAAGCACCAAGTGGATCGGTTCCGTACTATCTGTACTGTCTGCGGCTTCGCCACCTTGTCCTGATTTAAAGTTAATCCACTATATTGTCGATTCAAAAAGGAGTGTCGGTATGGAAAAAATCGGTTTCAAACCCATACCCGCTGCGATTGCGGTGGGCTTGGCATTATTGATTTGGTTCGTCATCCCCGTCCCTGACGGCGTGACGCCGCAGGCTTGGCATTTGTTGGCGATGTTTGTCGGCGTGATTGCGGCGATTATCGGCAAGGCGATGCCGATCGGGGCATTGTCGATTATCGCCATGATGATGGTGGCTTTAACGCAGGTAACGGTACCCGAGCTGGGTGCGGACGGCAATCCGATTAAAAAGCCGGCGGATGTGGCAATTAAGGATGCCTTGAGTTCGTTTGCCGACCCGCTGATTTGGCTGATCGGTATTTCGATCATGATTTCGCGCGGGATTTTGAAAACGGGTTTGGGCGCACGTATCGGCTATTATTTTATTTCGGTGTTCGGCAAGAAAACGCTGGGTATCGGTTACAGCCTGGCCCTGTCGGAGCTGATTCTCGCGCCGGTCACGCCCAGCAACACCGCGCGCGGCGGCGGCATTATCCACCCCGTGATGAAAGCGATTTCGTCCAGCTATGATTCCGACCCTGAAAAAGGAACGCAGGGGCGCATTGGTCGCTATCTGGCTTTGGTGAATTACCACAGCAATCCGATTTCATCTGCAATGTTCATCACCGCCACCGCACCCAATCCGCTGGTGGTCGATTTGATTGCCAAGGCAACAAACAGCGAGATTCATTTGAGCTGGGGCACTTGGGCTTTGGCGATGCTGCTGCCGGGTTTGGTGGCGATGTTTCTGATGCCGCTGGTGCTGTATTTCATTTATCCGCCCGAAATCAAGGAAACACCCAACGCGGCGCAGTTTGCCAAAGACCACCTGAAAGAACAGGGGCCGATGAACCGCGGAGAGAAAACCATGTTGGCGATTTTTGCCGTATTGCTGATTTTGTGGGCAGGCGTTCCGGCGATGATTTTCGGCAAGGCTTTCGCCGTCAGCCCCACCACCACCGCCTTTATCGGCTTGTCGCTGCTGCTTTTGTCGGGCGTGCTGACTTGGGACGATGTCTTGAAGGAAAAAGGGGCGTGGGATACGGTAGTATGGTTCTCCGCGCTGGTGATGATGGCTTCTTTCCTGAACAAGCTCGGCCTAATCGGCTGGTTTTCGGATATGCTCGGCAGCAACATTAAAAATACCGGCATGGGCTGGGTCGGCGCGTCGGCTTTGCTGATGCTGATTTATATGTACGCGCATTATATGTTCGCCAGCACCACCGCCCACATTACGGCGATGTTCGGCGCGTTTTACGCGGCAGGACTGTTTTTGGGTGCGCCGCCGATGGGGTTCGGTCTGATGCTTGCCGCCGCGTCAAGCCTGATGATGACACTGACCCACTACGCCACCGGCACCGCGCCTGTTGTTTTCGGTTCGGGCTATACGACGCTGGGCGAATGGTGGAAGGCGGGCTTTATCATGAGCGTGGTAAACCTGCTGGTATTTATCGTTGTCGGCGGATTGTGGTGGAAGGCTTTGGGCTATTGGTAAGGTCGTCTGAAATCCGCTCAAACAAAGACCGGCAGGCGCATTTCTGCCGGTCTTTAACCTTGTATAATTTGGTTTGAAACCTGCGCCAACCTACATCACACCGCAAAAAACCACCCCTTCAAAAAAGAAGAAAAAGGTCGTCTGAAACATGAACCCTCAAGACAAACGCTGGCAAATCCACCGCCATCTGGCCCAAGACACCGACGAGCGGCTGCAAATCGTCCGCAACGCGCCCAAGCGCATCCTGCTAGTCGGTGCGGACGCGGACATCAGCCGCAGCCTGCTTGCCGCGCGTTATCCGAACGCTGTATTCGAAGAATACGACCCGCGCGCCGACTTCCTCCAAACCGCCGCCGCCGCGCGCAAAAGCGGTTTTTGGCAAAAGCTCACCGGCAAAACCGTCCCGCAACACTGCCAAGCCCTGACCGACCCGCTGCCCGAAGCCTGTGCCGATATGTTGTGGGCGAACCTCAGCCTGCCCCGTGCGGACGAAATCCTTCCCGTCCTCAAAAACTGGGCAAACGCTTTGAAAACAGACGGTTTATTATTCTTCACCCATTTCGGCCGCGACAGTCTGACCGAGCTGACAGGTCGTCTGAAAAACGCGGGGATAGCCTGTGAAACGCTGACCTTAATCGATATGCACGACCTCGGCGACATGCTTGCCGACAACGGTTTCTACGACCCCGTGACCGATACCGCCAAGCTCGAATTGAGCTACCGCAAGGCGGCGACGTTCCGGCAGGACATGGAAACCTTGGGCTTGTGGCACGCCTTGAAATTCAGCGACGCCCAAGCGGCTGAAGCGTTTGTGGATAAGATTTTCGAAACCGAAGGCGGTCTGACCGTCACACTCGAAACCGTGTACGGCCATGCCGTGAAGAAACTGACGCTGCCCGAGGGGGAAAACGTGGTGCGGTTTTATCCGAAAGGCTGAACGGTTTGTCGGAATGAATGAAAGGTCGTCTGAAAACTTGAAAATCAGGTTTTCAGACGACCTTTCTTCCTTAGCTGATTCACTCAACTTTCAATACGCCTATTCCCATCGGCTGTCATTTTCACGCAGGCGGAAATACAGAGGCTTGAAATGAAGGAAATCGCGAAACATTTCTGAAAATGATAGTATGCAAGTCTGTTATTTCGATTCACTAAAATTTGCGGGTCGGGCATGCCTACCCGACCCGCTGTTTTCAGACGACCTTTCGTGCTATCGCGCCTTTATTTCACTTTGCCTTTCAACGCGCCGTAGCCTGCCGCGTCCATTTGTTCCAGCGGGATGAATTTCAGGCTCGCGCCGTTGATGCAGTAGCGCAGTCCGCCTTTGTCTTGCGGGCCGTCGGAGAAGACGTGTCCCAAGTGAGAATCGGCGGCATGGCTGCGTACTTCGGTGCGGCGCATGTTGTAAGTGAAATCGTCGTGTTCGGTAACGGCGGCGGCGTTAATCGGGCGGGTGAAACTCGGCCAGCCGCAGCCGGAATTGAATTTGTCGGCGGAACTGAACAGGGGTTCGCCGCTGACGACGTCCACATAAATGCCGGGTTTGAACAGATGGTCGTATTCGTGGCTGAAGGCGTATTCGGTCGCGCTTTTTTGGGTAACTTGGTATTGCTCTTCGGTCAGGATGCGTTTGAGTTCGGCATCGCTGGGTTTTTTATACGTTGCCGCGTCGAAGCCTTTGCCTTGCGGGGCGGCTTTGGTTTTGCCCGGCAGCGGTTCGTCGGCTTTGCGGATGTCGATGTGGCAGTAGCCGTTGGGGTTTTTAATCAGGTAGTCCTGATGGTATTCCTCGGCGTCGTAGAAGTTTTTCAGCGGCTCGTTTTCGACGACAAGGGGCTGTTTGTATTTTTGCTGCTCGCGTTTGAGGGCGGCGGCGATGACGGCTTTTTCGGCGGGGTCGGTGTAGTACACGCCGCTGCGGTATTGCGCACCGGTGTCGTTGCCTTGTTTGTTGAGGCTGGTCGGGTCAACGACGCGGAAATAGTATTGCAGGATGTCGTCGAGGCTGAGTTTGTCGGCATCGTAGGTCACTTTGACGGTCTCGGCATGACCCGTATCGCGGTAGGACACGTCTTCGTAGCTCGGGTTTTGCGTTTTGCCGTTGGCGTAGCCGGATACGGCGTCAACCACGCCGTCTATGCGTTGGAAATAGGCTTCCAAGCCCCAGAAGCAGCCGCCGGCGAGGTAGATGGTGCGCGTGTTCATGATTTTTGAATCCTTTTTCTGTGTGTCGGGTTTGTAGAACGAATTTTTCAGACGGCCTAAATCGGCATTCGGATCGCGGATTAACGCCAATGCCTGCGCTTCGTTGATGCTGCCTTTGACGATGCGCTGCACGTCGCCGTCTTTACCGATTAACGCCCACGAAGGGTAAACGCTGATGTTCAGGCTTTGGGCGATGGTGCCGCCATTGTCGGTCACGACGGGTAGCTTGGGATAGTTCAAACCGGCATACCATTTTTGAAAGTCGCCGTCTTTTTTCTCGTGCAAAAAGCCGGGGGAGGCGACGGTAATCAGGTTGGCGGAGCCGAACCGCTTATCCTGCGCCCATTTTTCGGTCTGCCCCAGTTCGGACAAACACAAAGGACACCAGCTCGCCCAGAACTTAATCAGGGTGGGTTTGTCTTTTTTCAAATAAACGCTGGCGGGGCGGTTGTCCGCGGTTTTCAAAGTGGACAAGGTGTGCGGCACGGTCGCGGCTTCGGCATCGGCGATTTTGGGCGAACAAGCGCCCAGCGCAAACAGACAACCGAACTTGGCGCAAAGGGAAAAGAAGGTACGGGGTTTCATCTCTATGTTTCCTGTGTGGACGGTTTGTATTATTAGACGTTGAAGATGCCAAAACCTTACAGCCTGGATTTTCAGACGACCTTGCCGCGTAAAATACGCTACAATACGCCCTATTTCAAGCTTCTAAAATTAAAAGGAAAATTCAATGTTCAGCTTCTTCCGCCGCAAGAAAAAACAGGAAACGCCCGCTCAAGAAGAAACCCGCATTCAGGAAACCGCCGCCGAAGCCGTAGAGCGCGCCGAAACCACCGTTTCGCAAACGCTTGAAACGGTTCAGGAAAACATCGGCGAAAAAGCGGAAGAGCTGACGGCGGCAGTTGAAACGGCGGTAGAAAGTACCAAAGAGCACGCCGAAGAAATCTGCGAGACTGTGGTTGAACATGTTTCCGAAACGGTTGAACACGTCCGCGAGGCGGTTGGCGAAACGTCGTCTGAAACGGTCGAACAGGTGGAAGAACGCGTGGAAGCGGTCAGCGAAACCGTTGCCGATAATGTTTCCGCAGCGGTAGAACACGTCTATGAAGCGGTCAGCGACGGGTCGTCTGAAACCGCAGAAGCTGTCGAAGCCTTAGAAACCCAAGCTGAAGCCGCGCCTGCCGCATCCGAAGAACATTCCGTAGCAGCCTTTGAAAATACAGCCGTCGCCACGTCGTCTGAAACCTCTGAGCCGTCCGAAACCGAACCCAAACTCGGCTGGGCGGCGCGTTTGAAACAGGGTTTGACCAAATCGCGCGACAAAATGGCGAAATCGCTGGCGGGCGTGTTCGGCGGCGGGCAAATCGACGAAGATTTGTACGAAGAGCTGGAAACCGTGCTGATTACCAGCGACATGGGCATGGAAGCGACGGAATACCTGATGAAAGACGTGCGCAACCGCGTCAGCCTCAAGGGGCTGAAAGACGGCAACGAGTTGCGCGGCGCATTAAAAGAAGCCTTGTACGACTTGATTAAGCCGTTGGAAAAACCGCTGGTCTTGCCCGACACGAAAGAGCCGTTCGTCATCATGTTGGCGGGCATCAACGGCGCGGGCAAAACCACTTCCATCGGCAAACTCGCCAAATATTTCCAAGCGCAGGGCAAATCCGTGCTGCTTGCCGCCGGCGACACCTTCCGCGCCGCCGCCCGCGAGCAGCTTCAGGCATGGGGCGAACGCAATAACGTTACCGTCATTTCGCAAACCACGGGCGATTCCGCCGCCGTCTGCTTCGATGCCGTCCAAGCCGCCAAAGCGCGCGGCATCGACATCGTGCTTGCCGACACCGCCGGCCGCCTGCCCACGCAGCTTCATTTGATGGAAGAAATCAAAAAAGTGAAGCGCGTGTTGCAAAAAGCGATGCCCGACGCGCCGCACGAAATCATCGTCGTCCTCGATGCCAACATCGGGCAAAACGCCGTCAACCAAGTCAAAGCCTTTGACGAGGCGCTGGGGCTGACGGGACTGATTGTGACCAAACTCGACGGTACGGCAAAAGGCGGCATCCTTGCCGCGCTTGCCTCCGACCGCCCCGTCCCCGTCCGCTATATCGGCGTGGGCGAAGGCATAGACGATTTGCGCCCGTTTGACGCGCGCGCTTTTGTGGACGCGTTGCTCGATTGATACCGCCGCACGGTAAAACAGTAAACAAGAAGGTCGTCTGAAAAGTTTTCAGACGACCTTTTTCTTGCCTGCTGTACGGCTGGCTTATTGCTGCTTCGCCGCCCATTCCGCAGGGGTGGCGGCAACGGAAATCGACAGCGCGTGCAATTCGTTGCTGGCCAATTGCGCCTTCAGACCGTCTTTAATCAGGCGGTGGCGGGCGAGGCGGGCTTTGCCTTCAAACTCGGAAGAGACGATGACGGCGAAAAAGTGATGCCCGTCGCCTTCGACTTCTACGTGTTCGCAAGCGGCGACGCCTTCAATCAGCGATTTGACTTGTTCTGGGGTAAGCATTTGTATTCCTTGTTTCAAAAACATAGCGGCATTATACAGAATAATGCCGCTTAACATCGCCAACTTGCTGAAGATGGTATCCGAAACATAATTCATTAATATTTAATCAGCATAAGGTTTACAGAGGTCGTCTGAAACGTTTTCAGACGACCTCTTTTCCTGTCTCTTATACACATCTCCGAGCCCACGAGACAAGAGGCAATCTCG
>OJKZ01000299.1_pt1 | contig 20435 bp, 18 predicted proteins | sample 1596791 | NCBI WGS metagenome assembly OJKZ01 (sample SAMEA3904677, study PRJEB24821) | metagenome | biome: Builtin; feature: hospital; material: surface | place: USA | collected 2013-06-04 | reverse complement strand
GCCCCCACGAGCACGCCGGCCGCAGCGAGCGCAGGCGGCGCTTTCTTCTTGCGCAGCCAGTCCACTGGCGGCCACAGCACCGTGCACACGATGAGCGCTAGGAAGATCGGCAGCAGTCCCATCCAGACGTACTTCAGCAGGTACAGCAGGATGGCGGTGGCGGCGACGATGATGATGAATCTCGCCGCCCAAGCTGCCGCGGTGCGCCCGTCGGAGGCGATGACCGTGCTGCGGTCAACATTTTCTGAGGAAAGCTCCTGCGCGGCGTCGGCCGCGGTGGGCTGTGTTTCCTCCTGTGGTTCAACTTCGTTGTTCATACCAAGACATTGTGCCAGACCTCTCCGACATAACTTATTTACACCCCCTGGACTGCAAGATTAGGAAAAGTTGAGTCGAGTGGGAATAACTTTCTGGATAGCATGTTGTAAGAATTGAGCGCGACAGGCTCAAGATTGGCGGAACTTCTGCTACAGTGGTTCCCGTCAAGTTGAGCCGAGGCGATTCAACTTCGGATTAACTTCAGAAAATACTTCGATAAACACAGGAGGAAATGTAGAAATGGGACGCGCAGTAGGTATTGACCTTGGTACGACGAACTCGGTTGTCTCTGTCCTTGAAGGTGGAGAGCCGGTAGTTATCGCAAACGCTGAGGGTTCGCGCACCACCCCGTCCGTCGTCGCATTTGCGAAGAACGGCGAGGTGCTGGTTGGCCAGTCCGCAAAGAACCAGGCGGTGACCAACGTTGACCGCACGATCCGCTCCGTCAAGCGCCACATGGGCGAGGACTGGACCGTCGAGATTGATGACAAGAAGTACACCCCGCAGGAGATTTCCGCACGTACGCTGCAGAAGCTGAAGAGGGACGCAGAGGCATACCTCGGCGACGAGGTTACCGACGCCGTCATTACCGTCCCGGCCTACTTCGAGGACGCACAGCGTCAGGCTACGAAGGAAGCCGGCCAGATCGCGGGCCTGAACGTCCTGCGTATCGTCAACGAGCCGACGGCAGCTGCACTGGCATACGGCCTTGAGAAGGCTGACAAGGAGCAGACCATCCTGGTCTTCGACCTTGGTGGCGGCACCTTCGACGTCTCCCTCCTGGAGATCGGCGACGGCGTCGTAGAGGTCCTGGCAACCGCGGGCGATAACGAGCTCGGTGGCGACGACTGGGACAACCGCATTGTTGAGTGGCTCGTCGATAAGTTTAAGTCCGCACAGGGCGTCGACCTGTCCAAGGACAAGATGGCGATGCAGCGTCTGCGTGAGGCCGCTGAGAAGGCAAAGATTGAGCTGTCTTCCTCCCAGCAGGCATCCATCAACCTGCCGTACATCACCGTCGACTCCGAGAAGAACCCACTGTTCCTCGACGAGACGCTGACGCGCACCGAGTTCCAGAAGATCACCTCTGACCTGCTGGACCGCACCAAGGCGCCGTTCAACCAGGTCATCAAGGATGCTAGCCTCTCCGTCGGCGAGATTGACCACGTTGTGTTGGTCGGTGGTTCCACCCGTATGCCGGCCGTGACCGACATGGTCAAGGAGCTCACCGGCGGCAAGGAGCCGAACAAGTCCGTGAACCCGGACGAGGTCGTGGCACTCGGTGCGGCGCTGCAGGCAGGTGTCCTGCGTGGCGACGTCAAGGACGTCCTGCTTCTCGACGTCACCCCGCTCTCCCTCGGCATCGAGACCAAGGGCGGCGTGATGACCAAGCTCATCGAGCGCAACACCACCATCCCGACGAAGCGTTCCGAGACCTTCACCACGGCTGAAGACAACCAGCCAAGCGTGCAGATCCAGGTCTTCCAGGGCGAGCGCGAGATGGCTTCCGCGAACAAGCTGCTCGGCTCCTTCGAGCTGGCTGGCATCGCACCGGCACCGCGCGGTGTTCCGCAGATTGAGGTCACCTTCGACATCGACGCCAACGGCATTGTGTCCGTCTCCGCGAAGGACAAGGCGACCGGCAAGGAGAACACGATCAAGATCCAGGACGGCTCCGGCCTGTCCCAGGAGGAGATCGACCGCATGATCAAGGACGCCGAGGCACACGCCGACGAGGACAAGAAGCGCCGCGAGGAGCAGGAAACCCGCAACGGTGCAGAGTCCGCCGCTTACCAGACGCGCAAGTTCATGGAGGACAACGCCGACAAGCTGCCGGAGGACCTCAAGACCCGCGTCACCGAGGCAGCCGACGCCGTCGACGAAGCACTCAAGGGAGATGACCTTGAAGCGGTGAAGTCGGCCGTCGAGAAGCTGAACACTGAGTCGCAGGAGCTGGGCAAGGTGCTCTACGAGGCACAGGCCAACGAGGGCGCGACCCAGGCCGAGGCAGCCGACGACAACGTCGTCGACGCCGAGGTTGTCGACGAAGACACCGACGAAACCAAGTAGACACCAGCAACACTGCAGAAGGAGGTCACCATGACGAACCCGAACACTCCGGAACCGGAGCAGGTTGAAGACCTGATCGAAGAAGCCGAGGCAGTAGCAGCAGAAGCTGCCGAGCCCGAAGCTGAGGTCGACGCCGACGCTGCACCGGAAACGGATGAGGGCGAGCAGGATGACGTCGAAAAGCAGCTTGCTGAACGGACCGAAGACCTGCAACGTGTGAGCGCCGAGTACGCAAACTACCGGCGCCGCACAGAGCGGGAACGCGCGGCCATCGCCGAGCACGCGAAAGCAGCCTTCGCTACCGAACTGCTCCCGCTACTCGACGACCTCGACCTCGCCGAACAACACGGAGACTTGAACGAAGGCCCACTGAAAGCCTTCGCCGACAAACTCCGCGGCGTGGCCACCGCGCAACGCGTCCAAGCCTTCGGCGCAGAAGGCGACGCCTTTGACCCCGAAACCCACGAGGCAGTCCAAGACCTGTCCTCCGGCGACGACAAAGTCATCGGCACCGTACTGCGCAAGGGCTACCGCGTAGGCGACCGACTCGTGCGAAACGCAATGGTCATCATCGCCGACCCTGCGAAAGAGCCTGCTGAAGACAACGAGTAACAACAAAACCCAGGGCCGGGGCGTGAGGTGCGCGAAAAGCGGCCTTTACGCCCCGGTTTTGTACTTGAAATAACAAAATTCATCCGAGAAAGGAGGGTGCGAGATGGCTATGCAACAAGAGTGGGCCAACAAGGACTACTACGGCGACCTCGGCGTCTCCAAAGACGCGTCCACAGCTGACATTAAGAAGGCATACCGCAGGCTCGCACGCGAAAACCACCCCGACTCCAACCCCGGCAACAAAGCCGCCGAGGAGAAGTTTAAGAAGGTGGCAGAAGCGTACGACGTCGTCGGCGACGAAGAAAAACGCAAAGAATACGACCAGTTCAAGGCGATGATGAGCTCCGGCGGCTTCGGCGGCCGATTCGGAGGGGCAGGAGGTCCCGGCTTTCCGGGAGGGTTTCGCCAAACGGAGCAGAGCGACTTCAACTTCTCCGACCTCTCCGACATCTTCGGAGGAGCCGGGGGTGCTGGACAAGCTGGAGAAGGCGGCCTTGGTGATCTCTTCGGTGGCCTCTTTAACCGCGGCGGCGCTGCTGGCAGGAACGCTCGGCCGTCGCGGGGGGCGGACGTCGAGACGGAAATAACCCTCGACTTCCGCGAAGCCGCCAAAGGCACCACCTTCCCCGTCGAACTCACCGGCGACGCCCCATGCACCACATGCCACGGCTCCGGATCCAAATCCGGCCACGTCACCCAGTGCGAACAGTGCCACGGCTCCGGCTACGTCCGCGAGAACTCCGGCGCATTCGGCATGGCCCGCCCCTGCACCAACTGCGGTGGCACCGGCGACGTAATCACGGACCCGTGCACCACGTGCCACGGCACCGGCACCGTCCGGCGCTCCCGCACCATCACGGTGCGCATCCCCGCCGGCGTCGTCGACGGCCAAAAAGTGCGCCTCGCAGGACAAGGCGAAGCAGGCCCCAACGGCAAACCAGCCGGCGACCTCTTCGTCACCGTCCACGTCCGCCCCGACAAAGTGTTCACCCGCACCGGCGACGACCTCGAAGTCACCGTCCCCGTCTCCTTCAGCGAACTCGCCCTCGGCGGCACCATCACCGTGCCCACCCTGGACAAACACGTCCGCGTGAAGGTCCCCGCAGGCACCCCCAACGGGCGCACCCTGCGAGTCAAAGGGCGCGGCGTGCCACGCAAATCCGGCAACGCCGGCGACCTGCTGGTCACCGTCGAAGTCGCAGTGCCCAAGGACTTGGACGCAGCCGCCACCAGCGCACTGCGCGCTTACCAACAAGCCGAACGCGACTCAGGCTTCGACCCGCGCGCCGGGTGGGCAGGAGGCGCATAACCATGGCTGAGGAGTACTACGTCATCTCCGTCGCCGCCGAACTCACCGGCATGCACGCCCAAACCCTGCGCACCTACGACCGCATCGGCCTGGTCACACCGATGCGGACCAGCGGCGGCGGACGCCGCTACTCCCGACGCGACATCTCCATGCTGCGCCGGATCCAACAACTCTCCCAGGAAGACGGCGTCAACCTCGCCGGCATCAAAACCATCATCGAGCTCACCGAACACATCGACGAGCTCCAAGAGGAACTGGCGGCCAAACGCGAAGAAAACGCGCAACTGCGACAACGCCTGGAATCACGCCCGCGCGGCGGGGAGCTCGTTCACGTCCCACGCTCAACCGCGCTGGTGACGTGGGAGCCATCCTCCGCCAGGTCGCGTCGCCGGGCGCGGTAATAGTGGAAAGCCTCTGCTTCGCTTTGATGCTTGGCGGGGGCTGTTTTCTTTTGTTTGGGGGTTCTTGGGAGCTGGTGCGTGCTGTGTTTTGCCTTCTGCGCGTTCGTGTCGAGGTGTTTAGGGAGTGCGACGCTGGTCGTCGAAAATCGGCCCGGTTGGGTGAGAAAGCGCGACCTGCATCGCACGCTTTAAAGCCCACGCTTTGAATGGTTTGAGGGCGCCAGGCAGGGGAGGGTGCGCACCAAATTCCCACATCGGGTTTGTCCGACCTGGGTGTTTGTAAATCCGCTCGCTGAAAACCCGGAATCTGGTGCGGAGATACAAGGCTTGGGGGAACGTTCTTCGTAGACAGACGACGCGACCTGGGGAAACGCAAGTGCTGGTCGACGCGGGCGAGGCCACAAACCCCCAAAACGCAAAGTGACCTCGGGCAAAAACCCGAGGCCACAAAGCCGCAAAACCTAGCGCATCATTACTTGAACGTGATCGACGCTGCGCCGCCGATGTGGCGGAGGTTGGAGCGTGCCAGGTCGATCATGCGGCCGACGCCGCCGTCGAGGACGGTTTTGGTTGCGGCGGCGGTGAAGCCCTTCATCATGTCCCAGGTGATGTTTGGTGGCATGGACAGGGCGTCCGGGTCGGTGACGATGTCGACGAGGACGGGGCCGTCGTAGGCGAGGGCCTCCTTGAGCTTCGGGCGCAGGTCGGCGGGGTCTTCGATGCGGAAGGACTTGATGCCGACGCCTTCGGCGATGTTGGCGTAGTTGACGCCGTCGTGGTCGGTTTCGTGCTCGGGGAAGCCTTGGACGAGCATTTCGAGTTTGACCATGCCGAGTGAGGAGTTATTGAACACGATGGTCTTCACTGGCAGGTTGTGCAGCTTGACGGTGAGCAGTTCGCCGAGCAGCATGCCGAGGCCGCCGTCACCGGACCAGGAGATGACCTGGCGGTCGGGGAATGCGGCTTGGACGCCGATGGCCTGCGGGAGGGCGTTGGCCATGGTGCCGTGCAGGAAGGACGCGGACTCGTCGCGCTTGCCGTTGGGGGTGAGGTAGCGGGAGGACCACACGTTGCACATGCCGGTGTCGACGGTGAAGTAGGCGTCTTCGTCGGCGAGTTCGTCGAGGACGGAGGCGGCGAGCTCTGGGTGGATTGGGGTGCGGGCTTCGCGGGCTTCCGTCGTGTACTTGCCGACGACCGACTCCAGCAGCTCAGCGTGACGCTTCAGCATTGCGTCCAGGAAGGAGCGGTCCTTCTTCTCCTCGATGTGTGGGAGGATGTTTTCGATGACGCTCTTGACGTCTCCGATGACCGGGTAGTGCACCTTGGTGCGGCGGCCGATGTGGGCGCCGTCGATGTCGATCTGGGCGACGTTCTTGCTGGGCAGCCAGTCGGTGTATGGGAAGTCGGTGCCGACCATGATGAAGAGGTCTGCCTTGTCGGAGGCTTCGTGGCAGGCGCCGTAGCCGAGGAGGCCGGACATGCCGACGTCGTATGGGTTGTCGTACTCGATGTACATCTTGCCGCGGAAGGAGTGGCCGACTGGTGCCTTGATCTTTTCGGCGAGTGCGAAGACTTCGTCGCGGGCGTCCTTGGCTCCGTAGCCGCAGAAGAGGGTGACGGTGTCTGCCTCGTTGATGGCTTCGACCAGGCGGGCGGCTTCGGCTGGGTCTGGGTAGACGCGCTTGTTGCCGCCGGTGGCGTAGTTGCCGGACAGAGTTGAGGCGTCGGCGGTGACTTCTTGTGCGAAGACGTCACCTGGGACGACGACGACCGATACGCCGTTGCCGGACATGGTGTTCTGGATGGCGTTGTGGACGACGCGCATGCCCTGGTCGGCGGAGTTTGCCATCTCGCAGTAGGAAGAGCACTCCTGGAAGAGCATTTCGGGGTGGGTTTCCTGGAAGAAGGATGACCCGATGTGGAAGGACGGGATGTGCGAGGCGATCGCGAGGACCTTTGCGCCGTTGCGGTGCGCCTCGAAGAGTCCTTGGACGAAGTGGGTGTTGCCTGGGCCGCAGGATGCGCCGCACACTGCGAGTTCGTCGGTTGCGAGTGCGTCGGAGCCGGCGGCGAATGCGGCGGCTTCCTCGTTGCGCACGTGGACCCATTCGATGCCTTGGGTGCGGACGGCGTCGGAAAGCGGGTTGAGGGAGTCACCGACGAGGCCGTAGATGCGCTTGACGCCGAGCTCCTTCAGCTTGGCAACGAATGCCGAGGCGAAGTTCTGAGCCATTCCTAAAATCTCCTTTTATTTGAAGAATAAATTAACCGCTTATCATGTTACCTTTGTTCCTCCTGGAACTCGAAAGATTGTGTGAGATCTGACACAAAGGCCTCGTCTGTGAAGTAGGCGCTATGACCGCCCGTCACCCCAGGTAGGACGCGCGCGCCGTAGGCGGGATCAGTTGGCGACGCCCCCAGCACCGCCTGCGGACCGGACCTGGTCCACAGGATCGGATCGTCGGGAGAATCCACAGCGACCACTCGGGAATTCGGCCCGGCAAGCTGTAGGTCGCTCACGTGGGTACCGGCGACGCCGGCGCTGCCGACGAGCCAGAGCTGGTCGGTAAGCAGGCCGTGGTGGACGGCGGCCTCGGTGGCTACTCGTGTGCCGTAACTGTGGGCGAGGACCACCCGGTGGGCGTTGGGGAAGCGGTCGGTGAGCGCGAGTTGGAAGGCGGAGAGGTCGTCGGCGCCGCGGCGCGCCGGGCCGGGGTCCAGGCCATTGACCACGTTGGGTGGCGGGTCGTAGCCCTGCCAGAGGATCACTGTGGCGCCGGTGCGCTCGGCGAGGAACTGCGCACGCGCAATCTCAGCGCCCAAACCCTCTGGCCGGCCGGTGGACACACCCGCGACCATGGTGATCACGCGCGCCGGGTCCACCACGTCACCGACCGCCAGCGTCGCCGACACGGGCCCGGCCTCGAGTACGGTCGCGCCCGCGGCCTCAACGAGCTCGCGGCGCGCCGGGTCGAGCGCGGCCAGGTTTGTCCGGTGTATCTGGCCAAGGTCTACGCCGTGGCGCGCGATGAGCGGCACGTGCCCGCGCGCTGCCTCCAGCTCCCGCTCGTGCGCCTTGCAGAGGGCCTCGAGCTCGGCGGCGCACAGCGTGTCGAAGGTCCGCGAAACCCCGTTCAGCACCTGCACGGCCAGCGCGTAGACGGGGCTGCCGCGCAGGGAGCGCGCCATCGCGTCGAGGCGCGCCTGCCAGGTGGCGTAGCGGCGCAGCACCTTGGCGGCCTGGGTGAGGTCGTCGGCGGGGTGGGCGAAGGTGGCGTCGACACGCTGGAGGCGCTGCAGGGCGGCAGTCGGTGCTGGCCCGCGAAAACCCGCCCCTACCAGGTCGGACCGAGCTACGTGGCATGTCTGGGAACGCGCGCGGAACTCGGCGACGGCGCCGTCCAACACGCCCGCGGCGACCATCAGCTGCCCGGCGTCTAGGGCAGGGCGGTACGCATCAGACATGGCGCAACGCCTCCGCGAGGCGGGTGTCGCAGTGGATGCAGTCGTCCGCAAATGAGGCGATGGATTCTAAATGTGCGTTGAGGGCGGTGGTGGAGGCGTCGAAAAGTGATTGGGCGCGATCCTCCAGCGAGTGCAACGCGGCGGCGCTGGCGCTGTCGTGCAGCTCAGCGCGGGGGAGCGACGTGCGGGCGACGCGGTGGGAGCGGGCGAGGGACGGGATAGTCGTTGAGAGATGCATGCACCCATCCTCGAAAACCCACCGAAACGGGGCAAGGAAAAACCCCGAAACCCTGTGGATAAAATTTCAGATTCGCTAAAGTTATCCACATGCGTATCGCATTGGCACAATTCACCAGCGGACCTGATAAAATGCACAACCTTTCGCGCATAGAACCCCAGGTCAGGGAGGCCGCGCGCCGGGGCGCGACGCTCATCGTTCTGCCGGAAGCCGCCTCGCACGCGTTCGGGGCCGGCCGCCTCGACTACCAGGCCGAGGACACCGACGGACCGTTCACACAGGGGCTGTTTTCGCTGGCCAAGGAGCTGGGCGTGACCATCGTCGCGGGTTCGTTCCGCCCGGCGGACACCGTCGGCAGCATCAACCGCGTCTACAACACCACCCTGATCCTCGACGGCCACAGTGACACCCCACGCATCCTCACCTATGACAAGGTGCACCTTTACGACGCCCACAGCTACCACGAGTCCCGCACCGTCAAGGCCGGCGACACCCTGCTCACGTTCCAGCACGGCGACGCCACCATCGGCGTGGCCACCTGCTTCGACATCCGATTCCCGGAGCAGTTCAAGGAGCTGGCGGCGATGGGGGCGCACGTCATCGTGGTGCCCACGAGCTGGGCGGACGGCCCAGGCAAGCTTGAGGAGTGGCGCTTATTGACGCGCGCCCGCGCCCTCGACGCGGGCGTATTCATCGCGGCGGCCGGGCAGTCCCGCCCGAACCACGAGACCGAGGCCGGCGAGAAGTCCGGCCCGACCGGCATCGGGTTCTCCACTGTTGTGGCGCCGGACGGGCACCGGATTGTGGAGGCCGACTACGGCCCCGAGCTCCTCGACGCCGACATCGACATCGCGCAGGTCGCCGCCGTGCAGGAGGACGTCCCGCTGATTAGGCTTTCGGAAACTGGACCGCTGCGTCAGTCGCGCATGTAAGGACCCGGTCAGCCCCCGCAGCTTCGAGTGCCTCGCGGTACTCCGCAACCTCGGCGCCCTTGCCACACAGCACGATCTGGTGGTCCCACCACGTGCCCGGCGCCGACACGAACGCCGGCCCCGGCACCCAAATGGCCTTCGCGGAACTCTCGCCAAACTCGCCCGGGGTCGGCGCGACGCGCGTAACCTGCAGCCAAACTTGAGAATCGGCGAGCGAGTTGATGGTGCGGGTGTCGTAAAAATCGTCCACGTCCTCCCCGCATAGCACCAGGTGAACCTCGGGGCGGATGCGTTCCTCGATGAGCCCGAACACCACCGACTTCGCAGCCGCCCAACCGGTCCCCACCGCCACGAGCAGCATCTTCGGCCGGTTCGCCCGCACCGCAGGGCCTCGCGCCGCCCCCAACGTCAGGTAGTCGCCGACCTGCACATCCCGCCCGTCGAGGTGGAACTCCAGCTGCCCGAACCGGTTCGGCGGCACCGCCGGGGCCAACGCCCACCACACGCCCTGGTTACCAGCGCGCATCACCGGCAGCGCCTGCCCCGCCGCATAGCCCACCGCCGCGGAAGCCTCCGCCCGCACGACCCACGCCGACCCGTCCTGCGCAACCGACGTCACCTGCGCCACCGACGCCGCGGCCACCCCGGACTCGTCAGCCTCCCGCGACACCCGCTCCATCTCCCGCGCCGCACGCACCAACACCTGCGTATCGACGCCCACAACCCCACCAACGATCTCCGCCACCGCCGGAAACTCCGACGCTGGAAACCCAGTGCGCCGAAGATCCAACGCCCACTCGCGCAGCGGGATAAGGGTTGCCTCAGGGATTGCTGCCCCCGCCGACTCGGACTCCTGGGTGGCGGCGAGGGTGAACGAAGTGGCGTCGACAAGTACTTGGGGCACCTCCGTGGCCCTTTCCGGGAAGACCATCGCTGCCTGCGGATACTGCTCCACAATCCGCCCAAACAGGGTGGCGCGCACCTCGGAATCCTGCTCCGCGAGCACTTGCAATGCGGCCGCATTCGGGCCATCCGCGACGGGGGCAAACTTTCTCATAGGGCCAGGGTACTGTTTCTCAGCCTCGGTGAGGTGGACTAGTGTGAGCGGGGAAACAAAAAGAGAGAAAGGTGCCGCAGTGGACTACACGCCGTACACACTTCTGACGGATATCGGATGGATCTCCATCCTGCTCATCATCGGAAACGTGCTCCGAAACCGACTGAAAGTGTTACAGGCGCTGCTCCTGCCGGCACCGATCACCGCCGGGCTGCTCGGGCTCATCCTCGGGCAAGAGGTCCTCGGCGTCATTCACTGGTCCGACCAAGTCGGCACCTACACAACGCTGCTCATCGCCGTCGTGTTCGCCTCCATGGCCTACTCCATGAACCTCGGCGGCTCCGTCGCCTCAGGCGCCCGCAACATGTGGGGCTACTCGACGGCCATGTTCATGGGCCAGTGGGGCATCTTCATCCTCCTGGGGCTGTACTTCTTCGCGCCATTCTTCGGCACCGAACCATGGTTCGGCATGATGCTCCCGGTCGGCTTCGTCGGCGGCTTCGGCACCGCCGCCGCCGTCGGCTCTGCACTTGAGGACATCGGCATCGCCGAAGCGTCTTCCATCGGATTCACCTCCGCCACCGTGGGAACCCTCGTCGCTATCGTTGGTGGCGTCATCGTTGCAAACTGGGGTATCCGGAAAGGCAAGGCAACCGAACTCCGTGGCACCCTCCCCGAAGACCTGCGCACCGGCTACATCGCCGCCGAGTCCGAGCGCCCCTCCATCGGACGCGCAACCACCAACCCATCCTCCATCGAACCGCTGGCACTCCACGCCGGATTCATCCTCATCACCGTGCTGATCGCCTACACCGTCAACACCTGGATCAAGAGCATGTGGAGCAACGTCTCCATCCCACTGTTCGCCATGGCCTTCGTCATCGGCCTCATCGGCCGCGGCCTGCTCGTCGCCTTCAAACGGCCCAACTACCTCGACCGCGAAACCATCTCCACCGTCTCCGGCGCCGCCACCGACTTCATGATCGCCTTCGGCATCGCCTCCATCGTCCCCGCAGCACTCGCCGGGTACTGGCAGGCCCTGCTCATCATGTTCGTGCTCGGCACCGTCTTCTGCGTCGTATGGATGGCCTGGGCCGGCCCGCTCTTCTTCGGCGAAAACTGGCTCGAGCGCGGCATCTTCGGCTGGGGCTGGGCAACCGCCGCCGTCGCGACCGGTATCGCCCTGCTCAAGATGGTCGACCCCAAACTGAAGTCCGGCACTCTCAACGAATACGGTGTGGCCTACGTCGGCTTCGCCCCATTCGAGATCGGTATGACTATCCTCGCCCCAATCGCCATCATCGCCGGGTTTACCACCGCGTTCGGCTGGGTGTCGTTCCTGATCGCCGTTGCGGTGGTGGTCGTGGCGTTCGCGCTGAAGTGGGTGCCCGCCAAGAAACACGGCTCAGGGGCCGTGGCTGCCCAGGAATAGGGCCGGCATTTTTCTAGATGGTAGTAACAGGAATGTAGTAATCCGCTTTTTGGGGCCATTTTCGGGGATTACTACAATCCTGTTACTACCATTTGCGTTTTGACGTGGGGTTTCAGAGCGTTTCCAAGGGCTCGCCGAGCCCCAAAATCTGCAGCGCCACCCCCGAAAACGCCCCACATCCAACCTTGAGTGGAACAGACTCAACTTCTCGTGCGTTAGGGAGAGTGAACAACAAAACAAAACGCAAAGAGAAAGGAAAACGGACATGTCTTCGTTTAACCCAACTACGAAAACGCAGGAGGCGTTGCAGCAGGCGCTGCAGCAGGCGTCGGCGAAGGGGAACCCGGATATTCGCCCGGCGCATTTACTTGAGGCGATCCTGAAGCAGGAGGATGGCATCGCGGCGCCGGTGCTGCAGGCGACGGGTGTGGACCCGCAGACGGTCGCGAAGGAGGCTGCTGAGCTGGTCGATTCCTACCCGAAGGCGGAGGGCCAGAATATGGCGAATCCGAACTTTAACCGTGACGGCCTGAATGCGTTGAACGCGGCGCAGGAGTTGGCGGGCGAACTCGGTGACGAGTTCGTCTCTACTGAGGTGCTGCTGGCGGGTATCGCGCGCGGGAATGATGACGCGGCGGAGCTGCTGAAGAAGCGCGGCGCCACGTTTGAGGCGATTAAGGCGGCGTTCCAGTCGGTTCGCGGCAATAAGAAGGTCACCACTGAGTCGCCGGAGGATCAGTTCCAGGCGCTGGAGAAGTATTCGACGGACCTGACGGCGCGTGCGCGCGAGGGCAAGATTGACCCGGTCATTGGTCGCGATTCGGAGATTCGACGCGTGGTGCAGGTGCTTTCCCGTCGTACGAAGAATAATCCGGTGTTGATTGGTGAGCCGGGCGTCGGTAAGACGGCGATCGTCGAGGGCCTTGCAAGGCGCATCGTGGCGGGCGACGTCCCAGAGTCGCTGAAGGGCAAGACGCTGATCTCCCTGGACCTCGGGTCGATGGTTGCGGGCGCGAAGTACCGTGGCGAATTCGAGGAGCGCCTGAAGGCGGTGTTGGACGAGATTAAGGAGTCCGACGGGCAGATCATCACGTTTATTGACGAGCTCCACACCATCGTCGGCGCTGGCGCCACGGGCGAGGGCGCGATGGATGCAGGCAACATGATTAAGCCGATGTTGGCGCGCGGCGAGCTGCGGCTGGTTGGTGCGACGACATTGGATGAGTACCGCCAGTTCATCGAGAAGGATGCGGCGTTGGAGCGTCGTTTCCAGCAGGTGTACGTGGGTGAGCCGACTGTGGAGGACACGATCGGTATTCTGCGTGGCCTGAAGGAGCGCTACGAGGTGCACCACGGCGTGCGGATCCAGGATTCGGCGTTGGTGGCGGCTGCGGAGCTGTCCAACCGCTACATCACGAACAGGTTCTTGCCGGATAAGGCGATTGACCTGGTTGATGAGGCGGGCTCGCGTCTGCGGATGGAGATTGATTCTTCGCCGCAGGAGATTGATGAGCTGGAGCGTATCGTTCGCAGGCTTGAGATCGAGGAGATCGCGCTGCAGAAGGAGTCCGACGAGGCGTCGAAGGAGCGTCTGGCGGATTTGCGCCAGGAGTTGGCGGATCAGCGCGAGAAGCTCGGTGAGCTGAAGGCGCGCTGGACGAATGAGAAGGCGGAGATCGATAAGGTGCAGGCTGCGAAGGAGGAGCTGGAGCACCTGCGCAACGAGTCCGAGATCGCGGAGCGCGAGGGCGATTACGCGAAGGTCTCGGAGCTGCGCTACGGCCGCATTCCGGAGCTGGAGCAGCAGGTCAAGGACGCTGAGGAGGCGGCGGGGGCGTCGTCAAGGACGATGCTCACGGAGGAGGTTTCTCCTGAGGTGATTGCTGAGGTTGTGTCGGCGTGGACGGGTATCCCTGCGGGCAAGATGATGCAGGGGGAGACCGAGAAGCTGCTGGACATGGAGGCAATCCTGGCTGGCCGCGTTGTGGGTCAGAAGGAAGCTGTCGTGGCTGTGTCCGATGCGGTGCGGCGTTCGCGTGCGGGCGTTGCGGATCCAAACCGTCCGATTGGTTCCTTCCTGTTCCTGGGCCCAACTGGCGTGGGTAAGACGGAGCTTGCGAAGGCGCTGTCGGAGTTCCTCTTCGATGACGAGGCGGCGATGGTGCGCATCGATATGTCGGAGTATGGCGAGAAGCACTCGGTTGCGCGTTTGGTCGGTGCCCCTCCGGGGTACGTCGGCTACGACGCTGGCGGCCAGCTCACTGAGGCTGTGCGCCGTCGCCCGTACTCGCTGGTGCTGTTCGATGAGGTTGAGAAGGCACACCAGGATGTGTTCGACGTGTTGCTGCAGGTCCTCGACGAGGGTCGCCTGACCGACGGCCAGGGCCGCACAGTGGATTTCCGTAACACGGTGATCATCCTGACGTCGAACTTGGGCGCGGGCGGCGACCGCGAGCAGATCATGAACGCGGTGAAGTCGCACTTCAAGCCGGAGTTCATCAACCGCCTCGATGATGTGGTGGTGTTCGAGCCGCTGACGAAGGAGCAGCTGGTGGGTATCGTCGATATTCAGCTGGGCACGCTCGCCGATCGCCTTGCTTCTCGACGCCTCCAGCTTCGCGTCTCCGACGCCGCGAAGGCTTGGCTCGCGGACCGCGGCTACGACCCTGCATATGGTGCGCGCCCGTTGCGTCGCGTGATCCAGCAGGCGATCGGTGACCGGTTGGCGAAGGAGCTGCTGGCCGGCGCGATCCGCGACGGTGACGTGGTGCAGGTTGATGTCGCGGAAGGCGGCGAGGAGTTGGCGGTGTCGGCAGCGAAGTAGCGTTCGGGCTACACTGCTGTCCATGCAACCAACGACGACGATTTACACACGGGTGGCCGTGCCAGGCGTGGAGAACGAGCAACTTGAGGCTCACCAGCTTGGCGGCGGCCACTTCGTCATTGCATCGGTGCCGTTTGTGGATGTGTCGTTGGCGGTGGGGGACATCGTGGAGTGTGTGCGTGTTGGCGGCATGTTCCACGTGAATAAGGTCGTGGTGCGCGGGGGTGCGTCCACGGTGCGGATTTTGCCGCAGGGGGAGTCGCCGTTTTCGCTGGCGGAGACGTTGTTGGCGTTTGGCTGCCGGGTGGAGATGGGCCCGGGCGGGATGTTGGCGGCGTCGATAGGTGCGGATTGTCCGAAGGCCGGGATTGATGAATGGCTGGAGGGTTTGGCTGCTTCTGGCGTGATCCAGCTCGCACCTGGCTATACAGCGTGAGCCATACGCGTATGGTGTTATGTATGACTGTTTTTATTTCTCCGCAGGAGCTGTACGAACGTATTAAGTCCGGCAAGAAGCAGACGGTGCTCGATGTTTCTTGGGAGCCGGAGGCAGGCAAGGCCTGGCAGAAGTTCCAGTCCGAGCACATCCCGACGGCCGTCTACGGTGACCTGGAAGGACACCTCGTGGGCATGCCGGGCCGCCGCCAGGGCCGCAATCCGCTGCCGTCGCTAGCCGTGATCGATGAGGCGCTCGAGGAGTGGGGCGTCGAGGCGAACCGCCCGATCTTCATCTACGACCAGGGCTCCGGCGTCTTCGCCGCCCGGGCTTGGTGGATCATGCGCTGGGCAGGCCTGGAGCACGTCCACATTATCGACGGCGGCTTCCGCGAGTGGGAGGCCGAGGGCCTCAAGACCATCGCCGGCCCGGGCAACGTGGTTGTCCCGCGCGACCTGGAACTGGAGGGCAGCAAGCTTCCGGTGGCGACGCTGGAGGACGTGCAGCGCTTCGAGGGCATCCTGATTGATGCGCGTGATGAGAAGCGCTTTGCTGGGCGTCGAGAAGTATTGGACTTGAAGGCGGGCCACATTCCGTCGGCGCTGAACCTGCCGGCCGCGGACCTGTTCTGCAAGGAGACCAGGAAGATCAAGGAGACGGACTACATCCGCGACCGCTTCGCAAGCCTGGGCGTGACGCAGAATACGGACCCGGCGAAGATGATTACGTACTCGGGTTCGGGCAACCACTCCGCGCTGCTTATCGCGGCGATGGAGCACGCTGGCCTGCCGGTGGCCACGCATTATGTGGGTGGCTGGTCGCAGTGGAGCGCGCGGTTGGGGAATAAGGTCGCCACGGCACTGTAGTATCAATCTTCGATGATTGCTTACGTGTTGTTTGGGCTGGCCGCGCTGCTCGTGGTCGCGGCTGTCTGGTTGTGGTTTGCACCTGCGTCTCCCTCCTTATCGACGCCCCCTCCGCCACCAGCCGAGCCCTCGCCTGAGGCCGAGCCGGACGTGGAGCCTGAGGTCGAAGAGGAGCCTGCGCTCGAGGTGGAAGAGGAACCGGAACCCGAACCGGAACCTGCGCCGGAGCCAGAGCCACAGCTAGAGCTGGAACAGGCCCCGGAGCCGGAGCCGGAGCCCGAGCCAACACCGGCGCCCGAGCCTGCCCCGAAGCGCCCGCACCGCATGTCGGGCCTGCAGCTGCCGGGCGCGTCGCGCCGGGAGCGCCGCCTGTGGGCGGAACAGCACGGCTTCCGCTTCTCCAAGGTGGATGAATACCTGGTCGACGAGTGGCACCGGGGTGCGGCGGCGTCCGGTGCGGAACCGCGCGATGTCGTGGCGGGCCAGGTCTACGGCCATGATGTTCGCGTGGTGGACCTTGGCGGTGTGACGGTGGTGGCCGTCGCAACGGGTGAGGTCAGCGACATCGTGGTGGATATGCGCCGCCCGCAGTTCCAGGCGGATTCCTCGGCGGATTTGGTGCTGGTGGAAACCGTCGAGGGCTTCGAGCTGTTCACGAATGAGCCCGGTCCCGTCCTGCGCTTCATCGATGTGCGCGTGCGCACCGCCCTGCGCGAGATGCCCGAAAGTGTGTGCGCGGTGTGGTGCGAGCAAGACTGGGTGTTGGCCCAGCTGGAGCGCGGTTCGACGCCACAGGACTGGGAGGACACGTTCGCGCCGCTGGCGTTGCTGGCGGACGCGGCACGCACGCTGCCACCGCGCGAGGCGGCGGCGCTTGCGCCGGTGCTCGGTGCCGAGGAGGCACTTGAGCCGGAGACCCCGCAGGTGCAGCGCCCGGAGGAACCACTCGAGCTGCCGACCCGCGTCACCGGCGGAGGTTTCGGCGAGCTGGAGGACCACGAGATTGGGGCGGATTCTGTGGCGCCGATCGCGGACGGTTCACCTGCCGAAGACGACGCGCAGCTCTATGATTTGACCAGAGTGCGCCGCGAGCAGCAGCCCTCCACAATTTTCAACGACACGTCAGACACCCCGGACACCGAGAAGGAGCCAACCGATCATGAACGATAAAGCACGCCTCGCAGAGCTGGTGAAGGAACTGGCCGTGGTGCGCGGCAAGGTCACGCTTTCCTCCGGGAAGGAGGCGGACTACTACGTGGATCTGCGTCGTGCGACGTTGCACCATGAGGCTGCGCCGCTGATCGGCAAGCTGTTGCGTGAGATGACGGCGGACCTGGAGTTCGACGCGGTCGGTGGTCTGACGCTGGGTGCGGACCCGGTGGCCACGGCCGTGATGCACGCCGCCGGCCGCCCGATCGACGCGTTCGTGGTGCGCAAGGAGGCGAAGAAGCACGGGATGCAGCGCCGGATTGAGGGGCCGTCGATTGTTGGCAAGAAGGTCCTCGTGGTGGAGGACACCACCACGACGGGCAACTCGCCGCTGACCGCGGTGGAGGCCGTGCGCGCTGAGGGCGCGGAGGTCGTCGCGGTGGCCACCGTGGTGGACCGCGCAACCGGCGCCGCCGACGCCCTGCACGAGGCCGGCCTGGACTACCGATTCCTGCTGGGGCTCGAGGACCTTGGACTCAACTGAGCAGGCTGAGCAGGCCAAAGGACCGACGGAGTGGAATGAGGGCCGCCACGGCGTAGGCCCGTGGGAGGGCCCGTGGCCGGATGACCCCCGCCTGGATCCGCAGTTTTTGGAGGAGGGGGATCGTCGCAACGTAGTGGACGCTTACCGCTACTGGTCGCTGGAGGCGATCCGCGAGGAGCTGGATCAGCGGCGCCACCCGTTCCACGTCGCGATTGAGAACTTTGAAAACGACGCCAACATCGGCACCGTGGTGCGCACCGCGAACGCGTTTCTGGCCGAGGAAGTCCACATCATTGGGCGGCGGCGCTGGAACCGGCGCGGCGCGATGGTGACGGACCGCTACCAGCACATCCGCCACCACGCGACGATCGAGGACTTCGCCCAGTGGGCCAAGGAGCACGACCTGCCGATTGTGGCGATCGATAACACGCCCGGCTGCGTGCCGCTCGAAACGGCGGAACTTCCGCAGCGCTGCGTGTTAGTGTTCGGGCAGGAAGGTCCCGGCATTACGGACGAGACGCAGCGCGAGGCGTCGATGACGTGCTCGATTGCGCAGTTCGGCTCGACGCGTTCGATTAACGCTGGTGTTGCTGCGGGCATCGCGATGCACGCGTGGATACGCCAGCACGCCGACTTGAGTACTGCTTGGTGAAAGGTGAAGGTTGTGGAAGAATCCGCCGCGGAAACATGGTCGCACCGCGCTGACCTGGCTCAATCGGCCGTGCAGGAGCGACACGCCTCCCGCCTGTGGGGGCTGCCGAAGACGAACCTCGCGGTGGTCACGTGGCCGCCGGGCTCGAAGGATCGCCTCTACTGGCACTGGCACTACTGGTGGCAGGCCCACTATTTGGACTGCCAAATCGACGCCGCTATTCGACGCCCCACCAAAACCCACAAGCGCCGCCTCAAAGACACCCTGCGTGGCATCCAGCGCCGCAACCTGGGCAAGCTGACGAAGAACAAGTACTACGACGATAAGGCCTGGCTGGCGTTGGCGTGGAACCGCGCTGTGGATGAGGGTCTGGCGCGCCGCACGAAGGCCCTCGACGCCCTGGAGTTCGACCTGCTCGCAGGCATCGACCCGGTGATGGGTGTGCTGCCGTGGCGCACGGAGGAAACCTTCTACAACGTGCCCTCGAACGGCCCGGCCGCCCTCTTGTTCGCGCGCACTGGCCGCCTGGACAAGGCCCGCGAGCTGCTTGACTGGACGTTCGACAACCTGGTCACCGAGTCAGGCCTGGTGCAGGACGGGATCCGGATGCGGATGCATGGCCCGGAGGTCGTCGACAAGCTGTATACGTACAACCAGGGCACGGTGCTCGGCGCGAGCCTAGAGATCGCGCTGGCGTTGCGCGCCGACGTCGGACTTCGCGACGACGAGCCAATCGACTCCTTCGCGTACTCAAAACGCGCCGACGATTCCGTGTTTTACATCACACATATCCGGGCAATTGTGGAAGCGATTGTCCTGCATATGGCTACCCCCCAGGGGGTGATTCTGAACAAGTCCTACGAATCCGGCGACGGCGACGGCGGACTCTTCAAGGGAATTCTGGCACGCTACCTTGCCGATGTTGCAGTCCGTCTCCCTGAAGATTCCCGCCAGAACATCGCGACCAAAAAGATAGCATCAAGGCTGATTATGGCCTCGGCGGAGTCCCTTTGGTCCCATCGTTTGGAGGTCGACGGACTGCCGATCTTCTCCGCGCGATGGACCGAAGACGCCCGCCTTCCCCACAATTACGGGCTCGGCCCATCCTCCCTGAGCGAAGCCGTCGGGTTGGTCCGAATTGATGAGAGGGACCTTTCGGTACAGCTTTCTGGGTGGATGCTGCTGGAGGCTGCTGCGCGGGTGGCGGCTGCAAATAGTCAGTAAAGCAGGCATACTGGTTGGCGTACCTAAGAAGCTCTAGTGGAGGTTATCTTCATGCCAATTGCAACCCCTGAGGTCTACAACCAGATGCTCGACACTGCAAAGAAGGGCGGGTTCGCATACCCGGCCATCAACTGCACCTCGTCTGAGACCATCAACGCCGCAATTCGTGGTTTCGCAGAAGCCGAGTCTGACGGCATCATCCAGTTCTCGACCGGCGGCGCAGAGTTCGGCTCTGGCCTGTCCGTGAAGAACAAGGTTGCGGGTGCCCAGGCGCTTGCTGCGTTCGCACATGAGATCGCTAAGCACTACGACGTCAACATTGCGCTGCACACCGACCACTGCCAGCTCGAGGTTCTCGACGAGTACGTCCGCCCACTCATCGCGATCTCCCAGGAGCGCGTCGACCGCGGCGAGAACCCACTGTTCCAGTCCCACATGTGGGACGGCTCCGCCATCCCAATCGACCACAACCTTGAGGTCGCCCAGGAGCTCCTGGAGAAGGCACACAAGGCCAACATCATCCTCGAGGTCGAGATCGGCGTCGTCGGTGGCGAAGAAGACGGCGTCCAGGCTAAGGCCGGCGCGAACCTGTACACCAGCGAAGAGGACTTTGAGAAGACCATCGATGCCCTCGGCACCGGCGAGAACGGCCGCTACCTGCTGGCCGCAACCTTCGGCAACGTCCACGGCGTATACAAGCCAGGCAACGTGAAGCTGCGCCCAGAGGTCCTCGACATGGGCCAGAAGGTCGCCGAGAAGAAACTCGGCCTCGCAGCCGGCACCAACCCATTCGACTTCGTCTTCCACGGTGGCTCCGGCTCCGAGAAGGAGAAGATCGAGGAGGCCCTGCGTTACGGCGTCATCAAGATGAACGTTGACACCGACACCCAGTACGCCTTCACC
>OJKZ01000294.1_pt1 | contig 20928 bp, 19 predicted proteins | sample 1596791 | NCBI WGS metagenome assembly OJKZ01 (sample SAMEA3904677, study PRJEB24821) | metagenome | biome: Builtin; feature: hospital; material: surface | place: USA | collected 2013-06-04 | reverse complement strand
GACCGCCAACACCCACGGCGAAAAGCCAAGGTTGACCGGCGCGGCCAGCCACATCACAGACCAGGCAACATTCAGCGTGATAAGGGCAATCGAGGAGAACTTGGGTTTGCTCGTGAGCACCACGCACACCGCGACGAAGCCCCACGACAGCACGGCCTGGCCCCAACTGGCCGCATGCGTGGGTTGGGTAAACGCACTCGCGGTGTACACCGCCGCCAAGATGGCAACAGCGACCGCGAGCACAAGGTCACCCGGTTTGTAGCGCATGGCCGTAAGCCTATCGGCAACACCGAACACGCGCCTCCTCCCAGGGGAGGAGATCTACTTGTTCAGCCCGGGAATCTTCGGAAGCTCCGGCACATTGATGCCGGCGTTCTTGAGCAGCGCGAACAACCCGCCCAGCGCTGCCAGTACCGCAGCGATGATGCCGATGATCTGGCCGAGCTTGGCGTCAAAGTTCTGCGGCTGCTCCGGCTTCGGCGTGGGCTGCTCCGGGGTTGGCGTTTCCGGCGCGGAAGGGTCGGCTGGTTGGCCCGGCAGGGTGTTCTTCAGTACCGGCGGTGCTGGCAGGTCCGCGTTTTGGGTGCTGAAGATAAGCGGTGGGTTGTCGCTGCACTGTTGCGCCTGCTTAAGCAGGTAGTAGTACCGGGACTCGAGCGAGTCGGCAGCCTTGGCAAAGTAGGTGCCGGACATGTTCGACGCGAACGCCGTGCGCTTCCAGTCGGGGACGTGATTCAGGAACCGAGCAGTGTTGTCGCCGGTGCGGCCAAATACGTAGTCCTCCCCGAGGCTGGTCACCTCCGGCACGGAGCCGTCGATACCGATGTACCAGCGCGCCGAGCCCTGCAGCGCCTTGCCCGCTGGTGAAAGCGGAATCTGGGCGCCCTGCTTCATGTCCAGGTAGAAGTCGGCGTCGGTGGAAACCAGGCCTAGCTTGGCCAGTTTTTCCTTAGTGGCGGCGCGGGCGGCGTCGTAGTCGGGACGCTCGCCGGGCTCCTGCCCTTCCAGGCGGAGTTGCTGGTAGGAGATGATGGCTGGTTGGTCGAGGTGGGCGTCGCCAAGTGGTTTGAGCCCCTCGAAGGTTGCCTCGAATGCTTCAGCGACGGCCGTGGCGTACATGCCGTGCGTGAGCGTTTTTGCGATGCGTTCGGCCTGCCAGGCAGGGCCGCGCTCGGCGTCGTTGAGGACGACGCGGCACTGGCCGCTGTCAGTGCGGGCGAGGTGGGCGGCGTGGGCCGGGGTCGTGGCGAGGGCGGTGAAGGCGGTCGCCGCAGCGACGGCCGATGCGATGATCTTCTTCATGCCCCTGTAATCGGCACAGACGGTGCCGGGCGTTACGCGGCGACCACAACTCCCCCGCCGGTTCCATCGAACATCCGACCGACTCCGCCCCGCGGTGTCGGAGGCGTGCCTTATATTGAATGACGCCCCCAACACGGATGGACAAAGGAGCAGGAATGGGCCGGAATGGGTTTGCGGTCGTCGATTTGGAGACGACAGGGCTGAGCAACCAGGACCGCATTGTGGAGATCGGCGTGGTGCTGCTGCGCCCCGATTTCACGGTGGAGCGCACGTGGGAGACCCTGATCCAGCCGGAGCGCGACATTCCGAATAGTTACATCCATAAGATCACGGCGACCGATGTGGTGGCTGCACCATTATTTTGCGACGTCGCTCCGTACCTGGGCTCGCTGCTCAATGGCCGCACGCTGGTGGCGCACAATGCGTCGTTTGAGCACCGCTTCCTGACCAACGAGTTCGCGCGCGCCGGCGCGGAGGACGGCTTGTGCGAGTGGCTGGACACGATGCGGTTGACGAAGCAGTACATGGGCGTGGGCAAGTTGAGTGAGGCGTTGGGCATCGCGAAGATCCGGAACCGGTTTGCGCACTCGGCGCTCGCGGACGCCGAGGCGACCGCGGAGCTCCTCCATTACTTGTGCGTGGGCAACGGAGTGGACGTCGAGAAGTATCCGACGGCGACGTTCATCACCCCCGCAGCCGAGGCCCCGTGCCTCCCCCGCGGCGGCGAGCCCTCCTGGGCGGGGCAGCTTTCGCGCACCTTGCCGACGGCCACCACCAAGAACGAAGCCGACTACCGCGCCGAGCTGACCTGCGCACTTGTGGACCGCGCCATCTCCCGCACCGAGATGCGCCGCCTCGAGTCCACCGCCATCGCCGCGGGCCTCAGCGCCGACGACGTCGACGCCATCAACGAGGAGTTCACGCGCCAGCTCGCTGTCGAAGCCTGGGCCGATGGCGTCATCACCGATGAGGAGCGCGCCACGCTGCTCGACATCGCCGAGGCGCTCAACGTCGATGCGCAGCTCGTCCGCTCGCTTCTCGACGAGCCCACCTCCGGCCCCACCCCCGCCACCTTCGCCCTGCGCCCGGGCGACCGCGTCGCGTTCACCGGAGCCCTCGATATCCCACGCGACGTGTGGACCGACCGCGCCACCTCCGCGGGCCTCGACGTCGGTGGCGTGACCCGCACGTGCGCCGTCCTTGTTGCGGCGAATCAGGACTCGATGAGCGGGAAGGCGAAGCAAGCACGCGAGAACAACGTGCCGATCATCAGCGAGACCCACTTCGCCCAGTTACTGAAGGCCATGGAGGATTCGACCGAGGACGCACCGGTTGCTGCCCCTGATGCCGCTCCGCCTGTTTCAGCCCCGGAGCAGTTCTCTTGGCTGACCGCCGAGCAGTCGCACGCTGTTGGCGCGTCGAGTGCGCGCATCGCCGCCGCGTGGATCGAGCAACACCCGGACCGCCCGCTGCACGAGATCGCTGACAACCTCAAACCCCACCACGTCCCCGAGGCGACCGGGCGCGGCATCGACCGCTACCTCGCCATGTGGAGCCTCGAGCACCCGGAGATGCTCAACGCCAGCGCCGACGACCTACTTGACCTGCACGGCGTCGGCCCGAAGCGGTGCAGCCAGCTCGTAGAGATGGTGGTGGACCTCGCCGTCGACGGAGTCGAGGAGACGGCTGAGGTGGAGGCGGCGGTTGTTGAGGAGGTCGCTCCGGAGATTGTTGCGGAGGCGCAGCCTGCTCCAGCGCCACGCCCTGCAGCCACAAAGCCCCGACCTGCCACCAATGAACTGACACCTGAGGAGCTACTTGCCGCAGCGTATGCCCCGCTGCACGCACCGGTCCCCGCCCAATCGACGCTGTACGATCCCGCGCTGCTCACGCCTGCTACCGCCCCGAAGCGACGCTCCAAGTCCGGGAAGGTATTCAAGCGGTCGGTGATCATCACGGTGGTGTCGTTTGTGCTCTTCGGGCTGTGCCTGGAAACGTTCGACCCGGAGGCCGAGTCCTTCATCGCCGGGATGCTCGCTCTGGCAACATTGGTTGGAATGCTGACGGCGGGGGTCTCGGGTGTGATGGCGCTAATCAGCAAGTTGCGGGGATAGAGCGCCAGGCCTTGTGCGTGTCTGATATTCAGTTAGGCTTGTCCGGCTGGTGACCGAAATCAGCATTAGGCATTCACCTCACCCCCTTCCCTACAGTCGAGAACAGCCGCTTCCGCAAAAGCACGTCCGTACCGCCACTCACAGTCCGCAAATTGCAAAAGCGGGTATAAAACCGTTGCAAAAGCGGGTACGCCACCCGTGAACTGCACGTTTACCGCAGCTCTAGGAACGCGCTCGCCACCATGCCGCGCGCCCAAAAGCAGCGGCGCAGACCTCCGAAGTTCCAAAGTGTAGTAGGTGGATTGTAGTAATCCTCGAAAATTTGAGCGAAACGGGGATTACTACAATCCTATTGCTCACTTTTAGGCGCTTGGCCAACCCGCAGCCGCCAGCCAACCCACAGCAGCCAACCACCCCACACCCCAACCCCATCTCACCCAACGCAGCGCAAACTCGAACCAGACCACCCCGACCACACAACACCCTAACAAACTAGACCGACCAGTCTTGCAATAACAAACCGAGTGGTTTATTCTTCGGTACAGCTTGAAAAAACTTGAAAGGAAACATCGTGCTGAAGAAACTCACTGCCATCACCGCGGCTGCCGCGTTAACGCTTGGCCTTACCGCCTGCTCCGGTGATTCCACCGACGCCACCGCTACCCCGGACGGCGACTTGCAGACGATCCGCGTCGCTACTTCGCCTGGCCCGTACTCGGAGCTGTTCACGGACGCGGTCGGCCCCATCCTGGAGGGACAGGGCTACGAGGTGGAGTACCAGTCGTTTACTGACCTGACCCAGGCAGATACTGCGCTCAACGAGGGGTCCGCGGACTTGAACGTTGACCAGCACACTGCCTGGCTGAACGTCTTTAATGAGGAGAAGGGCGGCAACCTCGCCTCCATTACTGAGGTGCCGACGGTACCGGCCGGCTTGTACTCCGATAAGTACACGCAGCTCACCGAGGTTGCCGACGGCCACAAGGTTGGCATCCCGCTGGATGGGTCGAACAAGTCCCGCGCGCTGCACCTGCTAGTGGATGCTGGCTGGATCACATTGCAGGACCCGGATGCGACGCTGGTCGCGGAGTCGGATATTAAGGACAACCCCCACAACCTGGAGATTATCTCCATTGATTCGGGCAACCTGTCGCGTACGCTGCCGGACTTTGACTGGGCGGTGATCCCGGGCTCCATGTCGTATTCCGCCGGGTTGGACCCGAAGTTGCAGGTGTTCCAGGAGACGCTGCGTCCGGAGCTGATTCTTGTAGCGGTGACCACCGAGGACAAGAAGGATCAGCCGTGGGCGAAGGCGGTCGCGGACGCGTACCGCTCGGAGGAGTTCAAGCAGTACTTCGACGAGCACAACGAGAACAACTACTGGTTCCTTCCGGATTCTCTGAAGTAGACAAAGCGCTAGAAAGGCTCGCATGACCATCGCAACCGGCAGCGGCAACGCCGTCATATTCGACGGTGTGACCAAGGTGTTCGACACCGGGGACACAAGCTTTACTGCACTCGAGGACATCTCGTTCGCGGTACCCGCGGGCGGGATTTCCGGCGTGGTGGGGACGTCTGGTGCTGGCAAGTCCACGCTGATTCGTACCGTCAATGGGCTGGAGGTGCCGACGTCGGGCTCGGTGTCGGTACTCGGCGAGGAGCCCGCGAAGCTGAACGCGAAGCAGCTGCGTGACCTGCGGCGCAAGGTGTCGATGGTGTTCCAGAACTACAACTTGCTAGAGACCAAGACGGTTGCGGAGAATGTCGCCACGCCCCTACTGCTATCGAAGACGCCGAAGGCGGAGATCCAGCGCCGTGTCGCGGAGGCCCTCGAAATGGTGGGGCTGGCCGACCGCGCAAGTCACAAGCCACGCCAGCTTTCGGGTGGTCAGCGCCAGCGCGTCGGCATCGCTCGTGCGCTTGTGACCAATCCGAGTATTTTGCTTTGCGACGAGCCCACGTCCGCCCTGGATCCGCTCACCACAACACAAATCCTGGAGCTACTCCGAAAGATCAATGCGGAGCTCGGCGTGACCATTTTGCTTATCACACACCAGATGGACGTAGTGGCACGCCTCGCGGATGAAGTTGCGGTGCTATCCGAAGGCCACCTTGTGGAATCGGGCCCCGTCGCCGAGGTGTTCGCCGACCCGCAGCACCCGTTGACGCAGCGGTTCGTGGAGACGGTCATCCAGCGCGAGGTCCCTGAGCATGTGCGCGAGACCATCCGCGAAGGAAGGTTTGACCGCGCGGTGCAGCTCGTCCACACGGGAGGGGCTGCTCAAGAGGTGTTCACGCAGCTCGTTGGCAAGTTTGGTGTGGATGCGCGGCTGCTGGCGTCGTCAAGTACTGAGCTTGCGAAGACCACCGTGGGCACCACCATCGTCGGCCTGCATGGCGGCGAGGCGGACGGCGCGGTGGCGTGGCTGTCCTCCCTGGAAGGCGTAACTGTGAATGAGGTGGAGGCGTAAATGGAACCGCTGAACTCCTGGTGGCGCGACCTCACGGGCTCGCGCGTGACTCCGTCGATGTACCTCGACTCCTTCGGGGAGACCGTGTACATGGTGGGGGTCGCGCTGTTCATTGGCGCTCTGGTTGGCATTCCGCTGGCGCTGGCGCTGGTAATCACCCGCCCGGGCGGTCTGCGCCCGAACCGGCTGGTGTACGGGGTGCTCAACGTGGTGGTCAACATCATCCGTTCCCTGCCGTTCATCATCTTGCTCGTCGCGATTTCGCCGTTCACCCGCTCTATTGTGGGCACCTCAATAGGCACGACGGCCGCACTGGTGCCGCTCACCCTGTACATCGCCCCGTTCATCGCGAGGCTCATCGAGCAGTCCCTGCTCGAGGTCAACCCCGGTATCACCGAGGCCGCCGAATCGATGGGCGCGAATATGTGGCAGACCATCCGGCACTTCCTCCTCCCGGAGGCGAAATCCTCCATCATCCTCGCGATCACGACGGCAACCGTGGGTCTTATCTCCGCGACCGCGATGGCCGGAACGATTGGCGGTGGCGGCGTGGGCGACCTCGCGATTGCCTACGGCTACCAGCAGTTCGACTCTGTGGCAATGCTCACCACCGTGATCATCCTGATCATCGTGGTGCAGGCCATCCAGTCGCTAGGTAATACACTCGCCCGCCGGGCCCGCGCGTAGCGCCCCAAACCGCTCAAAGCGTGGGATTCAAAGCGTGCGATGCAGCTCGCGCAGGAGGGCGCGCACGCGGGCGTCGATATCGTCGCGTACGAGGCGCATCCGTTCCATACCTTCGATGCCACGGGTGGATGGCTCGTCGGTGTGCCAGCGTTCCAGGGTGCCGGCGGCGTCGGCTGGCATGTTGAGCTGGGCGGCGTCGCCAATTATTACTACTCGGTCGACTGTGCGCAGCAGTTCTGGGTCGATGGGTTTCGGTGTGCCGCGCGACATGTCCGCACCGAGTTCTGCAATTGCGGCGACGGATTCCTGATTCAGCTTCGTGCCCGGTTTCGTGCCGGCGGAGAAGACGCTGACCTGATCGCCCGCGTAGTGTCGCGCAAGCGCCGCCGCCATTTGTGATTTACCGCCGTTGCCGACGCAGACGAACAAGACACTGGGGTTCATGAACGGCTCCTTGCAGCTGGCAGGGTTGGATCACCTGGGAAGAGTCGCGGCCCGATGCCCCGCATGAGGTAGACGAGGCCGACGAGGACGGGGATTTCGATGAGCGGGCCGATCGTACCTGCCAGCGCCTGGGCCGAAGTAGCGCCGAACGTGCCGATCGCCACCGCGATGGCCAACTCGAAGTTGTTGCCCGCGGCTGTAAAGGACACGGAGGCGGATTGGGCGTAGCCCATGCCCGACACCTTCGACACCACCAGGGCGATCAGGAACATGCCCACGAAGTACCCCAGTAGTGGCAGGGCGACTCGGGCAACGGTCCACGGTTGGGATGTAATCTGCTCGCCTTGCAGGGAGAACAGTAGCACGATCGTGTACAGCAACCCCACGAGTGCAAGCGGGGAAACCGCGGGCAGGAAGGTCTCTTCGTACCACGCACGGCCCTTCACTCGCCCACCGATGATGCGGGAGAGCACTCCGGCAAGTAGCGGGATACCGAGAAACACCAGTACGGCGGTGACGATGGAGAAGAAGGAGAACTCCACAGAGGTGGTCTCCAGGCCCAGCCAGCTCGGCAGGATCTGCAGGTAGAACCATCCGAGCACGCCGAACATGAGCACCTGGAATACTGAGTTGATGGCGACCAGGACGGCCGTGGCTTCCCGGTCGGCGCAGGACAGGTCGGACCACACCAGCACCATGGCGATGCAGCGCGCCAGTCCGACGATGATGAGGCCTGTGCGTAGCTCTGGCTGGTCCGGCAGAAACAGCCAGGCCAGGGCGAACATGAACGCGGGGCCGACGATCCAGTTCAAGATGATGGAGACGGTCATGAGCCGTTTGTCGGTGGCGATCTCGCGGGTCTTGTCGTAGCGGACTTTGGCCAGCGGCGGGTACATCATCACCAAAAGGCCCAGCGCGATCGGCAGCGAAATACCGCCGACTTCAAAACGCTCAAGCGTGCTGCGGAGTCCTGGAACGGCGCGGCCCAGCAGCAGACCGAATGCCATCGCCAAGATGATCCACACTGGTAGGAATCTGTCGAGGAACGACATTCGAGCGGGGGTCGGCTCTGGGTTGGTCATCTAATCACCTCACATATCGATAATTATCAATATGTGAAAATAGAGGGCCGCATAGACCGCTGTCAATATGAGAAGGTAGAAGTCATGCACGAACAATCCCCCGCCCCAGACTGCTGCTCACTCGGCTCCGGCCCACTCCCCCCAGAAGACGCCGAGCGCTACGCGGCCCTGTTCAAAGTGCTGGCAGATCCCGCCCGGCTGCGCCTCCTCTCCCGCCTCACCGCAGAAGGGTGCGAGCCGATGAGCGTGACCGCGCTTACCGAGTATTCCGGGCTCAGCCAACCGACGGTCTCCCACCACCTCAAGAAGCTTGCCGAAGCCGGACTACTCAAAAAGTCCCGGACAGGCCGAACCGTCACGCACGAAATCTGCCCGGCTCCCTTCGCGGAACTGCGCACCGTCCTGCAGATGGACTAGGCGCCAGTTTCACGGGCGCGTAGCCACTACACTCATTCGACATGCTTGACGTTCTGACTGGTTTCGCCATCATCTTCACCGTGATCGCGGCGGGCTGGTGGCTTGCCCAGAAGAAGGTGATCGGCCCGGGCGAGCAGCGGCTGCAGCTCAACCGCATCGCGTTCCATGTGGCAACACCGTCGTTGATTTTTTCATCGGTGGCGGTTTCGGACACGGATGCGTTCTTCTCCCCGGTGATCCTGGTGATCGCAATCGCGACAGTGACCACGATGCTGATCTATTGGGCGATCAGTGCGGTGTGGTTCAAGCAGGATGCTGCGGAGACCATGGCGGGGGCGGCGTCGTCGAGTTATTACAACTCGGTCAATATCGGGTTGCCCATTGCCACGTACGTGCTGGGGGATCCGACGTACGTGATTCCGGCGCTGGTGTTGCAGATGGCGGTGCTCTCCCCCATCGTGATCGCTGGCCTGGACCGTGGGGCGTCGGGGGTGCTGAAGTCAGTGATTGCGGGGTTGAAGGCGCCGGTGGTGGTTGCGGCGTTTGCGGGGTTTGCGGTGTCGGCGTCGTCGTGGACGGTGCCGGAGCCGGTGCTCGCCCCGCTGCAGATTCTGGGTGGCGCGTCCATCCCCATGATTCTGATGAGCTTCGGCGCCTCGCTCACCGGGGAGAAGGTGCTGCAGAGCCAGCGCTTAGCGACGACCACCGCTACCATCCTCAAGCTGATCGGCATGCCGGCCGTAGCGTGGGTAGTGGCGTCGCTTCTGGGCCTGACCGGCTCCGATATGTACGCGGCCCTCATCCTGTGCGCGCTGCCGACGGCGCAGAACGTGTACAACTACGCGGCGACGTACCGCTCGGGGGAGGTGATCTGCCGGGACACCGTCTTCCTCACCACGTTCCTTTCGCTACCTGCGATGTTGTTGATCGCGGGGGTGTTCTAGCCTTGACAAACATGGTGCGGTGGATCACACTCATACAATGGCTAAGACACGGACTACATTTTTTGCCGCAGCGCTGATGGCTGCGGCGTTGCTTGTTGGGTGCTCCTCAACAGGCGGCGCACCCCGCTCCGAGAACACTGAAGGGACCGCTGGTGGCGTCGATACGCCGAGGTACGTGGTGGCCATGGTCACGCACGGTGCGCCGGGCGACACCTACTGGGACCTCGTGCGCAAGGGCGCGGAGGACGCGGCGAAGAAGGACAACATCGAGCTGCGCTACTCCTCCGACCCGCAGGCGCCGAACCAGGCGAACCTGGTGCGCTCGGCGGTGGACGCTGGCGTCGACGGCATCGCCGTGACCATGCCGAACGCCGAGGCAATCGGCCCCGCAGCGCGCAACGCTGTCGACCGTGGCATCCCCGTCGTCGGCCTGAACGCCGGTATGGGCAAGTACCAGGACTACGGGATGACCGGCTTCTTCGGCCAGGACGAGTCGGTGGCGGGCAACGCCGCCGGCGAGCGCCTCAAGGAGCAAGGCAAGTCGAACGTCCTGTGCGTCATCCACGAGCAGGGCAACTCCTCCCAGGAAGCGCGCTGCGACGGCGTCCGCAAGGGCCTCGATGGCAACGTCGAACTGCTCTACGTCAACGGCCAGGATCTGACGTCCGTGCAGTCCACCATCACCTCGAAACTGTCGCAGGACAAGAGCTTCGACACCGTCTTCGCCCTCCAGGCGCCGGTGGCGATGCGCGCGACGGAGTCCGTGAAGCAGTCCGGGTCCAAGGCGCAGGTCGCCACGTTTGACACCAACGCCGAGCTTGTCGACGCCATCGCCGACGGCCGCGTCGCCTTCGCCGTCGACCAGCAGCCGTACCTGCAGGGCTACCTGGCCGTCGACTCACTGTGGATCGCGAAGCGCAACGGCGGCACCCTAGGCGGCGGCCGCCCCGTCTACACAGGCCCGAGCTTCGTAGATAAGGACAACGTGGACAAGGTCGCCGAGGCAGCGAAGGCGGGCATGCGATGAGCGCGGCAGTGAGCGAAGGGGCGTCGACAAGCGATGACCGGCTACGAACGCACACTGGCTTTTCCAAGCTCATCCGGCGCCCCGAGTTCGCTTCGATGCTGGGCTTCATCGCGATCTTTGCGTTCTTCCTGACCGTCGCCCCCGCGTTCCGCTCCTTTGAGGCGCTCGCGACCACCCTGTACGCGTCCTCGACGCTGGGCATCGTGGCGCTCGCGGTGGGGCTGCTGATGATCGGCGGCGAGTTCGACCTTTCCTCGGGCGTCGCCGTGACCACGGCCGCGCTGGCCGCGACGATGCTGAACTACAACCTGCACCTCAACTCGTGGGTTGGCGCGTTCATGGCGCTCGGGATCTCGCTGGCGATCGGCGCGCTGAACGGCTACCTGGTCACCCGCACGGGCATCGATAGCTTCCTGATTACGCTGGCGGCGTTTTTGATGCTGCAGGGCCTCAACCTAGCGGTGACCAAGCTGGTGACCGGCCAGGTGGCGACACCGATCATCTCCGACATGGAGGGTTTCCCGTCGGCGCACGTGGTGTTCGCGGGCACCTTCGACATTGGCGGCGTCACCTTGAATGTGACGGTGCTGTGGTGGTTGCTGCTCGTCGCGATTGCCTCGTTTGTGCTGTTCCGCACGAAGTTCGGCAACTGGATCACGGCGGTCGGCGGGGACCAAAACGCCGCGCGTGCCGTGGGCGTGCCGGTGCGTCGGGTGAAGATTCTGCTGTTCATGGGCGTGGGCTTCGCGGCCTGGTTCGTGGGCATGCACACCCTGTTCGCCTTCGACTCCATCCAGGCAGGCCAGGGCGTGGGCAACGAGTTTCTCTACATCATCGCTGCCGTCATCGGCGGCTGCGCTATGACGGGCGGGCGCGGCACCGCGGTGGGTACCGCGATCGGCGCGCTGATTTTCGGCCTGACGAACCAGGGCATCGTCTACGCCGGCTGGAACCCTGACTGGTTCAAGTTCTTCCTCGGCGCAACACTGCTGGTCGCCGTGTTTACGAATATGTCCTTCGCTAAGTACACCAAGGGGCGCTAAGTGGCTGTCATTGAACTGAAGAACATCACCAAGTCCTACGGCAGCTTCGATGCGCTGCGCGGGGTGAACCTCGCAGTGAGTGAAGGGGAGGTCACTTGCGTGCTCGGCGACAACGGCGCCGGCAAGTCCACGCTGATCAAGATTCTCGCTGGTCTACACCAGCCGACCTCGGGTGAAGTGCTTATCGACGGCCAGCCAACCACCTTCACCTCTCCCCGAGACTCGATCGACACCGGCATCGCAACGGTGCACCAGACGCTAGCGATCGTGGATGAGCTCAGCGTGTGGCGCAACTTCTTCCTCGGCCAGGAGCTCACCGGCCGCTTCGGCGTCCTCCGCGACGCCGAGATGAAGCAGATCTGTGCCAAGCAGCTCCTCGAGATGGGCATCGACATCCCCGACGTCGAGGTGGACGCCGGGAACCTTTCCGGCGGCCAGCGCCAGGTCGTGGCCATCGCACGCGCGGTGTACTTCGGCGCCCGCGTGCTCATCCTGGACGAGCCGACCGCGGCGCTTGGCGTGAAGCAGTCCGGCGTGGTCCTGCGCTTCGTCGCAGCTGCCCGCGACCGCGGCATCGCCGTCGTCCTGGTCACCCACAACCCGCACCACGCGTTCCTGGTCGGTGACCACTTCACCATTTTGAAGCTGGGCCGCCAGGAGCTCGACGCCCCACGGGCCGAGGTCACCTTGGAGGAGTTGACGCACCAGATGGCTGGCGGCGGGGAGCTCGAGGCGCTGAGCCACGAGCTGGGCCGGTAGCGGTAACGACTTTTTCTGACACGGATCGCTTCGCCCCCGACATCGGCAACGTCACGTGGCGCGACGCCATCGGGATGCTTGCGGGCCAGCGCACCCTGCTGCCAGACATGGCAGAGGAGGTGTTCGCCCGTAGCCGGGCATGGCTCGTGGACGTGTTTATTTGTGGGTTGCTGGCGCAGGCCGAAGGATCGTCGCCAAGCAACCTCCCCCTCCGCCACCCACTACCGCGACACCGTGTTTTTGACCATCTTCCTGGCGCTGCCGGCCATGCTGCTGATCGCCGAGGTGTTCTAGCTGTACTGACCTCAAACGTTGGTCAATCGTGAAAACCCAGTGCAACCAGCCGCCGAGCTCGCCGCGGTAGCAAAGCGGTGGAGAGGTGTGAGGATGATGTTCGTGTGTCTTAGGTCTCTCATGCCTCGGCCAGCGTCTTCTGCGGCATCTTGAGTTGACCCAGGGCTAGGAGCAGTGCTGCCATGGCCAGTGGCACCAGGCCGGCGGTGATGAACAGAGTCCTGGAGTCGATGAAGCGGCTGAAGAGTCCGGTGAGAGCGATGGACAAAGGCATGAAGGCGATGGAAATGAAGAAGTCGAGGCTGGCGACCCTGCCGAGCATCTCCAAGGGGACGTGCTCTTGGAGCACTGTTCCCCAGATGACCATCCCGATCCCGATCAGCGCCCCGTAGAACGCGAGTCCTGCACCGATGGCCCATGGATTGCTGGTGAGCGCCGGAATGGACAAGAACAGACATCCGAGCGCCCAAACGCCGACCATTGCGGGCAGGAAGCGTTCCGGTGTGCGCCACGACCCCGCCAGCAGGGAGCCCACCAACCCGCCCGCGCCGAGGGCAGCCAGGACGGCCCCGTAGAGAGCAGGTCCATTGTCATGCGAGGAGCGCATAAGAGCGGGTAGGAGGACTTCGAGTGGTCCGGTCACGACCAGTCCCATAACGGCCGCGAACAGGACACTGGAGCGGACCCAGCGTGTGCGGGAAACGTAGCGGAAGCCATCGAGCAGGTCGGTGATCGGTGAGTCGGCCGCAGCGTCAGCATCGGCCTCCGTTTCGGCACGGGTGGGGGTGGGAAGCCGCAGGGCCGCGAGCAGGCCAAGTCCGATTGCTGCTGCGATGAGGTACCCGCCAGCGGCGGGCATGCTTGCGCCGATGACCGCTCCGACGACGGCGGGCGCAAGTGCCTGTCCGACCAAGGGACGGGTGGCGCCTTCGAGGCCGTTGACGGCCATGAGGTCGTCGCTATCCACCAGGACTGGCACCAGTGCCGTGTAGGCGGGGAAGAAGAAGGCGGTTGAAGCGCCAATGATGAATGCGGAGACCGCGAGCATCCAGAAGGTGACAAAGTCGAGGATTGCTGCTGTGGACGTCGCGGTCGCGATGGCGAGGTTCAGGGCGAACACACCCACGATGACGGACTTGTTGGGGATCCGGTCGGCAATTACGCCAGCTGGGAGGGATCCCACAAGCAGGCCGATGCCGCTCCAGGCCACGACACCCGACAGGGTGGCGGGCGTGGCGCCCAGGTCGAGGGTCTGCATGGTCAGGTAGAGGGCCCAGGCGCCCTGGGCGAAGATGGTCAGCACCATCGCTACGAACAACTGGCGGTACGTGGGGATGGTCAAGGGGTGAAGCGGGTTCATAGCATCTCCTTCAAGTCAAGGTTCAGATGGGGCCAGTCGGTAAAGTCGCGGAGCATCTGCCGGTCATGGGTGGCGACGATCACCGCGCAGGAGGCCTGTTGAAGCTCGGTGGTGATGTCGTCGACGAGGTTCGATGACAGATGATTGGTGGGTTCGTCCAGGAGCAGCAGGTCTGGGTCCTGGGCCAGACACATGGCCAGGTGAAGTCGGCGTTGCTGTCCTTGCGACAGGCGCCCCACGGGCGTGTTGGTTGCAGAGGCCTCGAGCAGCCCGAGCGAGCCGAGAGTAGGCGCCTGAGATCGGCGGCCCAGCTTTGTTAGGTACGCCTCGTAGACCTCGTGTGCGGAGCTGGAGTGATCCCAGTCGGAGACCTCTTGAGACAGCAGAGCGATGCGCGCTGTCGGGTTCACTCGCACATGTCCCGTGGTGGGGGCCAGACGCTGTGCAAGAACTGCCAACAAGGTGGACTTTCCCGCGCCGTTTGGTCCGGTGACCACCAACCGGTCACCGCCGTCCACGTCAACCGACACCGGAGTGTCCAACCGGTCCTTCACAGTAACTTCGGTGGCGTTCATGATGCTCTGTCCGGCACGAGTTGTCGAGGCGGGCCACGCTAGACGCAGTGGCGGTGCCGGCACGTCGATCTCATGACGTTCCAGGTCTTCTATACGTCGGTTGAAGGCTTGAACCACTCCAGCAGCGCGTGTGGCGCGTTGGTGCTTGCCTGTGCCCTTGTCAGGTCTCCATCCCCCCTGAGACAGGCGGGAGCGTGCCTCGGCTGCAGCGCGTGTCAGTTCCTTGTGCCGGGCGACCTGGGCGGCGTGGTCCTGTTCCCACACGAGGCGTTCTCGTCGGCGACCTTCAATCCAGCCTTGGTAGCCACCCGAGTAGGTTCGCGGCACGGCATCTCGGGTCGGGTCGAGATCCAGGAAGGTGGTCGCCACATCACACAGCAGGGCGCGGTCGTGACTGACCAGAGCCAGACCACCGGGGTGATCACGCAGTCGTTCGGTTAGGAAGGACAGTCCTGCAGCGTCGAGGTGGTTCGTGGGCTCGTCCAGCAGGAGCAGGTCAGGGGTCGATCCAAGTGCGACGGCAAGCCGGACCCGGTACCGTTGCCCGACCGACAAGGTCGACAGTTTGCGGGCGCGGTCGCTGCAAGCGTCAAAGCCTGCAAGTGCGATGTCCACGCGCCTTTCTGCATCCCAGGCATCCAATAGCGTGGCGGTCTCGAGCGCTGCGGAATAGGCATCGGCCGCGTCGTTTCCTGCGGCGAGTGCTGCGCTCGCCACGTCGAGTGCCTCAAGTGCAGCCCTGGAGGGAGCTGTCGCTTCGGCGATGAGATCGCCGACGGTGCGGTTGCCCTCAGTGGGCATGTCCTGCTTGACCAGGACGAGGGAACCCATCTGGGTCACTACTCCCGAGTCAGGGGTCAGGAGCCCCGCCAAGATATGGAGCAAGGTGGTCTTACCACGGCCGTTGTCGCCGACGATCGCCAGGCGTGAGCCGGCGGAGACGGTGACATCCAGCCCGTTCAGGAGGTGCCTGTCTCCCAAGGTGATGTGGATTGATTCGGCACGGATGTGTGCGACTGGCCCGCGGGGCGTTCCATTCCACACACATGACCGCAAGGTTGGTGTAATTGGCATTTCGTACTCTCAGCTCGTCATGGAGCCGGGCAGCACTAAATGACCGCCCGGCAGATGGCCAGGACGGCAGACGAGAGGTCAGAAGGGGTCCCGCCGCCGTCAGCGGGCGGAACGCAGCTTCATGGAAGCGATGCCTGAATACATGAGGCAGAGCTTACCCAGCGTGGCGGATCCCGACAAATTAATTACAACCTCCGGTCAATACGTCTAGTCCGCTTGACGCACCCGAATGCGGTGGTTCACACTTTGGCAATGAAGAAGTCCAGGAAGGCGGTCGTTTCGGTGTTATGCCTTGTTGTGGCGGTGTTGGGCGAATGCTCGCCGACAGGCGGAGGCGCCATCGCTGGCGGCGGGGAGCTCGAGGCGCTGAGCCACGAACTGGGCCGGTAGCTGCGCGGGCAGCTGCGCGGTTTCAAGTATATCTGAAACTCTTGCCTGTTTTGGAGATAGTTTCCGGTATACTCGAAACTCATGAGAGTCCTGCACCCGAGGCAGCAGTACCTGGATAACCTGCTGGCAGTCACCGATAACGATTTCGTACGCATCATCACCGGCGTGCGCCGCTGCGGGAAGTCGACCCTCCTGGAGTTGTACCGCCGCCACCTGCGCGAGCACGGCACCCCGGAAGACGCCATCATGGTGGTCAACTTCGAGGATCAGGCCAACGCCACACTGCGGAACCCGACCACCTTCCACGACACCGTTACGCAACGGCTCGCACAGGGGCTGCGCTACCTCCACGTTGACGAGGTGCAGGAGCTGAAGGACTGGGCGCGCGTGATCAACTCACTGCGGCTCAACGAGCAGCTGGAGATCTGCGTCACCGGCTCCAACGCCTCCCTGTTCGTTGGCGAGTCGCTGACCTATCTAGCGGGGCGCTACATCGAGATCCCGATGCTGCCACTTTCCCTGGCGGAATTCATGGAGTTCCGCTACCCAGCGGACGCACGCCCTGGGCTTGATCACGCATTTCAGGAGTGGGTCACTATCGGCGGCTTCCCCGCCACGGTGCAGCTCGCGGACCCGGTGGTGATTCGTCAGGCGAACTCCTCCCTCTTCGATTCCATCTTTACCCGCGACATTTCGCTGCGCGGCCAGATCCGCGACACCGACGCTTTCCTACGTGTGGCCCGTTTCCTCTTCGATAATGCAGGTAACCCGGTGTCTACGAATCGCATCGTGGGCCACCTCAAGCACGAGGGGCTCAAGGCGTCGAGCGAGACGGTCGACCGCTACCTCGGCCTGATGTCGGACGCGCACCTTATTTATCAGTGCCGGGACTACGACACGAAGGGCAAGCGATGGCTGAGTACGAACGGTAAGTTCTACTTCGTCGATCCAGGTCTGCGCACAGCCCTGCTGGGCTCTCGCGCTTTTAACTTCGGCCACGACTTGGAAAATATGTTCTACCTGGAGCTTCGCCGCCGCGGCTACCAGGTTTCCACCGGCAAGGTGCCCGGTGGGGAGATCGATTTCATCGCCAATGATGGACAGCGCACACTCTACATCCAGGTGGCGCTCACGGTTACCGAACCCACAACGCTCGCGCGCGAACTCGCGCCGTTCGACACACTGCCCGCCGGATCCCGCTGCATCCTTGTAACGACGGATCGCTTCGCCCCCGACACCGGCAACGTCATGTGGCGCGACGCCATCGAGGTGCTTGCGGGCGGGGCGCTAGACTAACGCTTCGTGACGAAGCTGCTGGAACTCCTGCCCGTTAACCCTGCCGATCCGTTGGCGATCCTGCCTGCCCTCGAGGAGGCCCTGACCGGCCAGCGCGCCCTGCTGCCGGTGCCGACGAACGACCCGGCGCGCGCCAACCTGCTGCGCAACACACAGGGTGTGGGTGAGCCGATCGACGACGACGTCGCCCTCGTGGTAGCGACCTCCGGGTCTACGGGCACCCCGAAGGGTGCGCTGCTGACCCCGACGAACCTGATTGCCAGCGCGGACGCCACCCACCAGGCGTTGGGCGGGCCGGGCCAGTGGCTGTTGGCGATGCCGGCCGCGTTCATCGCGGGCATCCAGGTGTTGGTGCGCAGCATGGTCGCGGGTGTCGAACCCGCCTTCGTGGACCTAACCCACGGGTTCCACGTTGATGAGTTCGCGGCGCGCACCGCGGAAATCGCGACGACCGGGGACCGCTGCTACACCGCGCTGACCCCGCTGCAGCTGGATAAGGCGATGTCCACGCTCACCGGGATTGACGCGCTGCGCAGTTTTGACGCGGTGCTCGTCGGCGGGGCGGCGACGAACCCGACGCTGCTGGATTCGGCGGCGAAGCTGCGCATCAACGTTGTCACGACCTACGGTTCCTCGGAGACCTCCGGCGGCTGCGTCTACGACGGCACTCCCATCGCCGGGGCGAATGTGCGCATCCGGGACGGCCGCATCTGGTTGGGCGGGCCCATGGTGGCGCGCGGCTACCGCAACCAGCCCGCGCACCCCGACTTCGCCGAACCGGGGTGGTTCCGCACCTCAGATGCAGGCCAGCTTCACGACGGCCACCTGACGGTCGAAGGGCGCGTCGATAATGTGATTGACTCGGGCGGGTTGAAGCTGCAACCGGAGGTGCTGGAACGGTTCTTGCTGGGTGTGCCCGGCGTTGCGGATGTGTGCGTGGTCGGCGTGCCGGACGAGCGTTTCGGGCAGCGGATCTGCGCCGCGTTCGCGGGTGAGGCGCAGGTGCCGGACGTGATGGATGCGCTGCAGGATGTGCCGCGTTGGCAGGTGCCGAAGGAGCTCAAGCGCGTCGCGGCGCTGCCGTTGCTGGGGCCGGGCAAGGTCGACCGGGCTGCAGTGCGCGAGTTGTTCTAGCGCGCACCGACCACGGCGCGGATGTCCTCGGCGCTGTAGCTCGCGGCGAGCTGGGCGTCGTTGCCCCCGCGCAGGTTTTTGCGCACCAGCGCCACCGACTGCGAGCCCGGCACCAGCGGAAACTCCTTCGGTTTGTCGAAGACCTGGCGCACATAGTGTCCCGAGCGCACCGCGCACATGTTGAGCCAGACGTCGTCGGCGCTGGGGGCTGCGCGCAGGAAGGCGTCACCCTGGGCGGCCACGAAGTCCACCATCGCGGGCGGGTACGCCACCCCGGACACGCCGGTGGCGAAGTGCCGCGGGCTCGGCGCGGTAGTGCGCACACTGCGCCACTGCGTATACGGCGCAAACCCCTCGCCCACCAGCGCGATCTCGTGGGCACGGTAAGCTGTCACCGCCAACGGGTCCACCACCAGCTTCTCGACGAACCACCTCGGGTACAACACGTCATCATCCACCGTGATCACGCTCGTCCCCGTACCCGCGAGCTGCCGGAACGTACCGTAGTACTTGGTGTGCGGGCCGTAGTGTCCGTCGGAACGCCGCACCTGCAGGCCGCACTGCACCAGCTCCTGCAGCGGCTCGGGCCAGGGTGCATCGAAGTCCTCCGCGTCCAGCCACAGGATGGTGGGCACGCGGCGAGTCCCCACCAACAGCGATGCGAGGGTGTGGTGGACCGTCGATAAGCGGGTGCCGTGCGAGGTCAGGCTGATCACGGTATGCCCCGCGGCGGGAAACTCCAGACGCCCAGAGCGCACCGCCAACCGTAACGAGGGCAAACGCGCCACCGCGCCTATCGACGCCACCGCCTGCCGCGCCGCATAATCGACCCACATGGCGCACCACTTTAGCCGACAGGCCCGACACGGGGCATGATGGAAACCATGAACGCACAACCCAACCTGCACGCGTGGTGGGAAGCCTCCCGCCCCCACACCTGGCCAAACGCCTTCGCGCCCGTCATCGCCGGCACCGGCGTCGCGGCCTTTACCGCGCACGCCAACCTCGGCCGGGCACTGCTTGCGCTGCTCGTGGCGTGGGCCCTCATCATCGGCGTGAACTTCGCCAACGACTACTCCGACGGCATCCGCGGCACCGACGACGACCGCTCCGGCCCCACACGCATCACCGCCAGCGGACTCGCCGACCCCAAGGACGTAAAGCTCGCCGCCTTCATCGCGTTCGGTGTTGCAGGGCTGTTCGGCATCATCCTGTCCGTGCTGGCCGGGGCGTGGTGGCTGATCCTGGTCGGCGCCGTCTGCATCGCCGCCGCTTGGTTCTACACCGGCGGCAACAACCCCTACGGATACATCGGACTTGGCGAGGTCAGCGTCTTCATCTTCTTCGGCCTCGTCGCCGTGATGGGCACCGAGTTCGTCCAGACCGGCTTCCTGTCCTGGGAGGGCCTGCTCGTCGCCGTGGCGATCGGCGCAATCTCCGCATCCGTGAACCTAGTCAACAACATCCGCGACATCCCCACCGACTCCGCCTCCGGCAAGCAGACCATCGCGGTCCGCCTCGGCGACAGCCGCGCCCGCACCCTGTTCACCGTCCTGACCTGCGTCCCGTTCGTAGTCAGCGTGCTGCTGGCCCTGGTGTACGCGCCGGCCCTGGTCGGGCTGGTAGCGCTCCCCCTGGCGATCGCCGCCATCATGAAGGTCCGCAGCGGCGCGACCGGCACAGCCCTCATTCCGGTGCTGGGCCTCAACGGCAAGACGATGCTGGCCTGGGCCGTGCTCACGGCCATTGCGCTGGCGTTCGGCGGGATGGTCGTCCCGTACGCGTAGGGCTGGTTCTTTGTGGTTTTGCGGGGTCTACGCACCAAATTTCCTCACGCAGTTTGCGTGACCCGGGCTTTTCCAAACCGGCGTGCGAAAATCTAGGAATTTGGTGTCCTCGTTCGCCGCGCTAGTGACAAAAGACGCAACCCCCTTTTCGCGAACTGGGCTTTTACCAAGGTCGACCGGCAGGATTGCGCCCATTGTCACTCGCCGTTCACACAAGACACCACATTCCCTCACACGACCTACACGACCTGGGCTTTTCCAAATCGACACACGATTCTTCAGGACACGCCCGGCGAACCCGGAGAGGATGGCAACGCAGCGACCATATCAATCCCGTCGGCCTCGTCCAGCCAGGCGTCCAGCAGCTTCGTGCCGTCGTGGATGGTGGTCTCGAGGTTGGTGGTGCCGTAGATGAACCTGCCAGCATCGAACGCCTGTTGGTCAAAGAACTCGAACCTGGCCGCCAGGCAGCGCTTCGACCCCGCATACGCCTCAGACTCTGTCACCTGGGTGATTGGGGAAACCGGACACAGCGTGAGGAAGGCTCTCGCACATACGCCCCCGAGGACCGACGAATCCGGACGGATCAGAGAGCCCACTGGTGTGTGAACGTACCGATGGCTCCGTGCCCCGTGTTCTTGCTTCGCCGTCGTCAACTAGGTAGCTTTGCAAGCAACATGACCGGTTCCGCTGCCCGCCTCGGTGGGAGTCCAGGGCCGGTCTTCGTT
>OJKZ01000290.1_pt1 | contig 21044 bp, 22 predicted proteins | sample 1596791 | NCBI WGS metagenome assembly OJKZ01 (sample SAMEA3904677, study PRJEB24821) | metagenome | biome: Builtin; feature: hospital; material: surface | place: USA | collected 2013-06-04 | reverse complement strand
GCTACTCCCGCGCGTTTGAGTTCCCGGGCTTCGTCCCGGCCTACATCCGCCCGCTGTTCTGCGAGGGCCTTGGCCCGTTCCGCTGGGTTGCACTTTCCGGCGACCCGGAGGACATCAAGGTCACCGACCAGGCCATCAAGGAGGCTTTCCCGGACAACGAGCACCTGCACCGCTGGCTCGATGCGGCCGAGGAGTACGTGGAGTTCGAGGGCCTGCCGGCACGTATTTGCTGGCTGGGCTACGGCGAGCGTGCCAAGGCCGGCGTGATCTTCAACAACCTGGTCAAGGAAGGCAAGGTCAAGGCACCGATCGTCATCGGCCGTGACCACCTGGACTCCGGCTCCGTGGCCTCCCCGTACCGCGAGACCGAGTCCATGCTCGACGGCACCGACGCTGTGGCTGACTGGCCGCTGCTCAACGCCATGACCGCTGTGTCCGGCGGCGCGACCTGGGTATCCATCCACCACGGTGGTGGCGTGGGCATGGGTCGTTCCATCCACACCGGCCAGGTCACGGTGGCTGACGGCACCGAGCTCGCCGAGTCGAAGCTCAAGGCTGTGCTCACCAACGATCCGGGTATGGGCGTCATCCGCCACGTGGATGCCGGTTACTCCCGCGCCAACGAGGTCGCGCAGGAGCGCGGCGTGCGCATCCCGATGAAGTTCCAGGCACGCGACTAATCACGCGTCCCGAGCGCTGACGTTTCCCTCACGGGCGCGTCAGCGCTTTTCGTTACCCTGGGCCCCACGAAGCCCTCCGAAGAAAGGCACCCATGAGCACCTTTATTACTGGCATTTCCGAGCTCCGCACGGTCTCCGAGCTGGGCACCATTAAGAACGCAGCATTGCTTATCGACGACGACGTGATCGCCTGGGTCGGCCCCGCCGACGAAGCCCCCGCGGAAGCAGCAAACGCCGCCGAAACCGTCGATGTTGGCGGGCGCGCAGTCCTGCCTGGTTGGGTGGACTCCCACTCCCACATGGTTTTCGACGGCAACCGCGCCGAAGAGTTCGAGGCCCGCATGGCCGGCGAGTCCTACGCCGCCGGCGGCATCGCCGTGACCATGGAAGCCACCCGCTCCGCAGGTGAGGAGCGCCTGGATAAGTTGGTGGCGGAGCGCGTCGCCGCAGGTCATGCGGGCGGCACCACCACGTTTGAGACCAAGACCGGCTACGGCCTGAACGTTGAGTCCGAGGCGGAAGCGGCTCGCGTTGCTGCCCGCCACGTGGATGAGGTGACGTTCCTCGGCGCACACCTGGTCCCGCCAGGGGCGGACGCTGACGAATACATCGAAGAGGTCGTCGGCCCGATGCTGGATGCGGTGAAGGACCACGTGCAGTGGATCGACGTGTTCTGCGAGCGCGGTGCGTTCAACGAAGAACAGTCCCGCCGCGTCCTCGAAGCCGGCAAAAAGGTGGGCCTGGGTGTGCGCGTGCACGGCAACCAGCTTGGGCAGGGCCCGGGCGTGAAGCTTGCGGTGGAGATGGGCGCGGCCAGCGTGGACCACGTCAACTACCTCTCCGACGAGGACTTTGAGTTGCTGGCCGGTTCGGACACCGTAGCCACGCTGCTGCCTGCCTGCGACCTGTCCACGCGCGAGGATCTCGCACCGGGCCGCAAACTTATCGACGCCGGCGCCACCGTCGCCATCGCATCCAACCTCAACCCGGGCACGTCGTTTACGTCCTCGATGAACTTCTGCGTGACCACCGCGGTCCTGCAGCAGTACCTCACCCTCGACGAGGCGATCGAGGCCGCCACCACCGGCGGCGCGAAGGCGCTGCGTCGCCACAACGTCGGTGATGGCAAGGACCCGCAGGGCCGCCCGGCCAAGGGCACGCTAGTGCCCGGTGCGGCAGCCGACCTGCACATCCTGGATGCAGAAAACGCCATCAACCTGGCCTACCGCCCAGGCATGCCGATGACGTGGCAGACCTGGGTGGCAGGCAAGAAGGTCTACGGCTAGCTTAGATAGTCACCTGACGGGACTTAATGTTGTCCAGTTGTTTGCGCTCGTCTGCAGATAATGCAGCGTCGTTGGCGTACTCGGTGGTGATCTTCTTGTTCAGATCTGCCAGCGCTGCCTCGTAGGAGTCGGCCGCCACGGCCGGGTCGAGGTCGAACACCGGTACAACCAGGCCGTGGGTACGGAACGCGCCGGCGAACTTGGTGCCCTCGCCCAGGTTCAGCTCGCCACGTGCGGCGATGCGTGCCAGTGCAGACAGCATCTGCGCCTCGTTATCTTCGGTGCGCACCCAGCGGATGTGTGCCTTGCCGCCACCTGGGTTGACCCACCAGATCGCGCCCGGCAGGTCTGCGCCGATCTTCTCGGACGGCAGAACGGCATCGTTGGCCTGGCGCAGTGCCTGCTGGATCTGGGGCGGGACCGGCGTGCCTTCCGGGAACCACCAGGAGAAGTCTTGGTGGGTGGTGATGTCCAGGGTGGCGTCGCCGCTAAGAAGCTCCGAGAGCTCCGGCTGCGAACCGTCAGCGACGGTGGACTGCAGCGTCTCGCCCGGCTTCGCATCAACAACCCAGTTCAGGGCGTACGCAAGGTCGCGGCCCGGGTTCTGGGAGTGGGAGGTGACCTGAAGCGCGACGAAACGCTCGCCGCCCTGGTCCTCCTCGCGCACGAGCGCAGCTCCCGCGCCCGGCAAGACGGTCACAATGTTGACCGGGGTGCCCTTTACGTCAACCGTGGTCACGGCAGAGGGGACGAACTCCTGCAGCGCAACCAGGTCGGCTTCTGCTGCCAGGCCGCCGAACGGGCGGGGGTCTTTTTGGAACTTCTCGCGCTCAGCGGCGCGGGCTGCGAGTTTTGCCTCGCGGCGCGACATGCCCTCGGGCAGATCTGCGCGGTTCTTCTTTTTCTTCGGTTTGCGTTGCACCATGGGCGCAATCGTACCGGCGTGCACGACACTGGCGGGCAACGAGTTAGTCAGTCGCAACAGCGGTGTGGTTGCCAAAGATTTCCAGGGCGAGATCGGGCAGGTCTGTTGCGATCACATCCACCCCGTTGTCGGCGCACCACTGCATGCCACGTGGTGTGTTTACGGTCCAGGTGTACGTCTTCAAACCGCGGTATCCCAGCAGCTCAGTGCGCAGTTGCAGGTGCTGCAACGCGGGGCCGACGCCGTAGGGGCGGGAGAACATGCGGTTCTTTTTGTTCCACTTCATCTCGCGCAGGCGGAACAGGTAGAAGGTTTCCAGTTCGGGCGCCATGTCGGTGAAGTAGCGCACCGCGCGGTGGGAGAAGGACGCGAGGTGGATGTTCGGTGAGTCGTCGAGACGCGCGTACCTGAGCATGCGGAAGGTCTGTTCGTCCACCTCAGGCCCGTGCGGGGTGGGGTGTTTGGTCTCTATGTAGATGTGTTTGTCGGGGTAGTCCTGCATGAGTTCGAGCAGTTCTTCCAGCAGCATGATCCGCTGCGGGTCCTCTTTGGTGCCGACGTTCAGTTCGCGCAGGTCGTTGTAGTCGTTGAAGTCGATGCGCCCCGGCACGCCCGCAGTGCGGATCAGGGTGGGGTCGTGGAAGACGACAACTCTCCCGTCACGGGTGAGCCGTACATCGCATTCGATGCCGTGGATGGGAAGTTCGAGCGCCTTTTCAAACGCGCGTTGTGTAAGTTCTGGGTAGGCTCCGGAAAATCCCCGGTGGGCGACGATTTTTGGTGCGGTGTTGTGGCTCACGGCCCACAGGCTACTCGCCCTTGCGCCCGCCCGCGAGCGTAAGAAGTTTGGGACAATAGCGAGCGTGCTTATCGACGACACCCGCAACGCCATCCGCAACATCACCGCAAAACTGCCCGACGCGGTATGGCGTGCGCGCCAGCGATTCTCGTTCAGCCGCGACGGCTGGCTGGCGGTACCGATCGGCGCGGTGCAGGTGTTGGGAGACCTCTCCCCCGCGATCCGTCTGCTTGGCCCGCACCGCCTGCCACCCGCGTTTCGCTCTGGTTTGGTCGGTGCGGAGGTGGCCACGTGGGGTGCGGTGTCGCCGTCGCTGCTGCCGCACAACTGGTGGGCGACGGCGGCGAACGTGGCGGTGCTCCAGGGCATCGGCCACGGGGTTGCGACGGGCCTTGCGCACGCGTTCGGGCCGACGACCCCACCAACCGGGACCGGCCGTTTGCCCCGCCCGGCGCGTGTTGCGATGACTGCGACCACAGTGGCGGTGTTCGCCACCTCGATCCGCCGGCGCATTCGGCTGAAGCGCCTGGTACAAAGCGACGACACGTTCCGGGCTTCTGACCTCGCGGGCGGCGTGATGCTGGGCACGCTCGGCTACGGCACGGTGCTGCTGGTCGGCGATGCGATCCAGTCCTTCATCGACGCGCTCAACGAGCTGCTGGGCAAGAAGTTGCCGCCGGTGGCGTCGTGGCCAATCGCCATCGTGGGCGGTGGTGTGCTGCTGGTGTTGGTAAGCGACCGGGTGGTGCTGCGTCGGTTCCTCTCCAATGCGAGCCGGCGCGCCTTCGAGTTGGACCGTGAGTACATGCGTGGCGCGGTGCAGCCGCATCGTCCGCAGCGTTCGGGTTCGCCGGAGTCTTCGGTGGATTGGAACCTCATGGGCCGCCAGGGCCGCGCGGTGGTTTCCGGCGGCCCGCGAAAGGAGGACATTGAACGTGTCCTCGGCCGGGAGGCGCACGAGCCGATCCGTGTCTTCGTCGGCCTGGATCTGGAGCGTGAGCAGGACGAGCCGGACTTTGAGCAGATGGCGCGCCTGGCCATTAAGGAGATGTACCGCACCGGCGCGTTTGAGCGCTCCCACATCGCGGTGATGTCGGCGGCCGGCACGGGCTGGATCAACGACTTCCACACGTCCGGGTTCGAGTTTGTCACCGGCGGCGATAGTGCGATCGTCGCTATGCAGTACTCGTATCTGCCCTCGGCGTATTCGTATCTTGCGGACCGCACGAACCCGGTGCGCTCCTCGCGCATGTTGATCGAGTACATCCTGCGCGAACTGGAAAACATCCCAGAATCCTCCCGCCCGAAGCTCTTCGTCGGCGGCGAATCGCTCGGCGCCTACGGGGTTTCCGACGCGTTCGAGTCCATCGACGAACTCTTCGAGCTCACCTCTGGCGCCGTGTTCACCGGCACGCCCGGCTTCGCCCGCAACCACAGCGAGCTAACTAAGCAGCGCCAAAAAGGTTCTCCGGAGCGCCTTCCGCTTATCGACGACGGTCTCCACGTCCGCTTCACCGCCCACCCCGACCACCTCAACCACGACTTCCAAGGCGACGCCTACGCGCAGAAGTGGGAGGCCCCGCGCGTCGTGTTCGCCCAGCACGCCTCTGACCCGGTGGTGTGGTGGGACCACAGCCTGGCGTGGCGCCGGCCGGACTGGCTGAAGGAGCCGGGCTCGCGCGGGGTTCCGGCACCGAAGGCGCAGCACTTGGATGCGCTGCACACGATGCGGTGGATGCCGTTGGTCACCTACTGGCAGATTGCCATCGACCAGTTGTCCTCCAAGGACTACCCGTCACCCCACGGGCACAACTACCACGAGGAAACCGTGGCGTATTGGAACGGCGTCATCCACGGCGAGCGTTCAGACGAGGATTCAAACGCCGCGCTGACCAAGGACGAGATCAAGCGCGTGGCCGCCTGGATCCACAACGACGCCACCAAACTGCGCCGCCCCGTCGGAGGGTTCCCCTCCAAGCACGGCTACTAGATACCGCAGGCCACCCCGGTGGAGTGGTGCGGGCAGTAGCCGTTGGGCACCTTGTGCAGGTACTGCTGGTGCTCCTCCTCAGCGAGGTAGTACGGCGCGCCGGCGTGCACTTCGGTGGTGATGTCGCCGTAGCCAGCGCTGTTCAGGTCCGCCTCGTACTGGCGGATCCACTCGCGGATCTGCTCGGCCTCTTCCTCGGTGTCGGTGTAGAAGGCGGAGCGGTACTGGGTGCCAACGTCGTTGCCTTGGCGGTAGCCCTGGGTTGGGTCATGCGCCTCGAGTGCAGTCTTGACGATCTCCTTCAGCGAGATCACCTCCGGGTCGTAGACCACCTCCACCAACTCCACGTGGTTGGTCTGGCCGGAGCAGACTTCGCGGTAGGTGGGGTTCGGGGTAATGCCGCCGCCGTAGCCGACCGAGGTCGATTCAACACCGTCGAGCTGCCAGAACATCTTCTCCGCACCCCAGAAGCAGCCAATCCCGATGAGGATGCGCTTCTGCCCCTCACGCCACGGGCCGGTAATCGGGGTGGTCAGCACGGCGTGCGGGCGGGGGTTGGCAAGGACGGGTTCGGGGCGGCCGGGAAGGGCCGTGGTGTCGTCGACAAGCTTTGGCTCAGGTGCGAAAAGAAATCCCATATTTGCTGTAACGAGTTTGGGCACAACACTGTTCCCAAATTTTCTCTACGATGGTTGCCGTACACGAAATCAAACGAAAGGAAACCATCATGGCTGTTTACGAGCTTCCTGATCTCCCGTACGCATACGACGCACTTGAGCCGCACATCTCCGCAGAGATTATGCAGCTGCACCACGACAAGCACCACGCTAACTACGTCAACGGCGCAAACACTGCACTCGAGGCTCTTGAGGCAGAGCGCAACGGCGACGCAAACGCCGATAAGATTCGCGCACTGACCAAGAACCTTGCGTTCAACCTCGGTGGCCACACGAACCACTCCATCTTCTGGAAGAACATGGCACCGAACGCTGGTGGCAACCCGACCGGCGAGATCGCTGAGGCCATCGACCGCGACTTCGGTTCCTTCGAGGCATTCCAGAAGCACTTCTCCGGTGTCGCCACCGGCCTGCAGGGCTCCGGCTGGGCTGTCCTGGGCTACGACCACATCGCTGGCCGCCTGGTCATCCAGCAGCTGACCGACCAGCAGGGCAACGTCTCCGTTGACTTCACCCCGGTCCTCATGCTGGATATGTGGGAGCACGCTTTCTACCTCCAGTACAAGAACGTCAAGGCTGACTACGTCAAGGCTTGGTGGAACGTTGTGAACTGGGACGACGTCAACGAGCGCTACGCCGCTGCGTCCAAGTAAGCCCTAGTCACACCTGGGTGAAACGCCCGCGCCAGTGGCGCGGGCGTTTTTCTATGCCTCTAAAGCCCGTAGCGCAAACACAACGCCCGCCGCATCAGGAGGTGCATGCGGCGGGCGTTGTAGTTCACTAGATTCACGACGAGTCCTGTAAGGAACCCGCCTATTACTTTAGGTTAGGCTCACCTTATCGCGCAAGGGTTTAGGTAAAAAACTTTTCAAGTCGTTGCGCCGCCGCCCGAAATGGAGAACCATGGGACGGTATGAGAAAAGGGTCAATGGAGTACCGCCGGGCGTCGATAGGCATGCTGCTCGTGGGGCTCGCGATCTTCTCCGCCCTCTACGCCACCCAGGCGCTGCTTCCCACGCTCACCCGCGAGATGGACATCGAGCCCTCCACGGCGGCGTTGACGGTGTCCGCGGCCACCGGTGCGCTGGCGATCTGCGTCGTCCCGGCCTCCATCCTGTCCGAGAAGTTCGGGCGCGGACGAGTGCTCATCATCTCCGCGCTCGCCGCCACCGCACTCGGGCTCGCTCTCCCACTGGCGCAAACCATCGGCCAGCTCGTCGTACTCCGCGCGATCCAGGGCGCGCTGCTGGCCGGCACCCCCGCCGTCGCAATGGCGTGGCTTTCCGAAGAGCTGGACGAGCGCGACCTCGCCGGCGCGATGGGACTCTACATCGCTGGCACCTCCGTCGGCGGGCTCACCGGCCGCCTCATCCCCGCCTTCATGCTGGAGCTCACCGGCTGGCGCTGGGCACTGGCCACCAGTGCGGCGGTGAGCCTCATCCTCGCGATCGCGACCGCGCTGCTTTTGCCGGAGCAGCGCAACTTCCGCCCGAAGGCCTCGATCCGCCCGGCAGCCGAGTTCCGCGCCGTAGCCCGCCACCTGGGCAACCCCCGCCTCGTCGGTCTTGTGGCCACCGCGTTTATCGCCATGGGCGTGTTCGTCTCCATGTACAACTTCTTCGGCTTCCGCGCCATCAACGACTTCGGTCTGGCCCCCTCGCTCGCCGGGCTGACATACGTGATGTACCTCTCCGGCACCTGGTCCAGCGCCCGCGCCGGCACCTTCGTTTCCCGCTTCGGCCGCGGCCGCGTCGTGCTCGCCGCTGCAGTACTCATGCTCACCGGCGCGCTCGTCGGTGCCAGTGGCAACCTCTACGTCACGCTTGCCGGCCTGCTCATCTTCACCGCCAGCTTCTTCGCCCTGCACTCCACCGCCTCCGGGTGGGTCGGGCTCATCGCGGACAAGGACCGCGCGGAGGCATCGAGCCTGTACGTCTTCTGCTACTACATGGGCTCCTCCCTGCTCGGCGCGACCACCGGCTGGGCCTTCGAGGCGCTCTCCTGGGCAGGCTTCGTCGGCGTGCTCGCGGCCATGCTCGCCGTGCTCATCGCCATTGCTGCAGCTCTCGCCGTAGCAGAGAAGCGCCTATAGCAGGGGCAGGCCCGGCGCGCCCGCGTCCAAGAACTCGCGCACCGCGCGGGTGGCGCGGCAGTCGTCCTCGTTGTACTGCAAAAGCGTCGCCCGCGCTTCCGCCCCAGCTTGGTCGTCGCGGCGCGCTTGCCTGCGCAAGGCTACCGACGCCTCGCCGTCCACATCATCGTCCTCCCAGGTAAAGCCAACGACGGGGCCGAGCACTTTCAGCCCCAGCCCGTCGGTGCCCACCAAATGTTGGCGTACGTGCGCAAACACATCGACCCACTCGTCAGAGGCGATAAAGGCTTGGACCTCAGCCAGCTCCACGGTGTCGAAGCGCTTCGCCGAGGATTTGAGCCAGTGGTTCTCCCCGCCCGCGGCGTAGCAGTAGGCCGCAAAAGTCTTGCCCTCCGCGTGCGCGGCATCGCGTCGCGCCATCAGCCAGCGCCAGAACTCGGTGAAGTTGCGCTCTTCCGCCTCGCCGCCGACTTCCTCCCAGATAACGAAGGGGTGGTAGGCCTCGCCGTCAAAGGCACCCCACAGGTACGCGCCCTGGTCCAGGTAGGCCTCCATGTCCACGTCGATCTCCACGTCCGCGCGCGGCACGTGCACCGGACCGCGGCGCTTGAGCACCGGCACACCCTCGCGCCAGGCCTGCGCGATGCGTGAGGCGTCGCCCACGTCGGCGTCGATAAGCTGGCCCACGGTGTGGATGCCGCGCTCGCGCCACTGATCGCCGCGTCCGCCGGAGAACACGAACGAGATGTCGTCCATCTCCTCGAGCTTTTCTCCGCACAGCGGCCAGAAGCGGCAGGTCGCACACTGCTTCAGCCGACGCGGCGAGCGCGGAATCGGGGTTTCCAGCGCGCGTTTGAGCGGCGGGATGAACCGGGCGAGCTCGCCCACATACGCACGCTCGCGGTCCTGGCCGATCACGCCGCCGCGGCCTGAAGCTTTCTCCCCAAGCAGCAGGTGCACCATAGCGAGCGTGTAGCCGTCGATAGTGTGGTGGCGCGGCTTCGCCTGCACCTCAAGCGGCGCGCCCAAGCCCAGCCTGCCGGTGGGCACCATCAACGCTAAAGACGCCGGATCCTTGCGCGCTACGCGATGGTTCGACACGATCACCGGCATATACCCCGCGTCAGTGCGCACCAGCACGTCGATCTCGCAGACCACGCGGACGCCGTCAATCTCGCCGCTGAGCACCGCCCGCGTAATCAGGTGTGCGCCGCGGCGCAGCGCGGCTCGCGTCTCACCGTCGCGAAGCTCAAGCTCTTCCGAAGTATCGGCGGGGGCCAAGTCGACGCGGACGAAGGCCTTGCCCCTCCCGTCGCCCACCGCGCGCTTGACCGGCAGCGCCGCGAACACCAGCGCCCGGGCCGCGGCGAGCTGCGCCTGGCGCGACTGGCCCGCCGGGGTGGGGCCGACCTCCGGGTGGGCCAAACGCTGGCGCAACCGGTACCTGCAGCCCACGAGATCTGCGGGGCGGACCTGAAACGGCTCATTCACAATAGTGACCACAATACCTGCCTGGCGGGTAAGATCGGCGGCAGCGAAAAACAACACCACAAAGGAGTACCGCCCCAATGGGACTTTTTGAAGCCATCCGTAAAGCCCGCGCGCGCACCAAGGCCGAGATTAAGGCCGCCGAGGCCCGCGCCCGCAAGCTGGCCAAGGAGCAGGCGAAGGCGGACCAGAAAACCGCCCAGCTTTTAGACAAGGCAGAGAAGCGCCTCCTGAAGGAGGAGAAGAAGGGGCTCAAGCGCAAGCGCAAGCACGAGGAGAAGCTGGCTAAGGCGCACCTCAAGCGCATTGAGGAGTCCGGTCTGACCCAGAAGAAGGCGAAGCAGTGGGTCAGCGCTTCCCGCGTCCTTGTGCCGGTACTACTGCCGCTGGCGTACAAGGCCTACACCTCCTACCAGCAGAACCGCATCAACACCCGCGCCGCAGGCATTGGCGTTGACCCGCAGGATCTCGCCCGCCACTCGGGCCGCGGGGCGGAACTCAAGGCGCGTATCGACGCGCTGCGTACCACCCTCGAGCACACCGAGTCCCTGCCGTCCGGCTTCCGCGGCGACGCGAAGGTGCGCCTCAACAGCCTGGCCCGCAACGTGCGCGACGCGGAGCACCTCAACCCGGAGCAGCGCCGCCTGGCTTACGCTTCCGTGGAAAACGAGCTGGCAGAGCTCGGTGCCGAGATCACCAAGAAGGCGAACTAGTTTAGAGCACGCCTTGCTCGCGCGCCGAGGCCACGGCGGAGGTGCGCGAGCGCACGCCCAACTTGTCGTAAATATGCACGAGGTGGGACTTCACTGTCGCCTCGGAGAGCATGAGCTGCTGGCCGATCTCCCGGTTCGAGCTCCCCTCGGCCACTAGCTGCAGCACCTGCAGCTCGCGCGGGGTCAGCGAGGAACGCGGGGCCTTTTCGCGCGTGGCCAGCTTCTCGCGCACCACCGGCGACAGCGTCGCATCCCCCTTCGCGGCGGAGCGAACCGCGGCGAGCAGCTCCTCCGGCGGGGCGTCTTTGAGCAGGTAGCCCACCGCGCCCGCCTCGATCGCGCCGAGGATGTCGGCATCCGTGTCGTAGTTGGTCACCACCAGTACCTGCGGCGGGTTGCCCATGGCGCTGCGGATCCGCGCGGTGGCCTGCGCCCCGGTGGTTACCCGCGAGCCCTCGGCACCCGCACCGAAGCGCAGGTCCATGAGGATGACGTCGATGCCGCCAGCCAGCGCGGTCGCGATCGCAGCCTCCGCCGTGGCTACCTCGCCCACAACACGGATGTCCTCGTCGACTTCCAGCACGGAGCGCAGTCCCAGCCGCACAATCTCGTGGTCATCGGCCAGCAGCACCCGGATCATGGTCCACCTCTCCACTCCCCTCGACACCCGCCGAGGACTTGGCATCATTCTTTCGATTGACATTACCCGGTACCGCCACCGAAAGCGCCGTCGGCCCGCCGGGCGCGGACTCCACCACCAGCTTTCCGCCCAGCTCGGCGGCACGCGAGCGCATCGCGTCTAAACCCAGGTGCCCCAGCCCCGCCGGCTTTGCCGCTTGCGCCTCCGGGTCGAAACCGCGGCCGTTGTCCACCACGTCCAGGCGCACCTCGTCCGGCCCGTACGTCAGCGTCACCCGCATCCTCGTCCCGCCCGAGTGCTTCACCGCGTTCGCCATCGCCCCTTGCGCGATGCGCAAAAGCCCGGCCTCGGTGCGCATGGGCAGCTGTGCCACCTCGCCGTCGGTCTCCACCTCAATGTCCATGTCGCTCGCGGTTGCTAAGTCTTCGGCGATGCGCCCGAGCGCCTCGCTTAGCGACGTCTCCGTCAACGGCGCCGGCGCCAGCGCCGCAATCATCGCCCGCGTCTCCGCCAAGTTATTCGACGCCGCCCGGCGCGCCGTCTCCATCCGCTTCAGCGGTGCCTCCAACTGCTCCTTCGGGATCCCCGCGTTGACCAGGTCGCGCTCGGCGGCGTGCAACAGCATCTGGATGGACGAGAGGTTTTGCGCCACCGTGTCGTGGATCTCGTGGGCGAGCCGCTCGCGCTCCTGCGCCACGCCGGCGGCGCGCTCGGTGGCGACGAGCTTGTCCTGGGTGGACAACAGCTCGTCGATAAGCTGCTCCCGCTCCTTGCTCACCCGGCCGATGGTGGTAAACGCGTAGTTGATTGCCACGACCACCACCGCCGAGAGCACGGGGCCGAGCACGCCGCCGAGGGTGAGCCCGGTGGGGATCTGGATGGCGATCGAGATCGCCAGCCCGACCGCTACGAGCACCAGCCCGCGCCAGTTGTTGAAGGCGCGCAGCACGACGAAGAACAGGATGAACACCCAGTACACCGCCACCGGCGAGAACGTGATGTCGGCGACCCACAGGGCGAGAAGCGCCGCGCACCAGACCGCGCGAACAGGCCGGCCCCAACGGTGCATCTCCACCATGCCGTAGAACAGGACGAAGGAGAAGGTGGCCACAAGCACGATCTGCAGCAGCGCGAGGTTCAGCGGCATGCGGGCAGTCGCGCCCAGGGAGACCATGACGAGGCAGACCGCCAGCACTGTGATGCCGGTATCCAACGCCTTATTGTCCGGCACATCTGCGGACGTGTGGGCCAGGCTCGCTAGTCTTAAGCTCATGCGTCTGAGATTACCCACCGCCCTCGTTGCCGCGGGCCTCGCGCTCGCCGCCTGCAGCGCCGAAACGGAGACCCCGGAAGCGCCGAGCGAAACGACGGCCACCGCGCCTGACCAGGGGCTGCCCGTCGAGACCCTGCCAGAGACGCAGCGTACCGACTGGACCGAGTGCCCCTACCTGGACACCGAGTGGGTCGCGCAGACCAACGGCCAGCGCGTGACCGGGGTGGGCATCGATTCCCGCTTCGACACACCCGCCTGCCAGTTCTGGTCCTACCCGGAAGAGCCGCAGCTGACGGTGATCGTGCGCCACATGGCCTCACCCCAGGAGTCGATGGCGGTGGTGGACTGGGCCACCCCGGTGGAATTTACCGCCCCTGCCGACCAGCCCCCGGGGTGGAACGGCGGCCGCCACGGCGGAGGCGAGGTGCCAAACCGCATCGGGGCAGCGTATTCGGTCGCGCGCGGCACGCACGCAGTGACGGTGTTTACCAACCAGGACGAGTCGGTCAAGGCGCAACGCGTGGCGGAACAGGTCATCGCTACGCTGGGACTGTGACTGAGCGCAACCCGAAACCCCGCACGACCCCGCCCACTGACACAGAGATCGCCGTCGCCGCTATCGTCTTCCGCGATGCGGCGGGCCGTGTCCTGTGCGTCCGCAAGCACTCCAGCCCGCGCTTCCAGCTGCCCGGCGGCAAGCTGGAGGCCGGCGAGACCACTGTCGACGCCGCGCTGCGCGAGACCCGCGAAGAGGTCGGGCTCGACGTCGACCGAAGCAACCTCAGCTACCTCGGCACCTTCAGCGCGGAAGCATCGAACGAGCCCGGGCACACGGTCACCTCGACCGTGTACGTACATCCAACGCCTGCTCGTGCTCCGGAAGCAGCCGCCGAAATCGCCGAGACCGCCTGGATCGACCCACTCGCTCCCGCAGGACACGCACTCGCGCCCCTGCTGGCCACCCGGATCTTCCCTGCTCTCACGCAGCGCCGGATCCAGTCCGTCACCGTCTTCGCCGGTGCTAACCCCGGCACCGACCCGGCGCACCTTGAGCTGGCGCGCCGCCTCGGCCAGGCACTTGGGCAGCACCGGATGACGCTGGTGTACGGCGGCAGCAAGCTGGGACTCATGGGCGAAGTGGCCAAGGAGGCGCACGCACACAAGGGCACCACCATCGGCGTGCTTACCACGCACCTGGCCAACTACGAGTTGAAGTACGAGGGCCTCGACCGTCTCGAGCTGGTGGGCTCCATGTCGGAGCGCAAAGCCATGATGAGCCAGCTCGGCGAGGCATTCGTGGCACTGCCGGGTGGCACGGGCACGCTCGACGAGTTCTTCGAGGAGTGGACGAACCAGCAGCTCGGCACGCACACCAAGCCAATCGGGCTGCTCGGCCGCACGTTCTGGCAGCCGCTGATAGACATGGTCGACCACATGGTGGCCCACGGGTTTGTGCGCCAAACCGACCGCGACCACCTCATCGTGGCCGACGAGCCGGAAGAGATGATCCAGAAACTGCAGGCCTGGCTGCCGCCGGTGCCGCGCTGGACTGACTAGACGGCTAACTAAACAGCGACGTCGTTATACGGCATCTGCGCGGAGACCCACGGGAACACAACCTCCATCAGCAGGAAGAACACTGCCACGGCAATCACCAGGGCGATCAGCGTCTTCACCCAGGTGTTGCCCGGCAGCTTGCGCCATAGTGCTGCGTACATCTTTACTTCACCTCCTGCATCGCGGTGGGGAGCGTCTGCTGATCCGGGTTCTTGGGCAGCACCTCGGTGCGCATCGCGTGCACGATCATGCGCTCCGCGTTGGAGAACTGCGGGTGGCAGGTGGTCAGCGTGATGATGCCCTCCATGCCATCGACCACTTCCATCGAAGGCGTTTCCGGCATCGGGTTAATCACGTTGATGTCGCCCGGCAGCGTGATGTGGCGGCCCTGCACCGCGCCGTAGTCGCCGGTAGCCACGCGCTCGTTCATCTCCGTAGGCAGGCAACCCGCGGTTTCGGCGCGGCGCTCGTCCGGCTGCTGCGACATCGGCAGCACCCGGTAAGTCACCCACTGGGTCTGCGTTTCCACCACGATCGCGTCGCAAGCGTTGAGCCCGCCGAGGTCATTGAACGGCGCGCCCTTGCCCACGCGGTGCCCGGCCACGGCGAAGTTGCCGTCCTCGCCCGGCATCTGCGTGTCCGGGTAGCGCCCCGGCCCGGTGAGCAGCTCCTTTTCCTGCACGCCCTCGATGATGGCGAACTCGTAGTCTGGGCCGAAGGCGGGAATGTACATGCGCGCAAACGCGTCGCCAAGCGCCGGTGCCTTCACTTCGCGGGGGTTGACCCAGCCCTCGCCCCACTGCTCGCTCAGCGAATGCTGCGCCTCGTTTTGCATCTTGCCTGCGGCGATGTTGGTCCAGAAGGACTCGTAAAAAGCGAAGAGCAGCAGTAAGACACCCGCGGTAAGCAGGAGCTCCCCGATCACTTGCGACGCGCGTATCCGGTGTGGCGACTGAGGCATGGCCTAACATTAACCCAGTCGTCGCCGTCACCTGTAACGCACAATCCGAGAGGAGATACCACACGCATGCTGGAAGTCCTGGTCTACCCGGTCGCTGCGGTGATCAAAATGTGGCATTGGCTACTCGTGCATCTGCTGCACATGGACGCCTCGGCTGCCTGGGTCGCCTCGGTGCTCCTACTCGTGGTGACGGTGCGCGCGCTCGTGCTGCCTTTCGCCATGGCGCAGTACCGCGTCGGCCGAACCTCCTTCCTCATGCGGCCGCACCTCGCGCGCATCGAGAAGGAGTACGGCAACGCCACTACGCCCGAGGCCATCGCCGCGGAAAAACGGGAGCGAAAGCAGGTCCAGGAGGAGCACAATTACAGCCTCGCCGCCGGCTGCGTCCCTGCGCTCGTGCAGTTCCCCGTCTTCATCGGCCTGTATCGTCTGCTCCGCTGGATGGCCGTGCCCACCGACGGCGATGGCCACCGCATCGGCATCCTGAGCGACCAGGACCTCGAGACCTTCCGCGCCGCCACGCTTTTCGACGCCCCCTTGCCCGCCTATGTGGCCATGAGCCCCGAACATCTCGCGGCGCTCGGCACGACGGAAGCGCAGGTGCGCGCCGTGGCCCTGCCAATGGTGATCGCCGCGGTGATTTTTACGTGCACCAACCTCGCCATCTCCCAGCTGCGCAACCGCTCCACTCTGGACTGGGAGACCGCAATGACGCGGAAGAGCTACCACTTTTTGTGGTGGATGATCCCACTCGTCGCGCTCGGCCTGGCCACCGCCGGGCTCGCCGGCATCGTCCCCGTGGCGATCCTGCTGTACTGGGTGAGCAACAACCTCTGGACGATGACGCAGACCGCGGCGCTGTGGGCCTGGACGGTACGCACCATGCCCGCCGAGGAAATGCACCGCGAGTACTGGCGCGAGGCGAAGGCGCGCACCGCCGGTGCAAAACAAGAAAAGGTACAGCGCAAGCGAACCCGCCGCGCGCTGCGTCTACGGGCCGTGCTCCACCCCAGCCAGGCGGGCGACGCCTTAGCGCAGCTGCGCGCCGAAAAGCAGGAACGGAAAGCGGAAAAGCTGCGCGAGAAGCAGGAGCGTAAGGAGCTGCAGAAAGCTCGCAACGCGGCGAGCAGGCAGCTTGCGCAGCAGCGCAAGGCTGAAAAGGCTGCGGAAGACTAGATGGAGTAGTCGGCCGGTGGCGCGCCGAGCTCGGATTCAGCGAGGTCACGCGCCTTCTGCAGCGGGGAAACGTCGCGCATAAATCGCGCTCCGGTCATGCCGCCGTCGAGAAAGATGAGCAGCTCGTCCGCCTGCTTGGATGAGTCGTACCCGTTCTTGGCGGTGAGCAGCTCGGTAATGGTGCCGTGCATCCACTTCCGGTGGTTGCGACAGGTCTCCACGATGCGGTGCTCGGATTCCGTCTCCGGGCGGGGGTACTCGGTCGCGGCGTTGAGGAAGGGCGAGCCGCGAAACTCGCGCTGCGGCTCCGACTCAATGGCCATGTCGAAGAAAGCGAGCACCTTCTCGTCCGTCGTTGCGGCTTTGACGGCGCGCTCCTCCCAGCGCTGGCGATACTCTTCGTCCATGCGCTCGAGATAGGCAATGACTAGGTTGTCCTTGGAGCCGAGCAGGCTGTACAGGGAGGCCTTGGCCACGTCCGCCTCGCGCAGAATGCGGTCGATGCCGATGACGCGGATGCCCTCCTCGGTAAACAGCTTGGTGGCTGCGTCGAGGAGGCGCTGCCGCGGGCTCGGCCGGTTGCGACGCCGCGCGGTCGTCTTCTTCTTCGCCGTCCCACTGCTCACTAGGTGCTCACTCCTTGGATGCTGCTGGCTTGTCTCGTCTCAATATAGACAAACCGGTACGTACACACCAGCCGTACCGGTGAAATACATTCTCGGACACGTGTTGGCGCGCATGTTGGCGCGCACGAAAAATGCCCCCGGTATGTACCAGGGGCATTCGCGCAGGTGGCGAGACGCTAGCCGCGTTTGTTCGTGACCAGGTTGACGATCCACAGCAGCACTACCGCGCCAAGCAGGCAGGTAAGGAAGCTAAAGATCAAGCCACCGCCGGCGACATCAACGCCAAACAGGCCGAGAAGCCAGCCGCCGAGGAAGCCGCCAATCACGCCGACCACAATATTCAGGCCGATGCCCATCTGCGCATCGCGGCCCTGAACCTTGGAGCCAATCCAGCCTGCGAGCCCACCGATAATAATCCAACCAATAATGCCCAGTGAGGGTGCCATAATCAGTTCCGTCCCTTCTTCACAAGTTTTTCGGTTACGGCTCCCATTATGCACACCTTTCATGTCTGCTGCCTGGGCAGGCACTCACAGGCGACTGAATTACTCCTCCGGGCGCACCACCATCATCGGGCACGGAGCGGACTGCAGCAGCGCACGCGAGGTGGAACCGAGCAGCATGCCCTTGAAGCCGCCGCGGCCGTGCGAGCCCGTGACCAGCAACTGGGCGCCCTCGGCAGCCTCCGTCAGCGCGCGGACCGGGCGGTCGCGAGTGATGACGGTACGTACCTGCACGTCCGGGTACTTCTCACGCAGCTCGCCGAGCGTCTCCTCCAGCAGAGCTTCCTTTTCCTTCTGAACGGCGGCCCAGTGGTCGTCGGAAACGGAGAAGCCCGCACCCGGTGCCTGCACCTGCGTATCAATCCAGGTGTGCACCGCAACCAGCTCAGCGCCACGCGCGTTGGCTTCCTCGAAGGCGTACTCGGTTGCACGCTGGGAAACCTCGGAGCCGTCCACACCAACCACGACGGGGCCATACTTGGTTTCATCCGTGACGTTGCTGTCCTCGCGGATGACCACCACCGGGCAGGATGCGTGGGAGACCACAGCGCCGGAGACCGAGCCCAGCACCATGCCGGACAGGCCACCCAGGCCGCGGGAGCCCATGACCACCATGGTGGAGTTGCGGGACATCTCCAGCAGCATGTCGATCGGGGAGCCCTCAGCCACGGCGTGCCCAATCTTGATGTCCGGTGCGACCTCGAGTGCGATCTCGCGTGCCTCGTCGATCTTCTGCAGGGTCTCGCGCTGCAGGTCATCAAAGAGCTCCTGCGGCGGAACCATGCCCTCGGCATAGAGGAACTGCGGCATGGTGTAGCTCGAGGCGAGTCGCAGCGGGATGCCGCGCTTCATCGCGGTGTTGGCTGCCCAACGGACTGCGGTTTGCGACGCCGGGCTGCCATCCACCGCGACAACGACGATGTCCTCGCGGTCTTCCAGGTTTTCTCGTTCTTCGCGGCTCATATCTCCAGCCTTTCAGTAGTTCTTACTGGTTATATCCTCTAGTGTACCCGGTAGCAATCAGCTTTTACTCCGGAATTTCTACCGGCGCGGCTGCATCCGCGTTCGCGGGAAACAGCAGCTCGTAAAGCGCAGTCATTACATCGGCAATCACCTTTCCGATACCGCCAGAAAAGAACTGCACCAGCGGGTCAAGCATTGCTCCAATATCCATGCCGGATACGCTACTACACACTATGGCCCGCAAGAAGAGCAAAGCTGCCCCTCCACTGCCCCCGCGCGGTGGCCTCGGTGCCTCCCGTGTGCGCGTGCCAGACACGCTTGCCCCGGTCACCGCACTGGAATTCCTCTCCGAGGTGGTAGCCACGCAACGGCACCGCCATCCGGAAGATACCCCCGAAGCGGTAATGCAGCGCTTCGCAGAGGGCGAAGTTGTGCTTCGCGACGCCACCCCGCTCACCCCCGACACCATCCTTACACCCGGCACCGACGTCTTCTTCTACCGGCGCCCCGCCCCCGAGCGCGTTGTGCCCTACGAGATCACCACTGCCTTCGAGGACGAAGACATCCTGGTGATTAACAAACCACCCTTCCTGGCCACCATGCCGCGGGCTGCCCACATCACCGAGACGGCCACCGTGCGCCTGCGGCGAGCCACCGGCAACGAGGAACTTACACCCGCCCACCGCCTCGATCTCATGACATCGGGATTGTTGCTCTTCACGAAGAGGCGCGAACTCCGCGGCCCCTACCAGGAGCTCTTCGCCCGCAGGGAGGTGCGCAAACAGTACACCGCGGTTGCCGAGCTGCAGGATGTGGAGCTTGGGACGTGGAGGCACCGGATCAGCAAAGTTCACGGGGAGGTCGCGGCAACTCTAGTTTCGGGCCAGCCGAATGCGATTACGCATGTGCGGGGTGTGACGCCGTTTGACGAGTCTACGACCGCGAGTCTCGCTGCCACCTACAACGTGGAAACTCCGCTCGCGACCTATGTGTTGGAGCCAGTCACCGGTAAAACCCATCAGCTGCGCATCCAGATGTCCGCAGCCGGTGCGCCAATTCTCGGCGACCCGATCTACCCCGTGGTCCAGCCCTTCGGATCTGAGGACTTCGCACGTCCGATGTTGCTCACGTCGGTATTTCTCGGGTTTACCGATCCGCTTTCGGGTGCTGAGCGTGGCTTCAGCACGGACCCGTGGTTGCCTGGAGTTGCACAAAAGTAACCCCACCGTCGACCAATCGAATGGACGCCAGCGGGGTCAATGTAGCGGTACAGCTTCGTTGATTACGGAAGCATCGCCGCGATGTTTGCCGGCAGCATCGGCTTCAGCGTCGGAAGTGCGGCAGCAATACCGCCAAGGACCACAAGGAGGACACCGGCAACAACGACACCGATACCAGCGTCGTTCAGCTTGCCATCTTCGGTGCTCAGTGCGGTCTTGCCATCGCCTTCATCGGGGTTCTTCCCGTTGTCAGAAGATGAGCCCCCGTCATCGCCAGGATTGGGCTGAGGATCTGGCTGCTCCGGGTTCGGCTTGGGATTCGGGTTGGGCTTCGGCTTACCCGGAGCCTGAGCATTTTCGCATTGAGCCAAACCAGACTTCATAGTTTTCAGAATGCCTTCGGCCTGACGAACCAGCTCATCATAGTCTGCAATAGACCGAGGGTTAGTGGCGCTCGCGCGTAGCTTCTTTGCATCTTGAAGACCCTTTTCGGATACAGCAATGGACTCCTTAATCTGCGCGATAGTCGCGGTTGCAGAGGGCCCAAAGTTGTAGGATCGTTGCTCTTGGGCAGAGAAAGTCATGACACAGGCACCGTCGCTGTTCACCTTTACAGTGACGGCCTGTGACTGCGGAGCCGCCATACCAGTCAGAATCAGACCGGCCGCAATTGCGCTAGCTGCAGAACGCTTGAGAGACATGATTGAAATCTCCTGAAATTTAGAGGGGTAGGGGCTGGCGACCAACTGACCGCCTACCCATAAACTAAATGACACCTGTATTGTTCGCAACAGCAAACTACTGAGAAGTTGAAGGCTTTAAGTCCCGTCCGGTTTGGCGCTAGCTCCGTTTGGCGCCTGACCACTGGTATTTCCCCTGGTCGCTGGAAACTAGCGGTCCTATTTGGCGCTAGCTCCATGTGGCCTCACATGTGGCCTCACCCCGCCTGTAAAACGCCTGGTCGATCCCGACCGGTTGTTCTAAATGGAGCTAGCTCCATTTGGCACCGGGCCATTGGTAAATCCCCTGGTCACGCGTGATCGCAACGTCTAAATGGAGCTAGCTCCGTTTGAGTCTTGCTGCTCCGGTGTACTCATGTCCACCCGAGGCGTGGGCCGCGCAGGCTACGTTTTCGCCTGGTGCTCGGTGTGTGGTGCGGGCGTGTGGCGGTGTCGGCGCGGCACGCGGGGTACGGGTTTGGTGGTGGTGTGGTGGAATGATGGTGTAATCGAATCCCCGCCACCAGCGCAAACACCGCTGAACCGCGTGCTGATTACAAACTCATTCCACCCCCGGGGTGTACACGTGCCCCGGGGCATGACAAAAGCACCCCGCCTGGGACCGTACAGGGTCCAAGGCGGGGTGCTGTGTTTGAAGTTGTTGGGTCGGCGGTAACCTACTCTCCCACACCCTCCCGAGTGCAGTACCATCGGCGCGGGCGGGCTTAGCTTCCGGGTTCGGAATGGGACCGGGCG
>OJKZ01000279.1_pt1 | contig 21495 bp, 16 predicted proteins | sample 1596791 | NCBI WGS metagenome assembly OJKZ01 (sample SAMEA3904677, study PRJEB24821) | metagenome | biome: Builtin; feature: hospital; material: surface | place: USA | collected 2013-06-04 | reverse complement strand
TCTACACTAGATCGCTCGTCGGCAGCGTCAGATGTGTATAAGAGACAGGTTTCCGGTACCGCTTTGATGGGCTAGATGGTTCTGATAGGTAGACAGCATCTTGCGATTCCTCAGCCGATATAGATGTTCTTGTGGGTGCATGTTTGGGCCTGGGAGATGTGCGCTGAGCCGTTGAATCAGTACTCGGCTCAGATGTATAGTTGATGTGATTGCGGGACTCGGATAAAATGCAGTTCGGGGGTATCATGATGTTATCTTCTGTCGTGAAGTTGGAATTGGCTGATACAGGCTCATCATGGACAGCTTGTGTTAGGCGGGTAAACAGGTCGATTTTGCGGTCCATAAAGGCATCGCTGGCATCTATTTCCGCCTGAAGTTGATGCTCATAATATCGCTGCATTTTTTGCAGAGTAGCAGCAAGATGTTGTCCCATTTCGCTGCGGACAGTCTCTTCGACGATCCGGCACGCGCTTTCGGCACGTTCGCACTGCAGGCGCAGGCGCTGGTTCTCTGCCAAGAGCATGTTGACAAATTCATCTTGTTCTTCGTCGTCATCTTCGTCGTCGCTGACATGTGACATTTCTACAACGCTCGTGTCGTGGACGAAAGAGGACGATACATCGGACGCTGGAGCGGCTGATGATGTGACATGAATGCCCACTTCCTTCGCCATGGCACTAAATCGCATCACATTCGCGTTCTCTTCGAAACCAGTGCCAGTGGCATTGAGATTCACAATCATACGAACTTTACCATCTCCCATAAAGAAAGATTGGAACAATTCTGTAAGCTTGGAGTGGCGAAAGGGTACGATGCTTTGGCGGCGTTTCCGCTGCGCATCATGAAGCCCAGAGCTGGAGGACAGTCTGTCTGGGATGGATGGACTGATGCCGGCTCGAGTTTGGTTTTTGCGCATGGTTTCCAGACATTGTCCGAGGCACATGAGGCTCTTGTTGATGCTCCCAGCTTCCTTTAGACGTGGCCCTGAAGAGATATCTGTGTTAGAGATGCGCTCGCTGCCTGCCAAGTCGACGATACTCAGGCGTGACACAGAATACTTGCGCGACAGACCTGCTACGTCGTTCAAAGGCACATCCACTCCAGTATTTTCTCGCAGGATTTTGATCGTAAACACACTATGCGAGCGCGAGCTTGAGCGATTCGCCATAGTACCAAAGACAGAGCGATTTTCCATGCCGCAGCGGATGAGTTCGCGGGCTTCGAGGATAGATGATACCTTGATTTCTTTGAGCCCACTCACGAATTTACCACCACTTTCCGCTTCACTTTTCAATAGCAGGGGTCGACGCGTAGGTGCTGGCGTTGTGGACTCATTTTCGCTTCGATCTGGCCGCGTTAGCAGCGACTGGGTCGGCGACTCGAGCAAATCATACAGTTTCTCATTATACACTTCCACGTAGCTGACCCACACGCTGTAGCGATAGTTTGGGTTTACTTCGACACTAGTCGGGTCCATATCCACGGCTCCTTCAGCGTCTCTTGCAGAGGTCGGAGTCATCATGGTGCGATGGTTTGTCTTCAACTTTGGCCGAGAACGACTCGCGAGTAAACTTTGACTTGGATCGGAGATGCCTGGATGTACGCCGGTGAGCCCTACTGGCCGGACAGCTTTGGTACATTCACGGCCTGCAATACTGTTAAAGATGACATCAATAGCGCGAGGCAAAATCCCAGCTTCGCCACGACGATGAGGACCCTGGACCGTGTACGTCTTACCGGAGTTCGTGACCCCGTACGTAAATACGAGACTGTTTTTCCCTGCTAGTACGTCTTCAACTAAAGGCAGCGTAGTGGCGGTAAAAAAGTCTTGCTGCGCCTGAGCATGATTCTGGGTTCCGTGCGGTGAAGGCGCAAATACGCGAGAAAATGTGTACTTGATGGGCGCCGCGGTCGTGCTGCGTGAGCGGGATTTCGACAATTGGGTATCTGAAGGCACATGCATCACGACCTGTGTATCTGAAAGGACATCGATACACGATTCATTGTCAGGCTCAGACAGGGGTGGTCGGATGCGCAGAAAGGTTTGAATCGGCTCGTTCGATACGCCTTGCTCGGTAGATCGCGCCAGACTGGAGGTGCTGGGCGTGCGTGTTCCTGCCATGGAATTCTGTGTATGCACAGAAGATTTTAGCGGTGATCTAAGCTTTTTGGGCGTCTGCATCGCGCGCGGTTCCACAGCAGCCATGGTCTGTGTGGCCGATGTTACGTCGCGTGTGGATGGCCCTTGGGGCCTTTCTCGCACGCGTTGGATCACGTGAACGAGGGTGGCCCTAGCTCGGGGGAGGAAGAAGAGGGTGTGCTTCGATGATGCGTACTTGGCGATATGCGCTGAGGCGTGGTGTGCGTACGCTGTCTAGCGCGAGTCGGCCTCCGGCATGTGGACAGCCACTGCCTCATACGCACCCACATCTTTTTCCTATTGACTTTCGCATGGGCACGAACCCCGTTGATGGCGGTGGTGTCGCGTTCGACCATCTCACACCGGGCATCCCAGCGACTGAGTATGAGAATCGGCGTCGCGCTCTGATGGACCGCTTGCCACCTAATTCGGTGGTCGTGCTGATGGGCGGACGCATAAAGTACATGTCACGCAATATCTTTTACAAGTTCCGTCAAGAATCCAACTTTTGGTACCTCACTGGTATGCAAGAACCCGATGCGGCCTTGGTGCTGGAGAAAACCGGGTACGGCGAGCGTGGGTATAAAATGACGATGTTTGTCGAGCCGCGCCAGGCACATAAAGAGGTGTGGGATGGCCCCAGTTGTGGCATGGACGGGGCCACCCGCATTTTTGGCGCAGATGAGGCGCTGCCAAACGATCCTGCCGTAATGCTTCAATTCTTCAAAACGGCTGTCGCAAATGCTGATCAGCTCTATGTGGATTTGCCGGCACAAGTGTCTACACCGCGCATCAGCCAGAGAACGCCTCGATTTAGTATCCATGAGTTTCTGGCGCCTTCGTCGCCTTCAGGCTACGATCTGTTTGTTCGCAAAACCGATTTTGACAACGTGGTCAAGCTCTTCAGCGACAGGCGAAATACCCACTCTCTTCAGCGCGAAATGGATATTCTTCGCAGTCGGAAAAGTAAAAACGAGCTGCAGGTGATGCGACACGCCGGCGCCATTAGCGGCCAGGCCATGTCCAAAGTGATGCGTGCGGTCCATCCGGGCATGCAAGAAGCTGAAGCCCAGGCGTTGTTCGAGTATGAATGCGCGCGCCGCGGCGCCGAGCGCCAGGCCTATGTCCCTGTGTTTGCTTCTGGCCGACATGGACTCATGATTCACTATGTGCGCAACGATGGCGTCATGGGCGAGCATGATGTCATGTCGGTGGATGCAGGGTGCGAATTTCGTGGCTATGCGTCAGACATTACACGAACGATGCCGACGTCTAGCGACGGTCGATTTACGTCAGCGCAGCGTGACCTGTACGAGGCGCTGCTGCGTACGCTCAAGGGCTGCACGGCGCTCGCCACATCGAGGCAAGGTTATACCCTAGCAGGCCTTCATCGTCGCAGTGTCGAGATGCTCAGCACAGAGCTGCGTGACTTGGGCTTCCATTTGAGCTTTGGATCGCTCGAGCGTATCCTCTATCCGCATTACATCGGGCACTGGCTCGGCATTGATTTGCACGACACGAGCACAGTCGAGCGAGCTACACGACTTGAAGAAGGTATGGTGCTTACTATCGAACCGGGCTTGTACGTGCCTGATGATCCCATGTACCCGGAGGCATTCCGAGGCCTCGGTATGCGAGTGGAAGACGACGTGGCCGTGGGGTATGATGACAATATCATCCTTAGTGCAGATGCACCAAAGGAAGTGGCAGACATAGAAGCGGTATGTGGAAACCGCATATAGCTGCCTCATAGCAAATCGAAGTCGTCGAGCTCGTCGTTGTAGTTCGCAATCGCACGCCGAATCTTGGACGTATCCACCCACGTTACAAAGTCCTCCATCGATCGAGTCACGAGGAAAGCAGGATCATTGATCGTGTCAGGTCCCACGCGTACATGGCCTTGTTCGACGTATTTGACGGCTTGCGACACACTCTCACTCATATGAAGGCGCACCATGACCACAGGCAGACGTCGTCGACAAAAAGCGCTGACATTCAGGCGTTCCATGATGTCACTCATTTTTGCGCCCGTATCTAGCAGGCCCATATCATACAGCTTGTTCAGCAGCATGGATTCATGCTGAGCGCGGAAGGAATCCGTGGCGGGCAGCGTCGAGAGACGCAGCGCCAATTGCCGTGTTTTCCCGACAAGTACGTTGTATTTGTGATAGTCGTCGCGATCTTGAATATGGTATCTTCGCATGACCTGGATCTCACGAATGTTGTGTTCATTGCGCCATTGCAAAAAGTCGTGCTTCTTGAGCAGCTTTCGCTCGTGAAACTTGAGCTGACGCATGGCGGTAGAAAAACGGCGACCCAGCGAGGCAGGCCTCGATTTTTTTTTACGCCGGGGCAAGTGGAGGGCCTGGAAGAACGCCACCGACCACGATGGCGTTCTCAGGTGCGCTCACATTGACAGACCTGAACGACTATCTAGGTCCGTCTCAAGCATGCATCAAGCCTGTAGAAGCGCCACAGAGTGCAAGTGGTGCGCCTGAGTCGACGATTTCCATGGAGGATGGCGTTTACGTCGAATCACCCGTTGGCGCACCTCGCGCGCGCACGCAGCTGGAAACGGCGCAGATCTCGTTGAATGACTGCCTTGCGTGTAGCGGCTGCGTCACAAGTGCAGAAACTGTCTTGATTGGTGTGCAAAGCCTGGAAGAGGTACGCAAGGAGCTGCAACGAAAAGATGACCGCATTTTCGTGGCTAGCATTAGCTCACAGACCATGGCATCACTTCAAGCACGCATGGCGCTACCGATGCACGCCGTGTGGGATCGTGTGACGCGCTCACTGCGCTCTATTGGCTTCGATGTTGTCCAGGATATGGCATTGGCTCGTCACATGTCGCTCATGGAAACGGTGCGTGAATTTCGCACACGATACCAAGCACGCTGGCACGGCACCAAAGATGCACCGAAGCTTCCGATGCTCGCTAGCGCATGCCCCGGATGGGTATGCTATGCTGAAAAAGCACATGCTGAGCTGCTCCCGTACGTGGCTACCACGAAATCGCCTCAGCAGCTCGCCGGATTGTTGGCCAAGCGCGTCTGGGGTCCGCAATGCCGCGGACGCGATATGTCTGACGAAAACGCCCAATATGTATACCATGTGGCTGTGATGCCATGCTATGACAAAAAGCTCGAAGCTGCAAGGCAGGAGCCAGGGCAGGCGTCCAAGGAGGTCGATTGTGTGTTAACGACAGGCGAACTGTACGACCTCACCATCGATGTAGATGTGAGTGCAAAGGCAGAACAGACATCGTTGGCATGGCCACCTGAACCAGGCTCCAGCAGCGGTGGCTACCTGTTCGCTGTACTGCTAGACGCCTACGTGTCGTGGACCCAGGCACATCCCGATACCCAGCCACTTGTGGAGCTCCGTACGATACGATCATCCGATTATACCGAGTACACGCTGCGCGCGCCGGACGGCACGGTGATTTTCAAAGGCGCCACCTGCTACGGCTTCCGCAACATTCAGAATTTGGTCCGCAAGGTGCAACGCGAAACAGGCGCCAAAAGCTCGCGCGGTCGCGGACGGATGCGCAGCATGGTGACGGCTGATCAGCAACATCCCTACGACTATGTTGAGGTGATGGCATGCCCAGGTGGGTGTGTCAATGGCGGCGGCCAGCTAAGACCACCTGAAGATTGGGCCCATGCCATCGAGACGGAGGCGCAAAACAGCACAGTTCAGGGCTGGCAAGGTACGGATCGTCGCTGGGTACAGCACGTGGAAGATGCCTACTGGAACGACGAAAACCGGAAGGTATCCGTAGAGTCGGCATCCGCGTTGCTGGAGGACGCGGCGCGTGGCTCGTTGCGTTCGTGGCTCAATACATGGGATGAGCGGGCGTCGGATATGGTGCGGCGGTTCCCGCATGGCGATTTGCACACAACGTTTCACGCAGTGGCTTCAAGTACCGATGGACTCAGTGTACAATGGTGAAGAATTACCGGAAAAAGGGGCGGATGATCAGGATGGCGACCAGCAGGGCAATGCATAGTAGAAGTAGCAGGATCATGGACCGTCGCCCTGCGCCCACCTGGTAAGTGGACGCCCTATTTAGCTCCGAGGACGAGTGCTGCATGTTCATGGCCATGGAGTCAATATGGTAGTCGATGCGATCCAGCATCGAGCCTTGTTCAATCACGAGCGCAGACAGGTCCTGGAATAGCTGTGCCAGTTCACCAATAGAGCGCGCGATCTGTGTGATTTCGCGATCACGTTCGTGGAACATGGCTTCGCTGTCGTCTGTGTCGACGAGACGCATCTCCTGCTCGCCTTGCAACTGCTCCGATAAGGCCACGTCTTCCTGCATGCTCTTTACGCTATCAAACATGGCAGTGTCACCACGTTCCTTGACTTCCATGCCCTGTAGCTTGCGCAAATACTGTGACTGTTTTTGGCGAAACATAGCTGACATTTGCTGCACGCGCGTGGCTAGGGCCGTTTGAGCATTGCGTGCGGCGGTCATCTCGTATTTGGAAAGTTTTTGGGAGCGCATCGCGTCTGTCGTCTGCGCCGCAAGTTTAGCCACGAGCTGTGAAGCTTGTCGAAACTCGCTGGTAATGCCACTCGTGAGCGCCTCGATCTGGCGCTTGAGAGGTGTCTTGTCGGCGAAGCTGGGCAAGAGGTGTTGAGCGTGCAAACGATCCAGTTCTGCCAATGTGGGTATCATGCCAGACAAGAGGGAGTCAGCATCCTCTGTGGCATCGACCCAGAAAGGAGGAAGCTCTGCAGGCATGGGTATAGTGCTCTTGTCCGCGTCAAAGTAGACGTGATTCTCATTGTCTCCTAGAAGGGGCGCACTGGCTCCGCTGCCATGTCCGCTGGGCACGATCGAGTCACGAATCGAGAGAAAGAAGAGCGTACGTGATCTGGTGACTCCTATAGCACTCGGCTGCTCTGACGGGGTATAGTAGTTCGAGTTCGATGACCCAGCGCTTGGCATGTCCGACGACGTTTTGGCCACCCACGGAGGAATCGGCGGGAAACCGGTGGGTGGAGGTGGCACGATGGCCTTCTGTCCGTCCGCCTCTGCCCTTCGGACGAAGGAATGCACGACGCACTGATCTACGACAAGAGAGAAGGTAACCTACCTCGATTTCTGTACGAATCTAGTCAAACAAACTGGCACCTCCGGACTGGAATAGTTAGTTGGTCTCAGGTAGACACGTACCTGCACAGCGTCCATCTCGGCCGGAGACATGCGCATCGAGGGTGTATTCCAGAAGCGTGGTGGCAGGTCAAAGAGCGTGTCCACAGCATCGGCCTTGGCACTGGAAGATGCTGAGCCGCCCGCCTTCGGCTGACTCGATTCGAGGCTGAATGGCTTGAGCTTGGCGGGATCAAAGTGCGGACCTGTCTCAAGGATCTTGCGGAAGTTGTCAAAGTTCTTCGCGACCTCCTCGGGGGCGCTGGGATGCGGCTGGGGATCGTGGGGAGCTAAAGGTGTTAGTTGCTGGGACCGCTCGCAGAGAGGCACATACTTTTGGGGGCACGACGGTCCGGAAATCGTATCAGCGGTTTGTGTACATGCGCAGCACGAATGAGCGTAGGACGAAGCATGGCTACGGCTAGCTGTGCAAGGTGTGTCGTCGTCAATGCACGCGGAGTGGCCAGCGGCAGGCGCCGCTCGACGTGCTGACACAAATCATTTCGGCCGAAACGGCCGCCGTCCAGGGAAGGAGGGCCAGGCGTCCCTGGGAGCGAATCGCTGACGGACCTAACGACCATGACGGACCATACTGCTTCTGTCGCCGAAGCCAATGCTGCCCGTCTCCCTCTCGGATACCGTGACTCGTGCAGTGCGTACGTATTTGTGCATACCTGACGAAAGGCTGTTGATCCCATTGAACAAATGCCGTCGGAAGACGTTTTACGCGCCATGGGAATGCGAAAACGAGCGGTACGTACGCTTGCACTTACCAGCAGCCACACATACGAGAGGTGCCAGTACCAAGAGTACGTTAGCACATCGCTGACTCCAGTTTCTTGCAGCGCCAAAAGAAGCTGCAACAGCTTGTCGCAGAGAAGGCGGCCGCAGCTGCAGCGGAAGACTAGTGAGTGTTCCTAGTGTCCTACAGAGATGTAATCATTCGCTACCGTACACTCGGTGTGCTTGCTGCCCCCAAAGAACTTCCGACGCCATCCACTTTGTGTGTGGCCGACGTCTCTGCCGGCACGTCGTGCCGGTGCAGCGTATCCGACCGGGGGTCGAGTGCCTTGCCAATAAAGCCCACATAGTACATGCGTGAGGATGTGTGAGCCAGTGAGTCGAGCTGTGTGTGGTTAGCTTAGCGGATGCACGTACCAGCAATAGACTCACGCTGCTGGTATGAGAAAAGCGCGATACGCTGACAGGGTACGCCGTGACGTCCGTGGCACCGGGCAGCAGGGCAAAGTCGGCTTGGGCTCGACCGGTAGATGCTGGGCCAAGTCGCCCATCTAACACAGCAAGCGCATCGTCAAAATCGATGCCGTTAGGACGATTGACAAAGGCTGCGCATCGCTGCGTGTGAGAAAAACGGCCATAGTCACGTACTCGAACGCTCAGATCACTCCGGCCTGGATAGAGCAGTATACTCTCTATGCATACAGGACAAGTAAAAGGCACATGCAGGATCATCTACGACGTCAGTACGTGATGGCATACCTGGTCATCCACGCCGCTTTCAATCCACGTCTCCAGGGATTGGCGTTCGTCCCACGGCTTGCATGCCTTTTTGGCAGACTCGGGCGGCTCGATATTTACACCCCACACCCGGTCATGGTCAATGTATGCATACAGATTCGAGCCTGCGTTGATCCCTTGCTGTGTTGCAAGGTCTTGTGGCGTGGCTTCGCCCCGCACTCCATGCTGCATGCAAGGGATTTATTCCTCCTGTCTGCCGACCCCAGATGTCTCGCGTCGTCCTACAAGGCACAAAACATGTTATTGATCGCGCCCATCGCGTACAAAGTCGACAGGAAAACGTGCGTGCATCGCATCTTTTTCCACACCACGGCCAAGGACGCACGCATAGAATATGGTACGTGTGAGTGAAGCTGACTGTGCTAGGGTGTGCCAGCATTGTTTCGATGGCTGTCAAAAAAGTACCCAAAGATCGTGCAGAGTGTTGAGGAAGAAGAGCCTGGGCACATGCCTGGCCCTGACGGCCACATGGTAGACATTCCCATCGACATATCGCGGCCCAATCCGAATGGGGAGGAATATGACTGTTTGTATCTAGATATGAACGGCATCGTGCATCCATGTACACACCCTGAAGGCAAGCCTCCGCCGGAAACGGAGGAGGACATGATGGTCGAAGTGTTCAAGTACACGGACCGCGTCATCAACATGATCAGGCCGCGAAAGTTTCTGATGCTTGCGATCGACGGGGTGGCACCGCGTGCAAAAATGAATCAGCAGCGCTCGCGTCGCTTTCGGTCCGCCCAGGACGCTAAAATCTTACACGAACAGCGTGAGCAAGAGTTGGAAGAACGCAAGAAAAAAGGGCTCGCAGGTGAAGAAGAGGCTATCCAAAAGTCATGGGACTCGAACGTCATCACTCCAGGTACACCTTTTATGGATCTGTTGGCTTCATCGCTGCGATACTGGATTGCTCACAAGTTGAATACCGATCCTGGATGGAAGAACTTGTGTGTCGTACTTTCCGATGCCAGTGTGCCCGGAGAAGGCGAGCACAAGATTATGGACTATATTCGCAGAAAGCGCAGTGACCCAAATCATGACCCAAATATGCGCCATGTCATCTACGGACTCGATGCCGACCTGATCATGCTCTCACTTGCAACGCATGAACCGCACTTCAAGGTGCTCCGTGAGGATGTATTTGCTCAGGATGCCAAGCACCGCGGATGCCATCGATGCGGCCAAGAAGGACACATTGCTGCCCACTGCCGTGGCGAAGCACGTAAAGAGGATGCCAAGCCTCTGCAGAAAAAACCTTTTATATTCTTGGACGTGCCGACTCTACGTGAATACTTGAACGTGGAATTACAGACGCCGGGCATTCCATTTGCCTTTGATTTGGAGCGGGCCATTGACGACTGGGTGTTCTTGATCTTTTTCGTGGGCAACGACTTTTTACCCCACCTACCTAGTCTTGAGATCCGCGAAGGTGCGATTGATACGCTGCTCAAAATCTGGAAGCGTGAACTGCCAAACATGAGTGGATATGTGACGAACAATGGCAAGGTCGAATTGGCCAATGCGCAGTTCATTCTTGATGGCTTGGCACAGGCAGAAGATGATATTTTCCGCAAGCGCAAAGAGGTCGAAGATCGGCAGGAGGCCAACAAGCGCCGGCACACGTCTAACTACAGCGAAGCGCAACATGGCGACACTACCTACGTTGGACATGCCAAAGTGATACCACCGCGACCTGTGGCACCACCAACGATTGGACCCAGTAAAAGTGTGCCAGGCTCTCGGAACAAGGGTCCCATCATGCTAGATGGAGACAATGCCGACGTGGTCAAGAACCGTGCTCAGATTCGCATGGCAAATATTAGTGCCGCTGAGCAGCTGAAAATGGAATTGTCGCAAGGTCAAGGTATAAAACGCACGTCTTCCCCGGTAGAGAAGGAGAGTAAACGTATCAAGGCAGACCCTGAAGAATCCGCCCCTGTCAAGGAAGAGGATGTCTTAGGAGACGATTCTATCAAGGCCGAAGAGGATGATGACGACGAAGAAGTGCCGCCTGAGACCAAGATGCTCGAGCGCAAAATCAATGCGGACGGCACGGTCGAGTACCAAGACACAGTCAAGCTGTGGGAGCCAGGGTATCGTGAGCGCTACTACCGGCAAAAGTTTGGTGTCGAGCTGTCAGATACCAAGTTTCGCCGTGAGGTCGTCCAGGCGTACGTGGAAGGACTGTGCTGGGTCCTCGCATACTACTATCAGGGCTGTCCGTCGTGGAAGTGGTATTATCCATACCATTACGCGCCTTTTGCGGCCGACTTTACCGACATGCACACGATGCAGATTACCTTTGAAAAAGGCGAGCCTTTCCGACCTTTTGAACAGCTCATGGGTGTGCTACCCGCAGCAAGCAAGAACAACTTGCCAAAGCCGTTCCAGTGGCTCATGACCGACCCAGAGTCAGAGATCCTTGATTTCTACCCGGCCGAGTTTTTGGTCGACATGAATGGCAAAAAAATGGCATGGCAGGGCGTAGCTCTCTTGCCATTTATCGACGAGAAGCGATTGTTGGATGCATTGCATAAACGATACGACCAGTTAACGGATGAAGAAGTGCGTCGAAACTCGTTTGGACGTAATGTACTTTTTGTGAGCGATGATGCCGACTTATACCCCACACTGAGTCAGCTCTATGCCAAGCGAAGTGACAAACGCGCTGTACATATTGATACGGCGCGCATTCCACAGATGGCTGGCAGCCTTGCAGCTGATACAACATGTGTACCAGGTGCTACATACTACTCGCCCTTGCACTCTTTGCCGGATATGCAAGATATCCCACACGATCGCAGTATCTCGGCGCACTACGAGTTTCCTGAACAACGTGTACCTCACCGAAGCGTGCTCTTGCAAGGTGTGCGGATGCCGTCTCGACGTCTTACGCCAGCTGACCAAGACTGGATTCGGCGTGGTGGACGTGGCCAGGGCGGCGGACGAGGCCGTGGTCGTAGAGATGGGTGGAATGACCAAGGTGTATTGTATGGCCGCGATGCAAGACCTCCGAGTCAGAATCCTTATGGCGCGGGTCCCTATGGAGGAGGGCCTTATGGAGGCGGGCCCTATGGAGGCGGTCCTTATGGGGCTGCTTATGGTAGTGGTCCCTATGGTGCTGGTCCGTATGGAGGCGGTGCTTACGGCGCTGGTCCGTATGGTGCTGGTCCGTACGGAGGCGGTCCTTATGGTGGAGGTCCTTACGGCACTGGCCCCTATGGAGGCGGACCCTATGGAGGCGGACCCTATGGAGGCGGACCCTATGGAGGCAGGCCCTATGGAGGCGGCCCTTATGGAGGTGGTCCTTATGGAGGCGGTCCTTATGGCGCCGGCCCTTATGGCGCTAGTGCTTATGGAAGCAGCCCCTACGGTGCCGGCCCTTATGCTGGATCAGCGTACGGTTCAGCGTATGGCCAGAACCAGACTGGCTATGGAGCGCAGCCGTATCGCGGATATGGAGCTCCGCGTGGCCGTTAATGTGTAAACGGCTCGCGCCCTATTACCCACACGTGCGTGGGGCGTGGCATAGTGGTCGATAGATCCGTGTAAAATTGAATAAAAACTCCACAGGTCATACCGAAAAAGGCGAACGGTCCACTTGTCGAGAGTTACCAAGCACGATGTGGACGTTGATTCCAGGTGTGCAGTCGTACGAATGGGGCGTACCTGGTGGTGCTCCGAACAGCTTGGTTGCTGATTTTGCTGAGAGCACTCCAGAGCTCCACTTCCAACGTGAGGCAAACAAGCCATATGCTGAGTTGTGGATGGGCACACACCCTAATGTGCCGTCCCGCGTGATCCAGACGGATGGCTCGCAAGTATCTCTGAACGACATCCTACGCAACGACCACAGTCTACTTGGATCGAATATTGTGAAGCGATTCGGCGCGGACAACTCATGTGGTGCATTGCCTTTCTTGTTTAAGGTGCTATCTATCAATAAGGCGCTTTCCATTCAAGCGCATCCAGACAAGGCCCTGGCCGAGCAGCTTCACCAGCAAAAGCCCACAATGTACAAGGATGACAATCACAAGCCTGAAATGGCCATTGCCATACAGGCCTTTGAGGGTTTCTGCGGTTTCCGCCCAGTCAAAGAAGTGCGCGACTTTGTCACACGAGTGCCCGAGCTCCGTACCGTGTTGGGTGCAGATGGGGTCATGGACAAGCGCTTGCAAGAGGCCGTGGACGCACAGTCTCGCGGTGATGAAAAGGCATGTGTACGCGACACCATCAAGCTTGTGTTCGGTGCATTGATGCGTGCGGATCCACAGGTGTACGAACCAGCTGTATCGAGCTTGGCTGAGCGCTATGAGCGCGGAACGGACGAGGTATCAGAGGAGGTGCGTGCGCTTATCGTGCGTTTGAATCAGCAGTACCCGAAGGATGTTGGTGTACTGTGTACGTTCTTCTTAAACGTCGTGCATCTGGAGCGAGGACAAGCCATGTTCCTGGGTGCCGATGAGCCACATGCATACCTCTCGGGCCATATTCTCGAATGTATGGCCGCCTCCGACAATGTCGTGCGGGCTGGACTCACGCCCAAGGCACGCGACGTCGAGGTGCTTGTGGATATGTTGACGTATGAAAGCAAGGACGCTGCTGCACAGCGTCTCGATGCGCCTGTTTGGGATGGTGACAGCCGGAAGGGCACCGTCATATACAACCCACCCATCCCCGAATTCGCTGTGCTTTTAACGACACTCGCTCCAGGCGCATGCTCTGAGCATAGAGCCTTAGATGGTCCTTCGATCATTATCGCGACAGAAGGCAGTGGCACATACACTGTCAACGGCAAGAAGGCAGAGGTTCATACCGGACGTGTATTCTTCATTGAGGCCAATCAGGCGCTGCAGATTACGGCAGGCGCTTCAGGGCTGATTGTGGCGCGTGCTTTTGTAGAAGTAGCATAGAATTACAGAATATGTAACTGCATACCTATCGCCGGAGGAGTAGATAGCTCTGTGGTGTCAGTACGCGTGTCCTAGTGTGATGCAAAAGGTCAGAGTAACTATGACTGATTGGCTGCACAGAGTCTTTGCTCTTGTAAAGAGCTCGAGCCATGGCGAAATGTGTCATCCCAAAACGATGGACACTAGAGGGAAGCACAAACATACCTGCTAAAAGGAAAAGGCTGAAGAACAAAAGGCATGCGCCGCAGCGTACTCATCCGAGGGTCGCAGGGGTCCCTAGTAGGCATAAAACGTGTAAATGAGGACTGCTGACAAATCAATATGCCACTCATCCATAGGCGTCTGAACACTTCCAAGTGTGTGCGAACTTGTCGCATCATAACTAGAAGACGGCGCTAGGCAACCACCTTCACAAACGAAACGTTTGAGAGGGTCACGGCAGTATACCCCAATATCTTCATGATGCGCAGCCGACATATACCTTTCTTACGGTATGTGCCGCGTACAGCCTCGCCGCGCCGTCTCCCTTCACGCGCTGCCCAGCAGCGAACATGGGAGCGCAGATCTTGGTGCAGGTCGAGAGTACCATATCCACCGAGCTTGCATGCATCTATTCATACGACATGTATCGCATATGATAAGCAGTCAAATATGAATATGCACGCATGTCTTGATCCGCTCGAGATGGATCAAGAGGCGACGAGCCAAGCCGTTCATACACATACCCTCATCTCAAATATGAATGCGCTGGCGCTCGTTTTGCAAAATATTCCCACTGTATCGAAAGATCTTTGGAACCAATTGGTTCATTTTTACCTTGATGCCATGCAGAGGATGACTCCGAGTGCGGCATGTGAAGTGTTTTGTACATTGGCTGAGCTTACGGATAAATCGCAGCCCATCGACGAAAGCACGCGCGTGCGTGTATGCAACGAAGGTATTCGTGTTCTCACATACCACATTGAAAAGAACCAGGATACTATCAACAAGCCTACACAAGATACCTGGCGTGCTGTTCAAGTCCTAGGAAGACCCCGGGTCCAAGATATGACCTGGTTTTTTCGAAAGCTCGTACTTCAGAATAAGCTGTCGGAAGCCACATTTTTTCTGTCTGATTTCATCAAGCAGAGCTGGCACCATGACACGACGCCGCCATCCCGCGCGTTGATGCACACGCTCATGATTCAAATGTTACTGGTAAAACGTGTGATTCAACTGAAACCAGCGCCCATGAAAGGGCATTTCTGTGCATCACGGTCACTCTACTATCAGTATGCAGATGCACTTGTGCGTCTTGGCGAACTTCTGGAGTACAATTACTTGCCCCTCGTTCCCACCCACAAAGAAGATATTACTTGGCTCATTAAGCTGTTGACGACATTTACCAAATTGCAGCATGAATCAGCGTGCTCCAATCACTTCCGAAAGCGGATTGCTTCGGTCCTGGAAGGATTCATCAATCATCTACCTTGTGGCCGCGCTGTGTCGGAAACATCACACCAAACAGGTCCAAAGCGCTCCTGCCGCCTGGATCGAATGACGCACTTTACGCCTGTCCTTACAGAACGCGCATACAATGTACTTTTATATTATACTTTGTATATCATCAAAAAACGCACGTGGTGTCAGATGGTACTGGATCATATGATACAGAAGCGGAGTCCTTCGGTGGCACCTGGTCTTGTGACGGGTAATATCTTGCTTCAAAAATCGACACGACTACGAGACGCAAAAATGGGCGGCATTTCAGCCGAGATCGGGATGTCGTGGAGAGAGCCGAGCACGCAAGACGACACCGAAAAAATGAGGCAAGAGCGTCTCTTGGCGCACTTGGATTGTGCCATCAGCGACAATAATTCATATCGCGCCTACGCTTTAATACAGCATATCGCGCACACACGAATGAAAAACAGAAGATGGGCGAACGGTTTCCGCGCGACAAGCGTTGTGTTACGCATGTACCCCGAATTGCGTAACAATCGACCTCGTGAGAGGATCCCGTTCATGCACCACTCTCAATTTTATATCTTGGCTATGTGCCTTGCTGTACGTGCAGGAAACATGCTCCTCATGCTTCGCGTCTTCCATCTGTGCAAGCTTTCGTGCATTTTTCGGGGATGGCAGGTGCCAGAGACAGTGGCCATGAGGTTCATGTTGCTTCTTGCACAACACGTTACATACCAAAGGCGACACACGCACGAGCATCTGGAAACGACCAAGGAGATACGCGCTATCGCATTGGAAGAATACACATGGATTATGCGACACAGTCGCCGGATAGGAAAGCTGCCACCCACCAGCATGTACGAGCCCCTTTTACGTTTTTTGTACCAAACAGCACATGCCGTGCCCAACTCCAACCCGGACGTGCTTCGCATAAAGAACGACATGAATGCGATGAAATTGGCTAAACAACCTACTTCACGCGAAGGAATCCACGAAAAAGATGCTTAACCGTTGCGTGTTCTCGTGCGTCGTGAACTTTAACCGATTGGCTGTAGATAGGTATATGGTATCAATCCAGTGTGTTCAGGATGGTCAACTTGCCGGGCTAAGACCCATCCATCGGTCAATAGTGCAAGGATCTGGACTGGCATGCCCGCTTCCACACTCAGTTCATTATCCGCCTCCGCTTGAAAGTCATACAGAGCAATGTACATGCACTGTTCCTCCTTGGCCTGAGAAGGAAGCACAGAGCCAAACCCGCGATGTCTCTCGTCATCTTCAGAAAATGCAAAGTCCCTAATGCTTAATATACCGGCTGCACTCAATTCTTGCATGGCTTTCAGCGATGCTAGGGCTACAGCATCCTTAGCTGCTTCATATGCGTGTGGCTGCTCATCGAACAGTCCGCCTTCTTCCATAATATTTGATTATACACGCATTCACCAACGAAATTTTTGGATGAAACAATTGAAAATGACCCCAGCTTTGGGGACGATCACAACAATGTTAGTGCGCACGCCAGGGAGAAAAAAAGAGTACGTGTCAGACGGTCAAACCTTTTTCCCTCGATTCCACGATAAGTCTTCGTTCCTCCACACATATGCACGTCCTGATTGAACTGTGGAAACGCCAGATGGCATGGGCCATCAAACGCCATTTCATGCAGAGCGGCTCTCCTAGCGCCTCCTTTCTCGACGGGCCATCACGACTACCTTGGTAGAGTTTAGCATATTTTTCGATGAATTACACGTTGTAAGAAAAGCATGCTCACTATCATATCTGTTTCCAGGTAGTTCCCCGCGAAAATCGTTTTCGGTGCCTGAACTGCCTGGGCTGGGATTGCTGCGTCTCGCAAGAGTGAGATCGATGATCTACATCTCGTTCACACAAGTTTTCTTCTACGTCCTGGTTATGGTATGCCCTCAAGCCGAGATTCTAGAGAATAGACCCTTCACGGATCCTCTTCATGTCGTCAATGCCCCATGGTGATGATTGGTCGGCTCTACAAACGCTTCAGGTACTATGATTGGGATGCTTGTTTAGATGTGAAAATGATCCAAGCACCTCTTGTCAGCATGCTACACAATAGTCGCCTATGTTTGTCATCATGCAGCATTTTTGATCCTAGGATGAAGGAACAGCCAAGCCTAAATATCATACGCAGGAATTTCCGACTCACACCTTGTTATGTGTAAGCGGGCTGAGCAGAGCGGTCGCAATGCTGTTGCGCCTTAACTTGGAGTTGGATTCTTCGAAAAAGGTGCTCAGGAACCGTTTGATTCTACGATGACGGCACGTACTGCGTCGCTGCTCGCTGGTACAGAAGTTATTATTTTCAGCTATCCTCAACCGCAAGTTTCAGTAGCTGTGCTACATTATACAATGTTTTTTATAGCTTCATTTCCCTGTGCTAGTCAAGGACGGAAGCTTCACAAGGTGAATCTGTCCCTGTCGAAACATGCGATTGAGCTAATTTTGAATTGTGCAAATCCTATGCTATGGTCCATTTACGGACCACTGAGTTCAAAAACCATACTTGTAGCAAAAGACCCCGTAGAGGTGATCAACATCAACGCTTAGGGCATCCGATAAAGGCTGGGGCAGAAATACGTCCAAATTCCCAAATACTCGCCAAAGAGCACTGACCCGCGTAGATCTCCACCTGGTCAGCATCTTTGTCCGTTCCTGGTATGGCTTTCGCGTTTGCGTGGCATGTTGCCACGACTATTGGCACTAGTGTCTTGGTAAATCAGCATTTGAAAGAGCCTTATATGGTATGAGTGTTTGACTTACAGGCAGGATGAAATTTTTCATACACCCCAGTTTATTCGGTATTGCCAGGGACAATGGAATGTGTGGGACCCAATGCTCACCACCCCACCAGGACCGTACTTGGTCACACTCGCGCTGCGTCCCTTCATGCAAGTGTTAGGTTTTTTCCGTGCATGTAACGATGTTATGGCCATTCGTTCTACGAACATTTTAGCCTTATTGAGCCTGCCACTACTATGTATGGGGGTCTTACGAGCGCGGGGATGCTCAGATCCTGGCTTCGTCCCTTACATCTGTGCCTCTCTTCCTCCCCTCTGGTTTTTCGGATTCTTGTATTACACTGACGTGCTGAGTGTAATCGCCATTATCGCGTCTGTTGGGGCTATGGAACGGAAACATCATGTACAAGCTTCACTATGGGGTTCTGCTGCGCTCTTCTTTCGTCAGACCAACATTGTTTGGGTATTATTTATCATGGGTGTGGCCGCACTTCGAGAATGTCAACGCGTTGCTGGAGTTTCTCCTCGGATAACGCCACCTATAACAACTTTATTGGTCCAGCGCTCTGCATGGATGCGCATCATACGTACCGTGTCACCCTACGTGCCCATCTTCCCTGCATTTATGCTGTTCATTCAGTGGAACGATGGAGCCATTGTATTAGGCGATAAAAGTCATCATCAGGTGGCGCTGCATCTAGCGCAAGTGGGCTACTTTTTTGGATTCGCCCTGACATTTGGGTGGCCTCTCATTTTCTTTTTAGTACCCATGCGTTGGGGAAAAGTGCATGCAATGGTGAGCGTTGTACTGCTGACTATGGGCGTCTTGGCCGTACGTTACGGCACTATCGTGCATCCATTTCTGCTCGCCGATAACCGTCATTATACCTTTTACGTATGGCGACGCATAATTAATGCACGTTTATGGACCCGATATGCCCTCGTACCTGTGTACGTGTTCAGTGCCATGTCATTCGTGCGCATACTCTCGAAAAAACAGAGCGGCCTTTGGATTCTCGGTTGGCTTCTCGCAACGTGTCTCACACTTGTTCCATCACCATTAATCGAGCCACGCTACCTGATCATGCCCTATCTAATGATGCGATTATACATGCCAACCACCACGCGAAAGCAAGAGATAATAGAATGGGTCTTTTACATGATGGTGAATGCCTTGACGATGACTCTTTTTATTGGATACCCCTTTACTTGGGCGCATGAACCAGGGACGCAGCGGTTTATGTGGTGAGCTACGCACGAATCGCTGGCGCAGGCTTGGAGGAGTCCTTTGCCCCAGCGGACTGTTGCGTAACGAAAGAAATGGTTGCCTTCGGAGCAGGCTTGGCGACAGGTGGGTTGCTAGGCTCCCCGTCATCCGGGTACCATGCAGAGCGAATCACGTCCACGGACTGCTGGTATGCCTTGTCACGCCAATGCACCGACTCGGGATGCTTGGGTTGTTCATCAAATGCATGCGCTTCATTCGGCACAATCAGGAGCCGGCTGTGGTATTTCTGGTCCCGGGAACCATTCTCCATGATGTTATCATAGAACCGGATAGACTCAGTGGCCAAAGAGTCGGCGTCGCCTGTAATCAGAAACAGATGATCGGGAAGTTTTTCGAGTGGAATGTTGATAACGGAGAGGTTCGGGTGACCTGGATCGCATTGAGGAGGAACGTAAGCGGCATAGAAAACAGAGAAGACGAACGAGTCCAGGATGACGCCGCTGCGGAATGGACTCTTTGGAGGATGACCGTTGGCGTCACCAACAGGTGCGCCTGCAGCAGATCCATCCAAAGGTGCATAGTAGGACACTAAGGCCTTTATTTTCTCGGGTCCAAAAGCACTAGCAGCGGATAAGGCTAGGTTCCCACCTGCGCTGAAACCCGTCATCGAAATGCGATCCACGTCAAACTTTTCCGGATGCTGGAGTACCCATTGAACAGCATCTTCGATGTCCCGAACAGGTAAGGGGCAAGGGTGCTCTGGGGCCTTGCGGTAGTCCGTATCAATAACATAGCATTGCAGCTTGGAAGCTACACAATAGTTGAACCAACGCGAATTGCCAAAGAAGGCAGCGGAGCAAAAACCTGATCCATGGACATTTATATTTACAGGCCTTGGACCTGCTGGCATGCTGATTGGCTCGTAGATAAATGCCTTAATATACCGGCCCTTCTCTCGAGAGGGGAACCAAATCTTGGTGACTTTGACATCATCCTTCACTTTCGGACGCAATTTGTCGGTCAGGAATACTTCAACGTAGGCCATCGTACGAAGAAAAGCAATGATAAATAGCAGGCCGACATATCGCAGCGACCACTCATGATGGACACGCTGCGACCTTTCTGTCGGGAGGTCCATGTCGTTGAGATGCGGCAAGACTCAGCGATGGCGGCGTGAACGAAACAACGACATCTAATCTAAAGGTTCTAGCCAATCATATGGAAGGATGACTACGTCGATGCTTTACTGACGCCAAGATGCACGGATCATATTAATAGCTTCTCCCTCCACCCTGTCGCGCTCCTCTTGGGATGCACGGGTACGGCCAAACGTATTGAACTCATGAGCTTCGTTGAGAACGCAAATGAATTTTCGGCTTCCGTCCACGTTGGTACCTGATGCAGAACCACTGATCTTTTTCATCAAGTCAAAGCTCATGCGGTACAGCGTATCGGCATCGCCACAGGCCACGGCGACATACTTCGGGAACTTGGATGCATCATAAAACATAGGAGACAGGCGAGGATCATTCATGTCAGTCCCAGGTGTGGTGTATGCGTTTATGAAAAGTTTCATACACCAATGGGGGATCACCACACCACTGCGGAACTTGTCGCTAACGCAGCCCATGACCGTATCAAGACGTTCAGGATGAGTGAGGTGAGCGGCAGGGTACAGTGCAAAGCAGCTCTTGATACGCTCAGAGCCCAAACGCGCACTGAGAGACAGAGCCATATTACCACCTGCGCTTGACCCTCCCACAGAAATGCGGGTCGTGTCGTAGGCATGCTCGTTGGCCAGGACATACAAGACGGCATCCTCCGTGTCATTGTGAGCCGCAGGATACTTGTTTTCTGGAGCCTTCCGGTAGTCGCACTCAAGCACGACGCAGTTCAGTTCCTTGGAAATCCTGCTGCAGAGGTGAATATCAATGCCGAGGCGCTTGAGAACCCATCCAGAGGCATGCCAGTGCAAGTAAACAGGCAGTTTTCCAGTAGCGTTCGCAGGTGTATAGCGATATGCTCGAATGTAGCGGCCAGAATCGCGTGAAGGAATGCGAATCAATTCGATCTTCACATCATTCGACGCCACAACACGACAACGGCGGGACAGGGCGATTTGGATCCAGTCTAGTATGCGCAGTCCATAAGACAAAGCATATATTACCAGATTTTTGAGCGGCCACATGATATCAGGACTGTGTCGGAGCTCACAGGCACCTGGATAGGCCCTCAAAACGAAGTGACAACTGTCTCTTATACACATCTCCGAGCCCACGAGACAAGAGGCA
>OJKZ01000275.1_pt1 | contig 21663 bp, 21 predicted proteins | sample 1596791 | NCBI WGS metagenome assembly OJKZ01 (sample SAMEA3904677, study PRJEB24821) | metagenome | biome: Builtin; feature: hospital; material: surface | place: USA | collected 2013-06-04 | reverse complement strand
CACAGAGTCCCGGGTGGGCGATGTTTTCACCCTGGGCGCTACCAGTTGGCGCATCGAGGACATCACTCGCGACCAGGTGTTGGTCACGCCCGCGCCGGGGCATACCGGCCGCCTGCCATTTTGGAATGGCGATGGCGCAGGTCGTCCCTATGAGCTGGGCAAGGCGTTAGGTGAGTATCGCCGCGAGGTATTTTCCTCGCCGGAGATCATTGCGGATGCCGATGATAATGCGCGCTCCAATATCGTGGCCTACCTGCAGGAGCAAAACGAGGCCACCGGTGTTATTCCGGATGAAAAGACATTGGTGCTCGAGCGCTTCCGCGATGAGCTGGGGGACTGGCGCGTGGTGTTGCATACCCCGTTTGGCCGGCCGGTGAACTCCGCGTGGGCGCTTGCGGTAGGCGCCCGGGTGGGCGAGCGCACCGGCATGGACCCGCAGGCGGTGGCCGGCGATGACGGCATCGTGCTGCGCCTGCCGGAGGCAGAATCCGAGCCCGATGGGTCCATCTTCGCCTTCGATGCCGATGAGATCGCCGATATCGTGGCCGAGCAAGTGGGCAATTCCGCGCTCTTTGCCTCCCGCTTCCGCGAGTGCGCCGCCCGCGCCCTGCTTTTGCCGCGCCGCAACCCCGGCAAGCGTGCGCCGCTGTGGCAGCAGCGCCAGCGCGCCGAGCAGCTTCTCGACGTCGCCCGCAACTACCCGTCCTTCCCCATCATTTTGGAGACTGTCCGCGAGTGCCTGCAGGACGTCTACGACCTGCCCGCGCTGCAGGAGGTCGTGCGCGACATCAACACCCGCGGCATCCGGATTGCCGAGGTGACCTGCGACCAGCCGAGCCCGTTCGCCTCCTCGCTGCTGTTCAATTACACCGGCGCGTTCATGTACGAGGGCGATACCCCGCTCGCGGAGAAGCGCGCCGCGGCGCTGTCGCTCGACCCTTCGCTGCTGGCCAAGCTCTTGGGCACCGTGGAGCTACGCGAGCTTCTCGACGCCGACGTGATCGCCGAGACCGACGCCAACCTCCGCCGCCTCGGGCGCGCGAAAACCAGCGAGCAGTTTGCCGATACGCTGCGGATGGTGGGACCCGTGGACGTCGACAAGCTTGCGGACTACACCGAGGTCCCCCTGGGCACACTGGAGGAAAACCTGCGCGGCCGTGTGATGCGGGTGCGCGTCGGCGGGCGCGAGCACATCGCGCAAACGCTCGACGCCCCGCTGCTTCGCGACGGTTTGGGCGTCCCCGTCCCACCAGGCGTCGCCGCCCAAGTCGCCACGATCCCGGACGCGCTGCAGCAGCTGGTGGGGCGCTGGGTGCGCACCCGCGGGCCCTTCACCCTGCGCGATCTGGCCGATGCTTTCGGACTTGCCGTCGGCGCGGCCTACGAGCCGCTACATCGGCTCATTGACCAGGAAAAAGTGATCCCCGGGCACTACCGGCAGGGCGTTGACGAGGAAGAATACGTCGCCGCCGAGGTGTTGCGCATCATCCGCTCGCGTTCGCTGGCGGCGGCACGGGCGCAGACCCAGCCGGTGACGCAGTCCGCCTACGGGCGATTCTTGCCCGCCTGGCACAACGTGAGCGCGTCCGGGGTGCGACCGGCCTTGCGTGGTGCCGACGGCGTGTATACGGTGCTCGAGCAGCTCGCCGGGGTGCGTCTGCCGGCGAGCGCGTGGGAGTCGCACATCCTGCCCTCGCGCGTAGGGGACTACTCGCCGGTGATGCTGGACGAGCTGACCGCCTCCGGCGAGATCCTCATCGTCGGGGCAGGCAAGGCCGGGGCACGCGACCCCTGGATCATGCTGCTCCCCGCTGACTACGCCGAGCAGCTCCTGCCCCAGGCGGAGGAGCCGCAGCTGAGCCTGACTCAATCCCAGGTGATGGAACGCGTCCGCGGCGGGGGCGGCTACCTCTTCGCAGACCTGCTTGGTCCCCTCGACGAGCGCACCACAACCACCGACGAGCTGCGCGAAGCCATGTGGGACCTCGTCGAAGCCGGCTGTCTGTCGCCGGACTCGTTCGCGCCCATCCGCGCCCGGCTCGCCGGCGGCAAGGGCAAGTCTGCCCACCGCACGCGGCGTCGCCCGCAGCGCAGCCGCATCCGCTCCGGGCGCACTTCCTTTGCCAACACCACACCACCCGACATGGTGGGTCGCTGGGCAGCGACTCCGCGAGCGGACACCGACGCCACGCGCCGCTCCGTCGCGCTAGGGGAGAGCTTGCTCGACCGCTACGGGGTGGTCACCCGCGGCTCCGTGGTTGCCGAGGACATCCTCGGCGGCTTCGCCCTGGCCTATAAAACGCTTTCCGGCTTCGAGGCCTCCGGCAAAGCGCTGCGCGGCTACCTCATCGAAGGCCTGGGCGCGGCGCAGTTTTCCACCCCGGCCACAATCGACCGCCTGCGCGGGCACGCGGATTCCGACGACGTCATCGGCTGGCCTTCCGGCACCCGCGAACCGGACGTCTACGTGCTCGCCGCCACCGACCCCGCCAACCCCTACGGCGCGGCGCTGCCCTGGCCCACCCAAGGCCCCACCCGCGCGGCCGGGGCCATCGTCGTGCTTATCGACGGCCTCCTCGCCGCCCACATCACCCGCGGCGGCAAAACCATGACCACCTTCTTCGAGGGCTTCCCGGAAGGAATTGGGGATCCCCTGCCACTGGTCGTCGATGCTTTGGCTCAAGCGGTACAGACAGGCCGGATGCAGCCGTTGGGGGTGGAGAAACTCAACGGCGAATCCGCCTTTGGCCTGCGCGAGTATGGGGCGCGCGTGACGCACAAGGGCGTCAAGATCGGGGTGAAAGCTGCGGCGGCACCGAAACGGCGGGGTAGGAGTGTGTCGGAGGCACTCGGCGAACTCGACGGGCCCGCCGAGGGTTTGAGTTTCGACGATTAACGTGACCTTCTCCCACAAAGATCTGCAAAACATAAACTACAAGTCCTGCAAAACATAAAGTACAATTGCTGCAAAACATTAAATTGGAGCGAATGTGGACACGAAACAGGTTGCAGGACGCAGGTACCGCCCACGAATCGTCGCTGCGTAAGGACCTGGATTCGGTCAGCCCCGGCATTTCACTGCCGACGGTAAATAAACTTCTGGATAGTCTGCAAAGAATTTTTGTCGTTGAAGCTGTACCAGCGTGGGCTCCACGGCTCCGTTCGAAGGCGCGGCTGCGTGTATCTCCGAAGTATCATCTTGCCGATCCGGGGTTGGCTGTCGCCGCACTTGGGGCGACCACTGCCTCGTTAACTGCGGATCCGGAAACTACCGGTTTCTTATTTGAGTCCGCAGTGATTCATGACCTTGCCGTGATGGTTGAGGCGATGGGTGGTGAAATCCACCATTACCGGGATTCTAATGGTAACGAGATCGACGCTGTGCTCACGCTTCCCGATGGCCGATGGGCGGCCGTAGAGGTCAAAACCGGCTTTGGTGGGGTGGAGCGAGGCGCAGCGTCGCTCCAGAAAGCGATTGCGTCGATCGATCACGTTGCTGGTCCGCCCACGTTCTGCGCGGTCATCACCGGCACTGGCGTGACCGCGCTGCTCGGCGAGGGCGTTGTCACGTTCCCGCTCCACCAACTGCGGCCTTAGCGAGCCTACAATCGCACCATGCCCGAAGGTGATTCCGTCTATCAGCTCTCCAAGCGCCTGCAGTGGATGACCGGCCGCGAGGTCACGGCGACCAGCATCCGCGTGCCCCGCTTCGCCACCGTCGACTTCACGGGCATGACCTGCGAGCAGGTCTGGGCCTACGGCAAGCACCTGTTCATGCGCTTCGGACCGGAGATCCTACACACGCACCTGAAGATGGAGGGCACCTGGGCCTTCCACCGCGCGGGCCAGCGGTGGCGCAAACCCGCCCATGCTGCCCGAGTGGTGCTCTCGCTTAGCGACGCCAACCGCCCCGACATCGAACTCGTCGGCTTCTGGCTCGGACTCGTCCGGGTCTTTCCCGCCCGTGAGTACCCCCAGCAGATGGGGTATCTAGGTCCAGATCTATTGGACCCGGACTTTGACGCGGCCGAGGCGGTGCGCCGCATCGAGGCAAACCCGGATATGGAGATCGGGCGCGCCCTCTTAGACCAGCGCAACCTCGCGGGGATCGGCAACGAGTACCGCGCCGAGATCAATTTCCTGGCGGGGACCCACCCGGCGTTGAAGGTGGGGGAGGTGGACGTCGCTAAGCATGTGGCCCTTGCGCGTCGCTTGATGTGGGCAAACAAAGACTCCCCAGTGCGGGTGACCACGGGGGTCAAACGCGCTGGGGAGACGAGCTATGTCTTTGGCCGCAACCGGCAGCCCTGCAGGCGCTGCGGCACCTTGATTACCAAGGGGTTCCTCGGCGGGGAGGGGGACCTCGAGCGGGTGATCTGGTGGTGTCCGCGGTGCCAGCCCGAGCCTTCGGGAGGGTGGAACGCTACTTCGCAGCGGACTTGCGCTCCTTGATGTCGCGGCGGAGGAAGTAGACGAGGAAGCCGACAAGGACCAGGATCAGGATGACGTAGGCGACCTTGGAGTAGGCGTCGACGTACTCGGTGACCATCTCCCACCGGTCGCCGAGCGCGTAGCCGAGGGAAACGAGGATGGTGTTCCAGATGCCGGAGCCCAGCGTGGTCCACAGGCCGAAGGTGACGAGGTTCATCCGGTCCAGGCCCGCGGGGATGGAGATCAGCGAGCGGATGCCCGGGATGAGGCGGCCGAAGAAGATCGACGCTTTGCCGTGGCGGTCGAAGAACTCGAGCGAGGCGTCCACATCGGAGGCCTTGACCAGCCACATCCAGTCGGCGATCTTGCGCAGCCGCTCCGCGCCCAGCCAGGCACCAACGCCGTAGAGGACGTATGCGCCAGCGACGGAGCCGATGATGGACCAGATCAGCACCGAGGCAAAGGTGACCGAGCCCTGCGCGGCGGTGAAACCACCCAGCGGCAGGACAACCTCAGAGGGGATCGGCGGGAACAGGTTTTCTAGGAGGATGGCGATACCGACGCCTGGACCGCCGAGCACCTCCATTAGGTTGACAATCCAGTCGACGATTGCTTGCACAGATGCTCCTTATGCGCGAAAAGGCGCGCAGCGTTGAATGGTTATATAAATCAACGGCTTATTGTGCCTTACTGAACCTCGAGAGACCAAGTGTGCACGGGCGCGCCGGACTGTTGATTTGCTACGTATTGCCTGAGCATGCGCGCCAGCGCCTCTCCGCGCTCCTTGGTTGCCGGGCGTGATTGGGGCGCAAGAGCGTTGAGCGCGTTGAGCTGCCACATCGCCCCGTTTTGTCGGGTGCGTGCGCGGTGTTCGATGATGCCGAGGTACTCGTCGGCGAGGGCCGGGTCGACGTCGAGAAGCGCCAAGCCCTCGCGCGCCATGGGCAAGAGGTGGTCGGTGACGAGTTCGGTGACGTCGATGGTGCCGAGCGTGGGCCACTGCAGCTGCGCGGTCAGCCCGTGGCGCGCGCCCTCGCGGAAGTTGCGTTCGGCCTCGGCAAAGCTGAGGCGCGACCAGACGGGGCGGGTCTGCTCGCTGAGTGCTTTGACCATGCCGTAGTAGAAGGCGGCGTCCGCGATGATGTCCTTGACCGTGGGACCCGCGGGCAGCAGGCGGTTCTCCACGCGGATGTGGGACAGCTCCGTGTTCGGATCGTAGATCGGCCGGTTCCAGCGCCAGATCGTGCCGTTGTGCAGGTTGAGATAATGCAGGCCGGGGCTCTCGCCCTTCATGAACGGCGCGCCTGCCTGCACGCGGCCCTCCGGGATGAGCGGGGAGAAGTAGCGCACGTTTTCCTCGAAGAGGTCGAAGACGCTGGTGATCCAGCGCTCGCCGAACCAGACGCGCGGGCGCACGCCCTGGTTGATCAGCTCCTGGGTGCGGGTATCGATGGATTGCTGGAACACCGGGATGCGCGACTCGTGCCACAGGCGATGCCCCATAAACAGCGGCGAGTTCGCGCTCAGCGCCGCCTGCACCCCGGCGATCGCCTGGGAGGCGTTCCACGCGTTGGCGAAGCGGTCGGGCGCGACCTGCAGGTGCAGCTGGATCGAGGTGCAGGTGGACTCGGTGGCGATGTCCTCGAAATCGTGGCGGTAGCGCTCCTCCCGCCACAGGTTGAGGTGGACGAGCTCGCCGCGGGTGTCCATGATGGATTTGCTCAGGCCCGCGTAGCGGTTCTCCGGGGTCATCCACTCGGTTTCCTGGAGGAATTTCGAGGTCATCGTGGGCAGTGTGCCGATCATCGCGACCTGGGAGCCGGCTGCCGACGCCGCGGCGTGCACCGCGTGCAGGCGCTGGCTCAGGCCGTGCTCGAGCCGGACCAGCCCGTCACCGCCGATGGACAGCGGCGGGTGGTTCAGCTCCACGTTGTAGGCGCCGATCTCCGACTGGTACTCGTCACCCAGGCGCTCCAGCACGGCCTGGTTGTTGGCGTGCGGGAGCATCTGATCGTCCACCAAATTCAGCTCGAGCTCGAGCCCGATGGTGCCGTGGCTGACAAACTCCGCCTCCTGCAGGTGGCGGTCGAAGACCTCGAGTTCTTCCTCGAGGCGGCGGCGGTACACCGAGCGTTGGCGCGGGGTGTACGAGTCTGAGGAGATCTGCTCGCCCATGAGTATGACCTACTTCTTGCTCCGGTACCAGGTGATCAGCGCGTCGGTGGAGGCGTCGCCTGTGTCCGGGGCCTGGGCACCCGCGACCGCGGCGGCCAGGTCGTTGGCCTGCTGCTTGCCCAGCTCCACGCCCCACTGGTCGAAGGAGTTGATGTCCCAGATCACGCCCTCGGTAAACACGATGTGCTCGTAGAGCGCGACGAGCGCGCCCAGGGTGTAGGGCGTGAGCTCCTCGGCCAGGATCGTGGTGGTCGGGCGGTTGCCCGGCATGACCTTGTGCGGGGCCAGCTCGCTGCTGACACCTTCCGCCTCGATCGTCTGCTGGTCCTTGCCAAAGGCGAGCACCTTCGTCTGGGCGAAGAAATTGCCCATGAGCAGGTCATGCATGGAACCGGTGCCGTCGGCGGTGGGGAAGTCCTCCTTGGGGCGGGCAAAGCCGATGAAGTCGGCCGGGACCATGGTGGTGCCCTGGTGGAGCAGCTGGAAGAAGGCGTGCTGGCCGTTCGTGCCCGGCTCACCCCAGTAGATCTCGCCGGTGTCGTAGGTGACGGGGGTGCCGTCGTGGCGCACGGACTTGCCGTTGGACTCCATGGTCAGCTGCTGCAGGTAAGCAGGGAAGCGCGAGAGGTCCTCGGAATAGGGCAGAACCGCGTGGGTCTGCACGTCAAAGAAGTTGCGGTACCACACGTTCAACAGCCCCATCAGCACCGGGACATTGCGGGAGAACTCGGTGGTGCGGAAGTGCTCGTCCATCGCGTGGAAGCCCTCGAGCATGCGCATGAAGTCCAGCGGGCCGATCACGGCCATCAGGCTCAGGCCGATGGCGGAGTCCATGGAGTAGCGTCCACCAACCCAGTCCCAGAAGCCGAACATGTTGGCCGTGTCGATGCCGAACTCGGCGACCTTCTCCTCGTTGGTGGAAACCGCCACGAAGTGCTTAGCAATCGCGGACTCGTCGCCGTCGAACTGTTCGAGCAGCCAGCGCTTCGCGGCGTGCGCGTTAGTCAGCGTCTCCTGGGTGGTAAAGGTCTTCGAGGCGATGATGAACAGCGTCTCCTCGGCGTTGCAGCGGTCCAGCACCGCGGCCATGTCTGCCGGATCCACGTTGGAGACGAACTCGGCGGTGATCCCGGCGGTGGCATACGCGCGCAGCGCCTTCGTGGCCATTGCGGGGCCCAGGTCGGAGCCGCCGATGCCGATGTTGACCACCTTCTTGATCGTGCGGCCGGTGTGCCCCAGCCACTCGCCGGAGCGCAGTGCGGAGGCGAAATCGCGCATCCGGCCAAGCACCTCGTGCACGTCGGCAGCCACGTCCTGGCCGTCGACTTCGAGGTCCTTTTCCGCCGGCAGGCGCAGCGCGGTGTGGAGCACGGCGCGGTCCTCGGTGTTGTTGATGTGGGCACCGCCAAACATCGCTTCGATCTTCTCCGCCAGGCCCGCCTCGTCGGCGAGTTGGGTGAGGGCTTCGAGCACGTCGGCGTCGATAAGCTGCTTGGACATGTCCACATGCAGCCCGGCCGCTGAGAAGCTGAGCGTCTGCGCGCGCTCGCTGTCGGCCGCGAAGAGGTCACGCAGCGTGGTCTGCGACTTCTCGGCGTGCAGTTGTTCCAGGTTCTTCCAGGCAGACGTGGACGTAATGTCGGTCATCATTCCTCCAGCAAAGATCGGATCGGATACGCCCCACGGTAGTCAAAAACCCGCCACCAAGTCGTCCGCAATGTGCATAATGGGGCCCATGAGCATTGTGAAGATCAACGCGATTACTGTCCCCGAAGGTGCTGGCGAGGAACTGGAGCGCCGCTTTGCCGCACGCAAGCACGCCATCGACTCCCAGCCGGGCTTTGAAGGCTTCCAGCTACTGCGCCCGACCAAGGGCGAGGACCGCTACTTTGTGGTCACCCGCTGGGCCGACGAAGCTGCCTACCAGGCCTGGTGGGAGGGTGCCGGCCAGGCCGCGCACGCCCACGGCGATTCCGGCGAGGCACCGAAGAAGCCCGTCTCGCAGAAGGCGGAGCTGCTCGAGTTTGACGTCGTGCTCGACTCGCTCGAGCGCGACTAGCTAGGGCTAGCCCAGCTTGCCGCGGCCGAGCCGCAGCAGGATGTTGGCGAGCGCCGGGCCTTCCTCACCGAGCTCGTCGCGGAATTGGTTGATGATGGCGACCTCGCGGGTGTGCACCAGCTTGGTGCCGCCTGACCCCATCCGGGTTTTACCGATCGCGCGGGAGACTTCCGCACGGCGTTTCACCGCATCCAGGATGACCCGGTCGAGCCGGTCGATCTCCTTGCGGTACTGCTGAATCTCCGCGTCCGAGAGCGGATCATCGGTGCCGGAGGGCATGCGGATTGCAAAATCGCTCATGGTCTTGCATTATGCCACGGGGCCTAAGCAAGCCAATCCAACCAGGATGTTCGAACAACCGTCAGGCGATGTTGTAGGCGGTGGGTACCCTGAGGTGCATGACTGATCTCACCTTAGGACTCAACCCCCAGCAGCAGGCTGCCGTGCAGCACGAAGGCTCCCCGCTGCTCATCGTCGCCGGCGCAGGCTCCGGCAAGACCGCGGTGCTCACCCGCCGTATTGCCTACCTTTTACAACAGCGCGGGGTGGCACCGTGGCAGATCCTCGCCATTACCTTTACTAACAAGGCCGCCGCCGAGATGAAGGAGCGCGTGGCCCAGCTCGTCGGGCCGGAATCGGAGCGGATGTGGGTGGCCACCTTCCACTCCGTGTGCGTGCGTATCCTGCGCCAGCAGGCGCAGCTCGTGCCGGGGCTGAATACAAACTTCACTATCTACGACGCGGACGATTCGCGCCGTTTGCTCTCCATGATCGCGAAAGACTTCAGCCTCGATTTGAAGAAGTTCTCGGCGCGCACACTGGCGAATGCCATCTCCAATTTAAAGAACGAGCTGATCGACCCGGACGAGGCGCTGGCGAAGGCGGAGCAAACCCGCAACCCCTTCGAGACCACGGTGGCGAAGGTATTCGCCGAGTACCAGCGGCGGCTGCGCCAGTCCAACGCGCTCGACTTCGACGACCTGGTGGGCGAGGTCGTGCGCATCCTTAAAGAGCACCCGCAGGTCACCGAGTATTACCGCCGCCGCTTCCGCCACGTGTTGGTGGACGAGTACCAGGACACGAACCACGCGCAGTACGAGCTCATCCACACGCTCGTCGGCACTGGCCCGGACGCGCCCGAGCTGGCCGTGGTGGGCGACTCGGACCAGTCCATCTACGCCTTCCGCGGCGCGACGATCCGCAACATTGAGGAGTTCGAGCGCGATTACCCCAACGCCCGCACCATCCTCCTGGAGCAGAACTACCGCTCCACGCAGAACATTCTAAACGCGGCCAACGCCGTGATCGCGCAGAACGAGGGCCGCCGGCCGAAGAAGCTGTGGACGGACCACGGCGCGGGCGAGAAGATCATCGGGTTCGTCGCAGACAATGAGCACGACGAGGCCCGCTTCATCGCCGCCGAGATCGACGAGCTCGCCGACAGAGGCGTGCCGTACTCGGACATGGCGGTGATGTACCGCACCAACAACGCCTCCCGCGCGCTGGAGGACATTTTCATCCGCTCCGGTATCCCGTACAAGGTCGTCGGTGGCACGCGCTTCTACGAGCGCCGCGAGATACGCGACATCGTCGCCTATATGAAGGTGCTGGACAACCCGGACGACACGGTGAGCCTGCGCCGCATCGTCAACGTGCCCAAGCGCGCCATCGGCGACAAGGCGCAGGCCATGGTCGCGCTGCACGCGGAGAACCAGGGGATCAGCTTTGGGCAGGCGCTTATCGACGCCGCGGCGGGCAAGGTCGACATGCTCGCATCCCGCGGCAAAAACGCCATCGCCGGCTTTGTAGAGCTGATGGACGGGCTGCGCAAAGAAATGCCCGAAATGCGCAACGAGGTCACCGGCATGCCGGACCTCGGTCAGCTAGTCTCCCGAATCCTGGACGCGACCGGCTACCGCGAGCAGCTGGAAGCCTCGAACGACCCGCAGGACGGGGCGCGCCTGGACAACCTGAACGAGCTGGTCTCCGTGGCACGCGAGTTCTCCTCCGAGGCCGCGAACCAGATCGCCTACATGACGGACGAGGAGCTGGACTCCGTCATGGAGGAGGGCGAGCCGGCCCCCGGCTCCCTGCAGGCCTTCCTGGAGAAAGTCTCACTCGTCGCAGATGCGGACCAGCTGCCGGACAACGAGCAGGGCGTGGTGACAATGATGACCCTGCACACCGCCAAGGGCCTGGAGTTTCCCACCGTGTTCGTCACCGGCTGGGAGGACGGGCAGTTCCCGCACCTGCGCGCCCTGGGTGACCCGGACGAGCTCGCCGAGGAGCGTCGCCTGGCGTACGTGGGTATTACTCGCGCCAAGCAGCGGCTGTATTTGACCCGCGCGATGTTGCGCTCTTCCTGGGGCAACCCGGTGACCAATCCCGCCAGTCGCTTCCTCGCAGAGGTCCCGGAGGACCTCATCGACTGGCGCAGGACCGAACCTGCCGGCAGCACTGATGCATGGGGCCAGCCCGCCCCGATCGGCGGGCAGCGCGCCCACCGTCGCCCGAGTGCCGGCCGCAGCGGCGGAGTGCGGGTGAACAAGCACCTCGACCTCGCAGCCGGCGACCGCGTCAACCACGCGAAGTACGGGCTTGGCACCGTGCTCACGGTGGAGGGGTCCGGTGTGCGCGAGACGGTGACGGTGGATTTCGGTTCCTCCGGCACCGTGCGGCTTATGCTCATCGGCGGTGTGCCGATGGAAAAGCTCTAGCTAGGCTGCTTAGGCAATCCGGATGCCCTGCTGCGCGAACCAGGGCACCGGGTCAACCTGGTTCACACCGTCCGGCTTGATCTCAAAGTGGAGGTGTGGGCCGGTAGACTGACCCTCATTGCCGATCTGGGCGATCTGCTCGCCGGCACGGACGCGTTGACCGACCGCAACGTTGTAGTGCGCCATGTGGCCGTAGACGGAGACCTCGCCGCCGTCGTGCTGGATCACGACCCAGTTGCCGAAGCCCTGGGCGGGCCCAGCGTTGATGACCGTGCCGTCCATGACGGCGTAGATCGGGGTGCCCAGGCTGTTGGCGATGTCGATGCCGCGGTGCATCGCGCCCCAGCGCTGGCCGTAGCCGGACGTAAAGGTACCCGTCGTCGGGGTGACCACGGTGCGGCCGTCGGCGGTGCGGCCGCGCTGCATGGTCACTCCACCGTTGCTGGTGCCGGCGTCGGGGGTGAACTGGCTGCTGATCTCCTGGCCGAGGGCGCGGGGGTCGTAGACGATGCTGTAATCGCCCACGGTCAGCGTTGCGCCGTCCTTCAGGATGGAGTCGGCGGCGGAAGCGAGGTGTTGCACTGCCTCCTGCTGGGTGGCGATGGGTGCGCCGTTGAGCGTGAACGCTGGGGCCGCGATGGCCGGCGTGGCGGAAAACGCAAGCGCCGCGGCAAGGACCGCGGGAAGCAGGCGACGATGCATGTGCTCCAAACCTTTTCTTTTAGGAAAGCGAATACCGCGTTAGAATCTAGCGCGCATTTGCCGCCCAAGCAACGCCTTGACGTGCGCTTTTGTCGAAAAGTTGTGTCATTTTCCACCGTTGGTGCAGGCCAGCGCGCTGTTACTGAAGTGAAATTTGTTATTAATGTGACGGGCGCTCGGGGGTGGTGCGTCACCGGCATGAGACGCAAAAACGCCCCGACACAACAGTGCCGGGGCGAAAAGAAACGCCTTAGCCTAGAGCTGGATGCCGCGCTGCGCCAGCCACGGGGCCGGGTCGACCGGGGTGTCGCCGTCCGGGTGGATTTCAAAGTGGAGGTGGGAGCCGGTGGAGAAGCCGAGGCTGCCCATGCCGGCGATCTTCTGGCCAGCGGTCACGCGCTCGCCGACAGCAACGTCGAGGCTCTGCATGTGGCCGTAGACAGAGACGGAGCCGTCGTCGTGCTTGAGGCGGATCCAGTTGCCGTAGCCCTGGGCCGGGCCAGAGTCGATCACGGTGCCGTCCATGACAGCCAGGATCGGGGTGCCGGGGGCGTTCGCAATGTCGACGCCGTAGTGGAAGGAGCCCCAGCGCGGGCCGAAGCCGGAGGTGAAAGCACCCTCGGCCGGGCGAGCGACCTGCGGTGCGCGAGCGGCCTCGTCGGCCTTCGCTACCTCGTCGGAGTGGGCGACTGCCTTGTCCAGCTGGTCGGCCAGGTTGACTACCGGCTTGTACTCGGCAATCGCCAGGATCTGCGGGGCGGACTCCAGGGCGGAGGTTGCATCGGCGACCAGCTGGTCGGTGTCTGCCGCCAGGGTGTCGTTCGCGTCGTTTGCAGTGGTGTCCTCGGAGGCGAGCGTTGCTGCTGCGGCACCGCTCAGGCCGGCGGTGGAGACTGCACCAGTTGCCACGGCTACCATGGCGACGCGGCCCTTATTGGGAGACTGCTTCCGGTGCTTGCCGCCCTGCTTCGATGCCTTGAACATAGGTCCCCTTAGAAAATCCGACTCCGTGACCTTGGCGGCCCCGGATTGTAACCTTCCTGTTATCTACGAGTGGTTACTGTAACGAATTGGTCTCGGTAAGGCAACTGGATTCCTCAAAAAATTCTTAATCGTTGGCCACCTCACTTTTCGTTACACATCCGGGTGTAGCGGGCCGGTGGAGTGTTGTAGTTCAGGCGATAAGGGGAGAGGTGGCAGAGTTAGTTGACGATGAGCACGAATTCGAATCCCCGGTCCGCCCCGTCGTCACGCGCGCGCAGCGAAGGCCGCACCCGCGACCGCGCCGCCGCCCGCAGCCGCTCCAAGGCACGTTTGCAGCGTGCTGGAACCGCTGCGCGCGTCCAGAAGCGCGACAACACGAAAGCGCCGGAGACCTGGCAGGAGCGCCTCCGCCACTACTTCGCGTTCGCCATTGTGCCGAACGCGGTGCTCGCACTCGGTGCCGTCGCAGTGTGCTTCGCGGTACTTTTGATCGGCGGCTGGCCCCTGCCGTATCTGCCGCTGACGATTGGCGAGTTCTGGCTCGTTGGCCATGGTGTGCCCGCCACCATCGACGGGGTCACCCTGGGGGCGGTCCCGCTACTGCCTGCCGTAGGTGTCGTCGCGCTGGTAGCAACCCGAGTGCGCGCGGCCACCGAGCACCGCGTGAGCATACTGGACCTGTGGGCGCTGCTCGGGCTCACGCTCGCCATCCCGCTCGTGTGCTCCGCCATCGCGTTGTTCATGGTCGCGGATGCCTCGAAGGTCTACGCCACCAGCGCCCCGCCCGCGTGGCAGGCCCTGAGCTACCCGCTCGCGCTGCACTTCATCGGATTCTGCTTCGGCCTGCGCACCGTGCTGTGGCGCGCGCTGGCGAAAAGAATCAGCGTCCCGCCAATGCTTATCGACGCCGCGCTCACCGCCGCACAGGCCACCCGCAACCTACTCGCCGCCGGTGGGGCAGTGTTCCTCATCCTGCTGGCGTTTAATTACCAGCGCGTCGGCGAGGCCATCGCGAGCTTCCCCAACCTCGGGGCCGTAGGTGGGATCTGGCTTCTGCTCGTCTGCCTGCTCTACCTGCCGAATGCGACGATCGCCACACTCGCGGTGCTGCTCGGCGGCGCCTTCGAGTACGCGGGCGTGGCGACCTCCCTGTTCGCCACCGGCAATGTAGCGCTGCCGCCGCTGCCCGTGCTCGCCGCGGTGCCCGCGAGCGTGCCTGCCTGGGCGCCGGTGGCGATGGTGATTCCGGCGGCCGTGATCCTCGCGTCGCTGTGGAAGGTGCGCCCGAGTGCGGCCACAGCCGGCGCAATCGGGGCGTGGGCCGGCGTCTACGGGCTCGTCCTCGGCGCGCTGGCCTCCGGTGTGGCGGGCGCGTACGGCATGGTTGGGCCGACCTACTGGATGTTCGGCGGGCTCATGTTCGCGTGGGTGGCCGTGATCGCGCTGTTGGTGTGGTGTGTGGCGTGGGTGCGGGAGCGTGGCGTCGAGAAGCATCCGGCCCCTGAAGCCACAAAGCCTGAGGGCGACTAAGCTATGGGCCGTGAGTAGCCAACCTTTGTCCGTCGTGGTGCTGGTTTCCGGCACCGGCAGCCTGCTCAAGGCGATTTTGGACGATACAGCAAGTCCCTACCGCGTCGACCTCGTCGTCGCGGATCAACTTTGCGCCGGTATCGAGCGCGCGAAAAACGCCGGGGTCAGCACCGCGGTTGTCCCAATGTCCGCCGATCGGGCGACCTGGGATAAGGAGCTGACCCAGACCGTGGCGAAAGCACGGCCGGACGTGGTGGTTTCCGCAGGCTTCATGCGGATTCTTGGGCCGGAGTTCCTCGCCAAGTTTGAGGGACGCACCATCAACACTCACCCCTCCCTGCTGCCGGCGTTCCCGGGAGCGCACGCCGTGGATGATGCGCTGGATTACGGCGTAAAGGTCACCGGCTGCACGGTCCACTACGTGGACGCCGGAATGGATACCGGTGAAATCATCGCGCAGCGCGCGGTGCGCGTTGAGGAGGGCGACACGAAATCCACTCTGCACGAAAGAATCAAACAGGCCGAGCGCGAGCAGATTGTGGATCTGCTGCGTCGCGCCTCCATTTCCAACGGGAAGGTAGTCTTCAATGGGAATTCAGATTAAGCGCGCGCTGATCAGCGTCTACGACAAGACGGGCGTGGAGGACCTCGCCCGCGCGCTGGGTGAGGCCGGCGTGGAAATCGTCTCCACCGGCTCCACCGCAAAGCGCATCGCGAACGCCGGTGTCAAGGTCACCGAGGTCGCCGAGCTGACCGGCTTCCCCGAGGTGCTCGAGGGGCGCGTGAAGACCCTGCACCCGCGCGTGCACTCCGGCATCCTGGCGGACCTGCGCAAGGAAAGCCACGCGGAGCAGCTCAAGGAGCTGGGCATCGAGCCCTTCCAGCTGGTCGTGGTGAACCTGTACCCGTTTGAGGAGACCGTGGCCTCCGGTGCGGATTTCGACGCCTGCGTGGAGCAGATCGACATCGGCGGGCCGTCCATGGTGCGTGCTGCCGCGAAGAACCACCCGTCGGTGGCCGTGGTGACCAACCCCGCGCGCTACGCAGAGGTCATCGAGGCTGTGAAGGGCGACGGCTTCGAGTTGGAAGACCGCAAGCGCCTCGCCCTGGAGGCGTTTACCCACACCGCGCAGTACGACGCGGCGGTGTCCGGTTGGCTGGCTGAGCAGCTCGACGCAGATGGCGCTGCTGAGTCCACCGAGGGCGACGCGCTGCGCTACGGCGAGAACCCGCACCAGGCCGCCCGCCTGGTCAACGAGGGCTGGGGCATTGCGAACGCCACCCAGTTCGGCGGCAAGGAAATGAGCTACAACAACTACCAGGACGCCGACGCCGCCTGGCGCGCGGCCTGGGACCACGAGCGTGCCTGCGTGGCCATTATCAAGCACGCGAACCCCTGCGGCGTAGCCGTTTCCGATACCTCCATTGCTGATGCGCACGCGAAGGCGCACGCCTGCGACCCGGTCTCCGCCTACGGCGGCGTGGTCGCGGCCAACCGTGAGGTGACCGTAGAGATGGCCAAGCAGGTCCAGCCGATCTTTACCGAGGTCATCCTGGCCCCGTCGTACGAGGACGGCGCGATCGAGGTGCTCAAGGAGAAGAAGAACCTGCGCATCCTGCAGGTCGACCCGAAGCAGCCGGGCGAGGAGCGTCGCCAGATCTCCGGCGGCTGGCTCGTTCAGGAGCGCGACTCCTACCAGGCTGAGGGCGACGCCGCTGCAAGCTGGAAGCTGGTCGCCGGCGAGGCCGCCGACGAGCAGACCCTGGCAGATCTGGAGTTCGCGTGGCGCAGCGTGCGTTGCGTGAAGTCGAATGCGATCCTGATTGCGGACAACGGGGCGTCGGTAGGCATCGGCATGGGCCAGGTCAACCGCGTCGACTCGGCCAAGTTGGCCGTCGACCGCGCGAACACCCTGGACGAGGGCAAGAACCGCACCAACGGTGCCGTGGCCGCTTCCGATGCGTTCTTCCCGTTCGCCGACGGCTTCCAGCTGCTCGCGGATTCCGGCGTGAAGGCCGTGGTGCAGCCGGGCGGCTCCATCCGTGATGAGGAGGTCATCGCCGCCGCGGAGGCAGCTGGCGTGACCATGTACCTCACCGGCACCCGCCACTTCGCGCACTAAATCGCCGCTTTTCGACGCCGCGTAGCCTGTTTCAAGGTCACGCGGCGTTTGCATAAGCGGCATGTGCTTTTCCTGCTACCATGCACGTGTCTTTGCAGTTTGTACTAAAGGAGCACGCCCGTGTCTTCCCAGCTCTCTTCCCAGCCCTGGGCCAAGCAGATCATCGCTGCGCTGACGGCCATGGGCATCGCCCTGCCTGTCGTCCCGCGCGTGGAGGAACTCCCCGTCATCGGGGATGCGTACGTGCAGGCGTACAACAACCTGCCCGCGAACGTGAAGCAGCAGGTGCCGCCGCAGCTGCGCCCCAAGCAGCCGGGGCAGGAGAAGAAGGCCCCGGCGAAACCGGCACCGGTCGCTCCGGATGCCCAGGCGAAGCTGCACCAGCTGGTCCAGGACGTGGTGGGCCGACACGGCGGGCGCGCGGCCATCTCCGTGGCGGGCGCGGGTAGGCAGATCACGGTGGGGGACAACCGGGCGGAGCCCGCCTTCTCCACGATGAAGGTGCCGCTGTCCATCGCGGCGCTGCGGCAGAACCCGGCCTTTGCTGGTGACGCGCGCCTGGCGATCACCGTCTCGGACAACCCGGCGGCGCACCGCATGTTCGCGCAGGTCCCGGCGTCTGCTTACGGCGGCGTGATCGCCGAGGCTGGCTCGAAGACGACCACGCCCGCGGGCTACGAGATGGGCACGCTGTGGACGACCGCGGACCAGGCACAGTTCGCCTCCGGCCTGCGCTGCGTGCGCGGCCACGAGCCCGTATTGGATTTGATGGGGCAGATCACCCGCGACCAGCGCTGGGGGCTGGGCCAGATCGGCGGTGCCCGCTTCAAGGGCGGTTGGAACGTCCACCAAGGCGGGTACCTCACGCGCCAGTTTGGTCTGATCCCGGGGCCGAACGGCGACATTGCCGTTGCAATTACCGCGTTCAGCAACGGTGGCTACGCCGAGAGTACGCAGATGCTCAACGAACTCGCACACGGCATTGAGGGAATGCGTGGCGGTTTGCCAACCTCGCGCTGCTAACCTCTTCCGAGATCCGGACGAGGGCAAGCGCGCTGACGAAGAGCGCGGAGGAAGGCGGTAGCGCGTGGTCGACCCCGAGGAACATCAGGGCGACGACCCGCCGACCGCTGAGCTTCCCGCACTCTCCCCTGAGAGCACCCTCGAGCAGGATGTGCTGTGGGACGACGATATGGACGAGGAACGCCCTGCTCCAAGTGTTGGCGTCTGGGTCGTCGGAGGGATAGTTGCGCTCGCAGCCATCGTGATTGGCGTACTTCTCGCAGCCTCCGCCACGAGCCTTGCCAAAGGCGGGAAGACACCCGACCCCGTGACGAACACTGTCGTGGTGACGTCTACGCGGCTGACTGAAGTTACCACGACGCGAGTCGTGACAACGCAGCCAATAACCTCTTCGAAGGCAACCTCTTCTAAGACAAGTTCTTCGAAGACACCACCGAAGAAGACGACTGCGAAGAAGACGACGAAGAGCGGATCGGCTTCGGTCAATGCGACGAAGACAAGCTCGAAAAAGGCCACGACTTCGACGACGACTCGATAGCGCGCACACTGCATTGCCGGATATTTTTCCGGTAATGTTCATAGAGTGTTCAGGGTTTGGCTATGATCTACTCGTATCCATGTGCAGACATACCCCAAGGCAGTAGCCGGTATCGAGGGAAAGGCCGAGAGTGAATAGCAATTACGGACAGGGCACCCCCAACCCAGACACCGAGCAGTGGGCAGTTCCTGAAGCCGGAGCGCAGCAGTTTCCCTCCCAGGGGTACCCGCCCCAGCAGTACCAAGCGCCCGCCTACGCGCAAAGTCCGTACCCATACCCGCAGCAGACGACCGGGAAGAATGCAACACCCTGGGTCATTGCGCTCGCTGGTGTGCTCCTCGCAGCGCTCGTGGGCGTGCTTGCATACATGGGAGGTGCCGGGCTTTTCAGCCGCGGCGGTGGTGGCAGCCAAGAACCGGTTGTTGTCACTGAGGTTGAGACGCAGACGCTGAATCAACAGCCGCCAGCACAGCAGCAGGCTCCGGCTCCCGAACCTGCCCCAGCGCCTGCGCGGTACTCGTACGGGAACTACTCCGCGGCATCCAGCAAAACTTCGGGTCCATTTGCCGCGAATGTCTATAGCGCATTCGTGGACGCGTATAACAGCACCGGGAGCCCGAATGTGACCGTGGATGTGTATAGCCCGGTGACTGGCAATACCTACACCATGTCGTGCAGCGGCGGCAGCACTGTGTACTGCACTGGCGGCAACAACGCACGCGTCCGGATTTGGTAACGGATGCGTCGCGCGAGCGCAGTAGCGCTGGCCGCAGCGGGGTGCGTGCTCTCCGCCTGCGGCCCCTCTGAGGCACCACCAACAATCGTGGTGACATCGACTGAGTTCGTCGCGCCCCAGCCTGAGTCAGTCCCGTCGCGTACCGGGGCGCCGGAAGTACCTGCTGCCACGGATGCGCAGTCGCTTGCCGACGCCGCGGTGCAGGCCGCCTCACACCTCGGCACCGCCGGCGCAGCCGTCGGTGGGCCGGAAGGGATCGTGGTTGCAGGATTCACTGAACCCACCCCGGCCTGGTCGACGATCAAGGTGCCGATCGCGATCGCTGCCCTGCGCGCCGACCCGTCGCTGAGCCCGGACGCCGCAGCCGCGATCACTGCCTCGGACAATGACGCCGCCCAGCGCCTCTACACGGCCGCGGGCGAAGCCGGGACAAACGCGGTGCTAGCTGAACTCGGACTTGGAACCGGGGTGAATACGGCCCCGCTTCGCCCCGAGTTTTCCACCTTCGGCCAAACGCCCCTGAGCGTGGTGGATGAGGCAACCATGGCTAACACCTTGGCATGCGTGTCCGGGGCAGGCGAGGTCCTCGGGCTGATGGGACAGGTCGACCCCGGGCAGTCCTACGGGCTCGGCACCCAGGGCGCGCTGTTCAAAGGCGGGTGGGGCCCGGACGAGTCCGGAATGTACCAGGTACGCCAGTTCGGCCTGCTGCCGCGTGGCGACGGCACGTACGTCCCCGTGGCACTCACCGCGCTGCCTGCCGACGGCAGTTACGAATCCGGCCAGCGCATGCTTAGCGCGATGGCGCAGACGCTGGGGGAGCAGCCCGATGCGCTGACTCCAGCAGGGTGCCAGCCTTAGCTTTTAGCGCTTCGTCTCGCCGCTCACCTTCGCTACCAGCTCGAGAGTGCGCTCACCGCGGCAGGAGGGCAGCTCCGCGTGCAGGACATCGAGCACGGCATCGGCGATCATGACGGAGGGGGCGGGTAACGCATCGTCGACAAGCGGGTAGGGCGCGGTGCCCGTGTTATCGCGCATCTCGATCGCGGCGAGCGTCATGTGGAAGGGCAAGTCAATGCGCGGGTCGTCATCGCCGACGATCTGCGCGGCTAAATCGCGGTAGATGCCCTCCAGCTTCGCGCGGTCCTCGTGGTACTCCTTGAATTCCTCCGAGTCCAGGGTGGGCAGCTGGTAGAGGCGACCAATGTTCCAATTCGAGGACAGAAGGATGCGTGTCTCCGCCGCGCACAGCGCCCACAGCTTCAGCGCGGGCGAAGCATCTGACTCCGCGAGGTCCGAGGCCAAGTCCAGCGCGGGCTGGATCGTGCCTTTGAGCAGCGTGAGGAAGATGTCGTTCTTCGAGGGGAAGTGGTAGTAGAGCGACGCCTGGCGGATGCCCACGGCCTCCGCGATCTGGTGGGTGGAGGTGGTAGAGAACCCGCGGCGGGTGAACAGCTCCGAGGAAGCATCGAGAATTTCCTCGCGGGCGGTCTTCCCGCGGCGGCGGGGCCGGTTCTTGCGGGGGCGCCCTACGGTTCGCGTCATGCGCTGCTCCTCTCCATGTGCCTTACGTGCCTGACTAGTCTACTGCATCTCTATCTTTCAATCGGTTGAAAGGTAGTTTTGCGCGGAGGTGGGGTGCTTAAGGAATGAAAAGCGCCCGCCACGTACTCACGATGAGGACGGGGCGGGCGCTTTTTAAGTCGAAAGACTCTACGCTGCTGTCAACCGCTGCTTAGCGGGTGGTGAACGGCAGGAGAGCCATCTCGCGCGCGTTCTTGACTGCGGTAGCAACCTGGCGCTGCTGCTGCGGGGTCAAGCCGGTGACGCGGCGGGAACGGATCTTGTGACGATCCGAGATGAACAGACGCAGGGTCTCTACATCCTTGTAATCGACCGACTCAATGCCCTTGGCCTTGAGCGGGTTCTTCTTCGGGCGGCGGGACTGCTCCATGCGCGCCTTGCGGTGATTATTGCGCTTCATTGGTCAAATCCTCCTTACCACGAAGACTTACGAACGCCAGGCAGCTCACCACGGTGAGCCATCTCGCGCATACGGACACGGGACAGACCGAACTTGCGGAGGTAACCGCGCGGACGGCCGTCGTGGGAATCGCGGTTGCGCACGCGCGCGGGGGAAGCGTCACGCGGCTGACGGTTCAGCTCGAACTGTGCTTCCAGGCGATCCTCGTCCGAGGTCTCGGGGTTGCGGATGATTGCCTTGAGCTCGTTGCGACGCTCAGCGTAGCGAGCAACGATTTCCTTGCGCTTCTCGTTCTTAGCGATCTTGGACTTCTTCGCCATTCTTTATCGCTCCTCGCGGAATTCAACGTGCTTACGCACAACCGGATCGTACTTCTTCAGCGTGATGCGATCCGGGTTGTTGCGCTTGTTCTTGCGGGTGACGTAGGTAAAACCAGTGCCCGCGGTGCTCTTCAGCTTGATGATCGGGCGAATATCGTTACGTGCCATTAGATCTTCTCACCTCGTGCGCGGATCTTTGCCACGACGGACTCGATGCCGTCACGGTCGATGATCTTCAGACCCTTGGTAGAAACGGTCAGAGTAATGGTACGGCCCTCGGAGGGCAGGTAGAACCGGCGCTTCTGCACCTGTCTCTTATACACATCTGACGCTGCCGACGA